>Ga0213820_1000010_pt1 | contig 307363 bp, 283 predicted proteins | sample MC6MC0910MG_FD_179889 | JGI IMG/M metagenome (GOLD analysis project Ga0213820, IMG submission 179889) | Enriched soil aggregate microbial communities from Iowa State University, Ames, United States - MC6-MC0910-MG | ecosystem: Environmental > Terrestrial > Soil > Unclassified | place: USA...
TGACTGGAATGCCACAGCACAGGGGGCGAAATCTGCCGGTGAGGCTAACCTGACGTTAGCCTGGATGCCCGGTGAAACAGGCCAGCAAGGTGTGGTGGCGTGGTTCCATTCCGGTGAGACCCGTGGTTACAAGATCAAATACCCGAATGGCGCCGTTGATGTGTTTAAGGGTTGGGTAAGCAGCCTTGGAAAAACTGTGACCGCCAAAGAGGTGATCACCCGGTCCATCAAGGTGACCAATACCGGGCGGCCATACATTGCCGAAGACGGCAATTCGCCAGTCGTGCCAGTCAATGGTGTGACCGTAGCGCCGACCACCGCAAACGTTGCAGTGGGTGCAACGGTGGATTTGACCTTTAGCGTGCTGCCGGCCAATGCAACCGATGCTGGTTTGCGTGTGAGTACCTCTGCACCGGCAACGGCCACCGTTACTCAAAATGGCAATGTAGCCAAAGTGAAAGGGGTAAAAGCCGGTAGCGTGGACATCATCGGGATGACAAACGATGGGCTGCTGGTGGCCATTGCCAAGATTACCGTAGCCTAATTTTAATTCAGCGCCCCGCGAGGGGCGTTTTTTATTGGTGGATTTATGCTGAAAAAAGACGCGTTTGACTATGCCGATAAGAAGGTCGAGATTAGTGAACTTTCAGGATTGCAACGTATTGATTATCTTTCATTTATTAAGAAAGTGGCGGATGAATACGACGCACTTCCAGAAGAAACCAGTGATTCTGATCGAAATATCGCTTTTACAACAATGCAATTGCGCATTAACGCCTGGTTGGTGGCCGCATCGCTTTGGCATAGTGATAAAAAACAAAATGTTGAAACACTGCGACAGGCTGTGTTGGAAGACTGGTCCGGCGCGGCGATTGGCGGATGCAGCCAGAAGGTCCTGGTGCTGAGCAATATGATACCGGCCCAGGTTGAATCTTCAGATACCGATAAACACGCCCTCCCAGAGACAGAGGAAGACCTTACCCCGGAAAAGCCCTAGCCTCCGAAATCCACTTTGCCATGCGTCTGGCACGCGAGTTTAAGCGGCCGGACTGGCGACGGATGCTTTCAGAGATCAGCGCGACGGAGCTGGGCGAGTGGGCTGGATATTACCGGGAAAACCGCTTTTCTGACGCTTTGCTTGATGCTGAGTTCTCTTCACTCAAAGCAACCATGGTGGCTCTGTTTACGTCCGGCGACGAAGAAATTTATCCCGGTGATTTCAGCATATTAACCTCACCCGAGCCGGAAACAGAACAAACAGACGATGAACTGATGTTGATCGGGGAGGGGATTTTCGGAGGGGTACGCTATGGCGGAGCAGATTGCTGATCTTGTCGTCAATTTGGATGCAAACACGGTCTCTTTTCAGGAGCAGATGGGCCGTGTTGAGCGGCAGTTACTCGAGTCAAGCCGAAAGGCGGATGTGTCTACCGATCGTATGCGTCGCTTGGCAGAACGCCAGGCAGCAATGATCAGTGGGATAGCTGAAAATAGCGCCGGTGCCACAACGAAGATGCAGGCCAGCCAGGCTGTTGCCGTGGATGGCATGAAAGGGAAATGGTCTGAGGCATCGAGGGCCGTCGATGAAACCCATCAACGCATCGCGGATCTCAGCGCCAGGCTTCGTGAAGAGCAGCAGCAATCTCAGGTTACCGGGGATGCGCAAGATCGCCTGACTGCGTCTTTTTTCCGTCAGATCGATGCAGTAAAGGAAGCCGGAAACAGCCTGCAAGAGCTCCGTGTGATTCAGGAGCAGATCCGAGTTGCCAGGGCATCCGGCAATATAACACAGGGGGATTACCTCTCTCTCGTGACGGAAACGGCGACAAAAGAGCGCGCACTGGCTCAAGCGGAACGCGAGGCCACGCAGGCTAAAAACGCCTTTTTACAAAAACTACGTGATCAGAATGCACTTTATCGCTCGTCAGCATCAGATTCAGCAGCATATCGCGCATCCCAACTTGGGATCAGCCAAGAAGCCGCCCCTCTTATTGAATCATTACGCCAACAAGAAGTGGCGACTCGCCGTGAGGCTGATCAAAAACGCGCTGCTGCAATAGCCGCACGTGGTTTGAAGGCCGCACTGGCGGAACAGGAAGCGGCTGAACGTGCTGCCACGAGAGAGACTGAGCGCGCGCGAAGCCAACGCGAAAATTATTTGTCTACTCTGCGTGACCAAGTGGAATTACAGGGCAAAACCACTTCGCAAATTCAAGAATATAAAGCAGCGCAATTGGGCGTTTCTCAGCAGGCCGCGCCGCTAATTGCCAAGCTTCGTGAGCAGGAAGGAGCATGGAAGCGAGGGGATATTTCTGCTGGCCAGTACAGTATGGCGATGCGCCAATTACCTATGCAGATCACCGATATCACTACCTCGCTGGCGTCTGGTGCGCCAATATGGCTGGTGGCCATTCAGCAAGGTGGCCAGATCAAAGATAGCTTTGGTGGCGCCGGTAATGCGCTAAAAGCGATGCTCAGTCTGTTAACGCCGGCACGGTTGCTTATTGGTGGTACTGCCGCGGTAATGGGGTTGCTCGCTTATGATGCCTACGACAGCAGTACGCGGATCGCCGATCTTAACCGTGAACTTGTGCGGACTAATGGTGTATCCGGGTTAACGAAGCAGGGGCTTCAGGATTTAGTCTATCAAGGCACGACTGCCGGGCAGTCTTTTACTGCTGTGACCGATTCTTTGAAGGCTCTGATCGCCGCCGGTGCCACGTCCGGTACCAACTTTTCACAGGTGAGTCAGGCTATCGCAGCCTATTCCAAAGAAAGTGGCGAAGGGCTGGATGTGTTGGCCGGCAAGTTTACCGCGATAGCCAAAGATCCCAGCCAGGGTATTTTGGCACTGAATGAAAGCCTGCATTTCCTGACGGCAGAACAGTACGCCAACATCCGTTCGCTTGAGGAACAGGGGCGGCAAATGGATGCCGTGAAATTGGCCTCAGATCTTGCGGCTGATGCGATGCATGGCGCCGCGGTGAAGATGAAAACCGAACTTTCCTCGGTTGAATCTTACATGCGGACGCTGAAGGACATGGCCGGCGGCATGTGGGATGCCATAACGGGCGTTTTCCGTGATAAGACGGCCGGTGAAGCTACCGCCGAATTGCAATCCCGCGCGGCAAGCATTCAGGCTCAGATCGAAAACTCTGAACGGACTGGCTACAACCAGAAAAACGGCAAGCTGCAAGCCTGGCGCGAAGAGCTGGATTTGCTGAACTTTCAGCTTGATGCATTAAGCCTGCGCCGCGGTGCGGAGAAGGGCATACAAACCATTGGTCAGCAGCAAAAGGAAAACGAGCAGGAGCGCTTGCGCCTTGCGCAGCAACAGGACGCACTGGCTACCACGCTGCAGACCAAGGAAGAAAAGCGCGCGAAATTAATCCGGCAGACGAATGAAGCCTTCAACAACGGCATCATCAAGACTGCGGCAGATCGCGACAAGCAGATCAAACGAATTAACGAGCAGTTCAAGGACCCGAAAACCCCGAAAGGGCCGCAATACCGCACACCTGCCGGTGAACGGGCGATAGACAGTACGCAGTCAGAGATGTTGGCTCTGCAGGCTCAATTGCAGGTTTTACGCCAGCATAGTGGGCTGAATGACACGATAAGCCAGCAGCGCAAGGACCTATGGAAAGCTCAAGCGCAGTTCACTGTATTGGAGGAGGCGGCTAGTAAGCGTCAGCTATCCGCACAGGAAAAATCTCTGTTATCCAGCAAGGATAAAGTACTGGCGCTGGCGGAACAGAAAGCTGCGCTCGGCGATCAAATCGCTCAGCAGGAACGGATCAACAAACTTCAGGACGCCTCGACCAAATATGTCACCCAAATGGCCGAGAAGCAGCAGGCGCTGCAGCGCAGTGCCGGCTTGGGTGATCGTGCCGCCCAGCGTGAAAGCACTTTTGCCCAACTTAGTCAGGGATGGCAAAACCAGGGAGGGAGCCTGGACGATGCCGGTTATAAGCGTCAGCTGCAGGCCGCACAGGATTATTACGCCGCGGAGGACAAGTTACGAGGTGACTGGATGGCCGGCGCTTCTTCTGCCTGGAGCAATTATCAGGATCAGGCTGCGGACGCCGCCGGAATGACAAAATCACTCTTCACGGGGGCATTTTCTGGGATGGAGGATGCGCTGGTTTCTTTCTCTACTACGGGGAAAAGCACATTCCGCAGTTTTACGACCTCAATCATTGCTGATTTGTCACGTATTGCATACCGGATGCTTATATCCAGCGGACTGCAAAGTCTCTTCGGCGCTTTTTCCGGAGGTGCTGGTAACAACCCCGGTGCTGTCCCTATGTTCGCTAATGCAAAGGGCGGGGCGTATTCGTCCCCATCGCTGAGCGCTTACAGCGGGCAAGTGGTGAACAAACCGACGTTCTTTGCTTTTGCTAAAGGTGCCGGCGTGATGGGCGAGGCTGGAGAAGAGGGTATTTTACCTCTGAAGCGAGGTCCAGATGGACGTTTAGGCGTCAGCGCTTATGGTGGTGCGGCTTCAGGTGCTTCTGGCGCTGCACCACAGGTAAATATCAACATCGCGAATGATGGTCAGTCGTCACAACAGAAAACGACGCCAGGCTTGGAATCGTTTGGTGCTGATATCGGTAATTATGTAGCTAAAAAATACCGTGAGTTGAGGGATAAGGATCTTCGACAAAACGGCGTGTTAAATCAGGCTATTCGCGGCGGGAGGGGGTAATGGCACAACTTAAAACATTCCATTTCCCTCCGCGCTATGGTGCGGCTGGGGAGTTTGAGCCGGTCGTCCGAGAAGTCCAGTTTGGTGATGGCTACAAGCAGGTGACCGGTGATGGAATCAACAGCGAAAAGGAGAGCTGGCCATTAACGTTTACTGGCCCCTGGCCGTTTATTGAGCCGATCGTGGCATTTTTGCGTGAACACAACGGGTACCGTTCATTCCAGTGGCGTAATCCGCTGTACCAGTTGGGGCTCTATAATGCGGGTGCCTTCACCATAACTCCCACTTTTGCCAATGCTCAGGGCCGTAATTACACCCTGACGGTCACATTCACCCGCGCTAATCATCCGTAGGAATAATCATGTCAATTAATGCAGATCTCCAGCTGCTGCGGCCTGGTAGTCGGGTATTTCTATTCCACGTGGATGGAAGCATGTTCGACGGGCCAGAGCTGTTTTTTCATAACTATCCGATCCCGTATACAGAAGCGGAGCTGGTTGCCGCCGGCAGCGATCCGAATTTGCTGCCGGCTAAATCTATCTGGTGGCAGGGGCAGGAGTACAAGCCGTGGCCAGTGCAGGCGGAGGGATTCGAAGTCACCAGCGATGGCAGCGCACCAACCCCCACGTTGAGCGTGGCAAACCTTGACGGAACAATTTCAGCTATGTGCCTGGCATATCAAAACATGGCGCAGGCCAGAGTCACCCGGCACTTTACCTTTGCCCAATATCTGGATGCGCGAAATTACCCGGACGGCAACCAAGAAGCTGATCCGACAAAGGAAAAGCTGGATGTTTACTACATCGAAATCAAAACCAGCGAAGACGACGAGGTGATTCAATTTCAGTTGTCCTCGCCGGCAGACCTGCAGGGTATTCAAATCCCAACGCGCCAAATCCATAGCCTGTGCACCTGGTGCATCCGTGGGCAGTACAGAGGCCCATCATGCGGCTATACCGGCACAAACTATTTTGATCAGGACGGCAACCCGGTAGACGACCCGTCAAAAGATGTTTGCGGTGGTCTGCTCAGCGATTGCAAAAAACGCTGGGGTGCAACAGAGCAACTGCCGTTTGGTGGCTTCCCTGGCTCCGCATTGCTGAAGAGGTAATGATGCGAAAACAGATAATCAGCGCCGTTCTGGCGCATGCTGCGGCGGAGTACCCGCGTGAGTGTTGCGGACTGGTGGTGCAAAACGGCCGCCGGCAGCGCTATATCCCGTGTCGTAATCAGGCGCCTGAGCCGACCGAACAGTTTAGCCTTGCGCCAGAGGATTACGCCGCCGCTGAGGATACTGGCACAATTGTTGCGGTAGTCCATAGCCACCCCGATGCGACCACCCAACCCAGTCAGCTCGATATCGCACAGTGTGACCTGTCACAATTGCCGTGGATCATTGCCAGTTGGCCAGAGGGGGACATTCGCGAGGTTATGCCTACGCAGGGAATCAAGCCACTGCTGGGCCGCCCGTTCGTGCATGGGTTCTGGGACTGCTACGCCATTGTTCGGGACTGGTATCAGCTCGAGCGTGGCATTACGCTGCCGAATTTTAAACGGACAGATGGCTGGTGGGATAGGGGGGAAAACCTCTATATGAAACTTTACGCCGAGGCGGGCTTCGTACCGGCATCGGGCGAGGTGCAGATCGGCGACGTAATCGTTATGCAGGTTCAGGCACCGGAGCCGAATCACGCAGGCGTCTACCTGGGCGATGGGTTGATGGTGCATCACATGTATGGCCAGCTCAGTACGCGCGTTCCTTATGGTGGGTACTGGTCAGAACGGACGATAACCGTTTTACGTTACAACGGCTGATCTGCTGCTATGATGTTGTGATATTCAGCAAAGGGATATCACAATGAAAAAAGTTGTAATAACAGCACTAGCATCATTTCTTCTTTCTGGGTGCATGACGGAGCAGCTTGCTAAACAGGAGCCTATATATTCAGGTCATAGCAATAAGACGCCCCAGAAATACACCCAATGTCTTGCCCCGAAATGGCAAAACCTCAATCCAACTACAAAAATGATTGAAACAGAGACAGGATATCAACTGTCTGCTGACAATTTATTAGTTGGGGCTGTTTCTCTGGCTAGAATAAATAACAGCAGTAACGGTGGTAGCCAGATAGATGTTTATGCACAGTCTAGAGGAATTGGAGACCCTTGGGGTACATCAGCAAAATTATGTCTTTAAACTCAACCCGCTCCGGCGGGTTTTTTATAGGTTAAATATGCCAATTCTAACTCCTGAAGTTAAAATAATTCGTTTGTATGGTGTGTTAGGCGCAACGTTTGGTCGCGTCCATCGCTTAGCTGTAGATAGCCCTCAAGAGGCCATTAAGGCTTTATGTACAGTGATTCCCGGATTGCAAAAGTTTCTCCTAGAGAGTAAGGATCGCGGGTTGACTTATGCCATTTTTGAAGGCCGTAGGAATTTAAGTAAAGATGACCTACCTCTATCGGCTAACGGGAATGATATCCGTATTGCTCCAGTTATTATTGGTAGTAAAAAGGCCGGTGCTTTTCAAACAATATTAGGTGCTGTTTTGGTTGTTGTAGGCGTTGTTGTTGGTGTGATGACGAGTTGGACGGGTGTTGGTGGCTCAATTGGCCTTGGGATCGCAATGTCCGGGGCATCAATGATGCTTGGCGGGGTTATCCAAATGCTTTCGCCCATGCAGGGCGGACTGGCTTCACGTCAAGACCCGGATAATAAACCGTCATACGCATTCGGTGGCCCGGTAAATACCATTGCGCAGGGTAACCCGGTTCCGATCCTCTACGGCAAGCGCCGCATTGGTGGCGCCATTATCTCCGCTGGCATCTATGCAGAAGACCAGCAGTAATTAGAAACCGCTGATTTACTGAACCCGCTCCGGCGGGTTTTTTACGCCTGGAGAAAAGTATGCACGTTATTGAAGGCCGGAAAGGCGGAAGCAGTAGCCCCAGCACCCCAACAGAATCACCCGATTCCTTGCAGTCCACCTCTTACGCAAAAATACTTCTGGCGTTGGGCGAGGGGGAGTTTGCCGGCGAACTTGATGGCACCCGGATTTTTCTTGATGGCACTCCGCTGACTTCAGCAGATGGTACTGAAAACTTCCCTGGCGTGAAGTGGGAATTTCGCCCAGGCACGCCGCATCAGGATTACATACCTGGCATGCCTGATGTTGAGAACGAAATTACAGTTAGCACCGAACTGACGAGCGATCGGGACTGGGTGCGATCGGTGACCAATACTCAACTTTCTGCCGTTCGCCTGCGTTTTTCATGGGCGCAATTACAGCAGCAGCAAGATAACGGGGATGTAGTCGGGTACCGCATTGAATATGCGATCGACGTTGCCACTGATGGCGGCACTTATCAAGAAGCCCTGCGCGCTGCCATTGATGGCAAGACCACGACCAAATATGAGCGCAGCCACCGCATCGATCTTCCAGCGGCCACAACAGGGTGGCAAGTGCGTGTCCGTCGCCTGACGCCGAACAGCACCAGCAACCGGGTTGCCGATAAAATGGTGGTTGAAGCCATTACTGAGACGATTGACGCCAAGCTCCGCTATCCCGAAACGGCACTGTTATTTATTCAGTTCGACGCAAAGCAGTTCCCCAATATTCCCCAAGTATCCAGCGAGCCAAAAGGGCGCATCGCTCGAGTGCCTTCGAATTACAACCCCGAGACACGGGAATATACCGGCACATGGGACGGGACATTTAAAACATCATGGACGAATAACCCCGCCTGGATAACGTATGACTTGATGATAAATGACCGGTTCTCGATCGGAACTCGGGTGAAGGCGGAAAACCTCGCGCTGACAAAGTGGGACCTGTACCAGATTGGGCAGTATTGTGATCAGCTGGTGCCTGATGGCCGGGGCGGCGACGGGAAAGAACCACGTTTTCTTTGTGACGTTTATATCCAGTCACAAGAGGATGCTTGGAATGTATTACGTGACATAGCGTCCATTTATCGCGGCTCTACCTTTTGGGCAAATAACGGCATGAATGCCCTGGCTGATATGCCCGCAGATGTTAAATACATCTTCACCCGTGCCAACGTTAAAGATGGCAAGTTTACCTATGCCAGCGCCAGCGAGAAAACGCATTACAGCACCTGTATGGTGAGCTGGAGCGACCCGGCAAACGGTTATCAGGACGCGATAGAGCCAGTTGCAGAGCAGTCGCTGATTCGCCGCTATGGCATCAAGCAAGCTGACCTGACGGCGATCGGATGCATACGGAAGTCAGAAGGGATTCGCCGGGGAAAATGGCTGCTTCATACCAACGACAAGGATCGCCTTGTGTCATTCACAGTGGGGCTTGATGGCAAGGTGCCGCTCCCTGGCTGGATTATTGCTGTAGCCGATGAAATGTTAGCCGGCCGCCCGCTTGGTGGCCGTATCAGTTCTGTGGATGTCCGCAATATCACTCTTGATCGCGTTTCATCAGCAGCTGTTGGCGAACGTTTGATTTTGAACCTGCCAAGCGGGAAAGCGGAGGGGCGAACCATTGCGGCGGTAGCGGGTAAAAACGTTACGGTAACAACGGCGTATTCTGAAACACCGGTTGCCGAGGCTGTGTGGGCGGTTGACGCGTCAGACCTCGCGCTACAGCAATTCCGCGTAACAGGCATTAAAGAAGGTGACGACGGGGTATCGTTCGATATTACCGCCGTCGAGCATGACCCGAATAAATTTGCAAAAATCGACACTGGCGCGCGAATTGAAGATCCGCCGATCAGCGTCATCCCACCCGGCGTACAGCCGCCGCCGACCAATGTCCAGATCGGTGAGTCGTCAGCCATCATTCAAGGGCTGGCCGTAGCCACACTGCGTGTTACATGGGATCGGGCGGAAAGCGCGATCGCCTATGAGGCAGAATGGCGCCGGGATAACGGTAACTGGATACCAGCACCGCGAACATCAACCCTCGGGTTTGAGGTTTCTGGTATTTATGCCGGCCGCTATCAGGCCCGCGTACGCGCGATAAACCCTTCTGAGATTTCCAGTGTGTGGGCCAATGCGCCAGAAATGGTGCTGACCGGTAAGCAAGGCGAGCCGCCGGCGCTGGCCAGCTTCACGACGGTAGGCCAGGTGTTCGGCATCGTGTTGAACTGGGAGTTTCCTCTCGGGGCAGAGGACACGCAGCGGACTGAAATCTGGTACAGCCAGAACTCAGATGGCAGCAACAAAATGCACTTGGGTGATTATGCATACCCGCAGCGGAGCCACACAATGACGGGGCTGGCGGCAGGAGTGAATTTCTGGTTCCAGGCGCGCTTGGTGGATAAGCTCGGCAATACCGGCCCGTGGACGAACTGGGTGCAGGGAACATCGAGCGAAGACGCCAGCGAGGTTCTGGACTACCTGAAAGGGAAGATCACCGAGACTGAGTTGGGGCAGGAACTGCTGGGGCCGGTAGAGGATGCCGGAAAATTAAAGGACATGTGGTCGGTGAAGGTTGGCCAGACCGTGGATGGTAAGTTGTACACTGCCGGCATCGGCGTTGGCGTTGAAAACACACCGGAGGGCATGCAATCACAGGTATTGATTCTCGCTGACCGATTTGCAGTGCTGAATACTGCGGATGGGCAGGGTTCGTCTGTATCTGTTCCGTTCGCGATTGAGAATAACCAAGTGTTTATGAATAGCGCGTTCATTAAAGACGCGACGATAGATAGTGCCAAAATTGCACAGCAAATTCAGTCATCAAATTATATTGATAGAGTGCAGGGATGGGCGATCAATAAAAACGGTGATGCGCAATTCCAAAACACGGTTGTTAGAGGTGAGATTAATGCAACATCTGGAACATTCAACAACGTAACGATAGAGGAAAACTGCACAGTTAAAGGTACTGTATATGCTGAAAAAATCATAGGTGATGTTGTTTCAGCGGGTTCGTGGGGAAAAATTGAAACATATGGTGTGAATGATTCGCAGCATAGGTATTTTACCGGTGGCCTTCCTTACGAAACCATATTGATAGTGCCCTCAGCTGCGCTTTATACAGGGGTTAAACCCGGGGGGTCTGGCTCGGTATATATAAAAATTAACGGCGCCGAATATTGGAGGGCGTCAGCATCATCAGGAACAAAATATGACAGCTCAATAGTTGTTGAGGTTCCGCCAAATGGGACAGTAGATGTTGAGTTTGGAATAACTGGCGCTGAGTCCGGACAATTTTTTGGAACAAATGGCGCAATGGCTGTGATGGTCTTCCGAAAAGGAAATAACCGATTCCATGATTGATTAAAAATGACCCGCTTCGGCGGGTTTTTTATTGGAGAATATATGGCTGTTTTAATCAGCGGCAAACTCATTGGTCCCAATGGCGATCCGCGCCCCGGTGTAACCATTATGCTGACAGCGGTCAAAACGTCATCGGCAGTAGTTCACCTGGCGCCGTCCAGTTCCACAACTGGCCCAGATGGTAGCTATTCACTGTCGGTTGAGGTGGGCACGCATAACGTAATGATTGAGGCGTATGGGCGTCCATTCGAGAAAGTTGGGCAGATCACCGTTTATAGCGACTCTAAACCGGGGACCCTTAACGATTTTCTGACCAGCCCTGGGCAGGAAGAACTGACGCCAGCGATTGTGGCGATGGTTGATGATATGCGTGCTGCTGCTGCACTGTATGCAGATCTTGCGAAGGGGTACGCAAGTGATGCCAAAGCATCCTCCGAAGTTGCCCAGTCTGGAGTTGATCCTTACGATGATGCGCCCGCAGCACAACGCGCCATTGATAATGGAACTGAAACGCGAACATATTTCACTGTCTGGTCATCATCCTCACGCTTTTGGACCGAAAAATATAAAAATGTGGATGGTGTTGCGACACCAACCGGGGAGCGGCTTGTTAGCTCAGAGTTTGTTGAAGCTTTCGCTGCACAGACTGAATTGTTAACGGGCATGCTGCCACCGGAACTGGCCGCTGCTTACCCAGATTTGCATTATGCGTTTTTGTCACAAGATCGCTTAGGCCTGCTGACAATCGATAAGCAAAATTATGCACAGTTCGCTGGCATGCGCGACAAGCTACAGGAACGGCTAGCGTTTATTGGGGATAAATTCACAGCCAACAGCATCAGAGGGTGGCACCACATCTTTAAGACACAGGATGATGTGGTAGGTGCTGGCATAGATACGATGCTGAAATTCTGGCTCGCGGGTATGCCTGATTCGATTCAAGATCGGTTGCGTGCGCTCGGTAACGCGCAGCTCAGTGCAAAAATTCGAGATCTGATCTGGGTAGGCGCGACAGATGAAACACTGACGAATTGCTGGGGTGTAGTCGGCGGCGATTTCCGTTTAAGGCTCGCAGGCATGAAAAGTGCTGTTAACGATCTGGAAAACGGCGTGCCTGCCCTGGTGCGGCCACACAATGGTAAGTTGGCGCTTTTTGCTGGCGCTCTTGATGTGGCCCCAATATGGAATGCATCGACAGTAGTCGGTGCAACCCCGATATCGGATAGCGGCATTGTTTTTACTTTCCGCAAAAACGGCCAGGTATACGCCGGTGTTATTTCAAAGACGCCTCCACAAGGGGCCTACAAGACGAGAGAGTTAGACCCGGATACTGCCTATGTGTATCTCATTCTCGTGACCGGACAATCTCTTGCAGCCACGCAGGCTGGGCCAAGTGTCGTAACGCATGATGCGTCGTTGGATGGTTCTGCTCTTATGTTCACCGGTGAGGGCCAGGACAGAGGGCTGGTATTTGGTGAAAACCTCGACCCGACAAAACTGGGGGCAATGACAGACTTAGATTCTCCTGTTCAGGCTCGTGGTCCAGGGGCGGTACAGCACATCCTCAGGACATGCCGTGACAACAACATTGCTATGCCAATATTCGCGACAAGAACACACGCAAAAGGGGGCGCGTTTTACAGTGAGTTAAAAAAGGGTACGCCAACGTTTGACGCAGGCATGACGGCAGCGAAAGAGTTTGCGCGCCAGGTATTGGGGATGGGGAAAAAACCCGTAATCCCTGCGGAAATCATTTCACATGGGGAAGCCGATAGCGCGAGAGTTACCGCTATTGGGCAATATTACGGTGATGCGAATGAATGGACAAATGACCTTCAAAGCGGCATTCAGGCCACTACCGGACAGGCTCAGAAGCCGATCATATTTATCGATCAGTTGGGTTCGCGGGTACGCACTGTAAGCCCCGGCAGTGGCGATGTCATATATGGAGATTTCATCGCGCAGGACCAATGGCAGCTATCCCTTGATCGTGCCGATGTCGTTTTATCAACGCCCAAGTATCCAATGAACAGGCTGTATCCGCTTGACCAGCAACACCTATTACAGCGCGGTTATTCGTGGTTAGACGAATATGTTGGGCAAGCGATCTACTGGACGTTCTTTGATCCAAACAACACGACACGCCGCAAATGGAACCCTGTTCAACCGAAAAAATTTACTGTCATTGGCAACATCCTGAGGGGGGAATTTGAGACAACCCCGCTGGGTTACCCTTTGACTATTGATAATGACACCCTAGGTGCGGCGCCGTTCGCTGGGTTGGATTTCGAGAAAGGCACAGCAGTGGCAAATCATTTCGAGCAAGTGGACGATTTCACGTTTGAATGGGGCCTGAATCACGCGCCTACCGCCGGCGACTTTATCAGGCTTGGCTTTAATGCCACCGATACTGGCGGCTTCCCGCCACCGTATGACAACTGGATTTTCCCGTTAGTGAATATCCGCGACACATCACCGTTAATGAGCAAATACTCAGCCCAGCATATGTGGAACTGGTCTGTGCTGGCTCGTATGCCTGTTTAAAAGGAGTACCGAATGGCTTTTGTTTCTGTATCAAATAAAGATAACCAGCCTGGGGCGTTACCGGGTATCGATATGTCAGCGTATATTCTCGACCCGGCCAAATTATTTGCAACGCATAAAGCTCGCGTTATTGCTGACGGCGGCGTCCTAAAGGATGAGGCCGCCACGCTATCTGAATTTACATTTATCGTTAACAGTGGTTTTTATGACCGCATCTCAGCATGGCCGTATGTCAACGGAGGGGTTAAGGTCGATGCGCAGGGAAATGTGCAGAAAGTCTATTCTCTTGTGGGGCCTGATTTTATTGCAGTGCTGGCCGCCGGCAGTGCTAACCCGGCACCGACAATCAAGCTGGATGAAACGGGTGCTCAGCGCGGTGTGCGGATTCTTCTGTCAAATGGCGGTTACTATCTACGCTCGGAAACGGTATTAAAACTACAAGCAGCATCAAATAAAAAATGGTTACTCAGTGCCCGGATGCGCGATGTTGACCTGGCTGATAATGCGGGTATCTCGATGGCGTGGGGTGTTGCATCTTCAACGTCAGCATTTTTTGAGTGCCGAAAAACCACAACAATTTCCAATCCGTGGAAGTACGTCGCAACGAATGTAGTTCCACCAACCTCAGGAAGTTACGTTGCTGCGACTCAATCGCCTTACGCTGATTTTGTGTCATCCGCCGGGCTGTTTAATGCGTTGACTGGCGAAGTAATGGGGTACGAAGGTGGCCGGCTTGTGCAAGCGGGCGTATCCCCTACAGGAACACTGGCTGACCTGAGTGGGACATCGAACTATCTTTGGATCGGCACGACCTACCTTGCCCAGGCGGGTAACCTTAACGTCTGTAACGGTACGTTTGCGAGTGCTCGTTGTTTGAACCAGGCAACAGAAAACGACGCGATTTTAATTTCAAACCGCGCATAAGCATGGCCGGGATGGACCCCGGCAATTCTACAAAAACTATCTTTCTTTACCGATCAATATCCTACCTTTTCGATAGATCTCCGAACTTTCCCCCACCAAAAACTTACGCTTATACTGTATAAAAACACAGTATCAAGGCGGCATTATGACTTTCTTTTATCCAACACCAAACCCAATAAAACTCGAACTCCCGTTGTTTTCCGACAAAGTGCCGGCGGGTTTCCCCAGCCCTGCAGCTGATTACGTCAGTTCACGCATCGACTTGAACGAGTACTGCATCAGCCATCCGAACGCCACCTATTTTCTTTATGCCACAGGTGACTCTATGCTCGAGGCCGGCATCACTGAAGGCTCTATGCTCGTTGTCGATCGCAGTATCAGTCCAGCCCACGGAGATATCGTCATTGCCAGCATAGCCGGCGAGTTCACTGTGAAGCGTCTCTGCTTGCATCCACGCGCACAACTGGAGCCCATGAACCCGAAGTATGAGCCGATCTTGCTCCATGACGGTGGCGATGATCTGGAGGTGATGGGCGTCGTGGTGTCTTCGATAACGAGGCTCAAGTAATGTACGCGCTCGCAGATGTGAACAGCTTTTATGCGAGCTGCGAAACCTTGTGGCGGCCAGATCTTCGCGGACGGCCTGTTGTCGTTCTTTCGAATAACGATGGGTGCGTGGTTGCCAGGAGCAAAGAGGCGAAAGCATTGGGGCTGAAAATGGGGGAACCCTATTTCCAAATTAAACGAAACTTTGAGCGCGCCGGCGGCATTGCATTCAGCAGCAACTACGAGTTGTACGCTGATATGTCCCAGCGTGTGATGGCTGTTTTAGAAGAGATGGCGCCTCGCGTAGAAATATATTCAATTGACGAAAGTTTTCTTGATCTCACCGGTGTGCGTAATTGCATCGACCTGGAAACCTTCGGCCGCCAGGTCCGCGCCAAAGTGCTTCGCGATACCGGCTTAACGGTCGGTGTTGGCATTGCCCAAACAAAGACATTAGCGAAGCTGGCGAACTTTGCGGCGAAGAAGTGGGACAAGACCGGCGGGGTTGTGGATCTGTCCAACGAAGGGCGCCAGCGTAAACTGTTGGGGCTTGTACCTGTTGAAGAGGTCTGGGGCATTGGCCGGCGGATATCGAAAAAGCTCAACATAATGGGTATCGAAACCGCGCTGCAGTTGGCCGATGCCAGCACGACGATGATCCGAAAGCATTTCAGCGTTGTGATAGAGCGAACCGTGCGTGAGCTACGTGGCCAGCCTTGTCTTGAACTGGAGGAATTCGCGCCGACCAAGCAGCAGATCATTTGCAGTCGCAGCTTCGGCGACCGCATCACAGAATACGACCAGATGCATCAGGCGATCTGCATGTACGCGACGCGCGCGGCGGAGAAGCTGCGTGAAGAGCGGCAATATTGCCGGCATGTCAGCGCCTGGCTTAAAACCAGCCCGTTCGCAATCAATGAGGAGTACTACGGCAACACGGCCAGCATAAAGCTGAGCACACCAACGCAGGATACACGGGACATTATCGCTGCCGCTATGCGTTGCCTTGATGCCGTTTGGCAACCAGGTCATCGATATCAGAAAGGCGGGGTGATGCTGCAGGACTTCTTCAGCCAGGGTGTGGCCCAGCTTGGGCTGTTCGATGAATATCAGCCACGGCAGAACAGCGAGCAGCTGATGGGCGTGCTTGACCGCATCAATAACTCGGGTAGGGCACAGCTATGGTTTGCTGGGCAAGGGGCACATCAGTCATGGTCAATGAAACGTGAGCTACTATCACCGGCATACACGACACGGCTTAGCGATCTGCCACTCGCTCGGGTGTACTAAACCAGTGGGGCGGCGATAGGTTTAATCAGGTTGGCACTGTCGTTGCGGATATTACCGACTGATTTGTCTACAGGGTGCCAGGCGAAATCATCAGGTGGCGTGGCCGCTTCTTTTGCCAGTTCTTCAGCGCGTTCTGAGCTTGTGCTCGGGTCCATCCATTCGCGTGCTGCCGCCGGCGGTAAAACGACGGGACGTCGATCATGAATATCGAGCAGGCCAGAGTTACTGGAGCTGGTCACAATGACAAATCCGTAATCATCAGGAGGATCTTTTTCATCGGGGTGATAGCGGCTGATCGCGGCGAAAAATATAGGCGATTCCGATTTGTGATAGATGAAGTAAGGCTGTTTTAATTTGGCGTCGTGCTTGTCTTTTTTCCACTCATACCAGCCATCAGCCATCACCAGCATGCGGCCGTGATCCCATAAGGGCTTAAACATTCTGCTGGTGGCTGCGGTTTCAACGCGGGCATTGATAACCGGCTGGCGTTTCATTTCCCGCCACCAATCCGGGCCGTAACCCCACTCGAGAGGATCGAGGTGCAATTTATCATCGCGTTGATTAAGTACCAGCACGCGAGTGCCTGGCGCCACGTTGTAGCGACCGATCGGAACATTGTCCAGCGCGCTGGCAAATTCAAGGTCGGAGGCGAGCACGTCGAGATAATCGGCGCGGGTCTGTACTTGGGCAAATCGTCCACACATAACCAACCCTTTTTGATGCTGATTAAGAGTAATTATAGGGGATTAAAATGGAGTGTTTGGGGGGAGGTTTTACCATGGTTTTACCATCATTTTACCATGGAGGAATTTAAGACAAAAAAAACCAACCGCAAGTGGTTGGTTTTTTTAGGGATTTTTGGTCGGCATGAGAGGATTTGAACCTCCGACCCCCGACACCCCATGACGGTGCGCTACCAAGCTGCGCTACATGCCGACGCTATGGCAAATTATACTACCCTTAACCAAAATCAATGCAAGAGTAGCAGCGCCTGATTGCTTGTATTTTAAGCAGTTAGTTGGCAATGAAGCGTTTAACGTCAGTCAGCACCTGCAACAGCAGGGTAAGCTGCGGTTTCTCGTCTTTTATTTCTTTGTCGTTTTTATCGTACGCGCGATAAGTGCCATTGCCGTCCAGCACCAGGGTTTGTGTTGGCGTAGTGATGATCAACAGGTTGTTATCACCGGTGGCGACCCAGTTATTCTTGCGCTGTGCGGTGAACAGATCTTCACCTTGCGAGTAATCGTTAGGGGCCGTTTTAACGTGCAGTAAACGCTGCATCAGCGTGCGCATCACATCGTTATGGCCGGTCAGCTTATTGATGGTCTGAGCTGGCGTACCCGGCCAGTGGATAACCAGCGGCACTTGCAGCTGCTGTTGGTTATAACTGCTGCCAGCACCCCAGTAGCCTTTGCCGCTGTCATTAAATTCAACGCCGTGTTCTGCGGTAATCACCACGACCGTTTTATCCAGAACGCCACGGGCTTTCAGCGTGCTGAGCACCTCCGCAATCTGCGTGTCCACATCCTGCGCACCGGCGCGGTAACGTTGAATAAAGTCGGCCGGGGCCGGTGTTTTTTCATTGGCTGCCGGTTCAGCGCCACGGAAGTTGATGTAGGAGAACCACGGAGCCTTGTTGTTCTGATCGGCCAGCCAATTCTGCCATTGTTGAGTGGTGACTGCATCGTTTTGCCTGTTTGGCGTCGGCAGCGAGAAGTCGGTCAACAGTGCCTGACGATATAGGCTGGCGTTAAAGCCGTCGGACGAGAACAGGCCAAACTGATAACCCTGGGCGCTAAGTGCGTTCACCAGGGCAGAAGGTTTGCGCGCGGCGAGAATGCTGTCCAAATAGGTCGGCGAAATGCCGTAGAACAGGCCAAACAGGCCGGTATCTGCATGATTGCCCGAACTGTAGTGATCGCTGAAGCGAACGTTTTCCTGCGCGAAGCGGGTGAGGGCAGGCATATCCTTCGTCATATCCTGGGCGCGAACGCCATCTACGACGATCATCAACAGGTTATAGCCGCTGCCTTTGTCGTTGTAGCTGAGATCGTTGAGTGGATATTCCACCGCTACGGCCTCCGGATTACCCTGCTGCACCAAACGGCGCTCATACTCTTGTGGATCGAGCAGGCCGTGTTTCTCAAGGAATTTACGTGCGGTCATGGGGTAGGAAAGCGGCAGGTTGGCTCGCTGCATGGTGATCGGGCGATAGAAATTGGCGTCGGCCCAGATATAAATCAGGTGCGAGGCAAAAAAGGCGCTGATGAACAGCACGGCCAACGGCTTGCCAAAGTGTTGGCGGTTCAGGCTGCGAAGCTTTTGCCAGCTCCAGGTGCCAAACAACATCTCCACCAGGAAGATAACGGGCACGCAGATGAACATCAGTTGCCAGTCGCGCGCCAGCTCGCTTTGATCCGGGTTGACCACCAGTTCCCACACCACCGGGTTAAGGTGAAGGTGGAAATGCGTGAACACTTCGCTGTCTACCAGCAACAGCGTTAGCCCGGTCGTGGCCAGCGCGGCGGAAATAAGCCGCAGCAGCCGCTGTGACATCACCACAAAGGTCAGCGGGAATATCACCAACAGGTAGCCGGCGAAAACGATAAAGCTGAAATGCCCCAGCAAACTGACCAGGGCATAAACCCGGCCCAACAGGGAGGAGGGCCAGTCGGTGACAAACAGATAGCGGCTGCCCAGCCCGAGGGCGAGCAGAATATTGAATAAGGCGAACCAGTGCCCCCAGCTAATCATCTGGGAGACTTTTTCACGATAACGCTGACGGTTTGTCACCATAATTAATTATTAATGCGCTTTGTCTTCACGAATAGAAGCTTGCAGAGCTTCTGCAAACGATCTTGCCAACGTCTTCCGCTGCGCGGGAGCAACGCTGGTGTTGATCAGATTAGTTACCATGTTGCCCAGCACCATCAGAGAAAGATCGGTGGGAGTATGGTGTTTTTCCAGAACATTGACCAGCTCAGAGAGCAGTTGTTCAACGTGTTCGTCACTGTAACGGGATGATTGTGGCATAAAAATTGCGCTCAAAGCCTGACAAAGTCCCATATCTTACCGTATAGAGCCGTGATTTTCCGCTCTTTTATAGCGTGGTAGCCGTTAAGGTAACGATCGTTTGCCGATCCCGCTTTACAGTTGCAGGGCGAAGCCTTCGGTGCTTGAATACGCGCTCAAAGAACAGGAGGATTTATCATGAGTCTGGATATCGACCAGATCGCTCTGCACCAGTTGGTAAAACGCGACGAACAAACGCTGGACGTGGTGCTGCGCGACTCTCTTCTTCCCACCAATGCGGCGGTGGAAGAGATGATGGAGGAACTGCATCGTGTCTACAGTGCCAAGAGCAAGGCTTATGGCCTGTTCAATGAAGGCAGTGAGCTGGCGGATGCGCTGCGCACCTGCCGCAAGGACGATAAGGATTTTCTGGCCTTCAGTCGCGCGGCAACCGGCCGTCTGCGCGATGAGCTGGGCAAGTACCCGTTTGCCGAAGGCGGCGTGGTGCTGTTCGGCCAGTACCGCTACCTGTCGACAGAGTACTTGCTGATTGCGGTGCTCAACAGCCGCAACAGTTCACGCGTTAACGAAGAGCTGGATATCAACACCACCCATTATCTGGACATCAACCACGCCGATATCGTGGCGCGCATCGATCTGACCGAATGGGAAACCAACCCGGAGTCCACCCGTTACCTGACCTTCCTGAAAGGCCGGGTGGGGCGCAAGGTGTCCGATTTCTTTATGGATTTCCTGGCGGCGGCCGAAGGGCTGGACACCAAAGCGCAGAACCGGGGCTTGCTGCAGGCGGTTGACGACTATTGCGCCGACGCCCAGTTGGATAAAAATGAGCGCCAGTCGGTGCGCCAGCAGGTTTACAGCTATTGCAACGAACAGCTGCAGGCCGGCGAGGAAATCGAGCTGCAGGAACTGTCGAAAGAGATCGCGCCGGTGGGCGAGAAAGATTTCCTGCAATTCTCCAGCGAACAGGGCTATCAACTGGAAGACAGCTTCCCGGCCGATCGCGGCACTCTGCGCCAGTTGACCAAGTTCGCCGGCAGCGGCGGCGGCATCAGCATGAACTTTGACGCCATGCTGTTGGGAGAACGGGTGTTCTGGGATGCGGCAACGGATACGCTGACGATTAAGGGCACGCCGCCGAACCTGCGCGATCAGCTGCAACGCCGGTTAAACGGCGGCAACAAGTAACCTTTGCCGAATCGCAGACAATAAAAAACGCCGCAATTGCGGCGTTTTCTACTTCGGCGTCCCGAAAAGCTCGAATACGTTGCGATTACGCGCGAACGAAGTCGATGTGGGTCAGTTTTGGCTTGAACGGGTGACGCTGTACAGCCTGAACCTTAACTTTGGTTTCTTTACCGTCGATAACCAGAGTTACTGCTTCGCTGTAGAATTCTGGTTTAGCTTCCATGTTCTTTACAGAATCATGGTCTAATTCGATGGAAACTGCAGCTTCTTCGCCACCGTAAACGATAGCTGGGAATTTGTTAGCTGCACGCAGGCGGCGGCTCGCACCCTTACCCTGGTCTTTACGTACTTGTACATTGATAGTGAACATTGTTTTTTCTCTTAAAAGAAAATTTACCCTGTTAAGGCGACCCAGTAACAGGTTCGATAAACCACTTTAGCACCGGGCGAACCCAGCTAAAGCGGGCGGCATTTTAACGGAAAGCCGTCGGCAGGGCAATGGAAACCTCCCGAATCTGCGCGATGCGGGCATCAATACAGCTCGTTGGCCCGGCGGAAGCGGCCTTGATAATCGAACACTTTTTCCCGTACCTGCCAGAATTGCCCACGTTTGCGCGCCACGACAAAATCCGGATGACGCAACAGTGCCTGCTGGGCCAGCACGTCGGCGGCGGTTTGCCAACTGAACGGCACCCCCGGCGCGCGTTGATGCGGGCGCAGAAACAGCATCTCGAAGGCTTTGCGCTGCGCCGGCGTTTGCAGGCGGAAACGCTCGCTGGTGCTGGTGCCGTCTTCATCGTAATAGGTGGCCTTCAGCCACTCGCCTTTTTCATCGCGTCCGCTTTGCAACTCCATACCGCCGCAGCGCAGAACCAATGCGTCCTTCAGTTTCAGCGCCTCTTTCAGCATATCGTCGGGATCGACCAGCACTTCCTGGCACTGGTGGCAGCGGCGCGCAGCAATGTCGTTTTCTGCGCCACAGTGCGGGCAACTCTTGAAACGAAAGCGGTAGTCGCACTGTTCTCGATGGCCATCATCGTCTTCCAGCCAGCCCTGGCAGCGGCGGCCGTAATGCTCGATGATGTCGCCATTTTCGGTGCATTTTCCCCAGAACAGGTTGGCGAAGCCGCAGCCGGGGCAAAATACCTGTACCGGCTGGCTGTCGCTGTGCGGTTTGCTGACGCCCACCTCCGGCGTAAACAGGTCATGCGGGTTGCCGGCGTAGTCGAGGATCAGGCAATCCTCTTTGCCGGGAGCCAGCCGCAACCCGCGGCCGACGATTTGCTGATAAAGGCTGACGGATTCGGTGGGGCGCAAAATGGCGATCAGATCGACATGCGGCGCGTCAAAGCCGGTGGTCAACACCGCCACGTTGACCAGATAGCGCAGCCGCTGCTGTTTGAACGCCTCAATCAACGCATCCCGCTCGGCGGCCGGCGTTTCGGCACTGACCAGCGCGGCCTCACCGGCCGGCAGCAGGCCGTGGATCTCACGAGCATGCTCAACGGTGGAGGCGAAAATCATCACCCCTTTGCGCGTTTCGGCATATTCGACGATCTGGCTGATGATGTGCGGTGTGATGCGATTTTGCTGTTTCAGCTCGCGGTTGAGGTCTACCTCACTGAACAGGCCGTTGCTTCTGGCCTCCAGGCGGCTGAAATCGTACTGCACAATCGGCATGTCGAGCCGTTCCGGCGGCACCAGATAACCGTTCTTGATCATGTAGCGCAGCGGCAGTTCATAAATGCAGTCGCGAAACAGGCTGCCGGCATCGCCGCGGGTAAAGCCGTGGTAGTGATACTGATAAATCCAGCCTTTACCCAGCCGGTAAGGTGTGGCGGTCAGCCCCAACAGCCGCAACTGCGGGTTGGATTTTTGCAGGTGCTGAATAATTTGCTGGTACTGGCTGTCATCGTCATCGCTGATGCGGTGGCACTCGTCGATAATCAGCAGGGAAAATGCGCCGTCGAACAACGGCAGATTACGCGCCACGGACTGTACGCTGCCGAACACCACTTTGCCGGCGCTGTCTTTTTGCTGCAGCCCGGCGGCAAAGATATCCGCCTCCAGCCCGTAGGCGCAGTATTTGGCGTGGTTTTGCGCCACCAGCTCTTTCACGTGGGCCAGCACCAATACCCGGCCGCGTGCGCGCTTCGCCAGTTCGGCGATCACCAGACTTTTGCCTGCACCGGTCGGCAGCACAATCAGCGCCGGTTGAGAATGCTGGCGGAAATGTTTGATGGTAGCTTCGACCGCTTCCAGTTGGTAGGGGCGTAGAGTAAAGGCCATGAATTAACGCCGTTGGTTGAAATGGGCCGCCGGGAACATGTTTTGCAACATCTGAACCCACAGAAACAGTGACATTTTACTCCTCAGGCGGCTAAAAAATTTCTATTATTATGCCTTGTGAGCGCATGCGGTGCGAGAAGTGCGGAAATTACCTCTGTCAGGGGGCCGTTTCCGCCGCTATACTCCCGTCACAGTAATCGCTGTTTCCCCCTCTCCGAACCTGCCCTGTTGCACCTGGTGCAACGGCGGGCGTCATATTTTAGCAATACGATCAATGCGATCATAACAACGACAGGCAAAGCAGATTCAATGCGACTGGACAAGTTTTTATCTCAGCAGTTAGGTGTTAGCCGCGCGCTGGTAGCGCGTGAACTTCGGGCAAAACGCGTCACCGTGGACGGTGAAGTGGTGAAGAGCGGGGCGGTCAAACTGACCCCGGAGCAGGAGGTGGCGTTTGACGGCAACCCGCTGCAACAGTTGAGCGGCCCACGCTATTTCATGCTCAACAAGCCTCAGGGGTACGTTTGCTCCACGGACGATCCCGATCACCCGACGGTGCTGTATTTCCTCGATGAGCCGGTCGCTTATAAACTGCACGCCGCCGGTCGGCTGGATATCGACACCACTGGCCTGGTGCTGATGACTGACGACGGGCAGTGGTCGCACCGCGTCACCTCACCGAAACATCATTGTGAGAAAACCTATCTGGTCACGCTGGAGCATCCGCTGGCGGAAGATACCGCACAGCAGTTTGCCCAAGGCGTGCAGTTGCATAATGAAAAAGATCTGACCCGTCCGGCACAACTGGAAAAAATTGAAGACACTCTGGTGCGTTTGACCATCAGCGAAGGGCGCTATCACCAGGTGAAACGCATGTTCGCGGCGGTGGGCAACCGGGTTGTCGAACTGCACCGCGAGCGGATTGGCGCCATCGTGATGGATGAGGATTTGGCTCCGGGCGAATACCGCCCGCTGACTGAAGAAGAAATCGCCAGCGTGGGCGCACCACATTTGCAGGACTAACGGCTGCGGCTGATTAAGGAATCGTTGAACGTGCAACAGAACCGGTCATCTCACCTCGGTTTGATTTTTATTCTGGGCCTGCTTTCCATGCTGATGCCGCTGGCTATCGACATGTATCTGCCCAGTATGCCGGTGATAGCCAAGCAGTTCGGCGTCGAGTCGGGCAGCGTGCAGATGACGCTCAGCGCCTATATGCTCGGTTTTGCCCTGGGGCAGCTGTTCTATGGGCCGATGTCGGACAGCATAGGGCGCAAGCCGGTGATCCTGTGGGGGACGCTGATCTTCGCCATTGCCGGCGGCGCTTGCGCCATGGCGCAGTCGATCGAGCAGTTGATCAACCTGCGTTTCCTGCACGGTCTGTCGGCGGCGGCGGCCAGCGTGGTGATTAATGCCCTGATGCGCGATATGTTCACCAAGGACGAATTTTCGCGCATGATGTCGTTTGTCATCCTGGTGATGACCATTGCGCCCTTGCTGGCGCCGATGATCGGCGGTGCGCTGCTGCTGTGGTTCAGCTGGCATGCGATTTTCTGGACCATGGGCGCAGCGGCGCTGATCGGTTCGCTGCTGGTGGCGTTCTTTATTAAAGAAACGCTGCCGAAAGAGCGGCGGCAGAAATTCCATCTGCGCACCACGTTGGGCAATTTCGCTTCGCTGTTCCGCCACAAGCGCGTGCTGAGTTATATGTTGGCCAGCGCCTTCTCGTTCGCCGGCATGTTCTCGTTCCTCAGCGCCGGGCCGTTCGTGTATATCGAATTGAATAACGTTTCGCCGCAGCATTTTGGTTACTACTTTGCGCTGAATATCGTGTTTTTGTTCCTGACAACTTTGGTCAATAGCCGCAACGTACGGCGGCGGGGGGCGATCAAAATGTTCCGGCTGGGCTTGTTGGTTCAGTTGGCGATGGGGCTGTGGTTGCTGGCGGTGAGTGCCATCGGCCTGGGCTTCTGGGCGCTGGTGCTCGGTGTGGCGGTCTATCTGGGCTGCATCGCCATGATTTCGTCCAACGCCATGGCGGTGATCCTGGATGATTTCCCGCATATGGCGGGTACGGCGTCCTCGTTGGCCGGTACGCTGCGTTTCAGCATCGGCGCTCTGGTCGGGGCGGTACTGTCGATGGCGCCAGGCAAGAGCGCCTGGCCGATGGTCTCTTCCATGGCGCTGTGCAGTATCGTAGCGGTGCTGTTCTATTTGTATGCCAGCCGTCCACGCAGCAACCTTGCCTGATCCTTCCGCGACTTATCTCTGAATAACCAAGGCCGGCTTAGTGCTGAGCCTGGGTTATTCCATTCTTTTCAGCGCACTCTCATCAATCCCGTTGGCAATGCAGATTTTGTTGCTAAATATAAGTACGCTAATTAAATGCTCGGCGTGAAATCTGTGTGCTTTTTGTTAAAAAAAGCGCAGGTTGAGAAACGATAATTACAGAGGTTCCGCACGGCATCTTTGCCGGGATGTGGTGTTTGATTTTTATTTTGTCTATTTAAAATCAATGGATTAAATCGATTTTTTACCTTGAAGGGCGAAGTTAAATGTTTCTGCAATGTAAAATTATAAAGAGTGAAAAGTAACCGCATTGCAAGAAAAAAGAGTTGAGATCGTGGCGGGAAAGGGTTACATATAACGCAAAAATGCGAGCTGAGTCGCAAAATGCCGTGAAATGACACCGTGCGGCGCACCAAAACAGCACGATATCAGCAAGCGCAGGGTACGGTTAATGAGTTGTGACATATTTTACATTTAAATAACATGTACGCTCGGCAGAGTCGGTTCTCAACGGCTATAACTTAGTTACCCTGTCAGGTAAAAACTGTTTCACTTTTCAAACTAGGGATTTCATGTGGATAGTATCCAACTTTCGGTAGTGCATCGCTTGCCGCAAAGTTATCGTTGGCTATCAGGTTTTACCGGCATCAAGGTTGAACCGATTCCGCTTAGCGGGATAGACGAAGATAACAATCTGATTGGCTTGAAACTGCTCAGCCATGAAGGGGCGGACGCTTGGCAGGTTATGCAACAGCTTAAGCTGTCTTTGCAGGAGATTCAGGTCGATTGCGCCATCGTGGAGTGGGAAGGGGAAGCTTGCCTGTTTGTGCACCGCAGCGATGAAAGCGCTACCTTATGCCGGTTAAAAAACGTTGGCGCCGCCATCGCCGAGCCACTGAGCGCGCAATATCCTTTCTGACCCCCGCCGCTAATCGGCCAGCTGCAACAGCTGCTGCGTATAAGCGGCGGCAGGCGAGTTAAAGATCGTCTGGCAGTCGCCCTGTTCAACCACTTCTCCCTGGCGCAATACGATCACCTGATGGCACAGTGAGCGTACTACCTGCAAATCATGGCTGATGAACAGATATGCCAGCCGATGGCGTTGTTGCAGAGATTTCAGCAACGTCAGGATTTGCGCCTGTACCGATTTATCCAGCGATGAGGTCGGCTCATCCAGAATCAGCAACTGCGGCTGCAGAATCAGCGCCCGTGCGATAGCAATGCGCTGGCGCTGGCCACCGGAAAACTCGGTAGGGTAGCGGTGGCGCAGGGCGGGATCCAGCCCCACTTCTTGCAAGGCTTCCATCACCTTTTGTTCACGCTGTTCGGCGCTCAATTTCTGATGTACCTCCAGCCCCTCGGCGATAATTTGCAACACGCTCAGTCGCGGGTTCAGCGCGGAGTAGGGATCCTGAAACACGATCTGTATCTGGCTGCGGTACGGCAGCATCTGTTTCAGGCTGAACTGGTGCAGCGGTTGGCCGTTAAACCAGATAGCGCCGCTGGCGCTCAACAGACGCAGCAGCGCCAGCCCGGTGGTGCTTTTACCCGACCCCGACTCCCCCACCAATCCAACGCTTTCCCCGGCCTTCAGCTCAAAACTCAGTCCTTTCAACGCGTAATGATGGTCAACCGTGCGGCGCAACAAGCCGCGCTTGATCGGGAAACTGACCTGCAAGTTTTCCACTTTCAGCAGCGGGGCGGCGTCCGCCGGCAACGGCAGAGGATCGCCGACATTTTCCGCTGCCAGCAGTTGCTGGGTATAGGGATGCTGCGGCTGGCTGAACAGGCCCGCCCGGCTGTTCTGCTCTACGCATTGGCCGTTGCGCATCACCGCCACATTGTCCGCCAGGCGGCGAACGATATTCAGGTTATGAGTGATAAACAGCAGCCCCATCCCCATTTCTTGCTTCAGCTCTTTCAGCAGCAGCAGGATCTGCGCCTGAATGGTCACATCGAGCGCAGTGGTCGGTTCGTCGGCAATCAGCAGTTTTGGCTGGGTCAATACCGCCATGGCGATCATGACCCGCTGGCGTTCGCCGCCGGAGAGCTGATGCGGGTAGTCTTTCAACCGGCCTTTGGCGTTGCGAATACCGACGCGATCCAGGCACTGAATAATCTCCCCGCGCGCTACGTCGCGCCGCATGCCACGGTGCAAAGCCAACACTTCCGCCAGTTGTTTCTCAATGGTGTGCAATGGGTTGAGCGACACCATAGGCTCCTGAAAAATCATCGAAATCTGGTTGCCGCGCACTTTGCGCAGCTCGGCTTCCTGCGCATGCAGCAACGAGCTGCCATTGAACTGGATATCCCCACCGGTATAGACCACCGGCGGCGAAGGCAGCAGCCGCAGCACCGACAGTGCGGTCACGCTTTTGCCGGAGCCGGACTCACCCACCAGGGCCAACGTTTCCGCTTTTTCTATTTGCAACGACAAGCCGTTGACCACCTGATTCAACTGCTCTCCCTGACGGAAAGCGACGCTGAGATCCTGAATTGAAAGCAGTGGGGTACTAGCCATATCAATGCGCCTTGCTGGGGTCAAAGGCGTCGCGTATGGCTTCGCCGATAAAAATGAGTAAAGACAGCAACACTGCCAACACCAGGAACGCAGTAATGCCGAGCCACGGTGCTTGCAGGTTGTTCTTGCCCTGCAGCAACAGTTCACCGAGCGACGGAGAGCCGATCGGCAGGCCGAAGCCCAGGAAATCGAGAGAGGTCAGGGTGGTGATGGAACCGCAGAGGATAAACGGCAAGAAGGTCAGCATCGCCACCATCGCATTGGGCAGCATATGTCGGTACATAATGACCCGATCCGGCACCCCCATAGCGCGTGCGGCGCGGATGTAATCATAGTTGCGGGTGCGCAGGAACTCGGCGCGCACCACGCCTACCAGGCTCATCCAGCCAAACAGAATGGTGATACCGAGCAGCCACCAGAAATTGGGTTGTACGATACTCGACAGCAAAATGATCAAAAACAGCGTCGGCATGCCCGACCACACCTCGATAAAGCGTTGTCCCCACAGGTCAAAACGCCCGCCGTAATAGCCTTGCATCGCGCCGACGCAAACGCCGATCACGCTGGAAAACAGCGTCAGCGCCAACCCGAACAGCATCGAAATGCGAAAGCCGTACAGCACGCGGGCCAGCACGTCGCTGCCGTTACCGTCGGTACCCAGCAGGTTATGGCGCGAGGGGGCTGAGGGGAAGGGCACCTCAGTGGCGAAGTTGATGGTGTCGTAACTGAAGCGAATCGGCGGCCAAACCGCCCAGCCGTGGCGGTCGATCTGCTGTTTTACGAAAGGATCCTGGTAATCGGTGGCGGTATTCAGCTCACCGCCAAAGGTGGTCTCGCTGTAATTGATCATGAACGGCAGGTACAGGCGGCCTTCGTAGCGCACCAGCAGCGGCCGGTCGTTGGCGATCAGGTTGGCGGCCAGGCTGAGGATAAACAACACCAGGAAAACCCACAGTGACCAGTAACCGCGGCGATTACTGCGAAAACGCGCCCAGCGCGCCTGGTTGATCGGGCTTAAGCGGCTCATTGGCGGGCCTCGAAATCAATGCGCGGATCGACCAGGGTATAGGTGATATCGCTGAGGATATTCAACAGCAGGCCAATCAGGGTAAAAATATACAGCGTGCCGAACATCACCGGATAGTCGCGTTGCAGAGTGGCATCATACCCCAGCAGCCCCAGCCCGTTGAGCGAGAACATCACTTCAATCAGCAATGAACCGGTGAAAAACATGCTGACGAACGTCGCCGGGAAGCCGGCGATCACCAGCAGCATGGCATTGCGAAATACGTGACGATAAAGGATTTTGTTCTCGTCTAACCCCTTGGCGCGCGCGGTGACTACATACTGTTTGCGGATCTCGTCAAGGAACGAGTTCTTGGTCAGCATGGTCAGGGTGGCGAAACCGCCAATCACCGTCGCCAGCACCGGCAGGGTGATGTGCCACAGATAATCGGTAATCTTGCCATACCACGACAGGCTATCGAAGTTGCTGGATACCAGGCCGCGCAACGGGAACCAATCCAGGTAACTGCCGCCGGCGAACAGCACGATCATCAAAATGGCGAACAGGAAGGCCGGAATGGCGTAGCCGATGATAATCAGCGTGCTGCTCCAGATATCGAAAGCGCTGCCGTTATGCACCGCCTTGCGGATACCGAGCGGGATCGACACCAGATAGATAATCAGCGTGCTCCACAGGCCCAGGGTGATGGAAACCGGCAGGCTATGGCCCACCAGTTGCATCACCGACGCGCCGCGGAACAGGCTGTCGCCAAAGTCGAGACGCATATAATTCCACAACATGGTGAAATAGCGCTCATGCAGCGGTTTGTCGAAACCATAGCGTTTGGTGATTTCGGCAATCACTTCCGGATCCAGCCCGCGCGAACCGCGGTACTGGCTATCCGTCGCGCTGCCGACGCCGATCCGCGCGTGCCCCAGGCCTTCACCTGCGCCACCGCCGCCGAACCCGCTGCTCTGGCCCATTTCGATATTGGCAATGGCCTGATCGACCGGGCCACCGGGCGCGATCTGCACGATGAAAAAGTTAATGGTGATGATCGCCCACAGGGTGGGAATAATCAGCAACAGTCTGCGAATCAGATAAGCCGCCATCGCCGACCCCTTATTGTTGTTGGGCCGGCAAACGCGCCGCCTTGTTGACGTCAAACCACCAGTTGTCGAAGCCAATCACGTAAGCAGGACGGATCGCCGGCGTGGAGAACTTGTCCCAGTAGGCATAGCGGTCGTGATTGGAATACCACATCGGCAGCATGAACCTGTTCCAGGTCAGCACCCGATCCAGCGCACGGCCCAGCGGCAGCAGGGCTTTTTCGTCGCCCTGATGTCGCAGGATGTTGCGCACCAGGCTATCGACCGCCGGATCGGTGACGCGGGCAGTATTCCAGCTGGAATTGATGTATTCGGAGTCCCAGTTCGTCTGGAGCGAAGAACTCGGGAACGGCATCGCCAGATAGACCGTCGGCATCATGTCGAAATCGCCGTCACGCATGCGTTTGGTGAATTGAGTGACGTCAATTTCACGGATCTGCATCTCGATCCCCAACCGCTTGAGGTTGTGCTGGAACGGCAAGACGTACTGGAAGTTGCTGCCGCTCAGCAACATCAGCTCGAAGGTAAAGGGCTTGCCGGTTTTACTGTTCACCAGTTGCTGGTTTTTCACTTCCCAACCGGCCTGCTTGAGCAACTGGGTGGCTTTCAGCAGGTTCTGGCGATCGTTGCCGCTGCCGTCAGAGGTTGGCGGCTGGTAGATGCTGGTGAACACCTCCGGCGGTACCTTGTCCTTCAGCGGCGCCAACAGCGCCAGTTCGGCGGCATCCGGATAGCCGCTGGCGGCGTAGGGGGTATTCTGGAAATAGCTGTTGGTACGTTGATAAGCGTTGTAATACAGCGCCTTGTTCATCCAATCGAAATCGAAGGCCAGCGTGATAGCCTCGCGCACGCGTCGATCGGCAAACAGAGGGCGTTTCATATTGAACGCCATCCAGCGGGTATTTTGCGCCGACTGGTTGGTTTCATCCTGTTTGACTATGTAGTTACGGGCGAAGTTACCGCCCTGATATTGGGTCGCCCAGCTTTTGGGCGAACCCTCAATGCGGAAGTCGTAGGCACCGGCCTTGAAGGCCTCCAGCGCCACTTTGTCATCCAGATAGTAGTCGTAGCGGATGCTGTCGAAGTTGAAGCGGCCGCGATTGACCGGCAGGTTGGCTGCCCAGTAGTCGCGTACCCGTTGATAGGTAATGTATTGGCCGAGGCGGTAACTGCCTACCTTATACGGGCCGCTGCCAAGCGGCGGCGCGGCCAGCGGCTCGTTCAGCTTATGATCTTTCCAGAAACTCTCCGGCAGCACCGGCAGCCCAAACAGCCCAAGCAGCTTGTCTTTATCCGGCTGCGGGAATTCGATGCGCACCGTCAGGCGGGAGATGGCCTTTACCGTAATGCCTTTGTACGCCACGCGAAACTGCGGCACACCTTCGGTCATAAACTTGTTAAAGGTGAAGGCGACGTCGGCGGCGGTGATAGGGCTGCCATCGTGGAAGCGGGCGCGGGCGTTAATATCCAGCTCCACCCAGTGCATATCGGCCGGGAAGCGGGCGGACTCGGCAATTAGTGGGTAATAACTGCCTATTTCGTCGTCCGAGGTGGTGAACAGCGAGTCATACAGTGCGTCGGTGCGTTCGCCGGGTACGCCGCGCGAGGCGTAACGGTTAAAGTTATCGTAGGTGCCGATCGCCGCCATCCGCACGTCGCCGCCTTTCGGTGCGGCTGGATTGACGTAGTCGTAATGGCTGAAGTCGGTGGCGTATTTCGGCTCACCGAGAAGGGCGAAAGCGTAACTTTCATTGAGGGTTTCGGCCTGCAGGCCAAAACTCAGTGCTGAGAGCACCAGGGCAGCAAAAACGCGCACGGACATCTTGACGGTAAGCTCCTGCTGATAAGTCGGTTAAGTCTGCGGCCAGCATAACATTCACTGCCGCGCCGCAGGGTGAAGTAATGTAAAGATCAGGATTTTTGCGCCTGATAATCAAAGACCTGCTGGTTAGTGCAGAATGTCACGAAGTTGTCGATGCTCAACGGCTTGCTGAAATAATACCCCTGCATAAAGTTAACGTCCCGTTCCTGCAGGAAGTGCAATTGTTCGGCGGTTTCCACGCCTTCCGCCACGGTTTGCATTTTCAGCTTTTTAGCCAGTGAGATCACCGCATCCAGCACCGGTGCGGTGACCGTATCCTGACCGATGGTGTTGACGAAACCACGGTCTATTTTCAGATAGTCCATGGTAAAGCGTTCCAGATAAATCAGCGCGCTGTGGCCGGTGCCGAAATCGTCGATGGCGATTTCAATGCCTTGCTGGTGCAGCCAGTCAAACTCCGCCAGCGCGTTGGCTTCCTCTACCATGCCGCGCTCGGTTATCTCGAATACCAGCGTAAAGTAGTCGCTGGGCAGTTGCGCCAGCAGTTCGTACACGTCCTGATGGAAGGAGGGGGCGCTCAGATGGGAAGGGGAGATGTTCAGACCCAGTTTGGCGCCCTTTGGCAACACCGTCGCCAGGCGTGGCACGTCTTCGGCGATCAGGCGGAACAGATGGCGCGTCAGCGGCACAATCAGCCCTTCGCTTTCGGCGTAGGGGATAAACAGGTCCGGCGGGATACGCCCTTCAATTGGATGCTGCCAGCGGATCAGCGCCTCCAGCCCGGCGACGGCGCCTTTGCGGGTATGGAACACCGGCTGGTATTCGATAAAGAATTCATTGCGCTTGATGCCGCGCATCAACGCACGCTCCGGGCTTTGGCGCAGCAGCAGCATGTAGTAGCACAGGACGCCGATCATCAATGACAGCACCAGGCTGCCCAACAGGGTCAGGCGGATATCATTGGGCGTCAGCGTTTCGTTATAAAACAGAATCGTCATCGGCGTGCCCGGGATGGCTAAGCGATCGGCCTGATTGTTTGGCAACTGGCTCACCGGCATCAGGTTCGGGCTGAAGGTGGTCAGGGCGCGATCGCCCAGAATAATGGCAATGCCGGGTGTGCGTGCGTCACGCGAAGCGAACAGCAGATAGGGCATCAGGTTGATATCCAGGGTCGCCAACACGCCGGTGTTTTCCTCTCCGGGATGACGCAACCAGACGGCTACTGCGGGTTTTCCCGGCACAAGAGGGGTGCCTTGCTGCAGTTTGAGATCCCGCGTCTGGCGCGGATCGATTTCCGGATAAATATTTTTCAGTGCCAGCATCATGCTGCCGGTAGCCGAGGAGCAATAGGCAAAACCGTTTTTCACCAGCAAGAAGCTCCGCACGCCGGAATTAAACGCCGCCTGATAGGTAATATCCGGCTGGCTGGACGCGCAGGAGCGTTCCGTCAACGGCATCAATTGCAGCATGATTTCCGTCAGACTATCCAGATTTTCGAGGGTGAATTTCTGTGTACGTTGTTCTACCGTGCGTTGATATTGTGTGCGCTGGTGATTAATCAGGAGGAGTGTGATGCCCGTAAACAGGATAAAAAATACCAGAGCGACAATGCTGCTTTTAGCCAGGCTGCGTCGTCTGTGCGAAACATGGCGTGCAAATGCCCTTTTCAAGCCCATAAACCTTTGCCCCCTGAGCACGGCGTATCATTCTGTTTTTGTTATCAAGTGATCGCTTAATATATCCCAATGGTGGTGGTGCAGTCATTATTCATCGTTATTTACGCAGGGTAATCCGCTAACAAATGCTTAATTGTATTTGATGATGATAGGTGAGTTTTTTATCAGCGTAACGTTACGGATAAAAAAAACGCTGCCCAGGGGCAGCGTTTTATTGCTCGTTTGGTATTCAGGACAATCAGGTATTTTGCGCCGTCAGCTGCTGGTCAGCACTCTGCGGGCTTCACGATAACGTTTATTCCAGTAGTTATCGTTCAGATTCGAAATCATCACGCCGCTGCTGGTAGAGGCATGAACGAATTGATCGTTACCTAAATAAATGCCGACGTGGCGCCCGGTAGAGCCGGCGCGGAACAGCACCAGATCGCCAGGACGCAGTTTGGTACGCACGATTTTCTTGCCGAGGTCTTCCTGCTCGTAGGTAGAACGCGGTAAATCCATACCAAACTGTTCACGGAAGGTGCGTTGTACAAACGCCGAGCAATCAATGCCGCGCTTGCTTTCACCGCCTAAACGGTAGCGAACACCTTTCCAGTCTGCATACTGATCCATAATTTTTGACTTAACGTCAACGTTACGGACCATTGCTTCGAATTCATCCTGAGAGGCTTGCAGTAAAAGACCGTTTTTGTCATTAACTGCATGCATCTCAGTTTGTGCGTTATTCAAGTTCGAAGTGTGAGTCGAGCTGCACGCGGAGAGCATTACCGCTGCGGCAATTGCAGGTACTACCCGCAAAAAATATCTCAGAAACGGTTGAGATTTGACCATTGTTGTTGTTTTCCCTTGAAGTCCTTAACGACGAAAGTCGCTACCTGAAAATGCCAAACGAAACGAGCCTAATCTGCACCTGCTGCCCCGACAATCGCTTACCGCTGAAAACGTGGCGGAACGCACATTTTTCACGGATTTAATGCTGAAACGAGGTAAACCAGGCACAAACGCATCCGAGGTTACCGCAACGAATCAGGGATTGCGAGCCTTTTCCTGTCCTTTTTTATATGAATTTGTGATGTAACATAATGTAAAACTTCATATAAAAAACGCCGATTGCCCGTTGTGTTGGTTTTACGTGAAATCAGGTGACGAAAGCGTTAACGCGCTGATGTGGAAATAGACAAAAGGTGGCGCGGAAATAATCAGGAGGCGGCGGGCCTCCTGCGGGTCATAGCGATTTGTTATGACTGGGTGGGGCGGTGTTTGCCGGGCAGCATGAGGTTCAACCCGTTAATCAGCTTGTCGCTGAGTGGGGTCATCAGGCACCAACTGACGCCCACCAACACCACGGACAGTGAGCCGACGGCGATATCGGTGAACCAGTGGGCACCGATCATCACACGCGGCAGTGAGAAAACCAGCGTGATCAGCAGCGCCACGGCAAAAGCGCGGCGGTTAAAATAGCGCAGCATAAAACAGCTAAAAATCATCAGCATCATGCCGTGGTCGCCGGGGAAGCTGTCGCTGGAGGCGTCTTTGGTGGGAATGCCGGTCAGCATACTGACGCGGTTGATATTCTCGAAGCTGAGCGACGGGCTGGGGTGTTTTACCGGCAACAGGTGCCCAAGCTGGTTCAGCACTACGGCGGTGAGCAACATGACAACGCCGGTGACCCATAAACGACGGCGGCCGACGGCATCTTGCTTGAGATAAAAATACAGGTACAGCAGCCCCATGGCGATCAGGGAAATCACGTCGAAGGCGCGATTATTGGTGATGGCCACCAGGTGCAGAAAGCCGGGATCGGTCGCCAGATGGCGGTTGAAGAAAAAGAAAATCGCTGAGTCCAGAGTAAACCAGTAACCGTGGTTAGCCGGCAGGAACCAGGACAGAAACAGCGCAATGCCCAGTAAATTGAAGAAAATGATGAAGGGTAAATTGCGGCGTGTCATGACATAACCTGTTGTAAGTCTAAAAATAAAATGATGTTAACGGTAAAGATTCTAACTTAAACGAATGTTAAACAATTGGGATTGCAGGGCGTTCCAGTCAGCATTGTCGCTGTGGATCAGTTCAATGCGGCTGTCCAGCGGTGCGACAGGGCGCGTTTCGATATTGAGATCCTGCCCCTGGCGGTTAATCAGCAACGTGCCTTCCGCAATGCGGACCACGCCTTTGGCGCGTTCTACCGGCGCCAGCCGCACCCACTCCATGATGCCAATGGTATCGAATACCGTGTCCGCATCAAAAATCCAGCCGCAGCTGGTAAACCCCTGGCCCTGATTGAGCGCCCGTCGCCAACGCGAGGTTTCCGGCAGCCGCAATGCGGCCAGGCCCTGAGTTTTGGCATGGCTATGATGATGCTGCGCATCCGGTAATTCTGTGCGATTCGTGCGAGGCAGGTTGAGCCAATCTACATTTGCCTGGCCTTGTTCTATGGGGTAAAGCGGCCGCTGGCGGGGATCTTGCGCCACCCATTGTTGCAAGGCCAGCAGATCCTGCGGTTGATAGGTGTCGCTTTTACTGGCCAGAATAATGTCGGCCGCTGCCAGTTGATCGCGAAAGTTTTCATTTTCTCGATAGCGCGGCTCGCTGAGTTGGTGAGCGTCCAACAGGCACAGCGTGGCCTGCAGATCGATCCAGCCGGCGTAGCTGTCCTGCGTCAGCAACGACAGGATTTGCTTCGGATGGCCCAGGCCGGTCGGCTCGATGAGCAACCGATCGGGCTTGCTTTGCTGCAACAGCATATTCAATCCAACCTGCATCGGCAGGCCGTTTACGCAGCACATGCATCCGCCGGGGATCTCCTTCAGCACTGCGCCGCTGTCCGCCAGCAACGCGCCGTCGATGCCAATTTCACCGAATTCATTCACCAGCACCGCCCAGCGTTCGTGTTCCGGCTTGTTGGCCAGCAGATGACGGATGGTGGTGGTTTTGCCGCTGCCGAGAAAACCGGTGATCAGGTTGGTTTTGGTCATTGATGATTCCTGATGTTGATAAAGTCCAGGGGGCGATAATTAAGCTGTGCCGCCTGACTGTGTGTGAGTGTGTTTAACCTGCGCCAGGTCACAAATTCAATACGTTAAAATGCGTTATTTAACCGGTGAAATCCACGTTTGGTGCTCGGAAAATTCCTAACAAAAACCCGCTATTAGACAGGTGCGCAGGCAGTTAGTAGCTTGTTTTTACGCTATTAATGGCTGGAATATCCATCAAATAACCCCCCTTACCTTGCGATTATTCCTAAGAAAGTCCTCTATGTTTAAATTGAGTTAACAAAAGTGAGGTTGCCATGAACATCTTTCGGTTAGTTTTGATCGCAGGAATGTTTTTTTCATGGATGGCGGCAGGCCATGCCGGAACCACTGGCGGGGTTATTCATTTTGTTGGTTCTGTCGTAGAAAGCCCCTGCTCGGTGGATATCGCCGGTTCAACGGCCAATACGCAATGTTACCGCAATGGGCAACACTATCAAGGGCAACAGACCCTGTCGCACTTCGATGTTTCACGCAAAGAGCTTCCACTGAATTTAGGCACGACGGAAATGCAGTGGGTGGATCAACAGAAAAAATTGGCCGTCATGACCGTGGTTTATCGTTAAGTTATCCGACCATGCCGGACGCAGCTTGCCCGGCATGGTTTTCATTTCCTTAGGCCAGTTGAGTCGCAACCCACTCTTTCACCGTTTGGCGTGCCCCGCGATCGCGCAGCGACAGGTAAGCGCGGGTTACCGCCGCCACAAATTCACCCTCGGCCGGCAGTTGTTCACCGAAAACGCTTTTCAACCCCAATAGCGCCTTAACCCGCTGTTCGTCGTCCGGCGTAGCGGCCACCCTTTGCTGCAGTACAGGCAGTAGCGGATCGCGGATGTCGATAGGCTGGCCGGCATCATCCACACCGCTGACATAGCGCATCCAGGCGGCGACGCCCAACGCCAGGCCGGCATAACTGCCGCCGTGCTGCAAATGCCAGCGGACTGAATCCAGCATGCGCTGCGGCAGTTTTTGCGTGCCGTCCATGGCGATTTGCCAGGTGCGGTGCTGCAGCGCAGGGTTGCTGTAGCGTTCGATCAGCTGCGCGGCGTAGGCGGCCAGATCGATGCCGCTGACGCTGAGGGTCGGCGCCTGTTCTGCCAGCATCAGGTGGTGGGCGGCGCGGCGATAAGACTCGTCGGCCATGCAGTCGTTAATGTACTGATAGCCGCCCAGATAACCGAGATAGGCCAGGAACGAATGGCTGCCGTTCAGCATGCGCAGCTTCATCTGTTCAAACGGTAGCACGTCGTTGACCAACTGCGCCCCGGCCAGTTCCCAGGCCGGGCGACCGGCGACAAAATTATCTTCCACCACCCATTGAATGAAGGGTTCGCAAGCGATGGCGCACTCATCATGGACGCCGCCGAGCGCGGCGGCAATGTCAGCCAGCGTTTCCGGCGTGGCGGCCGGAACAATACGGTCGACCATGGTGCTGGGGAAGCTGACCTGCCGGGCTATCCACTCGGCCAGCATGCTGTCACGCTCCTGCGCCAACCCGATTATTGCGTTACGCAGCACATGGCCGTTTTCCGGAATGTTATCGCAGGAGAGCAGGGTGAAGGCGGGCAGGCCGCGTTCAAGGCGCAGACGCAGCGCCTCCACCAGAATGCCGGGAACGGTGGCCGGTTGGCCTGGATTGGCCAGATCGGCACGGATCGCCTCGTGTTGCAGATCCAGTTTTCCACTGCCCGGCTCGATGCAGTAGCCTTTTTCGGTAATGGTCATCGACACGATCGCCACCTGAGGTTCCGCCAGCTTTTCCAGCACGGCCTCGATCCCTTCCAGCTTGCGGTGCACGCTTTCATTCACTGCGCCTATCACGATAGCCTGATTACCCGTCGCGCCTTTCTCCAGCACGCTGTACAGATGCTCTTGCAAGCGCAGGCTCTGGAACAATGGCACGCCGCCAGACAGGCTGATTTCGCAAATACCCCAGTCGCCGCCCTGGCGATTCAACACCCGGTCGGTAAGCAACGCCTGGTGGGCGCGGTGGAAAGCACCAAATCCGATATGCACCATGCGGCTTTGCAATGCGCTGCGATCGTAGCGTGGTTGCTGGACCGCATCCGGTAGCGGCGAGTTGGCGATAGTCTTCATTCAAGGCTCCAAAGCTGAGTAAAAAAGTGCTGGCCGGTAGCTTTGCAAAAGCTATCAGACCAGTTTTTCGGTCGGCATGTGAGGCTGCTTTCAGCCTTTACCGTACGGGCTATTTGCCGCCAGTGTAAGGCTGTCTGCGCATCAATAAAATTGCTCAGTCCAAAATAAGCCAGATTCGTGAAGTGGATCAACCCAGCGCGATTTCTGTTTTGACAACCCGACTCGACGGAGTAAGGTAAAAGATAAGTGATATCTATCTCGTTTGGTATAACAAGATTGCCGGGTTTGAGCGGTCTTGATCACCAACCGGCAACCTCCGGCGATTTTTACAAGGATAAACAATGGAACAAACATGGCGTTGGTACGGGCCGAACGATCCTGTCTCTCTTGACGATGTGCGTCAGGCCGGTGCCACCGGCGTCGTCACCGCACTGCACCATATCCCGAATGGCGAAGTTTGGCCGATCGATGAGATCAAGGCGCGTCAGGCGCTGTTGGCGGAGAAAGGGCTGGTGTGGTCGGTGGTGGAAAGCATTCCGGTGCATGAAGAGATCAAAACCCACAGCGGCAATTACCCGCGGCATATCGCCAATTACCAGCAGTCGCTGCGTAATCTGGCGGCCTGCGGTATCGATACCGTGTGCTACAACTTTATGCCGATTCTCGACTGGACACGCACCGATCTGGAGTACCTGCTGCCCGACGGTTCGAAAGCGTTGCGTTTCGATCACATCGCCTTCGCCGCTTTTGAGCTGCATATCCTGCAACGCACCGGCGCAGACCAGGATTACACACCGGAAGAGCAGGCGCAGGCGGCCGCCCATTTCGCTGCCATGAGCGAAGCGGAGAAAAACACATTGACCGGCAATATCATCGCCGGGTTACCGGGCGCCGAAGAGGGTTACACGCTCGATCAGTTCCGCGCCCGCCTGGCGGAGTACGATGCGATCGACAAGGCGCAATTGCGCGAAAATATGGCGGTGTTCCTGCGCGCCATTGTGCCGGTGGCGGAGGAAGTAGGCGTGCGTCTGGCGGTGCATCCGGACGATCCGCCGCGGCCGATCCTCGGCCTGCCGCGTATCGTGTCCACCATTGAGGACATGCAGTGGCTGAAGCAGACCGTCGACAGCCTCTATAACGGTTTCACCATGTGCACCGGGTCTTACGGCGTGCGTGCGGATAATGACCTGGTACGGATGATTAACTCCTTCGGCGACCGCATCCATTTCACCCACCTGCGCGCCACCTGCCGCGAAGAGAATCCGAAGAGTTTCCATGAGGGGGCCCATCTGCAGGGCGACGTGGATATGGTTGCGGTGATTGAGGCGATCCTCTGCGAGGAGCAACGGCGTCATCAGGCGGGCGATCGTCGGCCGATCCCGATGCGTCCCGATCACGGGCACCAGATGCTGGATGATTTGAAGAAAAAAACCAATCCGGGTTACTCTGCGATTGGTCGGCTGAAAGGATTGGCGGAGCTGCGTGGCGTTGAGCTGGCGCTTAAGCGCCGTTTCTTCCCTGAATTGCCGTAGCGTTTTGGTTTTCCAAACTTGCGGGCAATGTTCTGAAGGATTTACTGGATAGGGGAGTTGCATGCCGCGCCCACTATTATCGCAGGGATGCTACTTTGTCATAAAAAACAGGGGCCAATGATTGGCCCCTGAGCATTGACTAGTCTGCGCGGCTCATATAGCGGCGCTCCGCAATATGAATGCGGATTTTGTCGCCGGCGCTGAGGTATTCCGGTACCTGAATGGTCAGGCCGGTCGCCATGGTGGCCGGCTTGTTGCGGGCGCTGGCGGAGGCACCTTTGATGCCCGGCGCGGTGTCGACAATTTCCATATCTACGGTCTGCGGCAGTTCCAGCGCCAGCACCTGGCCGTCCAGCGTCAGCACCTGCATGCCCGGCAGGCCGGCTTCGGGAATAAACAGCAGCTCGTCTTCGATCTGGTCTTTCTTGAAGATGTACGGGGTGAAATCCTCGTCATCCATGAACACGTATTCTTCCCCGTCGATATAAGAGAAGTTCACCTTGCGGCGAGACAGGGAAATGGTGTCCAGAATATCGTCGCCCTTAAAACGCTCTTCTACCTTCAGCCCGGTGCGGACGTCGGAGAAACGCATTTTGTATAAGGTGCTGGCGCCGCGTGCGCTTGGACTTTGCACATCGATGTCTTTCACCAACAGCAGTTTGCCGTTGTAATTGATCGCCATGCCGCGCTTAATTTCGTTAGCCTTTGCCATATAAAGTAACCTGCAATGAAGAGTATTTGGGAAGTTGCGACAAGTTACTCGCGCCGCCGATTTCAGGCAAGCAGATCGCGCAAAAACAGTGACGGAAAGGGGATGACGAATGCCATCCCCTGAGCGGATTTACTGAAATACCGGCAGCAGGCCGAGCAACGCCAGCAGATGGGCGGCGGCGTTGATCACCCCGAACAGAATGATGAACAGGATCATGCCGTGGCCACCAGGCGCGCGATACTGCGCCTGCGGGAAGCGGCGGCGGCTGGCGCGCGCCAACATCGCCGGCACGATCACCGCCCAGATGGTGGCCGCCAGCCCGGCGAAGCCGATGGCGTACAGGAAGCCGTTCGGGAACAGCAGGGCGGCCAGCGTTGGCGGCGCGAAAGTCACCAGCGCGGTTTTGCTGCGCCCGGTCGTGTCATCGCTGAATTTAAAGAAGTCCGCCAGATAATCGAACAGGCCCAGCGACACCCCGAGGAATGAACTGGCCAGCGCCATATAAGAGAAGGCGTTCAGCAATTGGCCAACGGCCTGGCTGCTGGAGACGTTGCCCATTTGTTTGAGCAGGCTGCCGATGTTGCCGCCTTCGGCAATCACCTGTTTGAAGGCGTCACGGGCGATGTTGCCCTGAATCACATACTGCCACAGGATATAGATAGCCAGCGCCAGCAGCGTGCCGTACACCAGGCTGCGCACCACCGCACGGCTGTCTTTCTGGTAGTACTTCACCAACCCCGGCACGTTGCCGTGGTAGCCGAACGACGTCAGCAGATAGGGCAACGCCGCCAGGGCATAAGGCAGGTAGCTGGCCTGCTCATCGCCGCGGTTAAACAGCACCGCCGGTTGTACGTGGGTGAACATATCGCCCACCGACATCACAAAGGTGATCACCATCCCGCCGATCAGAATGGTGCTCAGGCGGTCGACGGCACGGGTCGACAACCAGACGATAAACGCCACCAGGATGGCAAACACCAGCCCTGCAGTGGTTTGGCCGACGCCGACGATGCCTTCCAGCGTGTGGGCGATGATCGAGCCGCCGGCGGAAATGTAGGCGTAGGTGAGGATGTACATCACAAAGGTAATGGAAATGCCGTTAATGGCGTTCCAGCCTTTGCCCAGCAGATCTTTGACGATGGTATGGAAGCTGGCGCCGCTTGGGTAATGCAGTGTGGCTTCCAGGATCATCAGGCCGGAAACCAGCATGCAGGCCCAGGTATAAATCAACAGCGCCACGGAGCCGCTGAACCACACGCCAGAAGTGACGATGGGAATGGAGAACATGCCGGCGCCGACGGCGGTGCCTGCAATGATCATCGCGCCGCCGAGTACCGAAGGGCGGGCTAGCTTCTGGATGGTGTCCGTGGACATTTTTGCTCCTGAGTGGCCGCGTCGGCCGTGAGTTCTTTTGTACTAGCTCAATGGTACATGTGAGATTGGTGCATGTAAAGCCGCGAATGCGCTTGTTTCATGCATTAATTGGCGTTAATTGGACAATTTATGGCGTATTTTTAACCTGTGCGCGAATGGCCGCTTTGTAGCTATGGAGGTGGGGTGTAAAGATTGGCGGGTAAAGCCGGATTATGCTGGCGGCGGATGAGCCGTGCTGATATTGTCGCGCTTCAATTCCGCCAGCCCACCGGGAGACTCGCTGATGGACTGTCGTACCGACTGCGGCGCCTGTTGTATCGCGCCTTCAATATCCAGCCCTATCCCCGGAATGCCCAACGGCAAGCCCGCCAATACCCGCTGCATTCATCTGAGCGAGCAACTGCGCTGCGGCCTGTTTCACTCGCCGCTGCGGCCCAAAGTGTGCGGCAGCCTGCAGGCCAGCCGCGAGATGTGTCATGACCATCGCGACCAGGCATTGATCTACCTGATCAAGCTGGAAGCGGATACTGCACCTTAAGCGTCTTTAAGCTTCCACAGGCACAGCATCGCGCCGACAACCATCGCCAGCGCGGAATAAAACACCGCGTGATAGCTCCAGATCTCCGCCACTACGCCGGCGACAGAACCGGCAATAATCCAGCCCACGCGCGTGGTGTTGGTAAACAAGGTGGTGGCTGCACCCGCCTGTCCGGGCATCAAATCCTGGAAATAGAGCATGCCGATCCCCGCCAGCACGCCGATAAACGCCGCGTTAAGCAGTTGCAGGGCGATCAGTTGCCAGGTGCCGGTGATAAACAACAGCCCGAAATAAAACAGCAGGCCCGCCACCACCGCGCAGCGCATCAACATACGTTTGCCGAAGCGTTTGGCCACCATGCCGGCAATCAGCATGGTCGGTATCTCCAGCCCGGCCGCCGTGCCCATCAGTATCCCGGCCAGCTTTTCCGACAGTTGCAGTTCGTGCACCATATACAGCGGCATATTAATCAAATACATGCCATTTGCGGTCCACATAAAGGTGCAGGCCATAAACAACAGCAGCGTATCGCGGCGGTTCTGGCGTGGCGCCTCCAGCGTGGCACGGGTTGTCACCTGCGTTTTGCGCATCGATGGCAGCATTTTCCACACCAGCGCGCCGCACAGGATAAATGCTGCCGCCGCCGCCAGATACATCACCTTAAAGCCAAAGCCCAATGCCAGCGCGAAGGCGATAGGCGGGCCTATTACCCAGGCGAGGGAAACCTGCGCACGCAAAATTGAGCTGAACATCACCGCCTCGCGGCCGGTGCGATCGGCGTGTTCGCGCGCCAAGGCAAACATCTGCGGGTTGGCGGTAGAGCCGAAACTGGTCAGCATCACGCCCACGATCAGCAGCAGGTAATAATTACGGTTCCAGGCGAACAGCACGCAGCCCAGCGCGCCCAGCATGCAGCAGAGGAAAATCAGCGACTTGCGGTCGCCTTTTTGATCCGAGCGGCGGGCGAGAAACTGGCTGACCAGAATGCCGATGACGGCGCTGCCGGTGAAAAACAGGCCCACCATCGAAGGACGTACCTGCACTTCCGTCGCCAGAAACAGGCTGAGCGTGGGGGTCTGTAAGGCACCGGCAATCCCGGTGAGAAAAGCCACGACGAGAAAGGCCAGCGAAGTGAGATCGGGCGAGCGTCGCGTTACCGCAGTCGATGTAGGCATAGAGGTCAGTAAAGGGTCGGAATGATAAGGAGGTCGGGTGAATAATACGCCCATTTATCAAGAAAGAACAAAAAAACAAAAAGCGGTTTCATTTTTCCTGGCAGTAAAAAACGTTTATTTGGATAAGGCTAAGTAAAAAAGGGCGACGTTGCCGCCGCCCTGTCTGGCAGTTTACGCGCCTGCAGGCACGGCGTGTGCGGTGTTTTTCAGCACCGGGCCCTGATACTTCTCAATCTGCAACTGCGCCATTTGTCCGCAATTGCCTTGTGCCAGGCTGGAGGAACCCACGTCGAAGGTCAGGCAGTTGACGTTGCCGTTCTTGCACAGCGACCCCGGTTGGGAAGGATCGGCCGGATCGAACCAGGCGCCTTCGCTGATGCGCACCACGCCGGGGCGCACGTCTTCGCTGACCACCGCACCGACCAGGATCTGGCCGCGATCGTTAAACGCCCGCACCAAATCGCCATTGGCGATACCACGCAGTTGGGCATCCTGAGGGTGGATCACAATCGCTTCCCGATCCGCTACCGCGTATTTTTTACGCAGCGGCGTGTTGTCGAGTTGCGAATGGAGCCGGTTGATCGGGTGCGCGGTGTTCAGCGACAGCGGGTACTTCACCGCTTCCGGCCCGCGATACCATTCGTGAGGCGGCATCCAGGTCGGGATGCCCGGGCAGTCCTGATACTTCATTTTGGCGATGGCGTCGGAGTAGATCTCGATTTTGCCGGACGGCGTGCCCAGCGGATTCAGCAGCGGATTTTCGCGGTAGTCGGCGAAGCGCACCCATTGGGTATTGGCCTCGGGCACCGGGAAACGCACATAGTTGTTGGATTGCCAGAACATGTCGAACGGCGGCAGGGCCACCCGGGCGGCGCGCGCTTGGGTTTTCATGTCGTCGTACATGCCTTTGAGCCACTGGGTTTCATCTTTGCCTTCGGTAAAGGCATCCTGAACCCCCAGCCTGGCGGCCATCGCTGCGAAGATATCGAAATCGCTGCGCGACTCATGCTGCGGCGGCACGCACTGGTGCATCGGGAACACGTACAGCTGCGAATAATCGCCGCCCATTTCCAGATCGTTGCGCTCGTAGCTGGTGGTGGCCGGCAATACGATATCGGCGTGCTTGGCGGTGGCGGTCCAGTAGGGTTCGTTCACCACGATAGTGTCCGGCCGCTGCCAGGCCTTGACCAGGTTATTGGTGTCCTGATGCTGGTGGAAGGTGTTGCCGCCCGCCACGTACACCATTTTCACCTCAGGGTAGGTCACCTGCGCGCCATTGAAGTTAATGGTCTTACCGGGGTTGGCCAGGCATTCGGCAATGCGTGCCACCGGGATCGGCGACGGGGAGTTCTTCGGCGAATTGCCGGCGGAAATACCGGCAATAATGCCGCCTTTCGCCGTCGGGCTGCCGCCGGAGGAATAATGATAGCTGAAACCGAAGCCGCCGCCCGGCAGGCCAACCTGGCCGAGCATGGCCGCTACCGTGACCAACAGCCAATGTTGCTGTTCGCCATGATGCTGACGCTGAATGCCCCAGCCGCCCATGATCATGGTGCGGTTTTTCGCCATGTCGCGCGCCAGTTGGCGCAGCACTGCGGCATCTACGCCGCAAATGTCCGCAGCCCATTCGGCGGTTTTCGGCATGCCGTCGTGTTCGCCCAGCAGATAGGCCTGGAACTTGTCAAAACCGACGGTGTAGGTTTTCAGGAAGTCCGGGTTATGCAGTTTCTCGGTCAGCAACGTATGGGCGATGCCGATCAGCATGGCGCCGTCCGTATAAGGGCGCGGAGCAATCCACTGCGCGCCGACAAATTTGGCGCTGTCGTTGTGCACCGGATCGATGCTGATGACGCGGGTGCCTTTTTTCTTCAACGCCTCAAAACCGGTCTGGCCGTAGTGATCCGGCACGTTCCAGCTGTTTTTCAGCGTGATCATCGGGTTACAGCCCCACATCACCACCAGTTGGCTGTTTTCAATCACGTTGGGCCAGGCGGTTTGCTGCTCGTAAACCTCCATCGAACCCACTACGTGCGACATGATCACCTGCGCCGCACCGGTAGAATAGTCACCGGCATAGCCGAGGAAACCGCCGGTCAGGTTCATCAGGCGTTGCAGCAGCGTGCGGCTGTTGTGCAACATGCCGACGCTCTTCCAGCCATAGGAACCGGCGTAGATGGACTGCGGGCCGTGATCTTTTTGCAAACGGGTGATCTCGTTGCAGACCAGTTCAATCGCTTTGTCCCAGCTGACGCGCACCCATTCGTCGCGCCCGCGCAGTTCAGTGCGGCTGCCGGGGCCGCCTTCCAGCCAGCTTTTACGCACCATCGGGTATTTAATGCGGTTTTCGGCGTGCACCTGGAAGGGCGCCATGGTGATCAACTCGTTCGGATAAGGATCGTCTTTCACCGGCTGTACGCCGACCATTTTGCCGTCTTGCACTATGGCTTCGAAAGCGCCCCAGTGCGCGCCGGTCAGAATGCCTTTTTGCGCCTGGCGCAGTACCACAAACTGCGGCAATGCCTGGCTGATGGCTTGCGCCAGCGCAGATTTAGGCCACAGGCCCGCCAGCAGCGGTGCGGCGGCCAGCGCGGTGGCGCCGGTCAGGAAGCGGCGGCGGCTCATTGTTAACGGATGTTGTTGATATTTGCTCATTGCGCTTTTCCCTTAAAGCTTGGCTGGTGCGGCAGGTGCCATGTCGCTGGCGTGTTTCTGCACGTACTGTGTCAGAACGCGCAGCTGTTCCTGCGTCAGCGAGGTGCGTGGAGCCATGCCTTTAATCACGCCGATCCACTGGTTGGCGTTGAAGCGATCGAGGGCGGTCAGGCCGTGACAGCCGGTACAGTTGGCCGACATCATATCCGCCGCGTAGCGCCAGATTTTTTGCTGATCGTCGATCAGTTGCTTGCGTGGCAGCCAGACCTGCAGTGAAACCTGATGCCATACCAGGCCGGTTTCGGCGTCTGTCAGAGTATTGCCGGTTTTCAATAATTTACGGGCATCTTCACCCAACAGCACGCTGAGGATACGTTTGCCCTGCGCGGCATAAAACACTTCGCTCACGCCGTCCTGTTGCCAACCTGATACGTTGGCCAGCACTTTGTCGCCGTCTTGTTTCACCACCTGAACTTCGGTGGAAGGCATCAGGTTACCGGCATTGTGGCTGTCGTCCGGCTGCAGGAAGAACGGCTCGGTGGCGATGGTGTACAGTGTGGTGGCGGTAGGTGAGGTTTCCGCCGCCGCCTTCGCCAGTTCGGCGGCGCCGGCCTGAGTTTCACCGCTCATGTCCGGCAGGATATGCGCCACGCCTTTATGACAGTCGATGCAGGTTTCGCCTTGTTTGATGGCGACCGGGTGCTGAATACGCGCTTCAGGCCGTTGGGCGGTGATGTCCATGGCGTCGAAACTGTGGCACGAGCGGCAGGTGGCGGAGTCGTTTTCTTTCAACGTTTTCCACACCGACTGGGCCATCGCCAGCTTGTGCGCCTCGTATTTTTCCGGCGTGTCGATGGTGCCGACCATTTCGCCATAAATGTCTTTTACCGCGCGGATTTTGGTCCACAGGTAATCGAGCGGTTCATGCGGGACGTGGCAGTCGGCGCATTCGGCGCGGATGCCTTTGGTGTTCTGGAAGTGAACGCTGCCCTGATATTCAGCCAAAGGCTGTTGCATGGTGTGACAGGAAACGCAGAAGGTGGTGTCGCTGGTTTTATGGAACACGGTGGCGGTGCCCGCCAATAGCGCCGCGCCGAGGATAATGCCGAGCAGCAGTAGCCACAGCCATCCCCACCGGCGCTTTGTTGCCCAGCCCGTTAGTTTTTTGTTCATATTGAACCCACTTATAATTATGAAATACCAAGGAAAACCTTTCCCTAAAAGGTGTTGGCCAAAGGCCAATTAACCAGATTAAGTATAAGGTTTATTGGTAAAAACATCTAACACTATAGGGTTATTATTAGTGGAAAAAAGGCCATTCGGGGGATATTTTAGCGTTATATTTTGTATTACATAGCGCGTTTTTACAGAGGATTATGACTTTGTAAACACCGTCACGGACAGGGTATGAAAACCCTGAATGGGAAATGGTTATTTTGTAGGCAATAATGAGGCTGTCGGTAAATAGCATTGGCCGGTCAGCCACAGATGGATGGCGTTGCGGCTGGCTTCAAAATGCGGCTCCGGCAGCGCCTCAGGTAAACACCAGCGCCATTCCGAGCATTTATCCGGTTCTTTCAGTTGCGCCTCACCGCCGGGATGTTGCGTCACCATACATACCGATACCGTATGCTTTCCTTCGGCACGCCAGGTCTGCAGATTGTTACTGATACCGATCAGGCTCGGCGGGGCGATGATCAACCCGGTTTCTTCGGCGATCTCACGCTGCGCGCACTGTTCAAACGTCTCGCCGGCATCCAGATGTCCACCGGGAATTGACCAGAAAGGGGCGTGTTTACCGCAGCGTTTTCCCAGCAAGATCTCTCCCTGCGCATTAACGATGATTACGCCTACGCCCGCGACTACAGTCATGCTTCTCTCCGTCAGCAAAGTTTCAGCACAGTATGTCACTTTTGCGCCGCAGCGGATAACCCATAGGCCAAAGTGTGCGTAAGGTCAAAAATTTATCACATCAAAATTGAGAAAACTTGCTTTCAGTCTGGGCTACTCACACACTGATTGAAACGTTTCAGCGTTATTGCCGCAATGACTTCGTGTCGATAACGCTCCTTTTTCTCAATAAAGCTGAAACGATTCAATTCAGCAGGAGAGGAGAATCATGTTCCAGTTATCACAACAAGACATCCACCTGGGCGCTGCCGCCGGCAGCAAACAGGACGCTATCCGCCAGGTGGCCGCCGGGCTAACCGAGGCCGGCTGCGTCAGCGCCGCCTATGTAGACGGCATGCTGCAGCGTGAGCTGCAAACCTCAACCTACCTGGGCAACGGCATTGCCATTCCGCACGGCACTACCGATACCCGAGATCTGGTGCTGAATACCGGCGTGCAGGTCTTCCAGTTCCCTCAGGGCATCGAGTGGGGTGAAGGCCAAACCGCGTATGTGGTGATCGGCATTGCCGCCCGTTCCGATGAACACCTGGCGCTGCTGCGTCAGCTGACGCACGTCCTGAGTGACGACAGCGTGGCCGAACAGATGGCGAAAACCACCTCATCCGAAGAGCTGCGCAGCTTGCTGATGGGCGAAAAGCAGGCAGCTGAATTCCGGTTCGACGCTTCGCTGATCGCACTCGACGTTGCCGCAGATAACCTAATGACGTTGCAAGCGCTGAACGCGGGCCGTCTGCAGAAAATCGGCGCAGTCAACGCACAGTTCGTCAGTGACGTCATTACCCGCCGGCCGTTGAATCTCGGGCAGGGCATCTGGCTGAGCGACAGCACCGAAGGCAATCTGACCAGCGCGGCGACCCTGAGCCGTCCGGCGCAGGCGTTTGACGAAAACGGCGAGCAAGTGGCGCTGTTGCTGACGCTGTCCGTAGCCGACCAGCAACCGCTGGCGGTGCTGAATTACCTGGGTGACCTGCTGCTGGCGAACAAGGCTGAACGCCTGCTGAACGCCGATGCCGCTACCCTGTTGGCATTGCTGACCAGCGAGGTGGAAGAAGAAAGCACCATGCTGAGCGCCGAGTACGTGATCCGCAACGAACACGGCCTCCATGCTCGTCCCGGCACCGCGTTGGTTAACGTGATCAAGCAATTCAACAGTGAAATTACCGTCACTAACCTGGATGGCAGTGGCAAACCGGCCAACGGACGCAGCCTGATGAAGGTCGTGGCGTTGGGCGTTAAAAAAGGACATCACCTGCGCTTTACCGCCAAGGGTGAAGATGCTGAAGCGGCGCTGAAAGCGATCGGTGAAGCCATTAACGAAGGACTGGGCGAGGGCGCAGCATGACCAGAAGAGTAGCCACCATAACCCTGAATCCGGCTTACGATTTGGTGGGCTTTTGCCCGGAGATCGAACGCGGGGAAGTGAACCTGGTGAAAACCGCTGGCCTGCATGCCGCCGGCAAAGGCATTAACGTTGCCAAGGTTCTGAAAGATCTGGGCATTGATGTCACTGTGGGCGGTTTCCTGGGGAAAGACAATCAGGATGGCTTCCAGTTGCTGTTCAGCGATCTGGGCATCGCCAACCGCTTCCAGGTGGTACCGGGCCGTACCCGCATCAACGTCAAGCTGACGGAAAAAGACGGTGAAGTGACGGATTTCAACTTCTCCGGTTTTGAGGTGACATCGCAGGATTGGGATCGTTTCGTGACCGATTCTCTGAGCTGGCTGGGTCAGTTCGACATGGTTGCGGTAAGCGGCAGCCTGCCGGCCGGCGTTGATCCCGATGCCTTTACCGACTGGATGATCCGCCTGCGAGCACAATGCCCGTGCATCATTTTCGACAGCAGCCGCGAAGCGCTGGTCGCCGGATTGAAAGCGGCGCCATGGCTGGTGAAACCGAACCGCCGCGAGCTGGAAATCTGGGCCGGTCGTCCGTTGCCGCAGTTGGAGGACGTGGTTGAAGCCGCGCATGCGCTGCGCGATCAGGGCATTGCCCACGTAGTGATTTCTCTCGGCGCCGAAGGCGCGCTGTGGGTTAACGCCTCCGGCGCCTGGATTGCCAAGCCGCCGGCTTGCGAAGTCGTCAGCACCGTGGGCGCCGGCGATTCGATGGTTGGCGGCCTGATTTATGGCCTGTTGATGCGCGAATCCAGTGAACACACTCTGCGTTTGGCCACCGCCGTGGCTGCGCTGGCGGTAAGCCAGAGCAACGTTGGCGTGACCGATCGTCCACAGTTGGCCGCGATGATGGCGCGCGTCGATCTGAAACCTTTTAACTAATAGCAGGAGGCGTAATGAAAACGCTGCTGATGATAGACAATTCGTTGGGGCAGGCCCGTGGCCACCTGGCGAAACGCATGCTCGGCGCTGCTGCGGCGAAAACCGGCCTGACGCTGGTTGAGTCGCCTGCCGAGGCCGAACTGGTGGTAGTGGCGGGGCAGACAGTGCCTGCTGACGCCGCGCTGAACGGCAAACGGGTTTATGTGGGCGATGTGGAGTTGGCGGTACGCGAACCGGAAGCCTTCCTCGCACTGGCCAAAGCCGAGGCGAAAGCCTGGCAGGCGCCGACTGCGGTTGCCGTGCCGGCAAAAGCGGCGGGTCAAAAACGTATTGTGGCGATCACCGCTTGCCCAACCGGCGTGGCGCATACCTTTATGGCAGCCGAAGCCATTGAAAGCGAAGCTAAAAAACGCGGCTGGTGGGTGAAAGTGGAAACCCGCGGCTCCGTGGGCGCCGGTAATGCCATTACGCCTGAAGAAGTGGCGGCGGCGGATCTGGTGATCGTGGCAGCTGACATTGAAGTGGATCTGGACAAGTTCGCCGGCAAGCCGATGTACCGCACCTCTACCGGTCTGGCGCTGAAGAAAACCGCGCAGGAACTGGACAAGGCGCAGGCCGAAGCCGAGATTTTCCAACCGCAGAAAAGCGGCGGTCCGGCAGTGGCCGGCAAGAAGAAAGAGAGCGCAGGGCCGTATCGTCACCTGTTGACCGGCGTGTCGTATATGCTGCCGATGGTGGTGGCGGGCGGTTTGTGTATCGCGCTGTCGTTCGTGTTCGGTATCAAGGCATTTGAAGTCAAAGGCACGTTGGCCGCGGCACTGATGCAGATTGGCGGCGGTTCAGCCTTCGCGCTGATGGTGCCGGTGTTGGCCGGTTTTATCGCTTTCTCCATCGCTGACCGTCCGGGCCTGACGCCGGGTCTGATCGGCGGCATGCTGGCGGTGAGCACCGGTGCCGGTTTCCTCGGCGGTATCATTGCCGGTTTCCTGGCGGGTTACGTCGCCAAATTTATCAGCACCAAGCTGCGTTTGCCGCAGAGTATGGAAGCGCTGAAGCCGATTTTGATCATTCCGCTGGTCGCCAGCCTGGTCGTCGGTCTGATCATGATTTACATCGTCGGTACGCCGGTGGCGAAAATCATGGAAGGTCTGACTCACTGGCTGCAATCGCTGGGTACCGCCAACGCGGTGCTGTTGGGCGCGATCCTCGGTGCCATGATGTGTACCGATATGGGTGGCCCGGTTAACAAAGCGGCTTACGCCTTCGGCGTGGCGCTGCTGAGTTCTTCGGTATACGCCCCAATGGCTGCCATTATGGCCGCCGGTATGGTGCCACCGTTGGCGATGGGATTGGCGACGCTGCTGGCACGTCGTAAGTTCGAGAAATCCGAGCAGGAAGGCGGTAAAGCGGCGTTGGTATTGGGCCTGTGCTTTATCTCTGAAGGCGCGATCCCGTTCGCTGCCCGTGACCCGATGCGTGTGCTGCCATGCTGCATCGCCGGCGGCGCACTGACCGGTGCGCTGTCGATGGCCTTCGGCGCCAAGTTGATGGCTCCGCACGGTGGTCTGTTCGTGCTGCTGATCCCAGGTGCTATCACGCCGGTGTTGCTGTATCTGGTGGCGATTATCGCCGGTACGCTGTTGGCGGGCGTGTCTTATGCGCTGCTGAAACGCGCTGACGTCCCTGCGGCTACCGCTGCTTAACGTTATCGCAGGCAATAAAAAAACCGGAGCATCAGGCTCCGGTTTTTGCATTTTTGGGGCTTATTGTTGCGCTTTCAGCCAGGCGATTTCTTCCGCCCAGATATCCGGGTTCACGGTTTCGAGAATCAGGGGGATATTGTCGAAACGCGAGTCGCTCATGATGTAACTGAATACCGTTTTGCCGATATTGCCTTCACCCAGGCTGTGATGGCGATCGACGCGGCTGCCGAACGCGCTCTTGGCGTCGTTCAGATGCATGCCGCGCAGGTAGTTGAAGCCCACCACGTCACCCAGCGCTTTAAAGGTCTGCTCGCAGGTTTCTTCGGTACGCAGATCGTAACCGGCGGCAAAGGCATGGCAGGTATCGATACACACGCCGACGCGGCTTTTGTCTTCCACGCCGTCAATGATCGCCGCCAGGTGTTCGAACCTGAAGCCCAGATTGCTGCCCTGGCCGGCGGTGTTTTCAATCACTGCCGTCACGCCGACGGTTTTATCCAGCACGATGTTGATGGATTCAGCAATGCGCGCCAGGCATTTGTCTTCATCAATCTGCATCAGGTGGCTGCCGGGGTGGAAGTTCAGCAGCGTCAGCCCGAGTTGTTCGCAGCGCTGCATTTCATCCAGAAACGCCTCGCGAGATTTTTCCAACGCTTCGGTCACCGGGTGGCCGAGATTAATCAGATAGCTGTCGTGCGGCAGGATTTGCCCTGGACCGTAACCGTACTGTGCGCAGGCGCTTTTGAATTTATCAATCACCTCTGCCGGCAGTGGTGCGGCCTTCCATTGACGCTGATTTTTGGTGAACAGGGCGAACGCGGTCGCCTCTAATTCGTGCGCGCGGATAACCGCCTGATCCACGCCGCCTGACGCGCTGACATGTGCACCGACAAACTTCATTTTCATTCTCCTGTGTAATCGGCGTCATTATGGCATTGATAACGGCAGGATTGAATGGCGACAAAAAAGCCCGCGATAAATCGCGGGCCAGCGAAAGCTCAAGGCTCATCAGAAGAAATGTTGCACCAGCAGGTTCATCGCGCCGCCGCCGACAATCAGCCAGATAAACAGCAGGGTGGCCAGCAGAATGGGTTTGACGCCGGCCTCACGCACCGCGCTGATGTGGGTGGTCAACCCCAGCGCCGCCATCGCCATCGCCAGCATCCAGGTGTCGGCGGTAATCAGGTGTTTCACCCAGGTAGCCGGGATCAGGTTGAACGAATTCAGCCCGGCGACGGCGATAAACAGCACCGCGAACCAGGGAATGGTGATGGCGGATTTGTCCGCCTTGCTCCCGGCATCGCGGCTGCGGCTGATATAACCGGAAAGCAGCAACAAGAACGGTGCCAGCATCATCACGCGGATCATTTTGGCGATCACTGCGGCGTTTTCGGCATCCGGCCCGACGGCATGACCGGCGGCGACAACCTGCGCCACTTCGTGGATGGTTGAACCGGCATAGATGCCAAAGGTTTCCTGGCTCAGCGGCAGCCACTGATAATGCTCATTCAACTGGAACAGCCACGGGTAGGCGAAGATTGCCAGCGTACCGAACACCACCACGGTGCTCACCGCGACCGCCACCTTGCTGGAATAGGCCTTCAGCACCGGTTCGGTCGCCATCACCGCCGCTGCGCCGCAGATGCTGCTGCCGGCGCCGATCAACATCGCCGTCTGGCTGTCGATGCCGAACACTTTTTTACCCAGCCAGCAGGCCAGCAGGAAGGTGGTGCTCAGCGTCAGCGCATCGATGATGATGCCGGTAGCGCCGACGTCGGCAATTTGCTGAAACGTCAGGCGGAAGCCGTAAAGAATGATGCCCAACCGCAACAGACGCTGTTTGGCGAGTTGAACGCCGCTGTGGCAACTCGGTTGCAGCCAGGGATACAGCGTATTGCCCACCAGAATGCCGAACAGGATCGCCAGCGTCAGCGCACCCAGCCCCAGACCGGCAACCCACGGGATATCGCCTGCCCAGATGGCCAGTGCGGTGAGCGCGCCGGCCAGCAATAACCCCGGCGCCAGCCGAGGTAAACCGAGCAGGGGAAAGTGTCGTGATGGAAAAGCAGGTGTGGTATCGGTCGCCATGAGTCAGCCCTTTTAATCGAATTCCTTGAGCACAAGACTACGTTTTGGCGGCATAAAAGAGAAATTGATTATATATTTATAACCTATCTGAATAAGTGGTAATTCTCTTCCTCTTTCAGGCTGCAACCTGAACATTATTGGGGAGAGAAAATCGTGGGCGAGGTGTGGTCGTCATACCGATTTCTGCAAACGTGGTAATCTTAATGAATAGATACCCTGTGCGTCGTTGCCGGACAGCGGCGCAGATTTAGCATTAATTTCAGTGGTTTTACGATCAGGCCACTTTTCAATACCGAGATGGTTATGCATATCACCTTACGTCAACTGGAAGTCTTTACCGAAGTGCTGAAAAGCGGTTCGACCACGCAGGCCTCGGTAGTCCTGGCGTTATCACAATCGGCGGTCAGTGCCGCGCTGGCTGACCTGGAAGGGCAGTTGAGCGTGCAACTGTTCGATCGCGTCGGCAAGCGTTTGGTTATCAATGAGCATGGCAGGTTGCTGTACCCGAAGGCGCTGGCGCTGCTGGAGCAGGCGGGGGAGATTGAACAGCTGTTCCGCCATGACGGTGGCGCTTTGCGTATCGCCGCCAGCAGCACCATCGGCAACTATATGCTGCCGGAAATGATCGCCCGTTACCGCCACGATTTCCCGGCTACGCCGCTGGAGCTGAACGTCGGCAACAGCCAGGACGTGATCGGGGCGGTAGCGGATTTTCGCGTCGATTTAGGGTTGATCGAGGGGCCTTGCCATATGCCCGAGCTGGTGACTCAGCCGTGGCTGGAGGATGAACTGGTGGTGTTTGCCGCGCCGGAAAGCCCGCTGGCCCGGCAGCCTCTGACGCTGGAGCTGCTGGCCAATGCCCCCTGGATCCTGCGTGAGCGCGGGTCGGGCACGCGAGAGGTGCTGGATCACCTGTTGCTGGCGCATCTGCCGCACTTCCAACTGGTGATGGAGTTGGGCAACTCGGAGGCGATCAAACACGCGGTGCGCCATGGCATCGGCATCAGTTGCCTGTCGCGGCGGGTGATTGAAGAACAGCTGGCGAGCGGCGTGCTGGTGGAGCTGAAAATCCCGCTACCGCCGTTGATGCGCACCCTGTATCTGATCCATCATCGGCAAAAACACATCTCCAACGCCCTGCAGCGCTTCCTCAGTTACTGCACGTTGCCGGCCTGAGGCGGTGAACTACGCCAATAACGCCCCCATGCGGGGAAATGAAGCATAAAAACCTGCACCCTGTCACATTAATGACAGTAAGTAAGGAAAAATGGGCTGCCGCTAATAATTAGCGCTGAGTTATGAAGCTATCTTATATCAGCGCAATGTTACTAGTTCGCCGGTGGGTATTTGTTACAATCCGCCCTCATTTTTTGACGAGCAGATAGGGTAAGAATGGCTCAGCAGGATATAAAAACATCGGGGCAGCAAGCACCCGGATTGCGCCGCGAGCTGAAAGCGCGGCACTTAACCATGATCGCTATTGGTGGCTCAATCGGCACCGGCCTGTTCGTCGCCTCCGGCGCCACTGTCTCTCAGGCCGGTCCGGGCGGGGCTCTGCTGTCTTATGCGTTGATCGGTCTGATGGTCTACTTTCTGATGACCAGCCTGGGCGAACTGGCGGCCTTTATGCCGGTGTCCGGTTCGTTCTCCACCTACGGCGCCAAATACGTAGAAGAAGGTTTTGGTTTCGCGCTGGGCTGGAACTACTGGTACAACTGGGCGGTGACCATCGCTGTTGACCTGGTGGCTTCGCAGTTGGTGATGACCTACTGGTTCCCGGATGCGCCGGGCTGGATCTGGAGCGCGCTGTTCCTCGGCCTGATGTTCCTGTTGAACTACATTTCGGTCAAAGGCTTCGGTGAAGCGGAATACTGGTTCTCGCTGATCAAAGTCACCACTGTCATTATCTTTATCGGCATTGGCGTGCTGATGATCTTCGGCATTCTGAAGGGCGGCGAGCACGCCGGCTGGCAGAACTGGACTATCGGCGATGCGCCCTTTGCCGGTGGTTTCTCGGCGATGATAGGCGTGGCGATGATCGTCGGCTTCTCGTTCCAGGGGACCGAGCTTATCGGTATCGCGGCCGGCGAATCGGAAAACCCGGGCAAAAATATCCCGCGCGCGGTGCGCCAGGTGTTCTGGCGTATCCTGCTGTTCTATATCTTCGCGATCCTGATTATCAGCCTGATCATTCCTTATACCGATCCAAGCCTGCTGCGTAACGACGTAAAAGACATCAGCGTCAGCCCGTTCACGCTGGTGTTCCAGCATGCCGGCCTGCTGTCGGCGGCGGCGGTAATGAACGCAGTGATCCTGACGGCGGTGTTGTCCGCCGGTAACTCTGGCATGTACGCTTCTACCCGCATGCTGTTTACCTTGGCATCGGAAGGCAAAGCGCCGCGCATTTTCGCCAAACTGTCGAAGGGTGGGGTGCCGCGCAATGCGCTGTACGCGACCACCGTGGTGGCGGGCCTGTGTTTTCTGAGCTCGATGTTCGGTAACCAGTCGGTTTATCTGTGGCTGCTGAACACCTCGGGCATGACCGGCTTTATCGCCTGGTTGGGGATAGCCATCAGCCACTACCGGTTCCGCCGCGGCTATATGATTCAGGGGCGTGACCTGAACGATCTGCCGTACCGTTCCGGCTTCTTCCCGCTGGGCCCGATCTTTGCCTTTGTCCTGTGCCTGATCATTACGCTGGGGCAGAACTACCAGGCGTTCCTGCAAGACCGGATCGACTGGTACGGCGTGACCGCGACTTATATCGGCCTGCCGCTGTTCCTGGTGATCTGGTTCGGCTACAAGCTGACACGCGGCACCCGCGTGGTGAAGTACAGCGAGATGGAATTCCCGAAAATGGACGTGAAATAACGCCAGTCTGCACCTTGTGAATGCCCGGTTGCAGCCAACAGTGCTGAAACCGGGCAGACAACGAGTATGAAACGCGGTGTCTCTCGCCGCGTTATTCCTTCGTATTCATCGCCAGCGCTTGCTGCGCCGCCGCCATCAGGCTGTCCACCGTTTGATAATCCTGAGTTAACGCCAACGCCCCGGCGTTCAACTGCAACGTCACCTCACCGAAAACACCAAAGACATACGGCGCTTCCAGCGGCGGCATGATGCGCGCCAGAAACTCCCCTTCGGAGCCGTAAGGCAAATCGTGCACCAGGATCAGAAACTGGCCGCCGGTATAACGGCTGACAAAATCGCTTGGACGAACCAGCATTTTCAGGCGCTCGCCGATAGTGCGCAACACGTCATCGCCGATCAGCACGCCGTGGCTTTGATACAGCGCCGCCAGCGGAGTGAATTCAATAATAAACAGATGCGAAAGCGGGTGTACCGTTGCCGATGGCCGGCAAATCTCTTGCATCACGGCTTCACCCCCCGCGCGGTTGAGAAAACCGGTCAGATGATCGCGATGAGCCGCTTTTCGTTTTTCGCCTGTCAGCGTGACGTACTGCACCAACTGGCGATGGTAGAGCGCGATCACCCCATGAGCCAGCAGTAGCCACAGCGGGATGATATTAGCCAGCAAAAACAGGTTCTGCATGCGTGACAGCGGTGCGGCCAGCAGGTAAGGCAGCGTCAGCAGCATGACCTCCAGCAGGGCAAAGCGCGGCGCTGCGGCATGGCGCTGCATCAGCCAGAAGGCCAGCGCGGTAATCAGCAGGCCGGCGAACAGAACTAGCACCATGCGGCCGGAAAGCATGGCCAGCAGCGCAATGGCGCCGACCAGCGCCGACCACAGCAGCACCGTCACCAGCATGGCATTCGGCCAGACGGGCGGCGTGACGCGAGCCAGCCACCAGCGTATGCCGGTCAACCCAAGCAGCAGCACCAGCAGCGCGGCGCCGATCGCCATATTGCTCAGCCAGGCGTAGGCCAGCAGCAGCACGACTACACCGGCGGCGTTCAGCCAAGGGGTTCGGGGAGAAGGGACAAGCGTAAGCCGTAGTTGGTGTTGGAACTGGGCGTCATCAGCCTGTTGTGGACCTTGTACCAGCCAATGCAGCAGGGCGGGTCTTTTAGGCGTTAACGTGGATGGTCGACTTCTCATGGCTGCCTCTTCAATAAGGGCCTAAGCAGTAGGTCCTAAATATCCGGCCAGGCGTGGTTGACGCGCCGTTTACCGGTCAGGATTTGGATTCTAGGTGGTTTTGTCGCAATTTGTCACAGTGCTGCGTGGGGCGATGAAACTTTCGGAATTATTAACCCTGCTCAGCAGAATGAGGTTGTTGCGGCTGCTTGGCGAATACTCTTTAAAAATAAAGTGTTACATCTCAACATGGCAGGTAATAGCTATTGATATGATTGATAAGTATTATCGTTTGCTTTATTGTTAGCGGCTGCTTGTCAGGGTAAAGCGGCCGTTTGCATGCCGCTATGGTCATTGTCGTAACAGGTATCCTAAATAATGAGCGTATCCACCGAACCTATGTCTGACGCCAAGGGGCAACCCGACGTCAACGTCATGGGGCGTTATCAACATATTCTTCGCCACCGTTTATTGATGATGGGGGTGTTGGCACTGGCGATTGTTGGTTCGCTGCTGCTGGATTTTACCATGGGGCCATCCGGGCTCTCACTGTCCTCCCTGTGGCAAACGTTGATTGACCCTGCGGCGGCAGATGCCGGAACGCGAGTGATCGTGTGGGATATCCGCCTGCCTTACGCGCTGATGGCGGTGGTGGTGGGGTTTGCGCTGGGTTTGGCCGGCGCGGAAATGCAGACCATCCTGAACAACCCCCTTGCCAGCCCGTTCACCCTCGGCGTTTCTTCCGCTGCGGCTTTCGGGGCGGCGTTGGCTATCGTGCTGGGTATTGGCGTGCCGGGCATTCCGGACCAGTGGTTTATTTCCGCCAACGCGTTTGTTTTTGCCCTGTTTGCCGCACTGATGCTCGACGGCATCACGCGCTGGACACGGGTTGCCACCTCCGGTGTCGTGCTGTTCGGTATTGCACTGGTGTTCACCTTTAACGCACTGGTTTCAATGATGCAGTTTATCGCCAGCGAAGACACGCTGCAGGGGCTGGTGTTCTGGACCATGGGCAGCCTGGCGCGCGCTTCATGGGACAAGTTGGGCATCCTGCTGGGCGTGTTCGCCGTGCTGTTGCCATTGTCGATGATGAGCTCCTGGAAGCTGACCGCGCTGCGGTTGGGCGAGGATCGGGCGGTGAGCTTCGGTATCGACGTGCGTCGCCTGCGCCTCACGACCCTGCTGCGCATCAGTATTCTTTCCGCGCTGGCGGTGGCCTTTGTCGGCCCTATCGGTTTTATCGGCCTGGTGGCACCGCACATCGCCCGCATGATTTTCGGTGAGGATCACCGTTTCTATCTGCCGGCCAGCGCCCTGATTGGCGCGCTGGTGCTGTCGATGGCTTCAGTCGCCTCGAAAAACCTGATCCCGGGCATTATCATTCCGGTCGGCATAGTGACGTCACTGGTGGGTGTGCCGTTCTTCCTGAGCATTATTCTGCGTCATCGGGGGAATGTATGAATCAGGGATTGCGTATTGAGCATTTTTCCGCCGGTTATCCAAAGCGCCAGGTTATTCGCGATCTTGCCGTGCCGATGTTGCCGCGCGGGCAAATCACTGTGTTGCTGGGGCCGAACGGCAGCGGCAAATCGACGCTGCTGCGTTCTCTGGCCGGGCTGAACCCGGCGCAGGGGCTGTTGTGGCTGGATGACATCGATTTGATGCAACTGCCCTTTGCCCGTCGCGCGGAAAAAGTGGTGTATCTGCCACAGTCGCTACCTGCGGGAGTGCATTTGCACGTGCTGGAGTCGATCATCGTAGCGCAACGCGCTTCGGGCGGCCGCAGCAATGCCGGCAGTGAGGCGGAGGTCATGGCCCTGCTGGCGCAGCTCGGTATCGACCATTTGGCGCTGAGCTATCTCGATCAGCTTTCCGGCGGCCAGAAACAGTTGGTGGGATTGGCGCAATCGCTGATCCGCCAGCCTTCGCTGTTGCTGCTGGACGAACCGCTGAGCGCACTTGATCTCAACTACCAATTCCACGTGATGGATTTGGTGCGTAAAGAGACGCGTAAACGCAATATCATCACGGTGGTGGTGGTGCATGACATCAATATCGCTCTGCGGCATGGCGACCACGTGTTGATGCTGCAGGATGGCGAGTTGATTGCCGACGGTACGCCGGAAGAGGTGATCACGCCGCAAAGCCTGGCGAGAGTCTACGGCGTGCGCGGGCGCATCGAGCGTTGTTCGCACGGGACGCCGCAGGTGCTGATCGACGGTTTGGTTAACCAGCCGGTGATCTGACAGATTACTGCATTTTCAAAGTAAGGCATTTTGAAAACAGAAAGGCCCGGTGTCGTACAGATACCGGGCCTTTCTGTTTTAGCGTTTTGAGCGCGCAGTGCGCGCTCCTATTGGCATCAGAAGTTGTACGTCATGCCGACGGTGTAACGGCGGCCGTCCAGCGTGGTGTTGTAGTTATCGTAATCGACGGTTTTGTCGAGAATGTTGTAAATCCCGCCGGTGACCGTCAGGTCTTTATTTGCCTGGTAGCTGAGGCCGGCGTCAACAAAGGTATACGAAGGCGTGCTCTTGGCCATTGAGGTACGGCTCAGGTATTCCGATGTCTTGCTGCGGAAGTTGACGCGTGACCACAGGCTGACGTCATGGGTGGCCTGCCAGTCCAGTACGGTATTGAGCATATGTTTCGGCATCTGGTTCAGCGGTTTACCCTGGTTATCGCCGCTTTTCTGTTCGGATGAAGTAAAGGTGTAGTTGGTGTTCCACTTCCAGTCTTTGCTTATCTGCCAGCCGAAAGTGGCTTCCACGCCGCGCATATTGGCTTTATCGACGTTGATGCGATCGCTGATAAAGTAATAGGCCGTGTTGCCAATCATGCATTGCGCATCGCCATCCCCGCTGTCGCAGCGGCGCACTTCGGTGATCTTGTCTTTGAAATCAGTGTTGAACAAGGTCACGCCGGCATTCAGGTTTTTCTGGTTATCCCACATCACGCCGATCTCTTCGCTCAGGCTCTTCTCCGGCTGCAGATCCGGATTGCCTATGATGATCGATTTGCGCCCGCCACCGGTAATTTGCCCCCAGTTGGCGGAAGATTGGCGCAGATCCGGCGAGCGGTAGCCGGCGGATACGCCGCCTTTCAGCGTCCACTGTTCGGTCAGGTGCCAGACGCCGTACATGCGTGGCGTCCAGTGATTGCCGTAGTTCTGATCCTGGTCCATACGGATGCCGCTGGTCAGGCTGAAATCATTGGTCAGCGCCCATTCGTCTTCGGCAAACAGTGCCCAGCTCCAGCGGGTCAATTTGTTCAAACCGTCGGCCGCATCCAACTGATTGCCCAGGTCGCTCAGTTTTTCGTAGCGGTACTGCCCCCCCAGGCTCAGCATATGAGCACCGAGGTCAAACTGGGTCTGGGTATTGAAGATGGTGTTATACATCTTCATGTCACGGCCCGGATTATTCGTCTCTTCGCGCTGAATGTAGCTGGTGGTATTGCCGAAATCGTAATAACCGTTGTGCGTCACGGCGTAGTTGGTGCGGGTGTAGAGGCTATCGCTGGCGCTGTTTTGCGTGCACTTGCCGTTGCGGCAGTTCTCGGTCGCCATGGATTTGCCCGGCGTGCTGTTGCGGTCTTGCAAGGAACGGCCGATTTCGAAATCAAAATCATTCTGCTCGTTTGGCGTCAGGCTGAACACGGCGGTGCCGCTGCGCATGCGCTGTTCATTGAAGCCGTTAAGGATTTGGTCCTCGGCGCGGCGCGACAGCAGGCCGTTGACCCGCAGGCCGAGCAGACCTTCAATCAGCGGGCCGGAGGCATAGGCGTTGGTCTGGAAAATATCGCCGGAATCGCTGCGTTCCTGGAAGGTGGCGTCGCCGTGCAGCGAACCTTTCCACTCGGTTCTGGAGGTTTTGCGGGTGATGACGTTGATTACGCCGCCCATGGCATCGGAGCCGTACAGCGAAGACATCGGCCCGCGCACCACTTCGATGCGTTCAATCGCCTCCAGCGGCGGCAGCCAGCCTTGTTCGATACCAGAGTTGTCGCTGTTCGGGCGGGTGCCGCGGGTGTCCACGCGTTTGCCGTCCACCAGAATCAGGGTGTATTTGGAGGACATGCCACGGATGCTGATATCGCTGCTGCTGGCACCGCCGGTGACCACCACGCCCGGCACGTCTTTCAGTGCGTCGGTGATGTCTCGGTAGGCTTTGTCTTCGATCTGCTGGCGTGGGATCACTGAAATAGAGGCGGCGGAATCCTGGATTTTTTGCTGGAAACCGGAGGCGGTCACCACCATGGTGTCCTGGGTATCCTCTTGCGCCGCCAGTGCGCCGGTGCTGGCGAGTGAGGCGATAATCAGTGCGGTGAGCTTGTTATAGCGTGGTTTGTCCATGAGGCAACCTTTCCTGGTCTGCTGTAAATCGACAAGGCGTCGATTTAACGGGTTGAAGAATAGGTAGAAATGGTTCCCTGTCGTAGCAGGGGACATCATTTCGGCAGTATTTCGTCAGGCCATTGTAAGGATTTAAAACTGAATGTAAACGCAAATGATAATTCGTATCATTTGTATACTTGAAAAGAGGTAGGGAGAGGTAACCGGATGAATTAAAGGGAAAACCGGCGCGGCAGGGCGCGCCGGGGGGAAAGTCAGCGTTTCTGGATGTAGGTGATAGCCAGCGCCAGAGCCAGTACCAGCCCTTTGATAATATCCATCGCATAGTAGGGGACTGAAAGCATCACCAGCCCATTTTGTAAGACGCCGAGGATCACCGCACCGACCAGCGTGCCGAGCGCGTTGGGTTTGCCGGAGCCGGCCAGAGAGAAACCGATGTAAGCGGCGGCGACGGCATCCATCAGATAACCGCCTCCGGCGTTAACCTGTGAAGAGCCGATACGTGACGCCAGCAATATGCCGCCAAGCGAGGCCAGCAGCGAGGAAATCACATACGCGGCGACCTTGTAACGTACCGTGCGGATCCCCGAAAGGCGCGCCGCCTCCGGGTTGCCGCCGATGGCGTACATGCGGCGGCCGTGTTTGGTCAGCGACAGGAACAATTGCACCACAATCGTGACCGCCAGCATAATCAGCACAATCACCGGCACCTGGCCCAGCGCGGAGAAAATGTCCGGGATGAGCCCCTCGGCCATATCGCCATTCGGCAACAGCATATTTTGGGTGATCGACCCGCCGTAGCTGTAGGTCATGGCAACGCCCTGGATCACAAACAGGCTGGCCAGCGTCGCCAGCATGTCAGGGATCTTCAACACCACAATCAGGAAGGCGTTGAACAGACCAACCAGCGTACAAATCAGCAGCGTCAGCACAATCGCGCCGGTGGTGCCGAAGCCGTACCAAACGAACAGCGAGACCACCAGCGCGTTAGCCAGCGAGGCGGTGGAGCCGACGGAAAGATCGAAACCGCCCACCGACAGCGAGATAGACACCCCGATGGCGATCACCGTCACGATGGCGATGGAACGCAGAATGTTGATGATATTGTTGGGATCGAGGAAGTTGTCCGACGCCAGCCCGAACAAGGCGATCAACGCGACAACGGTGAGCAACATCCCCCATTTGTAGAGAAACTCAAACAGCTGATGACGCCAGGGCTGTGCATTGGGCAGGGATAATTCTTTACTCACGCAGGGGTTCCTCCGGTGGAATACAGTAATAGGGTTTCTTCATCAATATCGGCGGCGTTCAGCTCCGCCACCACACGGCCGTCCCACAGGACGCAAATGCGATCGCACAGGCCGAGCAGTTCCGAGAACTCGCCGGAGGCGTAGATAATGCCCTTGCCGTCGCGCGCCAGGCCGTCGATCAGGGTAAACAGCTCCTGTTTGGCCTTGATATCCACGCCCTTGGTCGGCTCATCGAAAATCAGCACGTCGGCATCGCCGCGCAGCCATTTACCGATGGCCACCTTTTGCTGGTTGCCGCCGGAAAGTCTTTTCAGCTTCTGCTGCGGGCCGGAGGCGCGAATGTTCAGGCGTTGCATGATATCGCGCGCCCAGCGCAGCTCCTGTCGGCGGCTGAACAGGCTCCAGCGCGAGAAGCTGTCATCGGCGCTGACGCTCAGGTTCATCGGGATGGCTTCATCAATAAATATGCCTTCTTTGCGGCGCTCTTCCGGCACCAGCGCCAACCCCTGTTCAACGGAAAGATGCGGCGCGCGCGGTGCCCAGGGTGTGCCGCGCAGCTCGCCGCGCTCCACACGGGCCGGCGAGGCGCCGAACAGCGCCTTGCACAGTTCGGTTTTGCCCGCGCCGGCTAACCCGGCGATACCCAAAATTTCCCCCTGATGCAGCCGCAGGGAGACGTCGCGCAGCTTGTGGCGATCGTGCAGGCCTTCTACCTGCAGCAGCGTGCGCGAGCCGTGCGGCGGCCGCGGTGGTGGGAAGATATCGTCCAGCCGGTGGCCAAGCATTTTCTCGACAATCTGCTCGCCGACCAGCCCCAGCATGGCATCTTCGCTGACGTGGCGGCCATCGCGCAGCACCGTCAACCGATCGCAAATTTCACTCAGCTCGTGAATGCGGTGGGAGATAAACACAATGCCGATGCCTTCGGATTGCAAGCGGCGCACCACGCGGAACAGGCGCTCGCTTTCGGCGCGATCGAGCGGGGCGGTGGGTTCATCGAGGACCAGGAAGCGGCAGCGATGCGACAGCGCGCGCGCCAACAACACCTGCTGTTTTTCCGCCAGCGTGCACTCTGCCAGGCGCTGGCGCAGGTTGAGGGATAAATCCAGTTGCTGAAGCAGTTGCGCAGCCTGGCGGTACATCTGCGCCCAGTTGAGCAGATGGCCCGGTTCATTCAGCCAGTCGAGCATGATGTTTTCCGCCACCGACAGCGTGGGGATCAGCGCCACGTCCACCTCCTGCTGCACCACATGGATGCCGTGTCGGCGGGCCTGCAGCGGTGAGTGTATATCGACTTTTTGGCCGTCGATAAAGATCTCGCCGCGGTAATGATCATGCGCGCCGGAAAGGATCGCCATCAGCGTTGATTTTCCCGCGCCGTTAGCACCGACCAGCGCATGCGTGGAGCCGCCCTGCAGGGTGAAGTCGACGTTTTGCAGCGCATTGAATCCGGCAAAGGCGATCGAGATATTGCGCATCTCGAGGCGTGAGGGCGTTGCGGTTGGCATAGTGTGATTAAAAGACGTTTAGGTGTTTAGATGGCTAAAGGTCTTCTTTTGTAACACAGATTGCGATTTTGGCAACAAACTAAATGGCATAACTGAGACGAAAAAATTCCTGGAGAGGCGCGCTAGAATCCCAACCGGTCCCGCAGCGCATAGTACGCCGCACCGAGGGCGGTGAAGGGAACGCGGAGCTGACGTCCGCCGAAAAAGGGCAGGTGCGGCAACCGGGCGAAGGCGTCGAAACGTTCGGCATCGCCGCGCAGCACTTCGGCAATCAGCTTGCCCGCCAGATGGGTGCAGGTGACGCCGTGACCGCTGTCGCCCTGCATGTAATAGACGTTATTCTCCAGCCGGCCGAACTGCGGCATGCGCGACAGCGTCAGCAGGAAATTGCCGCTCCAGCGGTAATCAATACGTACCTGTTTCAATTGCGGAAAGGTTTTTAATAGCTTGGGCAGGATCAAGGGATCGATATCGGCCGGATCGCGCGCGCCGTAAACCACGCCACCGCCGTACAACAGCCGGTTATCGGTGGTCAGACGAAAGTAATCCAGCAGGTAATTGCCGTCTTCGACGCAAAAATTATTGGGCAGCAACGACAGAGCCATGTCCTTTGACAGCGGTTCGGTGGTAAGAATTTGCGAGCCGCACGGCATGCTCAGCCGGCTGAGGCGCGGCTCCAGCTTGTCGCCCAGATAGGCATTACCGGCAATAATCACAAAACCGGCGGTGACCGACCCCTGTGCGGTGTGTACCCTGGCCGGTTCACCGTACTCGATGCGTGTGGCCGCCGACTGTTCGTACAGCCGCCCACCGTGGCGGCGTATCGCGTCAGCTTCGCCCAATGCCAGATTGAGCGGGTGCAAGTGGCCGCCGTTGCGGTCCAACAGCCCCCCCACATAGCGTTCGCTGGCTATCTCGCGCCTGATTGCCTGTTGATCCAGCAGTTCCAGTCGGGCATTGCCATAGCGCCGCCAGTTGGCCTGTTGGTGTTCCAGCGTACGCAGTTGTTTAGGGTTCAGCGCGGCGAAGATACCGCCGGGGCGATAGTCGCAGGCGATGGCATATTGATCGATGCGGTTGCGGATAATCTCCGCGCCTTCGAACATCATGCCGCCAAGCATGGCTGCGGTATCTGCGCCGTAACGCGCCTCGATCACATCGATATCGCGGCTGTAGGAGTTGACTACCTGACCGCCGTTGCGGCCGCTGGCGCCCCAACCGATACGAGCAGCTTCCAGCACCACCACGTCAAAACCGGCCTCGACCAAGTGCAACGCCGACGACAGGCCGGTAAAACCGCCGCCAACGATGCAGACGTCGCAGCGGATATTTTCGTTCAGCGCCGGGTAGGGCGCGAACGCATTGGCGGTGGCGGCATAATAGCTGGCAACGTGTTCCGTCATGACTCCTCCGCCAGAATCGGTCAGAAGGTGGTGGGCGTATGCGCGCTGACGATTCGGCAGACGCGCGCCGACGTATTGCTAAAACTGTGGGGAATGCCGGTATTGATGGCGTAACTCTGGCCGGCGGTCAGGCAATAGGTCTGGCCGTTGATGGTCAGCATTATTTCGCCTTCCAGCAGAGTGCCTATCTCCTCGCCCTGATGCTTGATCTTCTCGCCGGTGGTGGTGCCGGGTTGATAGGTTTCCAGCATCATTGCCAGATTGCGCGCCGGATTGCCGTTGTGCACCAGCTTCATCGACACGCCCTGGCTACCGATTTCGATCAGATCCTCCGCCTCGATCACCACTTTGGGCTCATCGGCGGCTTCCGGTTCGGCAAAAAAGGCGGACAGCGACAGCCCATACACTTTCAGCAGCTTTTGCAGCGTACTGATGGCCGGGCTGACCTTGTCCTGTTCGATGGTGCTGATCGCGCTGTGGGTTAACCCGGACAGTTCGGCGACTCGGCGCTGCGACAAACCCAATTGCAGACGGATCTGTGACAGGCGCTTACCCGGCGCCAAGCTGACTTCGCTCATAGCGGTACTTCCTTCTGATAGGGACGACAGGCAGAAATGAATAACAGGGTCGGGTGCCTGTCTGGGGGATATCGACACAGCATGATATCGGTAGTTAAGGTTGATTTGGAAAATATATTGCCCATAGTCACCCCCGTTCTGGCGGACGAAATTCTGTTCGTTAAAAGGCGGGCAACGCCTTTTCGGTCAATATTTTATCAATTTAGCAGCCGGTGGCGAATAATCAAACGGGATTGTAACATTTGCAAACCATTTGTGTTAAGGCTATGTTTCATATTATGGATGTTATTTTGAGCGCCAGTCAGGGCGCAGTCTACAGAGAAATCAGACCATGTGTTGAACCGATCGGCAGACGGATGCGCAAGCGTCCTTAGAGCATAATGGCGGGTGATGTATGCAAACCAATATCGCAGCAGTTGAAAATTTTGCACAGCATAATGAAGAGAGGCGAAGTAGCGCGTTCCAACGTGAGGTTGCTCACTATCTGGAACGCCATCCCTCAACGCAGTATATCGATATCCTTCTCACAGACCTGAATGGTTCCTTCCGCGGTAAACGTATTCCCGTCTCCGGGCTGAAAAAATTGGAAAAAGGCTGTTACTTCCCCGCCTCGGTATTCGCTATGGATATTCTGGGCAACGTGGTGGAAGAGGCGGGCCTGGGCCAGGAACTGGGCGAACCGGACCGTGTGTGTATGCCGGTGGCCGGATCGTTGACCCCGTCGGCGGCGGACCCGGACAATATCGGTCAGGTATTGCTGACCATGCTGGATGAAGATGGTACTCCCTTTGACGTTGAACCCCGCAATGTCCTGAATCGAGTGTGGCAGGCGTTGCGCCAGCGCGGCATGTTCCCGGTGGTAGCGGTAGAGTTGGAGTTCTATCTCATTGATCGACAGCGAGACTCTGAAGGTTATTTGCAACCCCCTTGTTCGCCCGGCACCCAGGAGCGAAACATGCAAAGCCAGGTCTACTCGCTGGATAATCTGAATCATTTCGCTGAGGTGCTGAACGACATCGACACTCTGGCGCAGATGCAGGGGTTGCCGGCGGACGGCGCGGTGGCGGAGGCGTCGCCCGGCCAGTTCGAGGTGAACCTGAACCATACCGATAACGTGCTGCTGGCTTGCGATCACGCGTTGGCGCTGAAACGCCTGGTGCGGCTGGTGGCGGAAAATCATCATCTGCACGCGACCTTTATGGCGAAGCCCTATGAGGAGTACGCCGGTAGCGGCATGCACGTGCATATCAGCATGCTGGACGGTGACGGCAAGAATCTGTTTACGGATGCGGATGGCGAAGACTCGCCGCTGTTGCACCGCGCGCTGGCCGGGATGATCACCTTGATGCCGGCCTCCATGGCGCTGCTGGCTCCCAACATTAACGCCTTCCGTCGTTTCCAACCGGGGATGTATGTGCCTACCCAGGCTTCCTGGGGGCATAATAACCGCACTGTCGCGCTGCGCATTCCCTGCAGCGATCCGGAAAACCACCGGGTGGAATACCGCGTCGCCGGGGCCGATGCCAACCCCTATCTGGTGGTGGCGGCGATCCTGGCTGGGATCTTGTACGGCCTGGACAACGAACTGCCGCTGCCTGAGCCGGTGACCGGCAACGGCCTGGAGCAGGAAGGGTTGCCGTTCCCGATCCGCCAAAGCGATGCGCTGTATGAGTTTGAACACCAGCATGAGCTGACGCAGTATCTGGGCGAACGTTTTGCGCAGGTTTATCATGCTTGCAAGATGGATGAGCTGATGCAGTTTGAGCGGTTGGTGACGGAAACCGAGATTGACTGGATGTTGAAAAACGCCTGAGCCTGGGTAAACTGAATGTTAATATTCTGGTGATAAGCGGATTGATAGCGGAATAATTCGCCTTGCAGGCGGATTTTGAGCACGATCGCCAAAAGAATTTGTGTAAGAAGGTTTCCGGATCTTGTCATCCGGCCGCTTTCTGGTGCAAAATATGACTAATGCAGATAGCCGACGTTTTAAAGCGTCGGTTATTTTTTTTGCATTTGTGTTCTAACAACTGTGCGTTTCATACACCAAGCGAGGCCGGACACCGATCCGGATAGATAAATAGTTTCGTGCGCGATCAAACAAAACTTTATGGTCGTGACTCATGAGGATAAGAAAGATGGGGCAATTTTTCACTTTAGCGCCGGCGCCCGCCGGTTTCCGCTGCGGCCGCAGCGATTATGGAGCAGTCAAGGCTACCTTGACCCGTTATCCAGCTTCCAATCCCCTTCTTTTTGAATTCAGTCGCACGTTGCGAAGTTTCCCCGCAACCTTAAGTCTTGGCGTGTCTACGCTCCGCAAGGCAGAAGGTAAGGGGGGGCTGCGTCATGTCCGATAACATCATCAGCGCTGCTCCAGCCCAACGCGCGCAACTGCGTAAAACCCTGACTTTAGTTCCGGTAGTGATGATGGGGCTGGCTTACCTGCAGCCAATGACCATCTTCGATACCTTCGGCATCGTATCCGGCCTGACCGATGGTCACGTCGCCACTGCGTACGCCTTTGCTCTGCTGGCGGTCCTGTTTACCGCATTGAGCTACGGCAAACTGGTGCGGAAATTCCCGTCCGCCGGTTCTGCTTATACCTATGCCCAAAAAGCCATCAGCCCGCACGTCGGCTTTATGGTGGGCTGGTCGTCGTTGCTGGACTACCTGTTCATGCCGATGATCAACATCCTGCTGGCCAAAATTTACCTGGAAGCCATCTTCCCGGGCGTGCCTTCATGGATTTTCGTGGCGGCGCTGGTCGCACTGATGACCCTTTTCAATCTGCGCGGCATCAAGCTGGTGGCGAACCTGAACTCCATCATCGTGGTAGTGCAGGTGGCGATCATGATCGTGTTCCTCTGCCTGGTGGTGAACGGTATTTCCCACGGCGAAGGCGCGGGCACGCTGATCAGCAGCCGTCCGTTCTGGTCTGAGAATGCGCACGTGGTACCGATGATTACCGGTGCGACCATTCTGTGCTTCTCGTTCCTCGGGTTTGACGGCATCAGCTCGCTGTCTGAGGAAACCAAAGACGCAGAGAAAGTGATCCCGAAAGCCATCTTCCTGACGGCATTGATCGGCGGCATCATCTTCATTGTGGTGTCTTACTTCGTGCAGCTGTACTTCCCGGACATCTCGCGCTTCAAAGATCCTGACGCGTCTCAACCGGAAATCATGCTGTACGTGGCCGGCAAGTTCTTCCAGTCGGTGATCCTGGTGTTCTCCTGCGTAACCGTACTGGCTTCCGGCATGGCTTCGCACGCCGGTGTTTCGCGCCTGATGTATGTGATGGGCCGCGACGGCGTATTCCCGGAGCGTTTCTTCGGTTATGTGCACCCGAAATGGCGTACCCCGGCGCTGAACGTACTGCTGGTCGGCGCGATTGCGCTGTCTGCGGTGTCGTTTGACCTGGTGACGGCGACGGCGTTGATTAACTTCGGCGCGCTGGTGGCGTTCACCTTCGTGAACCTGTCGGTGATTTCGCAGTTCTATATCCGCGACAAGCTGAACCGTACCGTAAAAGACACTTTCAACTACCTGATTCTGCCGGTGTTGGGTGCGCTGACCGTAGGTGCGCTGTGGCTCAATCTGGAAACCAGCTCAATGACGCTGGGGCTGGTATGGGCAGCGATTGGTCTGATTTATCTGGCTTTCGTGACCCGCAGCTTCCGTCTGCCGGTGCCGCAGGCCAGTGAAGACGTGGCATAAACCTTAACCGGTCATCATTAAAAAGGGCGCATTGCGCCCTTTGTTGTTTTTATTAGCCCACCAACTCTTTGCCGTATTCAAACAGCGCTTTCAGCAGCGCGGTCTTTTCTTTATCGCCTTCGTGCAGGTTATACAGCGATTCCAACTGCAGCACGTAGCTCTGTACTCGTTCTGCGCTCAGGGCCTCCTGACGGTGCTGCAACCAGCGGCGCTGCTCGGCGTCATCCAGCGTATTCGGGTAGTTGCGGGCGCGAAAGCGGAACAGCAGCTCTTTCATGCGTCCATCGCTGAAGGTCAGATCCAGCGCCGGCAGATTCTGCGGTTTGGTTTGCTGGATGATCCTCATCGCCGCCTTGTCTGCATCGCTGAAGAAACCGTCGTACAGCCTGGCGTCCACATCGTCGACGGCTTTAAAAGGCTCGGCATCGGCGAACAGCGCCACCACTTTCTCGCGAACTTGCGGATTCTGGCGCAGCAATTGCATATTTTGCAGGCAAGCCTGGCGGTCAATACCCAACCGCTCGGCGTTTTCCGGCAGCAGCGTCTTGGCAGGGGCCAGCACCGGGCATTTATTGATATGCACCAGCTTGATCGGCACCGGGGATTGGTCGGCCGCCAGATCCTCACGGCGGGTATACAAGCGTTCACGCAGTTCGTCGGCGCTCAAGGTCAGCAGCGGGGTCATATCGCCGGCCAAATCGCACATGATCACCGCGTTCTTGTTGTCCGGGTGCCAGGCCAGCGGCGATACCCAACTGGTGTTGCCGCGCGCTGCGCCGAACATACCGGAAACGTGCACCAGCGGCGTCATTTCCGCGATATCGATCAAGGCGTTCAGTTTGTGTTTGTTGCGGTGTTGCAGCAGAAAATCAAACAGCCGCGGTTGCGCCTGCTTCACGAGCTTGGCCATGGCGATGGTGGCGTAAACGTCCGACATGGCGTCATGGGCATGCTCATGCTCGACGCCGTTGGCGCGAGTCAGATGTTCCAGGCGGAAACTGGGGAAACCATCTTCGTTCTCCGGCCAAACGATGCCTTCCGGCCGCAGCGCATAGCAGGCACGCATCACGTCAAGCAAATCCCAGCGGGAGTTGCCGTTTTGCCAGCTGTAGGCGTAGGGATCATGGAAGCTGCGATAGAAAATATTGCGGCTGACTTCGTCATCGAAGCGGATATTGTTGTAACCCAGAATACAGGTGCCCGGCACGCTGAACGCCTGATGGATTTCGCGCGCAAAGTCGGCCTCGTTAATGCCTTTGGCCAGCGCCAGTTGCGGCGTGATGCCGGTGATCATCACCGCTTCGGGATCGGGCAGGTAATCGTCGGCCGGTTTGCAATAGATGACCAGCGGCTCGTCGATGATATTGAAATCCATATCGGTGCGTACGCCGGCAAACTGCGCCGGGCGGTCCATCGATGGGCTTTTGCCGAAGGTCTCGTAATCGTGAATGTAAAATGTGGCCGGTGCCTTACTGCTCAAAATCGCATCTCTCAGGTGGCGTAGGGAATATGCCTCTATTGTAACGGCGGGATGCACGATGCCAAGCGGTGGTTACCGTTAATCGTCCAAATGCGAAGGATTACGCATTGCGGTAGTAGTTCAGGCGCTGATGAAAGTAGGGGCGCAAGTGTTCGGGGACTTGTTCTTCAGCGCTGGTGGCGTTGGAAACAATGCCATAACGTTCGTTATAAATGACGCTGATGGCGAGTAAATCGGCTTCAATTTTTTCACGTTCTGCCTGCGGTAAGCTATCCAGCTTTCGACCCATATTCTTCTCCCTGTGAACTAAAGGGCATCATAGGATCGTTAGCGGCACTTGTCCCTACCCTATTCAGGGGGGAAGCCTCACAAGGCCCGCGACCCTGCCTGAAGGCTGTGGCCAGACGCGGCAGTGGCATGATAGCTATGTGAGGTTTGCGCCGTGAGCGCCTCCTGGCTTTGCTGATGGTCGCGTTCGACGACTCGATTGACCGACAGAACGCTGCCGAACACCGCCAGCCAGAAAACGCTGCACAGGACCAAAATGCTCAACCAGGCTTTTTGGTTATAGCTCATAGAAACTCCTGACGATAAAAGTAAAAGGTATTTACCGGTAAATTAAATCAGAGCTTGTATCAATGGTCGATAAACAGCGTTGTTTAATACGGGGCGTTTTTTATTGAATGTGTTACAAAATGCCATGACGGTGTTTCAGGATATTCCTTAAGATAATATTAAGAAAAGATAACTCAACGCCACTGAGTTCCATTTAATATTCGTTTAATTATCTCCGCATACAATTAGCGACATTCAATGCCAATGTGGGTACATATTATGAAAACGCTGCTATTGACCGGCGCTACCGGCTTTCTTGGTGGTGCAGTCCTTGAGAAATTACTGAATGAAAATCAGTCAATTAACTATCTGTTGTTAGTGCGTGCTGAAAGCGCGCAGCAAGGATTAGATCGCATTCGTATTAATATGGAGAAATTTAATATTGATGCTGAGTTATTTTCTAAAATCACGATAGAAAATATATTGTTGGGCGATTTAAGTGAGCCTGCTAATTTTTTGTCTGACACACGTATTAACAATGTAACGCACGTTATCAATTGTGCGGCAGTAGCGTCATTTGGCAATAACCCACTTATTTGGAAGGTTAATGTTGAAGGTACGTTGGCCTTTGCCGAGAGAATGGCTCAGGTGGAAGGATTGAAACGTTTTCTGCACGTGGGCACCGCCATGTCTTGTGCGCCAGAGCCGGGTTCACTGGTGGCAGAAAGCGCAGAGTTTGAAGAAACCGCCGAGCATCTGGTGGAATACACCCGGTCCAAATCCACCATTGAACAGTTGATGCGTCAACGCTGCCCGCAACTGCCGCTGGTGATCGCCCGTCCTTCCATTGTGGTGGGGCATACTCGCCTTGGCTGCCAACCTTCCAGCAGTATTTTTTGGGTGTTCAGCATGGCGCTGATGCTGCGCAAGTTTATGTGCTCGTTGCAGGACAACATCGATGTGATCCCGGTTGATTACTGCGCCGATGCGATGGTAATGCTACTGAACAGTGAAGCGCTGGATAATGACGTTTACCACATCTCCGCAGGGGAAGAGTGCAGCGTCAGTTTTGCGGATATCGATAGCGCCATTGCCGCCGCGCTGGAGAAACCGCCGCTTGGCGATCGTTATGCACAGGTCAGTTACGAAGCGTTGCTGAAAATGCGCAAGCAGCTAAAGGATATTTTCGGGCCCTGCAACGAGCGGCTGATGCTGAAGGCGATGCGCCTGTACGGGTCGTTTGCCATGCTCAACGTTCGTTTCAGCAACGAAAAAATCCTTAAACTGGGTATGCCGAAACCGCCGCGTTTTACCGACTACATTGCCTGTTGCGTACAGTCCACTCGCGGGTTATCGATCCAGCAGCAAATGGTGGTGGATTTCAAATAAAGTCAGGGCGAGTCGCTCGCCTGACTCTATGCGAAATTTATCGGGATATCGTTGCCATTACCAGGATGAAGAAGACCAGAAAACGCGACCCAGCACCACCAATTGGTCTTTGCGCTGCGCATAACTCAGATGCTCATCCTGATATTCTTCCCGGTTCAGGGAACGGATCGTCACGCCGCCGTCAGGCTGCTCGATCAAGACCTTCACCCGCAGCAGGTTGCCGTGGCGGATAGCGTAGGTTTTACCTTCGCGGATGCGGGTATCATCGGTGTTGATGCCCACCACGTCGCCGTCCTGCAGGCGTGGCTCCATGCTGGAGCCGGAGATACGGATGATCCGCGCGGCATTCACCGCCACTCCCATCTTGTGCAGATAATAGCGGCGGAAGATCAGTGAGAACTCTTCACGATCAACGATTTCATAGCAACCATCACCGGCTGAGAAATCGATATCCAGCAGGGGAATTTCCACAAACTCTTCCTTGTCTTGTTCGGTATCTTCCCACACCACCGGTTTCAGGCGGGCGGGTTGAAAATCCGACTCTGCCGCCACGTTATCGAAAGGGCGCACCAGCTGTTTTTCATGGAAAACGTCAAACCAGCCTTTGGGCAGGTTCAGTTTGGCCTCGATCCGCCTGGCTAGGTTGTCGCCCAGGTTGCGGGAGGATTTCTCACCGGTGATTTGGCTTAGCGTCGGCGCGGAGGATTCAACCAGTATCGCAAACTCATTCTGGTTAACGCCTTGCCGGGCATAGCGGGCCATCAGGTCGCGCAAATTATTGCGTCTTATTTCTTTGGTTTCCATCGTCGGATGATTGCATTCTTTAGCAAAAAGGTAAATATCGTTTTTGCTAAAAATCGCTTGCGTTTAATTTAGCAATTAGCTAAATCTAAAGAGGTGGACAGCGTTCACGCAGGCGGTGTAGGGGGCACTATGCAGCGTCCGCACGAGTCGGGGCGACCCCTGCATGACGATGAGTTGCTAATGAAGACCAACAGAGAAGAAGGAATCTACGATGTTCAGTATTGATTACAATAGCTACCGTTCGGTGGCCGGTTTTGGCCACCGTGTGCGTTTTCTGGTGTTGCATTACACGGCGCAGAATTTTGCCGATTCGGTGCAATCACTGACCGGGAAATCGGTCAGTGCCCATTACCTGGTTCCGGATCCGGAAGATCAAACTTATCAGGCAGCCGGTTTTAGCGGCGTGCGCATTTTCAACCTGGTGGATGAAGATGAACGTGCCTGGCATACCGGGGTCAGCAAATGGGGCAGCCGCAATAATCTCAACGATACGGCGATTGGCATTGAGATCGTGAATCTGGCGAGCGGCGATGGCGAAGACATTACTTTCCCGCCGTTTAACCCGCAGCAGATCGCGGCGGTAACGCAGCTGGCGCAAAATATTCTGCAGCGCTATCCGGATATCACGCCGATCAACGTGGTGGCGCATTCCGATATAGCGCCGGGCCGCAAGAGCGATCCCGGCCCGCAGTTCCCGTGGCATCAACTGCATCAGGCCGGCGTAGGCGCCTGGTATGACGACGCGGTTAAACAGCGTCACCAGCGTGAGTATCACTGCCAGGGCATTCCCGCGCAGCGGGAACTGCTGGCGCTGTTCGCCAAATACGGTTACGACACCTCGGCTGCGACCGACGCCGAGGGCTATCGCCAACTGGTACGCGCCTTCCAACTGCATTTCCGCCCGCAGCAGTATGGCGGCGTAATGGATGTGGAAACCGCCGCCATTCTGCGCGCGCTGGTGGATAAATATGCCGCTTAAGGTTCGCCTGCGGGTGGGGGACGCCTCATCCGCCTTTTCTCCAACTGCTTTCCTCCGCTAAACTAAGCGTCTTCCTCGTCATCGGTAACGGGATGCATTGTGCGCCTCGACAGAAAAATATCGCCTTTTGAACGACTGACCTATCGGCATTATCGCGTCGTCCATGGTTTGCGCATTGGGTTGGCGTTTGTCCTGACCTTCCTGCTGATCCGCCTGCTCGAGGTGCCGGAAGGCACCTGGCCGCTCATCACCCTGGTGGTGGTGATGGGGCCTATCTCATTTTGGGGCAACGTGTTGCAGCGGGCGTTGCAGCGCATTGCCGGCACGGTATTCGGTGCCGTCTCCGGCCTGATTGCTCTGTATCTTGAACTTTACTCGCTGTCGCTGATGCTGGCGTGGTGCGGGGTAGTGATGTTTTTCTGCGGCTATTTGACGCTCGGCAAGCGGCCCTATATGGCCTTGCTGGTGGGCATCACGTTGGCGGTAGTCTGCGGTGCCGGGGCCGGTGATATGCATACCGCGCTGTGGCGCAGCGGCGACGTGATCTTTGGTTCGTTGCTGGCGCTGTTGTTCAGCAGCATTTATCCGCAACGCGCTTATATCCTGTGGCGCATGCAGTTGGCCGATTGCCTGCAGAGCGCAGGCAAAATCTACGGCGCTTATCTCTCGCCGAACATGATTGAACGGCCACGGCTGGAGCCGCAGTTGAAAGATCTGCTGAGCCAGGTGGTCAGGTTACGTGGGCTGATTGTCCCCAGCAGCAAAGAAACCCGCATTCCTACAACGGTATTTGAAGCGGTGCAGACGCTGAGCCGCAATCTGGTGTGCACGCTTGAACTGCTGGCGGACGCTTACTGGGCCTCGCGCGAAACCCATTTTATTATGCTGAATGCCAAAACGCTGCGCAGCGCGCAACTGTTGACGCTGCGTTCGCTCGAATCGTTGGCGGAAATGATGCACAACGGCCCCCAGGAACAACAGCAGGCGGCGGTGGGGCAACTGAGCGAAATCGCCGCCGAACTGAAAACCCTGATGCAGGAGGCCAGCGTTGTCCAGCATGGTGAAGCACCGATCTACGGCTATGTCTGGCTGAGCATGGAGCTGACGCAGCAGTTGGAAGAACTGGGCGATCTGCTCAAGGTATGTACCGCCGCCGGTCACGATTAAGGGGTCAGATCATGAAGCAGGCGCTTCGGGTTTTTGTCAGGCGGTTAAAGTGGGTAAGATAAGGCAATGAGAGTTGTGCCGGACCGCCACAAACCTGTATCTTGGTGTCATTGTGGCCGTAAGCAAATGAATCTGTGTATTACTAAAGCAAGGGTATGAAGATGGATAATGCAAATAAGCCGAGTTTCCAGGACGTTCTGGAGTTTGTGCGTATGTTCCGCCGTAAAAATAAGCTGCAGCGCGAAATTATCGACAACGAGAAAAAAATCCGTGACAACCAGAAGCGTGTGTTGCTGCTCGACAACCTGAGTGAGTACATCAAGCCTGGCATGAGCATTGAAGACGTTCAGGGCATCATTGCCAACATGCGCAGCGACTATGAAGATCGCGTTGATGACTACATCATCAAAAATGCCGATCTGTCTAAAGAGCGCCGTGATTTGTCCAAAAAGCTGAAGGCTATGGGCGAAGTGAAGTAATGAGTTTTATCGGGTCAGGCATTCGCCTGGCCCTTTTAGTTTCCCCGTTAGTCTCTGTTATTGCCCCGAACCGCCAGCCCAGTGCCGTTTTTGCGCGTTATTGGCCCGCGCCGTAGACGTCAAAATCAAAATATTTATCATTCACTTTCTTGTAAGTGCCGTTGGCAATGATTGTTTGCAGCGCAGAATTGAACGCGTCGCGCAGTGCGGTATCCTCTTTGCGCAGCCCAATACCGTCGCCGATGCCAAAATACTTGCTGTCATTGAGTTCGGCGCCGACAAACGCAAAGTCTTTCCCCGCCGGAGTATGGAAGAACTCGCTGGCGCTGACGCTGGCCAGCAGCGAAGCATCCAAACGGCCATTGATCAGATCTTCATTGGCTTCCTGCTGGCTCTGATAGGACACCACGTTGACGCCGGCCGTTCGCCACAGGGCCGTGGCGTAGGCTTCCTGGCTGGAACCCTGCTGCACGCCAACCGACTTGCCTTTCAGCGAAGCCGCGGTGGGCTGCAGATCGCTGCCTTTACGGGCCACCAGACGCGCCGGAGCGTTGGAAACCTTGTTTGAAAACGCAATCTGCGTCTGGCGTTGCGGCGTGATGGTCATCGACGAGGCTATGGCGTCAAACTTTTTCGCCAGCAACCCGGGGATCATCCCGTCCCAACTGCTCTCGACCCAAACGCATTTGGCCTGCATCTGATCGCACATTGCCTGCGCGATATCGACACCGAAACCGGTCAGCGCACCCTGCGGGGTTTTATATTCCAGCGGCGGGTAGGTCGGGTCTACGCCCAACTTAATCACTTTGCCGCTAAACTCCCCGCCAAAGGCCGCAAAACTTAACGCCAGTGGCAAGACTAAAACCAGACTCATTGTTGTCTTCATTTCATTTTCCTCAGCGTTGTGGCGGTCAAGTCAGGACATTAAGCCAAAAAGCGCTCAACCAGCTTGACCCAGTAAGTGGCGCCAATGGGCAGGCACTCATCGTTAAAATCGTAAGCGGCGTTATGCAGCGCATTTCCGGGCGTACTTTCCCCGTTGCCGATTGAGATATAGCTGCCGGGGCATTTTTCCAACATAAAAGCAAAATCTTCGCTGGCGGTAAACGGCCGCAGTGACGGGATAAGCTGGGGCTCGCCCGCCCAGTCCAGCGCCACGCGGCGCGCCAGTTCGGTTTCCTCCACATGATTCACCAACACCGGATAGCCATGCTGGTAGTCAATGTCCGCCGTGGCGCCGAAACTGGCGGCCTGCGCCGTGACCAATGCGGTAATGCGGCTTTCCAACCGTTGGCGCACTCCGGCATCCAGTGCGCGCACGCTTAGCGTCATTTTGGCGCTGGCGGGGATCACGTTGGCGGCAAGACCTGCCTGGATCGCGCCAACCGTGACGATCGCCGTCTCCTGCGGATCGATATTGCGCGAGACGATGGTTTGCAGGCTCATCACTATGGCGGCGCACACGACCACCGGATCGACCGTGTGTTGCGGCACTGCGCCGTGACCGCCCTGGCCGTGCAGGGTAATGGTGACCGTATCGGCCGAGCACATGAAGGGGCCGCTGGCAAAACCCAGTTGACCGACCGGGAAGCCGGGAACGTTATGCATGGCGAACACGGCATCGCAGGGAAAGCGCTCGAACAGTCCGTCTTCAATCATCACGCGGGCGCCGCCGCCGCCTTCTTCCGCCGGCTGGAAAATCAGGTGCAGGGTGCCGGTAAACGAAGGGTGCTGCGCCAGATAGCGCGCCGCCGCCAGCAGCATGGTGGTGTGGCCGTCATGACCGCAGGCGTGCATCACGCCGCTGTGGGTGCTGGCATAGGGCAACCCGGTGGCTTCTTCGATCGGCAGTGCGTCCATGTCGGCACGCAAACCGAGCGTTTTCCCCGTGCCGCGTTGCAGCGTGGCGACAACACCGGTTTGTCCTACATGGCGCGTAACCTGGTAACCCCATTCGGCCAGCAGCTTCGCCACCAGATCGCTGGTGGCGAACTCGTTGAAGCCCAATTCGGGATGCGCGTGGATATGGCGGCGAATGGCGACCATTTCGTGCTTAACAGCGGCTATTTCAGGTAAAACAAGCGGGTTTGGCATCACCGTCTCCAGAGTGAATTTCCGATTTTCGGCGGGTCGACAGCCGGAAAGCAGGGTGTCTTCGAGACTAACAAACAACCTTTTTGCCGGGGAGCCGCCGTTCGGTTATGCTGACAATCTTTGGTTGTCAGGGGGCGCGATGAAACTGCATCAATTACAAGCCTTGGTCGCCAGCGCCGACAGCGGCAGCATTCGCGGCGCCGCACGGCAACTGGAGCTTTCACAAGCGGCGGTCACGCGGGCCTTGCGCGAACTGGAACAGGAACAGGAACTGCCGTTGCTGATCCGCACGCCGGCCGGATTGGGTTTTACCCCTTACGGCAAAACGCTGTTGGCTCACGCCCGGCTGGTGCTTAACCAGTTGGAACAGGCCAACATGGAGATGGCGGGTCTGCGTGGGTTGGCGGAAGATCAGGTAAAAGCGGCGATAACGCCCTGGCTGATGCTGACGGTGTTGCCGCCGGCGGTGATGGCTTTTCGCAAAAAAATGCCCAAGGTCAAGCTGGAGTTGTTTGAAAGCCTGATGGCCAACGCGCAATCGCAACTGCGAGAGGGCACGATGGATTTCGCCATCACGCCGTTGCCGGCCTCTATGGCGCCGCAGGAGTTTCATTGCGAACCGTTGCTGGACTATGAAACGGCGGTGATGGTGCGGCAAGGGCACCCGTTGAGCCAGAGTACCTCGATCCACCAACTGCTGGAACAGGACTGGGTGCTGAATTACACGCCGGAAAACTACGACGATTTGGTCCGCCAACTGTTCAGCCGCCATGGCGCCCAGCTTGATCCCCATCGCATCATCCACGCCCATTCCCTTGGCATGCTACAGGCAATGGTGGAGTCGGCGGACATGTGCACCTGGTGCCCGGCGCCGCTGGCCGGGCTGCCGCAACTTACCGGACGCCTGATGCCGCTGACGCTGCGGGAAAGCTGCGATCCGGTGCGGCTGAATATCGTCACCCGCCGCAACAGCATCCTGAGCGCGGCGGCGAATGCTCTGATTGACTCTCTGGTGCGCCAACTGCGTCTGCATACCCGCTCGGCGCGGCAGGAAGACCGCCGGATTTTCGAACGGGTGCGGATCCTGATTTAGGTTTGTCTGCCCGTATTTGTCATTAGATAAGTGCATAGAGCGAACGGTTCATGGCCACGATATCTTCATGAGTCGGGTTGGCGCCCAGTTTGCCGAACAGTTCAGGCAGCCGATCGCGCTTTTGCGCCGCTTCACCTTTTACGGCTGCGGCCAGGCCTTTCTTCATTTTATCCACACCGTAATCGCAGCAGTAGGCCGGTGTCGACGGCTGCTGCCGCCAGGACGCTTCAAGAGAACCCGCATCGACCGGATCGAACCCGGTGTCGTTCACCAACGTCATAACCCTCTGTTTTAACGTGGCGTCATCGCCTGCGACGGCAATTGCCAAACGCGATGGTGAGCCTTTTGACGTTCCGAGCTCCGCAAGCGAATAGGCAAGAATATTGTTGAATGCCTTGATCACTGGGCGCCCAAGTTGTTGCGATACCCATAGGCTTTCAGTCATGCCGTTATCGATTTCCGGAATACGGGGGTCACGCAAGCCGGGATAATAGTTGCTGGTATCAATCAGCGGTACCCTATCGGATACCCCATCAAAGAGATCCTTTGGCAGCGATGTCAGTGCAGGCAGCGGGATCGACACAATGATCGCATCCGCTTCCTTCACCGCACCATAGACATCCGCCGCAGTGACCCCAATTTCATCGGCAAAGTTCTGGACGCCCTGAATGCCTTTGGAGTTCGCTACGCGTACGTGATGGCCCGCAGCTTTAAGCTTGCGAGCCAGCGTACCGCCGATATTGCCCGTGCCGATGATGCCAATTTCCATGTTTTTTGCCTCTCAAGAATTAGGGGATTGAGCTGGTGGCCACTTTATGGCGTACATGTTAATCTTGCAAGAACACACCAAAAAGTAAGTAACACCCTAAAAGGTAAGTATGAAGAAAGAACGCGTCTGGAACTGTGAGGATCCCCAACGCCGGCTGGCCTGGGCAGCGGCGACCACCGAGGCCCTGCGGGTGCTGGAAGGCAAGTGGAAAATCATCATCATCTGCCAACTGTTTGCGGCCAAAGGCCCGCTACGTTTTTCTGACCTGGAGCGATTGGTGGAAGGCGTCAATCAAAAGATGCTGATTCAGCAGCTTAGACAGTTGGAAACCGATGGCATCGTCACACGGACGGTGTATCCGCAAGTGCCGCCCAAGGTTGAATATGCTCTGAGCGCTACGGGTATTGCGCTGGGGCCTGCGATGGAAGCGCTCATCGACTGGGCTGAGGAGAAGCAGCGGATCATCGATGAAGGATCACAGGCAATGTGATGGACTTTTGACGTTTAAAGGGGAATTCATTTCCCCAATCGTAAAAAGGACGTTTCGCTTTATCGGAGCGGCGTGGTTTTCTGCACGACCGATAACACCCTTTCTGACGCAGCGCGCCAGGGATTAAGCGCCTGCATTTGGGCAAGCACTTCCAGCCCCTGGAGCGTTAAGTGCTCAGAAGAGACCATATCATTTCCCAGTTCGCCCAGGGCGATAGAGGCGTTATGGCTCGCATACTCCGCGCAGTCTTTCAACCCGCCGAGTACCAGACGACGGGCAACCTCCGCTGCCATGCCTTTCTCGGCAAGCCAGCATTGCAAACCCTCGGCGAAGAAGTAGAACCACCCATTCATGCAAAGGCTTACCGTCGCCAAATCAAAGTCCGATTCGTTGGGCAGCACGGTCAGTTGGCCTAATCGGGAAAACAGGTCCTGGATCTCTTCGTCGGCAGCCGTCAGGATCACGCTCGATTTGTTGATTTCAGCGGCGAAAGTCAGCATCAATCTGACGCAGTCAGCGTGCCTGAACAGCTCTCGCAGGCTTTGAGAACTCATCCCCGGAACCAGAGAAACCAGCGTTTGCGAGCTGCGCAGTTGCACCTGATTTGCGATTTCATTCAAAGCATGTCGGCCCACGCCGGTAATAATAACGTCAACCTCGTCGACGACATCCTGGTAATTATCCAGAGTCCAGCAGGGAAGCTCTCTCTCCAGCCTGCGCGCCCGTTCATTGTTGCCAGCGACAAGAAATACCTGTGCCTCAGGAACGGCGAAACATTCCCCTGACCAGTTTTTCGGTCAGCTCATCAACGTCCAGAATCCCCATCCTTTTCATTAACAACGCTCCGGTGATTAGTCTCTGTTTTGTAGCCGCATTTGCGGTGCGGAGAAGTCACGACAGTGCAATTACCGCACTTGTTGCGGACGAGGATTCTTAGCATTCATTGCGTTATTGCACCGGCTTGCGGAGGTTGCCAACCGCCCCCGAGCACCCTGAACGTAGCGACCGCCGCGCGCGCCGATTCCGTTTGGGCCTGTGCCCTGGCGTCGGAGGCCTGCAGCAGGGTTTCATCGTTGTGCAGGACGTCAATCAGGCTGGCTGTCCCTTGCCGATAGGCGACGAAAGACGATTGCCTGGCGCTGGCCAGGGCCGTTTCCCCGCCGGTCAGTATTGCCGCCTGCGTTTCACGATTGATCAGTGCGGAGAAGGCGTTTTCGACGTCTTCGGTGGCGCGTAACACCGACAGACGGTAAGCTGCGAGCGCTTCGGCCTCCTGGCCTTTCGCCTGAGCGATCTGCGCATTAATGCGGCCGAAATCGAAGAGCCGCCAACGCAGCCCCAGTACGCCTGCCGACTGGCTGGCGCCGCTGGAGAACAGGTTGCCGCTTGAAACGACCGTTGCGCTACCGAGCAATGCACTGAGTGAAAACTTCGGATAGTACTCGCTGATGGCGACGCCGATGCGCGCACTGGACGCGGCGAGATGGCGCTCCGCCACGATAATGTCGGGTCTGCGGCGCAGCAGGTCGGCAGGTGTGCCCGTTGAGGTGATCTGCGGGGCCTGCGGAATGGCGCCCGGCGTAGTCAACTGAGCGCGATGAGTACCGGGCGGGGTTCCGAGCATGACGTCCAGCGCGTTCATGGCTGCGTCGAGCCCGGTCTGGAGAACCGGCACCGTTGCCTGAACCTGCGCAAGGGCTCCTTCGGTCTGGCGGACCTGGTACTCAGCGGCCAGCCCCTTGCTGTGAAGGAGCTGCACTTTTTCCAGTAGCTCTTGTTGCGTACTGACTTGCTTGTTTGCGATGGCCAGCCGGGTTTGCAAGCCGCGCAGGGTGATATAGATATCGGCGGTTTGGGCCGCGACGGCAAGGCGGGTTGCGGCGACGCCCGCCTCGGAGGCCTGATAATCGGCCAGTGCAGCTTCGCGACCGCGTCGCAGTCCCCCGAAAACATCAATCTCCCAGCTTGCGTTCAGATCGGTTTCATAGCTATTGCCATAGCGATTATAATCCGGGGTTGAGCTGAGCACCTGGCCAAGCGGAGTCTCGACCGACTGATAGGCGCGCGCGGCCTGTCCGCTGATGTTACCCGACGGCAACAGTGCAGCCGTCGCCGCACCAAGCCCGGCGCGGGCCTGTGCCATCCGCGCGGTTGCCTGAGCGAGATCGAGATTCTGCGTGAGTGCGCTTGAAACGAACTGACTCAACAGGGGATCATCGAAGCCTTCCCACCAGACGGCAAAACTGGCCGGCCGGGCTGCGCTTCTCTGTTGGACGGCGGATTGGGCCTGATAACGATCCGAGAGTGGAGCGTCCGGGCGCTGGTAATCCGGTCCAACCGCGCAACCTGCCAGTAAGCCGGCGCTCACAATCAGAGCAAGAGTACGGAGGGGAAACATGGGGAATCCTTGAATCGAAGCAGAATGGTGACTACATTACCAAATGGTCACTTGTTGTCAATCAGTGCTCATCGAGCTAAGCTAGAAAAATGACTAAACACATGAATGCACTTTCCCCGCGTGGGCCATTGGATCACAGCGTTCGCGATCAGATCGTGGAAGCCGCCACAGAGCACTTCGGGCACTTTGGGTATGAGAAAACTACCGTGTCCGACTTGGCCAAGGCGATTGGTTTTTCCAAGGCTTACATCTATAAATTTTTCGATTCCAAACAGGCAATTGGTGAGGTGATCTGCGTCAATCGGCTGGCCATGATCATGGAGATTGTCAATTCGGCGCTCGCAGATGCGCCGACGGCCTCGGAAAAATTAAGGCGTCTTTTCAAAGCGTTGACGGAAGCAGGCAGCGACCTGTTTTTTCACGATCGCAAGCTTTACGACATCGCTGCCGTCGCCGCCCGCGAACGCTGGCCTTCGGTGGTGGCGTATGAAGAACGTTTGTGCCAGGTGATCCAGCACATCCTGCTCGAGGGCAGGCAGTCGGGGGAGTTCGAGCGCAAAACGCCGCTGGATGAAGCGACACTGGCGATCTCCCTGGTCCTGCGGCCCTACATCTGCCCTGTCCAACTGCAATATAACCTGGAGGATGCGCCGGCGGCGGCGGCGCTTCTGTCGGCATTGATACTGCGCAGCATGGCGCCTTAAAAGCTGTGACCATTGACATTATTGGTCACTAGTCGGAGAATGCGGTTACCGTCCTGTTCATTAATTAAGGGAACCCATGCCCCGGCTAAAATCCGCCCCTATTGCTGTTTGCCTGTTATCTTTCGCCCTGGTGGCGTGCGGCGACGCTGCCAGCGTCGACGATCCGCGTAGCCAACCTCCTCTGGTGAGGGCGGCTACCGTGAAGAGCGCCGTCGATGCCTCCCGCGCCTTCACCGGCGTCGTCGTCGCCCGCGTTCAAAGCGACCTCGGTTTTCGGGTGCAGGGTAAAATACTTGAACGTCTGGTCGATACCGGCCAAAGCGTCAAACGCGGTCAGCCGCTGATGCGTCTGGATCCCGTCGATCTTGGCCTGCAGGCGCAAGCCCAACAGCAGGCGGTCGCCGCCGCGCGGGCGCGCGCCAGACAGGCTACCGATGACGAAGCGCGTTATCGCGGTCTGGTTGCCTCAGGGGCCATCTCGGCTTCGGCTTACGATCAGATAAAGGCCGCTGCCGATACGGCCAAAGCGGAGCTCAGCGCTGCGCAGGCACAGGCCGACGTGGCGCGCAATGCGACGGGCTATGCCGTCTTGCTGGCCGACGCAGACGGCGTGGTGGTGGACACCCTGGCCGAGCCGGGGCAGGTCGTCAGTGCAGGGCAGCCGGTGGTGCGGCTGGCGCGGGCGGGGCAGCGAGAAGCCATCGTACATTTGCCTGAAACGCTGCGTCCGGCTATCGGGAGCGAGGCCCTGGCGACGTTATACGGCAAGGATACGGCAGCGGTTCCCGCAAAATTGCGTCTGCTCTCCGATGCGGCCGATCCTCTGACGCGCACCTTTGAAGCAAGGTATGTGCTGGAGGGGGCGCTGGCGAGCGCACCGCTGGGTGCCACCGTTACCCTCGCCATTGCTGAAGGCAAGTTAGCCGGGCAGGTGCTGCAGGTACCTATCGCCGCCCTTTATGATCCGGGCAAAGGGCCGGGCGTCTGGGGCATTTCCGGCCAGCCAGCCAAAGTGTCGTGGCGGCCGGTTCAGGTAGTTGGTCTGGGCGACGATGCGGCTAGGGTGATCGGTAGCCTCAAGCCCGGTGAACGGGTGGTGGCGCTGGGCGCGCATTTGCTGCGCGACGGCGAAGCAGTCCGGCTTGGTAATCAAAGCGATGCCAGCGTCGCCGGGAGCCGGCCATGAGCGAAGGGCGATTCAACCTTTCTGCGCTCGCCGTCCGCGAGCGTTCAATCACGCTGTTTCTTATCATCCTGATTACCGTCGTCGGCATTCTCTCGTTCTTCGGGCTGGGGCGTGCGGAAGATCCGCCCTTTACGGTCAAGCAGATGACGGTCATTTCTGCCTGGCCGGGAGCCACCGCGCAGGAAATGCAGGATCAGGTGGTCGAGCCGCTGGAAAAACGCCTGCAGGAACTCAAGTGGTATGATCGCAGCGAGACCTACACGCGCCCCGGACTGGCTTTCACCACGCTGTCATTACAGGAGGGCACACCGCCTTCGCAGGTGCAGGAGGAGTTTTATCAGGCACGTAAGAAGCTCGGCGATGAGGCCAAGAACCTGCCGGCGGGCGTGATCGGCCCGATGGTCAACGATGAATTCGCCGACGTGACCTTTGCACTCTTTGCGTTGAAGGCGAAAGGGGAACCGCAGCGCTTGCTGGTCCGCGATGCCGAACAGTTGCGTCAGCGGCTGCTGCATGTGCCGGGCGTGAAAAAGGTCAATATTATCGGTGAACAGCCTGAACGCATCTTTGTCTCTTTCTCGCATGACCGGCTGGCCACGCTGGGCATTTCCCCGCAGGACATTTTCTCCGCGCTCAACAACCAGAACGTCCTGACGCCTGCCGGTTCGATTGACACCAACGGACCGCAGGTCTTTATCCGTCTGGATGGTGCCTTCGACAAGCTGGAGAAGATCCGCGATACGCCGATTGTGGTTCAGGGAAGGACGTTAAAACTCTCGGATGTCGCGACGGTCGAACGTGGTTATGAAGATCCCGCAACCTTCCTGGTCCGCAACCAGGGAGAGCCTGCGCTGTTGCTGGGCATCGTGATGCGTGAGGGTTGGAACGGTCTGGATCTGGGTAAGGCGCTGGATGCCGAGACGGCCAAAATCAATGAGGGCATGCCTCTGGGTATGACGTTGGCGAAAGTCACCGATCAGTCAGTCAACATCGGTACGTCGGTCAATGAGTTCATGACAAAATTCTTCGTCGCGTTGCTCGTGGTGATGGCAGTGTGTTTTGTGAGTATGGGCTGGCGCGTGGGCGTGGTGGTTGCGGCGGCGGTGCCCTTGACGCTGGCTATCGTCTTCGTGGTGATGGAGGCCACCGGCAAGAACTTTGACCGCATCACTCTCGGCTCGCTGATCCTGGCCCTCGGGTTGCTGGTGGATGACGCCATCATCGCCATCGAAATGATGGTGGTGAAAATGGAAGAGGGCTACGACCGCGTCAAAGCCTCGGCCTATGCCTGGAGCCACACGGCGGCCCCGATGCTGGCCGGTACGCTGGTGACGGCCGTCGGCTTTATGCCCAACGGTTTCGCTCAGTCTACCGCCGGTGAGTACACCAGCAACATGTTCTGGATCGTGGGCATCGCCCTGATTGCTTCCTGGGTGGTGGCGGTGGTGTTTACGCCTTATCTGGGCGTGAAGATGCTGCCGAAAATCAAAACGGTTGAGGGTGGGCACGCGGCCATCTACAACACCCGCAATTACAACCGCTTTCGTCGATTGCTGACGCGCGTTGTCGCCCGTAAGTGGATGGTGGCGGGCACGGTTATTGCCGTCTTCGCTGTCGCGACCCTGGGGATGGGGCTGGTGAAAAAACAATTTTTCCCGACCTCCGATCGCCCTGAAGTCCTGGTCGAAGTGCAGATGCCCTATGGCACCGCCATTGAACAGACCAGCGCCGCAACGGCCAAGATCGAGGCTTGGCTGAAAAAGCAGAAAGAGGCAAAAATCGTTACCTCATATATCGGGCAGGGTTCACCGCGTTTTTATCTGGCGATGGCGCCAGAGCTGCCCGACCCGTCGTTTGCGAAAATTGTTGTGCTGACCGACAACCCGGAAGCGCGTGAGGCGCTCAAATTCCGACTTCGTGAGGCCGCTGCTGAAGGCCTGGCACCCGAAGCGCGTGTCCGGATCACGCAACTGGTATTTGGCCCGTATACGCCATTTCCCGTTGCCTATCGCGTGATGGGGCCGGACCCGGCCCAACTGCGCGAGATTGCCGGCAAGGTCGAGAAGGTGATGCAGGCCAGCCCTATGATGAGGACCGTCAACATCGACTGGGGGACGCGTGTGCCGACGCTGCATTTTACGCTCGATCAGGACCGCTTGCAGGCCGTGGGGTTGACATCGAATGCCGTCGCCCAGCAACTTCAGTTCCTGCTCTCGGGTGTGCCGATCACCTCTGTGCGTGAAGATATCCGTTCGGTGCAGGTCATGGGCCGTGCCGCGGGGGATATCCGGCTTGACCCGGAAAAAATTGCCGGCTTTACGTTGGTGGGGGCTGCCGGTCAGCGCATTCCGCTGTCGCAGATAGGGGATGTCGATGTGCGCATGGAAGATCCCGTTCTCCGCCGCCGCGATCGTACCCCGACCATTACGGTGAGGGGTGACATAGCCGAAAACCTGCAACCGCCGGACGTGTCCACGGCGATCACGAAAGCGTTGCAGCCGGTTATCGACCAACTCCCGGCCGGGTACCGCATCGAGCAGGCGGGTTCGATTGAAGAATCGGGCAAAGCGACCGAGGCGATGGCGCCGCTGTTCCCTATCATGATCGCCATGACGCTGCTGATCATCATCCTGCAGGTGCGTTCGATGTCGGCGATGGTGATGGTCTTCCTCACCGCGCCACTGGGGCTGATTGGGGTGGTGCCAACGCTGCTGCTGTTCAACCAGCCGTTTGGCATCAATGCGCTCGTGGGATTGATCGCGCTGTCGGGCATCCTGATGCGTAATACCTTGATCCTGATAGGGCAGATCCATCACAACGTGCAGGAAGGGCTGGATCCGTTCCATGCGGTGGTCGAGGCAACGATTCAGCGAGCCCGACCGGTGTTGCTCACGGCGATGGCGGCCATTCTGGCGTTTATCCCGCTCACCCACTCGGTGTTCTGGGGCACCCTGGCTTACACCCTGATTGGCGGGACCTTTGGCGGAACCATAGTAACGCTGGTGTTCCTGCCGGCGATGTATGCCATCTGGTTCAAGATACGCCCGGACAACACGCCGCCAACCGACAAGCCGGCATTGGCGTAAGTCATAACGGGGGGAGCGCGATCCCCGACTAACCTACCGACACGTTATGGCCGCAAAGCCCTGACGTGTCGGTAGACGTTTGCTGCAAAACGAAAGGGTCCGATGATGAAGGCTGAGGGTGTTTACGCGCCGGCCACTCCCGGCGAGGCATTACCATGAGTACAGAAAACACGCCCACTGAAATAATGAGGGCGACTATTTCTTCGGCCGAAGGCCCGCAACTAACAGGTAAAATCGTTGCGTTACTGGCCGGCCTTTCTGCCATTAGCATACTGTCCACCAACATTATCCTTCCCGCATTTCCGGATATCGGAGAGCAGCTTGGGGTGTCAGCGCGTGAGCTTGGTCTGACGCTCTCCAGCTTTTTCATCACTTTCGCGCTGGCTCAGTTGGTCGTCGGCCCGCTGGCTGACCGATACGGACGCAAGAAGCTGGTGTTGGGGGGGCTCTCAATATTCATCGTGGGTACGGTGGTAGGCGGTCTCGCCGGTTCGCTGGAAACGCTGATCGTCGGGCGCATCATCCAGGCGTTGGGCGTATGCGCGGCAGCGGTTTTAGCCCGAGCCATTGCGCGTGATCTGTTTGAAGGCGAAACGCTGGCGCGCGCGTTGTCACTGACCATGATCGCAGCGGCTGCCGCACCCGGCTTCTCGCCGTTGGTGGGGAGCGTGCTGACTACGGCGTTGGGCTGGCGAGCGATCTTCATACTGGTGGGCATTGCCGCCTTCGTTGTCGCCGTATTTTACGTCAACGTGCTGGGGGAAACTCATCCTGCCGAACGGCGCGCTCCACATTCCATTCTGAGCGTGTTGGTTGCGTACGCTAAGCTGGCAGCGAATGGGACGTTTATCCTTCCGGCATTGTCGATGAGCCTGTTGATGAGCGGATTGTTTGCCTCTTTCGGTGCCGCGCCCGCCATTTTGATGAACGGGATAGGCTTGTCGTCGCTGCAGGCCGGGCTGTATTTTGCCGCCACCGTGTTCGTGGTCTTTGCCGCAGGGATGGCGGCACCGCGCCTGGCGCACCGCTATGGCCCGCAAATCATTACCTCGGGAGGTATTCTCACCGCATTATTGGGGGGGAGCCTGCTGCTGATTGGGTCGGAAACGCCAGGCTTGGCTTGGTATACCTTGTCCATGAGTCTGTACCTCTGGGGAATGGGGTTGGCCAATCCATTGGGAACGGCAATCACCATGGGGCCCTTCGGGAAACAGGCCGGCCTGGCATCCGCATTACTGGGTTTTCTTACAATGGGGGCGGCTGCAATCACAACCTGGCTCGGCTCGGTGCTGACGTTCCCCGCGGTCACCACGCTGGGGGGCATACAGGCAACGGCCTGTCTGATCGCACTGTTATTGTTCCTGCTGCGAGGAAAATTAGCGGCATCGTCTTCGTAAAAACCAGTCATTTTTGGCAAGCCTGCATCGACAAGGATCCTCAACGGTAATCCGGGTGCAGTGCTTCTCTCTACCCCTGCAAGCACCTTAATGGTGCGAGTGGTTTTTTTTGGGGCAAGAGATGCCCTCTTTTGTTCATTTTTTCCTCTCTGTACCGCCCATCCCCCTAAAACCGCCGGTATCACCCTGCTTTGGTAAGTTGGCATCCTGCTTGCTAGCTTGTACATACAGGTTAGTACATATCAGGTCTGCGAATAGATGAAAGGCAGGCGACGGTTAACAACAGTCCGTAATGGGGCAGGAAACGTAATGATTTCATTTGAGAGCATCAGCAAATTTTACCCCGATGGTACGGTGGCCGTAGACAGGCTGTCGTTCAGTGCGCCGACAGGCAAAATCACCATGCTGGTCGGGCCTTCGGGCTGCGGAAAAACCACGTCACTGCGCATGATCAACCGGTTAATCGAGCCTTCTTCGGGAAGTATTTTGCTCAATGGACAACCGACGGCAGGGATGGACCTGGTCAAACTGCGCCGCAAAATTGGCTATGTGATCCAGAATGCCGGTCTGTTTCCGCATAAAACGGTGCAGGACAACATCGCCGTCACCGCGCTGCTTAACGGGGCAACACGCACGGCGGCGCGTAAAAAGTCATTGGAACTTCTGGAACTGGTCGGGTTGTCGCTGGCGATGGCAGAACGTTATCCGTGGCAGTTGTCCGGCGGCCAGCAGCAACGGGTCGGCGTTGCCCGCGCACTGGCTTCCGACCCTGAATTCATGCTGATGGATGAACCTTTCAGCGCCGTCGATCCGGTGGTTCGTGAACAGTTGCAGGAGGAGTTTCTACGTTTACAGCGTGAAATCGGCAAGACGATCATCATGGTTACCCATGATATTGACGAGGCGATGAAATTAGGCGATCAGGTGGCAGTTTTTCGTCCCGGAGGGCGTCTGGCGCAAATCGCCTCGCCGGTCAAATTATTGAATGAACCTGAAGATGCTTTCGTCGCCGATTTTATCGGCCGCGATCGCGGATACCGTAAGCTTTCTTTTGACATGATCCCTGAAGATATTGCGTTGGCTAAAGAGAAAGTCATTGCGCCGGGAATGTCGGTCAGCGAAGCCCGCTTCGTGGCAGGGCATGAGTCCTGGGTGCTGGTGGTGGAAAATGATTGCCCGCTCGGCTGGTATGATGTGCAGCAAAACAAAACCACTGTAGAGGCGGAAGACATTAATCTTGGCAGCACCTTTGCGCCAAGAAATGGCACGCTGCGGCAGTTAATGGATTCTGTATTAAGTTCCCCCTGTCAGCGCGGTATTGTTGTCGATGAACAACAACGCTTTATCGGCACGGCGAATATCGAACAGGTATTTTCGCTTTCTCACTCCCGTGCCGAGAGGTAATGCCATGCGCTTTGACTGGTTGTTTCAGCAGCGGGAAAATATAGTGACGTTACTCGGCTGGCACGTTTATCTGTCCATCATTCCTGTCTTGATCGGGCTGGCACTGGCCATTCCGGTGGGCGGTTTACTTCAGCGCTGCGGGAAGTTTAAGGACGGCATTCTTAATCTGCTGGGGCTGCTTTATACCATTCCCTCGCTGGCCCTGTTTGTCTTGTTACCGGGGCTGCTCGGCACCAAAATTCTGGATGCCGTCAATGTCGTTGTGGCGTTGACGCTGTATGCCTTCGCGCTGTTGATTCGCACGGTTTGCGACGGGCTGGATTCTGTCCCGCAAGACACGCATCAGGCCGCCGTGGCTATGGGGTATCGGCCGCTACAGCGATTTCTGAGTGTCGAACTGCCGCTGGCGGTGCCGGTGATCGCCGCCGGCATGCGCGTGGTGGTGGTGTCGAATGTCAGTATTGTTTCCATCTCGGCGCTGGTCGGGATGCCGCAACTGGGGGCGTTATTTACCCAGGGCTTCCAACTGCATTTTCTGACGCCGATTATCACCGGTATTTTCCTGTGCATCGCGCTGGCGCTGCTGCTGGATAATCTGGTGCTGCGCACCGGCAATAAAATCACTGCCTGGCAACCGAAAAGGAATGCGAAATGATTAACTGGTTGCTCGACCCCGGTCATTGGCTCAATGACGACGGACTGTTGATGTTGATTTTCCAGCATCTGGTTTACAGCATCGAAGCCTTGTTTGTTGCGGTGATTATCGCGTTTCCGGTGGGGTGTTATGTCGGGCATACCGGCAAAGGCGCGACGTTATTAATCGGCAGCGCGAATGCCATGCGCGCGCTGCCATCTTTCGGGTTGATCATCTTACTGGTCATTCTTTTCGGGCCGGTATTTGAGTCCGATCTGGCCTTTATTGTGCCTTGCCTGATAGTGCTGATTATCCTGGCACTGCCGCCGATCATGATGGGCGTTTATTCCGGTATTCGGGCAATCAATCCGGCAATTATTGACGCAGCCATAGGTATGGGGTATTCGCCGTGGAAATTACTGCTCACCGTTGAGATCCCCTGTGCGCTGGCGCTGATATTATCCGGCATCCGGAGCTCGGCATTACAAATCGTTTCGACCGCCACCATTGCGGCTTATGTTTCTCTCGGCGGGTTAGGGCGTCTTATTATTGATGGCCGCGCGCAGAACGATTATCCGCAGATGGTCGCGGGGGCTTTTATGGTGGGAATATTAGCGTTGCTGGTCGATGTATTTTTCTCTTTTTTAATTCGTTTCACGGTATCACCAGGAATACGGCAGCGTGAACGCCGCCGTAAAAAAACACTGCCTTTATCGAATAGCTGAATCATCTACTCACTCATTTCCGGAGTCTGATAAAAATGAAATTGAAAAATCTGCTTGCCGTTGCCCTGTTTTCTGCCGCCGTGGTGCATGCACCTGTGGCCTTCTCTGCTGATGCCGCTGGAACCATTATCATCGGTTCCGCAGACTTCCCGGAAAGCCAACTGATTGCCACTATTTACGAGCAGGCGCTGGCCGCTAAAAACGTCAAAGTGGAAACCAAACTCAATATCGGCAGCCGTGAGGTGTACATGCCTGCGTTGCTCGACGGTTCCATCAACCTGATCCCGGAATACAGCGGTGCCACGCTGAGTTACCTCGACGAAAAAACGCAGGCTCACTCTTCCGAAGATGTGGCGGCGGCGCTGGCCAAAGCGTTGCCGGAAAAAATCAAGATGCTGGATATTTCGGCCGCGCAGGACCGCGATGTACTGGCAGTAACGGAAAAAACCGCGAAAAAATACAACCTGAAAGACATCAGCGATCTGGCTCCGGTCGCCAAAACGCTGGTGCTGGGCGGCCCGGCAGAATGGAAAACCCGCCGTGAGGGCGTGAGAGGGTTGAGCGAAGTGTACGGATTAACCTTCAAAAACTTTAAGGTGCTTGATGTAGCCGGCCCGCTGACGCTGTCTGCGCTGACCAACAATCAGATCCAGGTTGCGGATATGACCTCAACCGATCCGGCCATTAAAACCAAAAACCTGGTGGCGCTGGAAGATTCCAAACACTTGTTCCCTGCGCAAAATATCGTGCCGTTGATTGCGAAAGACAAAGCCAGCGATGTGGTCGAAACCACGCTCAAAGCCGTGTCCGCACAGCTGACGACCAGCGATTTGATCGTGATGAACGGCAAACTGGCGAATTTCGAAAGTGTCGATGCGGTAGCGAAAGAATGGTTGACTCAGCACGGTCTGAATAAATGAGGGCGCAACCGGTCACCTTAGGCACGGCTGAAACGTCGATCCGCGACATCGTCGATATTGCTTACGGCGCACAGGTGTTGCTCTCACCGCCAGCGTTAGACGGCATGCAGATTGTGCACGAGAAAATCAGACAGGCGATAGCCGAAAACAAAGTGATTTATGGGTTGACCACCGGCGTGGGCGATCTGGTCACGCAGCGGTTATCGCCGGAACAAATCTCTGATGTGCAACTCAATATGCTGAAAAGTCATGCGTGCGGAGTGGGGCCAGAACTGGCACAGCATGAAGTGCGCGCGATGATGGCGGTGATGATCAAATCCCTGTTACAGGGTTTCAGCGGCGTCAGCCCGGCATTGGTGCTGACCATGGCGGATATGCTCAATAAGGGCGTGATCCCGTGGTCGCCCGGTAAGGGGTCGGTCGGGTATCTGATTGCCACGGCACACATCGGGCTGTCGGTGTTTGGCTACGGAAAATCGTACTATCAGGGCGAACTGTTGCCTGCCCGCGAAGCGCTGAAGCGGGCGGGCATTGCCCTGCGTATTCCCGGCCCGCGCGAAGGCCATGCGCTGGTCAGCGGCACCTACGAAATTACGGCGCTTGGGTGCCTGGCAGCGGAAGCTTTCCGGGAACTCATCCCGGTGGCGGACGCCGCCGGAGGCATGAGCCTTGAGGTGCTCAAAGGGAATATCCGTGGTTATGACGCCCGCTTGCATGCCCTGAGGCTGCATGACGGGCAGCAGGAAACCGCGCGGATTTTACGCTGCCTGCTGCGTGACAGCGAGATCCTGGACAGATACCGCGATTTCCGCGTTCAGGATGCCTTGAGCCTGCGCTGTATCCCACAAATGCATGGCGCGGTGCGTGATGTGCTGAGTTATTGCCAGAAAACCCTGACCACCGAAGTCAACTCTGTCACTGACAATCCGGTGTTTATGGTTGAAGACGGGGAACTGAATGTGCTGCCGGGCGGCAATGGGCATGGCGCCCCGGTTGCGTTGTGTCTCGACGCGCTGGCGATCGCCATTGCCCAGCTCAGTACCGGTTCGCAGGCGCGTTCCGACCGGCTGACCAACAGCCATCTCAGCGGCTTACCGGCCTTTTTAGTGGCGGACGGTGGGGCGCACTCAGGAATGATGATCCCGCCTTACGCCGCGGCCGCGCTGGCAGGGGAAAACCGAGCCTTGGCGGCACCGGCCAGCGTGCATACCGTGTCCACTTGCGCGGGACAGGAAGATCACATTTCTATGGGCGTCACGGCGGCGCGTAATGCCATCGATGCCGTCGAAAATGCCATCGATATCGTGGCGATAGAAATATTGTGCGCTACGCAGGCGGTGGAGTTTCACCGGCCGTTGCGGGCGTCCACGGGCACCGAAAGGGTGCTTTCGTTGGTGCGTCAGCAAGTGGCGTTCAGACAAAGCGATGAGGAAATGTATCCGGATATGCTGGCCATCCGGCTGTTGGTGAAACACGGAGATATTTACCGCGCGCTTGAACCGCTTATCTTTCCCGAGCCCGCTCACGGAGGTTTGGCATGAGTACGCCAACCCCTTCACGGCCACTGAAAGGGGCAAGGTGTTTGAACCTCTCCCGTGTGCGTAGAAGTCCTGGGTAGAATCGTGATGCGGGTGTTCTTGCCGGCGGAGTGTGTCACAGGGTTCAAGGTATTCGATGGCCGAACGGGGGGCTTTCTACATGTCGCCAGGCAAAATCGCTATACAGGTTTCACGCAGGGAAATGCCCAACCCGGCAAGGCACCATTCATGTAACACGTCGCCATTGTCGTTGCTTAGCGTGCCATCGATAACGATCGCCTCTTCAAGGCTATTTTTTTGTATCCGCCAGGTGTTTGCAATAATCCTGGGTAGGCAAACACCAGGCAATTATGGTTTTTCAGCGCTTCGGGGGTTTGAGGGCTACCATGTGCTTTGATATAGGCGGGGGACGCGACCAGGATACGGCGGTTATCGGCTACCCGGCGAGCAAGCAGCCTCGAATCGGCCAATTCCCCCATGCGTATCGCCAGATCCAAATCACCGCTAACTGCGTTTTTTATTTGTTAGTGAAAATTAAGAGTGATTTTGCATTTAATTATCAGGTGCTGATTGAGTTCTTGCAGTTACGATAGGGATAGTTAATGTCGTTACATGACTTGCAGTGTTTTTTATGTGTGCATTATAAATAAATAGCGTGCTCTTAATCTACCTATCGATAGCCAAATTGGCGTAACTCGGATGTCCGTCAGCTATGGCGGCATAAAAAACTATTACCCCACACTTTGCCATCACCTTCTTTATTTGACTATTTTACCAGAGGTTATGTAATTAATGGATGTGGCCTAATTTTAGATTATTATTATTTTGCATTCTTTAATTAGCTTGGTAATTAATAATTTAAGCGTGGCTTCATTGATAAATGAAATAACTCTGATACGCTTCAGTGAAGCGCGAGCTATAAACTCATGCTACCGCATAAATAAATGTACTTTTATTAAATGATGAAAAATAAAGGTGAATGCTATGAGGCAAGTACAGAAAATTACAGTAAATAATAAAGGTGGGTATGTGTTTAATTTCTCAGTTCAATGGCTGGGAAGTGACGGGAAATGGCATACAACTAGTTGGAACAGCGGCGATTATCCGGTGGCGCAGTCCAGAACGAGTCCGCCGCTTAATGAAATTGGTGTCCCAAGTGATGCATTGGCTGTAACGCCGCATGGACATGCTGTGCTCGGTAGCTCCGGTCAGGGAAATCCGTTTGTTTCCTTCGCTCCCAACGGCCAGATTGCGACGTATGATGCCGTTGGCACCACTATAATTGGGTTTGCTATTGTGTTGATTGAGTAATCAGAATGAGCAGTTTAACTTTAATCAGAAAAATATTGGAGAGTAAACGATGGCTTATTATATAGATAAAAAATATCAGGTTATAGGAATGGGCAACAAACCCTATGAAGTGAGGATTCAGATCCTTCAAAATACTTGGGATAAATGCGATTTAGATGTGCAAACTGGCGTGAATAACATTTTAGCATCGGAGCCTATTCCGCTGCTGAGTAGTTCCGGTAAAGGAAACGGTATTAAACAGGAAACAAAAGGGCTTGAATTTCATACCCAGACCCAAAAGCGGCTACAGTTCCCGGGCGGGAATATTAGGACGGATACAACCTTCATCTTTGATAGCTATGGTAAGGGATGGGGGCACTAAAAAGGTTCTTTCGCATTAAGCGGCCAACTCGTCGAACGCCTCCAGCTTTGCAAGGTTATTCAGTCAATATCCCTGAGACTAACAATCACATAATAATTTATTGAATTTTATTACGGAATTATGTGGTGAGCATTGTGTTAGATCAGGCCTGAGATCAGATGGTCGGCCAATAATCAGTATGTCGGAAGATCTCTCAAAGTGAATGGTGCGACTTACACGTGGGTAAAAACCGATTTTAGCCGTGAAATTACAGGCAAGTTTGGCCGTGAAGGGTATGCGTTTGAGGTGTTCATTACCGAGTTGGGAAGCGCCTTCCTCATAGCGGATTTGGGCATCGTTGGAGAGGGGCAACATGAAAGTTATAGTGCTTCCTGGCTGAAAGCATTGAAGAACGACAAACGCTATATTTTCAAGGTCGCCAGCGCGGCGTCAAAAGCGCATCGCTATTTGATGGATAAGAACCCAGTCTGAGACAGATCAAGTGACATCAAAAGCAAAAAGCCCGCTTAAGTTTCCTTAAGCGGGCTTCTCTAATATGGCTCCTCTGACTGGACTCGAACCAGTGACATACGGATTAACAGTCCGCCGTTCTACCGACTGAACTACAGAGGAATCGTGTGAACGGGGCGAATAATAGCGGGGTGCCGTGGGTTTGTCAAAGCACTAAAGTGAGGAAAAAGCGCGTTTGCTGTCAGAATGAGCATGTTGCGTCGTTTTTCAGCACTCATCCTGTTCATTTGCGGGGTTTGCCATCAGAAAATTCCTGCCATTGTCCTTGCACCGGCGATTGCACGCTTATGGTGCGAATGTGTGAAAGGGTATTCCCGACCGGCCAGAGTGCCAAAAAAATTCCTCTGTGCGGTTAGCGCGCTCGTCCCCGCTCAGCCCGCCGATGCCAGCGAACGCCCTCATTTCCCCACTGATATGTAGGATGAATAATCAGAAAATATGTATTGGCCGTCACAATGGCTGGATTTTTGCTTACCTAAATGCGGGTAATGCGACTGCGCTCTCGCGCAAATTATTTTCCCCGTCTACACATAAAGTGATTGCTCCGCGCCTTTGGGCGTTTTGCTAAAACAGTGCTGAGGAAAACAACAATGTCATCGAAATTCATTAAAAGTCCGCTCGCTGCTCTGCTTATCGGTTGTTTAGGTTCTGCTTTTTACGCTCAGGCCGATATCGTTATCGGCGTTGCCGGGCCGTTCTCCGGGCCGAATGCGACCTATGGCGATCAGTACTGGCGCGGTGCTTCGCAGGCGGCGGCGGATATCAACGCTGCCGGTGGGATCAAAGGGGAAAAAATCAAACTGGTGCAGGGTGACGACGCCTGCGAACCGAAGCAGGCGGTGGCGGTCGCCAACCGTCTGGTCGATCAGGACAAGGTTTCGGCGGTGGTCGGCCACTTCTGCTCATCCTCCACTATGCCTGCCTCGGAGGTGTATGACGAGGCAGGGATCATCGCCATCACCCCCGGCTCCACCAACCCGCAAATTACCGAGCGCGGCATGGCCAACATGTTCCGCATGTGCGGCCGTGACGATCAGCAGGGGGTTATCGCCACCAACTACATGCTGAACACCCTGAAGGCCAAACGCATTGCGGTGATCCACGACAAAGACACCTACGGCCAGGGGCTGGCGGATGCCGCCAGGGCGGAGATGAACAAACGCGGCGTGAAAGAGGTGCTGTATGAAGGGCTGTCACGCGGTGAAAAAGACTTTAACGCGCTGGTGACCAAAATCGCTTCGGTCAAACCGGACGTGGTCTACTTCGGTGGCTGCCATCCGGAAGCCGGGCCACTGGTGCGCCAGATGCGCGAGCAGGGCGTGACCGCCAAGTTCTTCTCCGGTGACTGCGTGGTGACCGAAGAGCTGGTGACCGCTGCCGGCGGGCCGCAATACACCAACGGTGTGCTGATGACCTTCGGCAACGATCCGCGCCAAATCCCGGAAGGCAAGGCGGTCATCGCCAAGTTCCGCGCCAGCGGTTTTGAGCCGGAAGGTTACACCCTCTATTCCTACGCTTCCATCCAGGCGATTGCCGCCGCCTTCAACGCGACCGGCGGCAAAGACAGCGCCAAGGCCAGTGAATGGCTGAAATCGCATGACGTGGATACCGTGATGGGCAAAAAGGCCTGGGATAAGAAGGGCGACCTGAAAGTATCGGACTACGTGGTCTATCAGTGGGACGACAAGGGTAAATATCACCAACTCTAATTTTCTCCTGCGTCTTTCAAGCGGCAGCGTTGTTGGCTGCACACGTTCACCCCAGTCACTTAGTGGGTCTAAGTTCCTGGGGACTCACGTGTTTGCCGCCTAGCTGCAACTTGAAATCTATTGGAGAAATACTGGTTACGGATCCGCGCATTGGGCGGATCCGTTCCGATACTTCCTTGGGCCGCGTCGGACTTCGTTTGCGGCCCCTCCAGGCGAGACTGCAAATTATGGATGTTTTCTTCCTGCAACAGCTGATTAACGGCCTGACGCTCGGTGCGGTTTATGGCCTGATCGCCATCGGCTACACCATGGTTTATGGCATCATCGGCATGATCAACTTCGCCCACGGCGAGGTGTATATGATCTCCGCCTATCTGTGCGCCATCGGGCTGGCGCTGCTGTCATTCTTCGGTTTGCACTCGTTCCCGCTGCTGATCCTCGGCACGCTGGTGTTTACTATCGTGATCACCGGCGTATACGGCTGGGTGATCGAGCGCATCGCCTACAAACCGCTGCGCAATTCCACCCGTCTGGCGCCCTTGATCTCCGCCATCGGCATGTCACTGATCCTGCAAAACTACGCACAAATCAGCCAGGGGCCACGGCAGCAAGGGATCCCGACGCTGCTGGATGGCGTGTTCCGCATCGGTTTTGACGGCGGGGTAATCCAGATTACCTACACCAAAGTGTTTATTCTGGTCGCGTCCCTTCTGGGGATGGCCATTCTTACCTACGTGATCCAGCACACCCGGTTGGGGCGCATCTGCCGTGCCACTCAGCAAGACCGCAAGATGGCGTCGATTCTCGGCATCAACACCGACCGGGTGATATCCCTGGTGTTCGTGATTGGCGCTGCGATGGCCGGGCTGGCGGGGGTGTTGATCACCATGAACTACGGCACCTTCGATTTCTACGTCGGCTTTATCATCGGCATCAAAGCCTTTACCGCTGCGGTACTGGGCGGCATCGGCTCGTTGCCCGGCGCAATGCTGGGTGGCCTGCTGCTGGGCGTGGCGGAAGCGCAGTTCGCCGGTATGGTGAACTCGGATTACAAAGACGTTTTCTCCTTCGGGCTGCTGGTGGTGATCCTGATTTTCCGCCCTCAGGGCCTGCTCGGACGGCCAATGGTCGCTAAGGTTTGAGGGGGAAACTATGTCGCAAACAGTGGTTCACCAAGGGCTGAACGTGAAACGCAGCCTGCTGGACGCCGTGCTGGCGGGGCTGATCGCCCTGATCGTGTTCGGGCCGATCGTTGGCATCGTGCTGAACGGCTACAGTTTTAACTTTGAGCCGCGCCGGTTGGTGTGGATTATTGCCGCGGTGATGGCCGGGCGGCTGCTACTGAGCCTGTTCCTGCAAACTGCGCCGGGGCGCAAGGTATTGGCGCGGTTCGACGGCGGCAATGACGGAGTGTATGTCCGGCCGATAGGGGCCAAGACCAGCCTGCGCTGGATAATCCCGTTGATGGCGGTGATTGCGCTGTTGTTCCCGTTCGTCGCCACCAAATATCTGTTGACGGTGGCGATACTGGGGCTGATTTACGTGTTGCTTGGGCTGGGGCTGAACATCGTGGTCGGGCTGGCCGGGTTGCTGGATCTGGGCTACGTGGCGTTTTACGCCATCGGCGCCTACGGGCTGGCGCTGGGCTACCAGTATCTCGGGCTGGGGTTCTGGGCGATGCTGCCGCTGGGGGCGCTGATGGCGGCGCTGGCGGGGGCGCTGCTGGGGTTCCCGGTGTTGCGCATGCACGGCGACTATCTGGCGATCGTCACGCTGGGGTTCGGTGAAATCATCCGGCTGGTGCTGAATAACTGGATGTCGCTGACCGGCGGGCCAAACGGCATTTCGGTGCCGGCCCCGACCCTGTTCGGCCTGGAGTTTGGCCGGCGGGCGAAGGACGGCGGCGTGCCGATCCACGAATTCCTCGGTATTGCCTACAACCCCAACCTGAAGTTTATTTTTATCTATGCGGTGCTGTTCCTGGTGGTGTTGCTGGTGCTGTACATCAAACACCGGCTGACGCGCATGCCGATTGGCCGCGCCTGGGAGGCGTTGCGCGAGGATGAAATCGCCTGCCGTTCGCTTGGCCTGAACCACGTGCTGGTGAAGCTGTCGGCCTTTATGATGGGCGCGTCCACCGCCGGTCTTGCCGGGGTGTTTTTCGCCACCTACCAGGGGTTCGTCAATCCTACGTCGTTCACCTTCTTTGAGTCGGCGTTGATCCTGGCGATCGTGGTGCTGGGCGGCATGGGCTCGACCATCGGCGTGGTGCTGGCGGCGTTTGTGCTCACGGTGGCGCCGGAACTGCTGCGCAGCTTTGCCGAATACCGGGTGCTGCTGTTCGGTGTGCTGATGGTGGCTATGATGATCTGGCGGCCGCGCGGGCTGGTCCGTATCAGCCGCACCAGCTTTGCGCCGCGCAAGGGGGTGGTGCCATGAGCGACGCTATCTTGCGGGTTGAGCACCTGATGATGCATTTTGGCGGTATCAAGGCGCTGAACGACGTGAATCTGTCGGTTGAACGCGGCTCCATCACCGCATTGATTGGCCCTAACGGTGCCGGAAAAACCACGGTGTTCAACTGCCTGACCGGTTTCTACCGCGCCACCGGCGGCGCGATCCTGCTCAACACCCATAAGCGGCCGACCGACGTTATCCAGGTGTTGGGGCAGAAGTTCCGCGCCAGCGACTGGGTTAACCCAAAGCGGCTCGGGTCGCGCGTCTACTATAAAATGTTCGGCGGCACCCATCTGGTCAATCGCGCCGGGCTGGCGCGCACCTTCCAGAATATCCGGCTGTTCCGCGAGATGTCGGTGGTGGAGAATCTGCTGGTGGCCCAGCACATGCTGAGCAACCGCAATTTGATCGCCGGCGTGCTCAATACGCCCGGTTATCGCCGGGCGGAAAACGACGCGCTGAACCGCGCCTTCTACTGGCTGGAGGTGGTGGAGCTGACGGACTGCGCCAACCGGCTGGCGGGGGAGATGTCCTACGGCCAGCAGCGGCGGCTGGAGATTGCCCGCGCCATGTGCACCACGCCGGAGATGATTTGTCTCGACGAACCGGCCGCCGGGCTGAACCCGGTGGAGACGGCGACGCTGAGCCGCATTATCCGTTTTCTGCGCCAGCATCACGGCATTACGGTGCTGTTGATCGAACACGATATGGGCATGGTGATGGAGATCTCCGATCGGGTGATTGTGCTCGATCACGGCGACGTCATCGCCGAGGGTACGCCGAAAGAAATTCAGCATAACGACACGGTGATCGCCGCTTACCTTGGCGCAGATGAAGAGGAGCTGGCGGGATGAGCAATGCGATGTTGGAGTTTCGCGACGTAGACGTGTTTTATGGCCCGATCCAGGCGTTGCAGCAAGTGTCGTTGCAGGTGAACGAAGGGGAAACGGTAGCGCTGATCGGTGCCAACGGCGCGGGGAAATCCACGCTGCTGATGTCAATTTTCGGCCAGCCGCGCATCAGCGGCGGGCAGATCTTGTTTTGCGGCGAAGATATCAGCCGGCGCTCCACCCATTACGTGGCCAGCAGCGGCATCGCCCAGGCGCCCGAAGGGCGGCGTATTTTCCCGGATATGAGCGTGGAGGAAAACCTGCTGATGGGCACTATTACTGTCGGCAACCGTTATGTGGATGAAGATTTGCAACGCATGTTCGATCTGTTCCCGCGCCTGAAGGAGCGGCGCAACCAGCGTGCGATGACCATGTCCGGCGGTGAGCAGCAAATGTTGGCCATCGCCCGTGCGCTGATGAGCCGGCCGAAGCTGCTGCTGCTGGATGAGCCGAGCCTGGGCCTGGCGCCGATTATCGTCAAACAGATCTTCAGTATTCTGCGCGAGCTGACCCGTGGCGGCATGACGCTGTTTCTGGTGGAACAAAATGCCAACCATGCGCTGAAACTCTCCGATCGCGGCTATGTGATGGTCAACGGCCAAATTCGTCTGACCGGCAGCGGTGCGGAGTTGTTGAGCAATCAGGAGGTGAGGAAAGCCTATCTGGGCGGGATTTGAACCCTCAGGCCGGGGGCCAGGAGGCTCCCGGCCAGCGTTCAAAACTGGCGTTGGATCCAGCGTACGTTCAGCCGCACCAGCGCGATGATGCCGTTGGACAACCAACGCAGGCCGGCGGGCAAATCGCGGCGGCGAATATCCAGCAGCAGCACGGTGCGTACTTCCTCGCTGTCATTCCACACTTCGTGTTCGAAGGTATCGTCCCACAGCATAAATTCTCCCTCGTTCAACCGGTATTCGCGCCCATCGACTTTCAGCACCGCAGCGGGAACGCCGTCGGCCCGTTTGGGCATCGACAGCACCAGATAACCGCGCAGAATGCCGCGAAACGGGCCACGGTGCGCCGGCACCTGTTTGCCGGGCGCCAAGAAAGACAGCGAAGCGGAAAGCACATCCGGTGAGGTGGCGATCAATTCGGCAAGCGTCGGGCAGCGTTCAAGATTGCGGGTTATCGGCTGGCCATAGGCCTGCATGATAAACATCCGCCAGTCGCGCGCGTCGTTGGCGGAGATCGACGCCTGTTCGCTCATGATCTCGTGAAAACGCGGGATATTGCGCAGATCCTGGGCAACGCTCAGTGCCTCGTCACGTATCTGCGGCCAGGCTGCGGTAAAACGTTGTGCGTCGGGGAACAGGCGATCGCTGTCGAGCACCGGCGCGCCGGAGATGCGGCGATCGTAAATACCGCGTAACCGCAGCACTGCCCAATCATAGATAAATGACATGGTTTCCTCGTTAATAAGGTGCGACTGCCGGGTGATCAAATACTGTGAGAAAAAAAGGTATGGGTTCAACAGATTAGCACAGCATTTCGCTATGCGGGAGTGGCAGCGGCCGGCGATGAGACAGGCAGGGGAAAGCGGGGGATCGGCCCGGAGGATTGACCGGCAACGGGTGTTCCAGTTCGGCAGCAGGTTGTCGAAAAATACAGCACAATAAAAATGTGACGCATATCGCATTTTAACCGGCAGTTGGTTAAAATATCGCTACTGCTCGCCTCTGTCCGGACCCCGTTAAATATGGAACACACCCACGTCTCGCGCTCGACCGCCTGGTTGCGCGTGGTTGTCCTCGCCATTTCGGCCTTTATCTTCAATACCACCGAGTTTATTCCGGTCGGGTTATTGAGCGATATCGCCCAAAGCTTCTCGATGCAAACCGAGCAGGTCGGGTTGATCATCACGATTTACGCCTGGATCGTCGCCGCCGCTTCACTGGTGTGCATGTTGCTGACCAGCAAGATTGAGCGCCGCAAACTGCTGATCGGGGTGTTTGTTCTGTTTATCGCCAGCCATGTGTTGACCGCCGTGGCGTGGAACTTCACCACGCTGGTGATTTCCCGCGCCGGGGTTGCGCTGGCCCACTCGGTATTCTGGTCGATCACCGCCTCGCTGGCGATTCGCGTGGCCCCTGCAGGCAAGAAAGCGCACGCGTTGAGCATGCTGGCGGGCGGCACCGCACTGGCGATGGTGCTTGGCCTGCCGTTGGGGCGCATCGTCGGCCAACTGCTGGGGTGGCGCATGACCTTTATCGGCATCGCGGTCTGCGCCACTTTCGCGCTGGCGCTGCTGTGGCGTCTGTTACCGGTTCTGAAAAGCGAGCATTCCGGCTCCCTGGCCAGCGTGCCGGTCCTGTTTAAGCGCCCGGCGCTGGTTCGCCTGTATATGCTGACCATTATCGTGGTGACGGCGCATTTTACCGCTTACAGCTATATCGAACCCTTTATCCAGACCGTGGCCGGGCTGTCGGAAAACTTCACCACCCTGATGCTGTTGCTGTTCGGGGCCGCCGGCATTTTCGGCAGCCTGCTGTTCAGCCGTTTCAGCGAACGTTTCCCGTCGGGCTTTTTCATCGGCGCCATCGCATTGTTGATGTTGAGCCTGTTGCTGCTGCTGCCGGCCTCCGGTGACGAAACCCACCTGACGCTGTTGTTTGCGGTATGGGGCGTGGCGATTATGGCGATTGGCTTGTCGATGCAGGCCAAGGTGTTGAACCTGGCGCCGGATGCCACTGACGTCGCGATGTCTATCTACTCCGGGTTGTACAATTTCGGTATCGGCGCGGGTGCGCTGTTGGGCAATCAGGTCAGCCTGCACCTGGGCATGGGCAACATCGGCTTTGTCGGCGCACCGCTGGCGCTGATTGCTCTGGGCTGGTGCCTGTTCAGCTTCTATCGCAGCGAGCGTTTATTGCAGCATCGGGCCTGACGGCTGCGTTTACTTTTCTTGTGCCGCGCCGTCATGCGCATGCAAACGGCCTAATAACATAAACACCAGCAATGCGGTGCCGGCTGCGCCAACGGCCAGCAGATAAAGCAGGGTGCGGAACGCCTGATCATAGATCTGCAGCGTTAGCCGGCGTTGGCCGGGCAGCAATGCGGCGGCGTGGTCGAGCTCGCCCAACGCCGCGCGGTTGGCCGCCTCGGTGATGGAGTGCGTACCGGCAGCGCCGGACAGTGCGTCAAGCAGGCTATCCTGAATCAGCAAGGCGAGCACCGCGCCGGCAATCGCGATGGCGATGCCATCGGCTGAGACACGTACCGCGTTGAAAATGCCGGTAGCCATACCCGCCCGCTCTTTTTCCACCACACTGACCGCCATCGCATCCATCAATCCCCAGGGCAGGCCGATACCGGTGCCGATCAACAGCATCGGTACTATCAGGCCGTTACCGCTATCTTCCGTTAACCCATGACCGAGCCAGGCCAATCCTGCGGCGGTCAGCAGCAACCCGACGCCGGAGAGCAGGCCAGAGGTAAAACGCCGCGCCAACAGTGCCGCGATAAAGGGCACTATCAGCAAGGGCGCCGCCAGGGCAATCATGGTTTTGCCGGCCTCGAATGCGCTCTGCCCGTCAATGCCGATAAAACGCCCCGGCAGCATGACGATCAGCACCACAAAAAAGAATGCCGGTGAGGCGGCCAGTACCTGAACCCCAATAAAGCGGGGGCTGCGGAACAAGGTCAAATCGAGCATCGGCCGCGCCACCCGCCGTTCAATCAGCACGAAGCCAATAAACACCCCCAGGGATAACAATAATGAACCGGCTACCGACAGGCTGCGCCAGCCGTTTTCCGGCGCGAGCAGGATCGCGTAGGTGAATAACGTCAGCGCAGCGGTGAAACTGATCGCGCCGGGCCAGTCCAGCCCCGTCGCATGAGGATTGCGGGACTCGATGACCGCGAACAGCACCAGCGCAAACCCCACAACGGCAATCAACGCGGTGGCGATAAACACCCATTGCCAGCCTGCCGTAACCACCAGCCAGCCGGATGCCAGCGGCCCGAAAGCCAGGCCAATGCCGAACGTGGTGCCCAGCAGGCTGAATACCCGGGTGCGAACCGGCCCGTGGAAGGTCTGCGCCAACGATGACATGGCACCGGCGAAAGCGGCCGCGCCGGCCAGACCTTGCGCCAGCCGCAGGATATCTATCCCCACTACCGAGGGAGAGTAAGGGATCATCAGAGTCAGAAGGGTGAACGCACCCAGCCCGATCAACCAGACACGCTTGCGCCCATAAATGTCGGTCAGGCTACCGGCGGCCATCATCGCGCTGCCATAGGTGAGGATATAACCGTTGACCACCCAACTTAGTTGCACGGCGGTGCCACCCAGCGACTGGCTGATGGAAGGCAGCACCACCGCCGGGCCGGTGAAGCTCAAAGGAATAAGAATGCCGGTCAGGCAGGCGGCCAGCAATTGCAGCCATACCCGAATCTCAATGCGATCTGCGGTGGAAGTTATCTGCGTCATGTTTTCATCTTGCACATAATGGAAAGGCCCATAAACGGGGCTGCGCAGCGTTATCGCTGCATAGCCATCAACATAATCCCTCCCGCACTGAAGAAAAATAGGCTAAATTTCCATAGATATCGGACAAAAACGTCCAAAATAACAGAGGACATCATGGACAGTCTCAGCGGTATTCTGGCGTTTGTTCAGGTCGCGGAAACGCGCAGTTTCTCTGATGCCGGTCGGCAATTGGGCGTATCGTCCTCCGCCGTGGGTAAAAGCGTGGCACGCATGGAGGAACGGTTGGAAGTGCGCTTGTTTCACCGCAGCACCCGCAGCGTGACGTTGACAGCCGAAGGCGCGTTGTTTCTTGAACGCTGCCGCCGCATTTTGGCGGAGATAGCCGCCGCCGAGCTTGAACTGGCGGATACCCGGGCCGCGCCGCGCGGCAAACTGCGCATCAGCCTGCCATTGGTCAGCGGGCTGATGATGCCGGTGCTGACGGCTTTTATGCATCGGTATCCGGATATCGAGCTGGACGTGGATTTTTCCGACCGTCTGGTCGACATCGTTGAAGAAGGGTTTGACGCGGTGGTGCGCACCGGCGAACCGGCCGATTCACGGCTGGTATCCCGCCGGTTGGGCGTTTTCGAACTGGTGTTGGTGGCGTCGCCGGACTATTTAAAACGGCGCGGCGTGCCGGAGAAACCCGCGGATTTGCTCGGTCACGCCTGTCTGCAGCATAAATTTCCCACCACGGGGCGGTTTGAGCCCTGGCCGCTGCGGCTATTGCCGGGCGAAGCCCTGCCTGAGTTACCGGCCACGATGATTTGCAATACTACCGAGGCGCTGGTACAGGTAGCCCAGGCTGGGCTGGGTATCGCTTGCTTGCCGGATTTTATGGTGCAAGAGGCTTTACGGCGCGGCGAGCTGTGCAGGGTACTCGAGAGCTACACCGAGCATCAGGGGACGTTCCGGGTCATCTGGCCGTCCAGTAAATATCTGGCGCCTAAGCTGCGCGTTTTTATCGATTTTCTTGGTGAACGGCTGCTCTCCTCTGTCATTCCTTTTTGATTGTATTTGACTGGAATGGCACTGAGTTTCTAACTCTCCTGGTAGAACATGGCCCAGCTATCCTTGTCTTTTTGAGAACCAATATTTGGGTGATGTATCTATAATATCCTTGTACAGTACAGATATTTTTCGATGGGTAGATTATCAGTAGTTAACTCAGACAGTAATATGCTGCAAGTTTATCTTGGTTTTACTTAAAAATAACGCCCCTAAAAGGGGCGATGACTTAGTTATTTTCTATCTTCAAAAGTTTGGAATTGAAGTTTCCAACAGTCGTTAATTTTCATCCAACTTTCGATGAAGTTTATTTTTCTAATATCACCATTTCTTTCTTTTATTTCAGCAGATCCAGTTATAGATGCTAACCCATCAAAGGTGATGATATGAACATCAATTTCCTTTCGTTTGATACCATCCATCGATCTTGGATCTTTTGACTTTAAAAGAGACAGTTTTCTGAGTTGGTGTTTTTTATAAACTAACATTTCGCCGTTAGTCGAAAAAAACCATTCAGCTTCAAGATAGTCGAGCATATCAATATTTAGAGAAAAAAATGCGTTGTACCACTCTTTTCTCATTAGCTCTAAATTCGATGCAATCTTGGTCAAATTATCCTCTTCAAATCAATTTGCTCTTGTATAATTTCACTGTACTTAGAGTGAGTTAAAATAGCGTCATCAATCCCTCTGTTATAGATAGGGGGGCCAAATGTTTCCAAGATGAAATCGAATGGAAAATCAGCATCGAATTGTTCTTATCTAACCCAGATGTGTTAAGTGTTGTCGTGTTTACGTTACTATATAACTTGTGTTGTAGCATAATAATATCTCATTTATATATCAGTCATTGCCCACTGATCGGGTAACCTTCCTGATCCTGATGTTTCCCTTAGGTGTCATGCAAAATAGTTATAATTAAAAATTTATTTTCTTGATGGATTTTAAAACTATCACTTGCAACTTATTGTTTCAATATTGTTGATTTGTTGTTGCTTAATTTGGTTCGTTATTTTTAAATTTCAGTGTTTTTCGTTGAATAATTCTTTTTTTTGAATTTATTATAGTAATAAAAAATGAATCGTGGCTAATTGTTAGCTTCTATCGCAGCGAGCGTTTATTGCAGCATCGGGCCTGAAAACAAAAAGCCCGCTTAAGTTGCCTTAAGCGGGGATTGCGGCAGAGATCGCCAGCGGTCGAAAATGATGAAGCGGGAAATGCGGCGCTGCTTAGCCGAACAGGTTCGTCAGGTGCTGTTTCAGCCGTTCTATGTCATTGCTGATGTCTGGTGATTTCATCACGTCGAAACAGGAGAAGGCGGGAAGGATATCGACGCCGCAGAATTTATAATTGGCGGTATTGCTGACGAAGATGTCATCGACGGACTTGCCGGCGAAGAGCTGCTGGTTATTATCGTCAAATGCCTGCTGCGGGGCGTTCCAGGTTAACGACAGCATGTATTTTTTGCCCTGCATTTTTCCGCCGCTGCCGTATTGCCGGTTCGGGTCCTGGCGGGTTCTGCCGTCATCAACCAGCATGCTTTGTTGCATCAACCCGGCGGTAAAGACCTCGTCGACATATTTTTTGTAGATCCAGGGCGTGCCGAACCAGTAGACCGGCGATTGCAGGATAATGATATCGGCCCAGAGGTGCTTTCTCACCTCTTCGGCAATATCGTAACCTCGCTCGATGGTTGTCTGCTGCACGTTATGGCCGCGCGTTTCCATCTCGTCGCGGATCACGCCGAGCAGGGTCGCATTTAAACCGCCTGACGAGATGCCTTCGTATAACTGGTGCGTGTTGATTATCAGAACGTTTTTCATAATTGAACCTGTGTGATGGGGAAGGGCCAAGACGATGTCTTGATGGCGAACAGTATCGCCGGAGCAAGGTGCGGAGCGCTTGCCAGATTCGATTCAATTCTTGCCTGATTCAACGGATTGGCATTGATATATGCAATAAGCGGGCGGCGAGATGGTAGACTTTTTACTGACCCTTTTTAGTTGCGAGAGCGAACCCAATGCTGACCCACACCAGAACGAACCACGCGACGCTGGCCAATCTGGTGGCAGATATTGCCGCTACTGATGGCGATTACCCTACCGCCATACCTGCACTGACGATTTACCGCAGAAATGCGGTCACGGCGCCGATGCCCTGTATTTACGGGCTGGGGTTGGGGCTAACCGTCCAGGGGGGAAAACGGGTCACGCTTGGTAATGAGATCTTCGACTACGGGCCTGGGCAGTCGCTGATTACCTCGGTTGATCTGCCGGTGGTGTCTTATGTCACCCAGGCCAGCGTTGCCGAACCCTACCTGGGGGTGCGCCTGGAGCTGGATGCCCGGCTTATCTCACAGCTGGCGGCCGACCTTGATTTCGCCGCTGGGGCGAAAGCCTCCGGCGGCAGGGCGGTATCGGTGGTTGAATTGGACGATGGCCTGCTGGAAGCGGTGAGTCGCTTGGTCAGACTGTTGGATGAACCGGCGTTGATGGCGTCTCTTTACCCGCTGATCTTGCAGGAAATCACCATTCGGTTACTGAACGGGCAACATGGGCCGACATTACGGAATTTGGTCGCGCAGGGATCGCCAAGCCAGCAAATCGCACGGGTATTGTCGTGGCTTAAACTCAACTTTGCGCAGGATTTGTCGATGGAAGCCTTGGCCGCCAAAGCCTGCATGAGCCCATCGACATTCAGGCAGCACTTCCGCGTGCTGACCGGCATGAGCCCCCTGCAATATTTGAAGAGCCTGCGTTTGCAGGAGGCACGGCAGATGATGATGAATGAAGGGCTGGATGCCGGCAGCGCGGCGGTGCGAGTAGGCTATGAGAGCGCCTCGCAGTTCAGCCGTGAATATACCCGTCTGTTTGGCGCGCCTCCTTTACGCGATATCAAGCGGATACGCGAGGCCGGCTCAGCGTAATATAAGTGCAAAACGGCCCGCCTGAGTGCTCTCAAGCGGGCCGTTTTGACGATCTTTAAACGAAGTTTAAGCGATATCGAAGCGATCGAGGTTCATGACCTTGTTCCAGGCGGCGACAAAGTCCCGAACAAAACTCTCCTGGGCATCCGCACTGCCGTAAACTTCCGCCAGCGCGCGCAGTTGCGCATGTGAACCGAAGATCAGATCGGCGCGGGTTGCCGTCCATTTCAGCGCACCGGTCTGGCGATCCTGGCCTTCAAACACGCCGTCCTCATCCGCCTTTTTCCAGGTTGTGCCCATATCCAGCAGGTTAACGAAGAAATCGTTGGTGAGCGTTTCAGGCCGCTGAGTCAGCACGCCGTGCCGGCTTTGGCCGACGTTGGCGTTCAACACCCGCAACCCGCCCAACAGCACCGACATTTCCGGTGCGCTCAGGGTAAGCAACTGCGCCTTGTCCACCAGTAATGCCTCGGGGGAAATGCGGTAGCGGGTATCCAGGTAGTTGCGGAAACCGTCGCCCACCGGTTCCATGGCCGCGAACGATTCGATATCGGTTTGCTCTTGCGAAGCGTCCATGCGCCCCGGCGTGAAAGGAACGGTCACCGGGTGGCTAGCATTGCTCGCTGCCTGCTCAACGCCCGCACAGCCTGCCAACACGATCAGATCCGCCAGCGAGACCTTTTTGCCGTCGGTCTGCGCATCGTTGAAGGTGCGCTGAATGCCTTCCAGCGTGGCCAGCGTTTGCGCCAGTTGAGCGGGCTGATTCACTGCCCAGTCTTTCTGCGGTGCCAGGCGGATACGGGCACCGTTGGCGCCGCCGCGTTTGTCGGAACCGCGGAAGGTAGAGGCCGAAGCCCAGGCGGTGGAGACCAGCTGTGAAATCGGCAGGCCGGAGGCCAGAATCTTGCCTTTGAGATCGGCGATATCCTGTTGATCAATCAGCTTATGATTCACCGCCGGGATCGGATCCTGCCAAATCAGCTCTTCGGCCGGGACTTCCGGGCCGAGATAACGTGCGCGTGGGCCCATATCGCGGTGGGTCAGTTTGAACCAGGCGCGGGCAAAGGCGTCGGCGAACTCATCCGGATTCTGGAAGAAGCGGCGCGAGATCTGTTCATACGCCGGATCGAAGCGCAGCGACAGGTCGGTGGTCAGCATGGTAGGGCGATGTTTCTTCGCCGGATCGAACGCGTCGGGAATGGTTTCGCCGACGTCCTTGGCTACCCACTGGTGCGCGCCGGCCGGGCTTTGCGACAGTTCCCACTCGTATTCGAACAGGTGTCGGAAGAAGTCATGGTTCCATTGGGTCGGGGTGGTGGTCCAGGTGACCTCAAGGCCACTGGTGATTGCATCTTTACCTTTGCCGGTACCGAAGGTGCTTTGCCAGCCGAGGCCCTGCTGTTCCAAACCTGCACTTTCCGGATCGGGGCCGACGTGCGAAGCGGGGCCTGCGCCGTGGGTTTTGCCGAAGGTATGGCCGCCGGCGATCAGCGCGACGGTTTCTTCGTCATTCATCGCCATTCTGGCGAAGGTCTCGCGAATGTCACGCGCTGCGGCGATCGGATCGGGGTTGCCGTCCGGGCCTTCCGGGTTCACGTAGATCAAACCCATTTGCACCGCCGCTAAAGGGTTCTCGAGATTGCGGTCGCCGGAATACCGGCTGTTCTCGCCGCCGCTCGGTTCCAGCCAAATTTTTTCCGCGCCCCAGTACACGTCGTCCGGCTCCCAAACGTCGGCACGGCCGCCCGCATAACCAAAGGTTTTGAAGCCCATCGATTCCAGCGCCACATTGCCGGTCAGGATCAACAGGTCGGCCCAGGAAATTTTACGGCCGTACTTCTGTTTGATAGGCCACAGCAACCGGCGCGCCTTGTCGAGGCTCACGTTGTCTGGCCAGCTGTTGAGCGGGGCAAAACGCTGCTGGCCGGAGCCTGCGCCGCCGCGGCCGTCGCCGATGCGGTAGGTGCCGGCGCTGTGCCAGGCCATGCGGATGAACAGGCCGCCGTAGTGGCCGAAGTCCGCCGGCCACCATTCCTGAGAATCGGTCATCAGGGCATGCAAATCTTGTTTGACCGCCGCCAGATCCAGGCTGTTGAAAGCGTCGGCGTAGTTGAAATCTTTGTCCATCGGATCGGACAGGGAGGAGTGTTGGTGCAGGTGTTCCAGACTAAGTTGGTTTGGCCACCAGTCCTGGTTCGAATTACCACGCTGGGGAAGGGTCTTGTTGTTGCCACCCGAAAATGGGCATTTGCTTTCAGTTGTCATGATGCGCTCTCTACTTGTGTCGGATGTTGCGCTAATGGGGGGAACCCCTGAGTCAATCTGATCGTTATTGGGTTTCGTTACCTGAGCCAACGGCGGGTAGAAGGAAACTCAGTAGTAAGCTTAGACAGTGGTGGGCGAGAGATAAAATAGGAATGCTTGAATTCTGTAATAGTTTTTGACGATTGATTTTTTCTGCATTGATAGGCCTTGCCAGAAAGGCGTATGGCGACCAAAAAGCGTAAAAACGCTCAGGCTCCCGGTACTGATTTTTCTAAACCCGTTCCCCTTTTTTGAAAATTTACGACCAAAGGTAACAAAAAGTGATCGTGATCAATATCACACTTTGATGAGGATATACCCTGATTGCTGAACGATAAACACTAATGGCTTTTAGGGGATGGATATGAAAATCAGGGATTTTTTTGTGCAAACGCCACTGGAAAGACGCCGTTATGGCGTCGCGCTTTTTGTCGGCGTTATCGCCGGGCTGCTGTCTGCCTTCGTTAAGTGGGGCGCAGAAGTTCCGCTTCCGCCAAGGACAATCCTGGATGGGCGCGCGGAGTTTAATCCACCCTATCTTTTCCTGAGAGATTACTTGGGCATAGATCCGACGGCAACGGTTTACACCTTTTCGGAGCATGTGATCAATCCGGTTATGGTGACGCACATTATTTTCTCGTTGGTGTTTGCCATCGGTTATTGCGTGGTTGCCGAAATCTTCCCGAAAGTAAAACTCTGGCAGGGCGTGCTCGCCGGCTTAATTGCCACGGTGTGCGTTCACGGCATCAGTTTCCCGCTGCTTGGCTTAACGCCGCCTTTATCCATGCTGCCTGTCGAAGAGTATGTTTCAGAAATACTGGGGCATGCATTCTGGTTCTGGGCGATCGAACTTGTTCGGCGTGACCTGCGCAACAGAATAACGCACCAGCCGGATGCGGAAGTTCCTCTCAGCTCACCGTTCCGTTAAGTCAACGCGATAGGCATAAAAGCCCTGAATGCACAGGGCTTTTCCTTCTCGTTGATTATCGTCGTCATGAAAGGGTATTGCTCAGGGGGATTCGTTAATACCCTGTTAATCGAGAAGTTTCATTTCAAGTGCACGACTCATGGCTTGGGTGCGGCTGTTGACGTTGAGCTTGGCGTAGGCGTTCTTGAGGTGCCATTTCACGGTCTGTGCAGAAATAGCCAGGGAGCGAGCGATGTCTTTGTTCGTCTGGCCCTCGGCGATCAGGCGTAATACCTGAAGTTCGCGTTCACTGAGCCCCCAATAGACGTCATGGCTGCTCTGAAGCTGCCTTTCCCCGGTCTGTGCGCCCTTATCTGCCAGGCGAAGCTGCGCACCTTGCTCGTTGCAGGCTGCAGGGTTTTCCTGCATATGGAGAAGCAAAGGTTGCAAGGTGTCGCCGGCATCGAGAAAGCTGCGCATGAGATGCGGGTGTTCAGCCAATTGCAGAACCGGTTGCAGCGCAGTGTAGGCAGCCGCGTTTTTACCGGCTTTCCACAAGGCTAATGACCAGAGCGCACGCAGGCGCGTAGCGGTGAGCCAGTCGCGTCGGTTTTCCTGTTCGGTAACCAGCTCGGCCAGCAGTTTGCAGGCTTGCGGCATCTGGCCGGCGGCCAGCAGCAGGCGACTGCGGCTGAGTGCCGCATGCTGTGCGATCGCACGTTGGCAAGGATGTTCGGCATCAATCCTGGCATGGCGCGCCAGCTGGTCCAGTTGCTGCTGCAACTGCTCTGCACCGGGGCGATCCGCACGCTGCAGGCGCACTCTCACTTGCTCGGCCAACAACAGAGCCTGCAACCGGCGCCACCCGCGAGACACCGCCAACTGCTGCGCATGTTCCAGCAGCCGTTCTGCCTCCTGCGGCATGCCGTCATGCAAGGCCTGCCGCGCAAGGTAGGCATAGCAACGGCTCAGCGCGTCGGGTGGGCTGAAACGGTCGATGAGCTCGAGCCTATCCGCCAGCAGATGATCGAGCGAATCAAGGGGCCTGCGCTCGTAGGCGATTTCCGCCAGCAGCGGCGCGAGCGTCGCTCCGCTGGTCGACTGGGGGCCGGTATAACGCTCGGCCTGGCGCAAGGCATTGCCGGCATACAGCTCGGCGTTCTCCAAATCCCCTTGGCAAAGATGGCATTGGGCGATGATGAAAGCGCGATAAACCGAGACGAACAGATTGTCCAGCGGGCTGTCCGGGCTGGGCATATGGCGTTGGACCGCCAGGGCCTCGGCATAGCGCTGGTTAACCACGTGGCAGTAGCTGAGAATATTGCATATCAGGCCATCGACCCAGGTATCCCCGCAAGGCACTTCGGCCAGCAGAGGCTCGACAATCGCCAGGCTCTCGGGGATGTTTTCGGCAAAGGCTTCGCAGATGGCGCGCACCACCCGCAGCTTGATCCAGGCGCTGCGGGCCATCCCGTCACGGTGGTCCGCCACCATTTGGTCGAGGCTGTCGAGCAACTGTCGCGATTCATCGAAGCGGAAATAGTGCGCCAGCGCCCAGGCCAGATTGATTTGAAGGTCAATGCGTGACGGATCAACGCTCGCCGGCAAGTGACGCATCCAGGAAACCAGAGTATCGATATCTCCCTCTTCAGCCAGAGATTGCGCGCTCGCACCATCCTGGCCGGGGCTATGAACCGGCTTGCCGGCGGCCAGCGCATGGCGTACCGCCTCAGCCCACAACAGCTGTTCGGCGAACCAATGACTGGCGCGTTCGTGCAACTGTTTGAGGTTGATATCGGCGCGATGGCGCAATGCCACGCCCAGGGTTTCCTGCAAGAGAGGATGATAGCGGAACCAATAGCCTTGTTCGTCAAGGGCCGACAAGAACAGGTTGTGCCGCTCAATCCATTCCAGCATCGCCTCGCTGTCGTCACGCCCGGTGACGGCGTTGCACAGCCCGGCATTTAAACGATTGAGAAACGCCGTTTGCATCAGGAAGTCGAGCACTTCCGCCGGCAGCGGGTCAAGCACCACTTCTTTCAGATAACGGGCGATGGAGCGTGTCCCCCCGCGCAGATTGTGGATCAGGTGCCCAGGGTCTTCACGCAATTCGGGGGACAATGAGGCGATCTTCATGCCCGCGATCCAGCCTTCCGTCGCGGACAATAGACGAAGGGCATCCTGATTGCTGAGCGGCACGGCGACCGTCTGGCTGAAATAGTTCCGGGTTTCTTCGAGCGTGAACTGCAGGTCCTGATCATAGATTTCCACCAACTGATCCTGAGCCTGCAGTCGGCTCAACGACAGGCTCGGGTGGAACCGGCTGCCGATGATCAGATGCAGCGCCGCAGGCGCATGCCTGAGCAAATAGCTCAGGGCTTCATGTACGCCGGCGTCATTGATCATATGGAAGTCGTCGACGATCAGATACAGGTCGTGCGGACAATAGTGCAGTTGGTTAATCAGCCCAGCCAGCAACTGCAGCGAGCTTGAGGGCGCTTGCTCTTCCATGTTCTGCCAAAAATCGGCGTCCCAGTCGGCATAGAGCGGGCGCAAAGCATGCAGCAGATAAGGGATGAACTGCCAGACGTCATCGTCATCCTCGTCAAGGCTGAGCCAGGCCACGCGTTCACCCTGGCCGATCAACTGCTGGTGCCATTGCGCCAACAGCGTGGTTTTGCCGAATCCTGCGCCCGCACAAACGACGGCCAGACGCCGCAGGCGCACGTGATCGAGGCGTTTGAGCAGGCGCGGGCGCTGTAGCAACAAGATAGAGGAGCGGGGCGGGACGAATTTGGTCAGGATGAGCGGCAAGCCTCTCGTCAGCCGCAAAGGCCCCGAGACCAACGAGGTAGATTGGGAACCTGCAAAATCCGATTGCTTCATCCGTGGTTGCCTGCCCGTATTTTGTTTTTTCAATTGTACGTCAGAGCCCGGGATGAAACGGGGCCGTCGTTCTGGATAGATAAACAAAATTCATAAAGTTTGACCTCAAGCATGAAAACCCCCACTTACCCCCCCATTAGGGTGGCTTCGCAGCTTCCCGAAACACCCGTACATTTTTTGTATTGGTGTGGTTAGGGTGTTTTCACCCTGTCAAATAGCCCCGCCTGTCCGACCCTTATTGAGGAGAATCAGATGACGCTGAGCAAACAGGCTTTGCTGCAGGCTTACCGAAAGATGCGCGAGATCAGGACATTCGAGGAGCGCCTGCATCAGGAAAATACCAGCGGTGACATTCCGGGCTTCATTCACCTTTATACCGGTGAGGAGGCCATTGCGGTGGGGGTCTGCGAAAATTTGACCGACGCCGATTTCATTGGTTCTACGCACCGCGGGCATGGTCACTGCATTGCCAAAGGTTGTGATATTCACGGCATGATGGCCGAGATTTTCGGTAAGGACAGCGGTTTGTGTCGCGGCAAAGGCGGCTCTATGCACATCGCCGACCTGTCAAAAGGCATGCTGGGCGCGAACGCCATCGTGGGCGGAGCCCCTCCGTTGGCCATTGGCGCTGCGCTGACGGCCAAGACCCTGAAGACCGGCAACGTCGGCGTGTCTTTCACCGGCGATGGCGGTTCCAATCAGGGCCTGGTATTTGAAGCCATGAACATGGCCGTGGTGCTGCAATTGCCGGCCGTCTTCATTTTCGAGAACAACGGCTATGGCGAAGGGACCGGCCATGACTACGCCGTCGGCGGCCGCGATATCGCCAAACGTGCGGCCGGCTTCGGCCTCCCGGCGGTGACGGTCGACGGCACCGATTTCTTTGCCGTTTACGAAGCCGCCGCAGAGGCGGTCAAGCGCGCTCGCGAGGGGGGCGGCCCCAGCGTGATTGAGGCCAAGGCCTTCCGCTGGCACGGCCACTTCGAGGGCGATCCGGCGTTGTACCGCGCCGAGGGTGAGGTCCAGCGCCTGCGTGAACAGCACGATCCGCTGAAGATCTTTACCGACAAGATCAAAAAACAGGTCACTCAGGAGGAGCTGGCGGCGATCGACGCGGAAGTGGAAGCGCTGGTCGGGGATGCCGTAACCAAAGCCCGCGCAGCCGCCTATCCGGCACCGGAAGACCTGCTGACCGACGTCTACGTTTCCTATTGAGGGTGAGAACAATGGCTATAAAAACCTATCGTGAAGCGGTCAAGGAAGCGCTGGCCCAGGAAATGGAGCGTGACGAACGCGTGGTGCTGATCGGCGAAGACTTGCGTGGCGGCCACGGCGGCAATGCGCCGGAGGAGGCGAGAATTGAGGCCTTTGGTGGCGTGCTCGGGGTGACCAAAGGATTGTGGACGCAGTTCGGCTCTGACCGCGTGATCGACACGCCCATTACCGAATCGGCGATCATCGGCATGGCTGCCGGCGCTGCGGCGACCGGTCTGCGGCCGGTGGCCGAGCTGATGTTCATGGACTTTTTCGGCGTCTGCCACGATGCGCTGTACAACCAGGCCGCCAAGTTCCGCTACATGTTTGGCGGCAAGGCCAAGGCGCCGCTCGTGATGCGCGGTATGATCGGCGCCGGCTTCTCCGCGGCGGCCCAGCATTCGCAGTCGCCTTATAATATCTTCGCCACCACGCCGGGCCTCAAGGTGGTGGTGCCTTCCACGCCTTATGACGTCAAGGGCCTGCTGATCCAGTCGATCCGCGACGACGATCCGGTGGTGTTCTGCGAGCATAAAATGCTTTACGACCTCAAGGGCGAGGTGCCGGAAGGCATTTATACCATTCCGCTGGGCGTGGCCAACTACACCCGCGAAGGGGAGGACGTCACCATCATCGCGCTGTCGGCGATGGTGCATAAAGCCAACGAGGTGGCCGACAAACTGGCCAAAGAGGGCATCTCGGTGGAGGTGGTCGATCCGCGGACGATTTCTCCGCTGGACGAGGAAGGCATTCTGGAGTCGGTGGCGTCCACGGGCCGTGTGGTGATTGTCGACGAGTCGGCGGCGCGTTTCGGCTTTGCCCATGATGTTGCGGCACTGATCGCTTCCCAGGCATTCCATTTCCTCAAAGCGCCGATTGTGCTGGTCACACCGCCGCACACCCCGGTGCCGTTCTCTCCTGCCCTCGAAAAGCTTTGGATCCCCAGCGTCGAGCGGATCGAGGCCGCCGTCCGCCAAGTGCTGGAGGATTGAGCCATGAGTGATATCAAAACGCTTGAAATGCCCAAGTGGGGCCTTTCGATGGAGGAAGGGTTGCTCGCGCAGTGGTCTATCCGGGAGGGCGACAGCTTCACCAAGGGGCAGGAAATCTGCGAGATCGAGACCAGCAAAATCGTCAACGTGCTTGAGGCCCCCTTCGCCGGGACCCTGCGGCGGATACTCGCCCGGCAGGGCGATACTCTTAAGGTGGGGGCGGCGCTGGCGCTGGTGGCTGAGGCTTCGATCAGCGATGCCGAACTGGACGCCTTCACGGCCAGTCTGGCCGCGGCGGGGCCGGCAGCTTCTGTCGCACCGCCTCCCGCGCGTCCTGCGGCAACCCCGACACTCGACAACGCACTTCCCACGGCATCGGCCCCATCCACCAAACCGGTGGCCGCCAGCGGGCAGACCGAGGTGCCGATCGGCCTGCAGGGAAGTACCGATGCCGCACAGGTCAATGCCACGCCCCACGCGTTGCGCCTGGCCGCCAGGCTGGGTGTCGACCTGAGCAAGGTGCGAGGCAGCGGACGTGAAGCACGTATCTCGGTGGCCGATCTCGAGAGCGCTATCCTTGCCGCAGGGGGCCGCATCGCATCGCCGACGTTGCCATCGCGTTCAGGCAAAGCGCCCCGTTCGCACGCCGACGACAGTCAGGTACCGGCAACCCCACTGGCGCGCCGTCTGGCCGGCAAACTGGGGATCAACCTGCACGACTGCCGCAGCAGCGGTTCACGCGGGCGGGTCAACCGCGAGGATGTGCAGGCGGCGGCGCTGCTGCTCGACGGGCAGCCGCAGACAGCGACTGCACCGAATGCGGCACCGGTGGCCTTTGAGAACTTGCCCATGTCGGGCATGCGCAGGGCGATCGCCACCCGCTTGCAGGCTTCCAAGCAACATTCGCCGCACTTCCGCCTGATCGCCGATCTCGATCTGGAGCGCCTGTTGGCGCTGCGCAAGGAAATCAACCTCGGTGCGCCCGGCGTCAAGATTTCGGTTAACGATCTGCTGGTTAAGGCCTGCGCTCAAGCGCTGGTGGCGGTGCCGGATGTCAACATACAGTTCGACGAAGCCGGCCAGAGCATCCGCCGCTTTGCCGATGCCGACATCTCGGTGGCCGTTGCGCTGCCGGCCGGGCTGATTACCCCCATAGTGCGTGCCGCCAACCGTAAGTCGGTCAGCGAGATCTCGCACGACATTCATTCCCTGGTGACCCGGGCGAAAGCCGGCACGCTCAAGCCCGAAGAGTTCCAGGGCGGCACTTTTAGTGTGTCGAACCTGGGCATGCTCGGCGTGCGCCAGTTTGACGCCATCATTAACCCGCCCCAGGGCGCGATCCTCGCGATCGGTGCCGGCGAACTGCGGGCGGTGGCTCGCGACGGGCAGATCGTAGCGCGCCATCAACTGACGGTGTCGCTGTCTTGCGACCACCGGGTCATCGATGGGGCGTTGGGCGCGGCTTTTCTCCAGGAACTCAAGCGACTGGTTGAAACACCGACCCTGATGTTTGTCTAGGAGACGAGCTATGCACGACAAATACGATGTACTGGTGATCGGCGGCGGGCCGGGAGGCTATGTTGCCGCCATCCGCGCCGGCCAGCTCGGGCTGCGTACGGCACTGGTGGAAAAACAGCATCTGGGGGGCATCTGTCTGAACTGGGGATGCATCCCAACCAAGGCGCTGCTGCACGGTGCTGAGGTGGCGCACAGCATCGCCCATGCCGACCAACTGGGTTTCAGTGTCGGCGAGGTGAGTTTCGATCTCCAGAAACTGGTGCAGTTTAGCCGCTCGGTGTCGCAACAGTTGACCGGTGGGGTCGAGTACTTGTTGAAGAAGAATGGCGTAACGGTGTTCGACGGCACTGCCCGCCTGCGGGGCAAGGGGCAGGTGACGGTGGTCGATGCCAAGGGGGACGAGCGCGACTACCGGGCCGACCACGTGATCCTGGCTACCGGCGCCCGCCCGCGTGCGTTGCCGGGGATCGTGCCGGATGGCGAGCGGATCTGGACCTACTTTGAGGCATTGCAACCCCAAAAATTGCCGAAATCCTTGCTGATCATCGGTTCCGGCGCCATCGGCGTCGAGTTTGCCAGCCTCTACAACGATCTTGGCAGCGAAGTGACGTTGGTGGAGGTGGCTGCACAGATACTGCCGGTTGAAGACGCAGAAGTCTCGGCGGCGGTGCGCAAGTCGTTCGAGCGGCGGGGCATTCAGGTGCATACCCAGACGCAGGTAACGCAGGTGCAGCTCACGGACGCGGGAGGGCGTTGCACGTTGAAAAATGCCGGCGCCGAACAGGTGCTGGAGGTCGAACATGTGCTGTTGGCGGCCGGCGTCCAGCCCAATATCGAAGGCCTCGGGCTGGAGGCGCTGGGCGTCGAGCTGGATCGCGGTTTTATCAAGACGGATGACGCCTGCCGCACCAATGTCTTCGGCCTTTATGCGATCGGCGACGTCGCCGGCCCGCCGTGCCTGGCGCACAAGGCCAGCCACGAAGGGACGATCTGCGTCGAGACGCTGGCCGGCGTCGAAGGGGTGCACAAGCTAGACCGTGGTTATGTGCCCGGTTGTACCTATGCCCGGCCGCAGGTTGCCAGTCTGGGCCTGACCGAGGCGGCGGCGCGTGCCGGTGGACGGCCACTCAAGATCGGTAAGTTCGCCTATCAGGGCAATGGCAAGGCGCTGGCCAGCGGTGAGGCGGAGGGCTTCGTCAAGACGATTTTCGATGCCGAAACCGGCGAACTGTTGGGGGCGCACATGGTTGGCGCACAGGTCACCGAACAGATCCAGGGCTTCGGTATCGCCCATCATCTGGAGGCCACGGACGAGAGCCTGCTGTCGGTCATCTTTGCGCATCCGACGCTCTCTGAAGCCATGCATGAATCGATCCTCGCGGCCGCTGGCCGACCGCTGCATCAATAGGACAATACGGGAAAGGATAACAGCCTGATCTGATTGCATTTTCGCTAGCGGAAACAAACAAAAAACTCTCCATTAGACGTAGTACAAAACGAAACAGGAATAATCATGTCGACAGGTTTGAACGGAAAGGTAGCCATTATCACTGGCGCTGCGCGTGGCATTGGCCGGGGGATCGCACTGCGCCTGGCACAAGAGGGGGTCAACCTTGCGCTCTTGGATTTATCCGCAGATCAGCTTGGTGCCGTCAGGAAAGAGGTGGAATCTTTCGGGGTAAAAGCGACAACCTACGTTGCCGATATCAGCAAGCGCGAGGAGGTGTATGCGGCCATCGAGCACGTTGTGAGTACGCTGGGCACCTTGGATGTGATGATTAATAACGCCGGTATTTCGCAGGTAAAACCCATCGCAGACGTGGTGCCGGAAGATCTTGAGAAGATCCTGAACATCAATATCGGGGGGGTGACCTGGGGGATCCAGGCTGCCGCGGCGAAATTTAAACAGCTCAACAAAAATGGCAAGATCATCAATGCTTGTTCCATCGCCGGCCATGAGGGTTTTGCATTGCTGGGCGTGTACTCCGCCACCAAATTCGCCGTACGCGCATTGACCCAGGTTGCGGCAAAGGAATACGCCAGCGACAACATTACCGTCAACGCCTATTGCCCTGGGGTGGTCGGCACCGATATGTGGGTGGAAATAGATCAGCGTTTCTCGGAGATTACCGGTGCGCCGAAAGGCGAAACCTATAAGAAGTACGTCGATGGCATTGCCTTGGGGCGCGCACAAACCCCGGCTGACGTCGCGGCACTTGTCGCTTTTCTTTCCAGCGAGGACGCCGCCTATATCACCGGCCAGTCTATTTTAACCGACGGCGGGCTGGTTTATCGCTAACCGGTGCCGCTCTTTTAAGTCTTCTTAAAGGGCTTTCAGTGCCTACCTAACCGTGACGATTCATTTCGTGCAGTTTTGGTGGAGGAGGGTAGGCAATTTCATGACGCCAAAGCAAAAATCCCGCTCGGTTTTCCTGAGCGGGATTTTCTGGATGGGGTTCCTGACAGGGGGCATAAGAACATAGACGCCCCTCTTCAAGACTTTGCCGGCCAGAAAGAACGCAGGTCCGTTTTCTCTTTACCTAAAATACACGTCGACATGTGTACCTAATTTGCGGGCCAAACCTTTTGCTCCATCGCGCATCACCATATGGTGGTTCCAACGGAAAACGGGTGTGGCCAGCGGGGCGAGGTAGTTCATCCATCGGGTGTTAGTCCGGATATTCCAATCATACCTAACGATAGTATCCCCCTCTTTGTCAGAAAACGCCCAGACTCCTCGCCCTTCAACGTCGCCACTGGCTTCCCCTTCTAAAAGGCAAAAAGGCTTAATATTCAGTACATGGATATCAAAGGTTAATCGATAAGGGAGTACACCTTTCCAGGTATAACGATGCAAGGCGCCAATTCCCTGAATATCACCTTTCTTTAACTCAATAATTTGCTCCAGACTTCCCCACCATTCGGGCCACAGATCTGGATGGCATAGAACATCCCATACCTCCTGTAGAGAAGCCTCAACCCGCCAGATGGTGGAGAACTTATAGTCAGCCATATAGCCCGGTTCCCATTAAGGTGCGAAAAAATCAGCGGGGAAATGGATGTTGATAACCATTGCATCCATAAATACGGTTTCCAACATTTTTCCATCCAGTGCGTAACTGACCACCTTGGCAGGAAATCCAGATTTCTTATCTAACCAAATGTCATAACGATGAACAGCATCGACTGTCTTTCCTTCGGGGCCGACCACGGATAAGTGTAATGTCGACTTCCCCGCGATGATATCTTCACCGAGGGGGGTTGTTGTCCCCTCATGTTGCAGGCTGCGGATATTATTCAGCAAAACGCTGAAGTCTGATTGATCCACCCGATGACCGTTAGCATCTTGTATCAATGAATCTGTTGGCGACAGGCTCAAAACAGGAAAATTTCCTACGCCAAAGGGCCACAACTTAACTTTGCCATTGACTGGGTTATAGATTAGGACTGCACCTGAATGTGGTTCGGTAAAGTCCATCCGTACATAACCAGGTTTACGATAGCTATAGCGGATGATTTTAGTGTCATCAGGCGGTGACAAGGAGCGCACCATAACCTGATAAGATTGAATTTGTTCAAAATGTTGCAGCGAGAGAACGATGGGATCAGTCGTTGTGGAATTCTGCAAAAAAGCCGATGCCACAGCGCTCCTGTCCGCTGCGTACGCAGTATCGTTAACGCTAAAGATCAGTAATGTTGCAAGCATTACGGCAAAAGAGACTAAGTCGCTAATGATCGTCTCCTGTTTTGAACGGGTCGGTAAACAGGTTATCCCAGCGTTTTGATTTGGTGATTCACTACCGTCTTCAGAGCGCTGATCTTCGGGGGCTGACTAAATCGATTTTTGCTCCTACGGATCTACCGGGAACATAATCAGTATGTCAGATAAAATCTAAGGCAGCGTTTTTCAATTATTTTAAATAGAAATAAAACCTTTTATGTCAGCATGCCTGCCCGTTATCAGGGCGACGGATAGGCCGACAACAGCCTTAAACATCAGGGTTGTATAAAAAACTGACGTTGCTGCTTCATGACCGAGCTCGGCGTGACGCCAAAGGCTTTACGGAATGCATGGCTGAAGTGAGTAAAATCAGAAAACCCATAGTCAAGTGCTGCCTCGGATACGCTGCACACACGCCCTTGTTCAAGTGCGTCGCGGCTGGCCTGAAGCCGTTCTTGCCAGATAACGGCTGCCGGCGTTTTCTGATTGCGGGCAAAAGTCCGGGTCACGGTGCGTACCGAGACGTGATGAGCCAAAGCGATACTCTCTACGCTCAGTTCAGGATTGGTAAGATTTCTACTGATGTAGTTTCTCATCCTCGCATATAAATCGCGTTCTGAAGCCGCGGTATTGTGTTCCTGAAGCTCCAGACTCAGCATCAGCAGATCCAGCATCGTTTGTGAAAAGCGGCTGGCAACATCCGGATTGCTGACCAGCACGGGCGTCTGAACCGCCTGGCAAATCATCTCACGCAGCGGAATAACGCCTGGGCGAGCATCGTCAAGGACGGTGGCGGTCAGAACGTCACTGGCCGGCACTTTTCCGGTGAGCAGATGCCGGGGAATACGAATGAGGTGGTTATTGCTGCCACCGATGCTGAAGCGAAACGTCTGCGCGGCATCGTAAAGAACCAGATTATTGGATGACAGACAGGCCTTTCGTCCTCCCTGTTCCAGCTGCCCGTATCCACCCTGGATATAACCGAGCCACAAATCGTCGTCCGGCCCCGTTCTCAGATGTTGTGATTTTCGCTCCCAGTGGTGAAGCGTTGAAGTGAGAGTGCACACATCCAACAGTCCCACTTCGCGCACGGCAAGATCTCCGTCGAACCCGCCGTCAGCAAGCGGTTTGCCATCCGAAGGAATGCAGTGGCGAAGAATGACATCATTCCAGTATTCGAAACGGTGAGGCGCTGAAACATGTTCGGTGGAATAACGGATCTCCCGTGGAGTTGAATGACTGTTCACAGCGACACCTCATAGCAGTAACTGCAATTCAGGATGGATTGTTTCAAACCGAAAGCAATATTTGCGCCATGACCGTATTGCGAGGTATTTCCTGGCTATTTTAAGTTTTTAGCGGCGTTAAGCGAGAAGATACGCACTATTTCAGGGCAGTGCTGCACTGTGCAATTTCATCCTTTCACTCTCTGATTTACCGATATCGGGAGTGTCCTTTCCAACCAGACGATTGTCCGACTGAGCCAGGTATTCGGCAGATTTCTCCTTAGTATCAGTGGTGAGTTAACCATCGCTGAAAACTATAAACCTGGGAGTCCTTATGGAATCTGCAATCGATAAACATCTGAAATGCCCCCGCACGCTTTCCCGTCGGGTTCACGACGGCTATCAGCCACCCTTCCCGATGTTTGCCGGACGGGCCAGTGATGATCTGACACAGGTCGTTATGGCCTATCTGGGCGTTCAGTTTCGTGAAGAACATCGTGAGGACGCCGTTCGGGCCATGCAGCACATCGTGTCGACCTTCAGCCTGAGCAACGGGCCGGGCAATCATGACATCTCTTTCCATACCGACAACCAGGGCTACGGTAACTTTATTGTGGTGGGGTACTGGCGGGATCCGGCGGCTTACTGCCACTGGCTCCGTCAGCCAGAGATCGACGATTGGTGGTCTTCCGAAGAGCGTCTGCAGGAGGGCATCGGTTATTTTCGCGAAATTATCGCCCCGCGCGCCGAACAGTTCGAGACGCTGTATGCCTTTAAAGAAGACCTGCCGGGCGTCGGCGCAGTGATGGACAAGATCAGCGGCGAGATCCAGGAGCATGGCTACTGGGGATCCGTGCGCGATCGTATTCCCGCTTCCCAGAATGACTGGCTGCAGCCTGACGATGAACTGCGCATTATTTCAGGCGATCCTGATGCCGGGGGCAGGGTGGTGGTGCAGGGCCATGACAACATCACGCTTATCCGCTCCGGGCAGGACTGGATGGAGGCGGAAGAGGAGGAGCGTCAGCTTTACTTCACGGAAATGCTCCCCCCTTTGCAGGCCGGTATGGATTTTCTTCGGGATGAAGGGCAGGCGCACGGCTGCTACAGCAACCGCTTTGTCCGCAACGTGGATATCAACGGAAATCTGCTGGATATTGCCTACGATATCGGCTTCTGGCGTTCGCTTGACAAACTGGAGCGCTGGGCGGAATCACACCCCACACACCTTCGCATATTCACTACGTTTTTCCGGGTGGTGACCGGTCTGCAGAAACTGCGGCTCTACCACGAAGTTTCCGTCTCGGACGCTCGCTTTCAAACATTTGAGTACATCAACTGCCATCCCATGACCGGGATGCTGCGTGACGCTCAGCGCTGAACGAAACGACGATAACTTATCCATTCATCATTTCTCCGGGGATTAGATTATGCACGCATTACGCTTTTTTCTGCCTGCCATGCTGCTTTGCTCTGTGCCGGCATTCGCCGTCGAGGTTGCACCCGGCGACTATAGCCAATTTCCTGACGGCACCACGGTGGGGCTGCTTTATTATCAGCACGCCTCAACCGGCTCTGCGTACTCCCGCGGTGACAAAGTCAGCTCTGATTACAACCTGACTTCCGATATCGGCATGTTGCGTCTGCTGCATACCGTACAGATTTCCGAGTCAGCAACGCTGGACCCGCAGTTTCTGTTGCCTTTCGGGCGGATATCTGGCGGCGGCGATGCCTCCGGACTCGGCTCTGCCAGCGGTACCGGCGACTTAATCCTGACCGTGCCTTTAAAAGTTAAGCTCAACAGCGGCGGCGACATTTTTGGCTTCGCGCCTTATCTCTACGTGCCCAGCGGCAACTATGACCACAACGATGCGCTGAATCTGGGGGAGAACCGCTGGAAGGTCGACCTGCAGGCCGCCTGGGTTAAGTATTTTACTGAAAAGTGGGCGCTGGACGTGGTCGGCGACGCCATCTGGTACGGTGAAAACAACGATTATGGAACCACGTCATCCCGCCTTCAGCAGGATAATACCTGGGTGGCCCAGGTTATGGGACGTTATATGCCCGATCCTACCCTGGCGCTCGGTCTGGGTTTCGGTCAGAGCTGGGGCGGTGAAACCACCGTTGACGGCGAAAAGCAGGATAACCGGACACAGACCACCAACGTTCGTCTTACAGCAACCCAATTTGTGACACCCCGCGATCAGGTTCAGATACAGCTGGGCAGGGATCTGCGCGTTGAAAACGGCGCGGAAGAGAATTTCCGGTTGAATCTCCGTTATGCACGCGTTTTCTGACGCTGTCTTTCCTGACCAAATAACTGTCCGGCTAAGCCAGGTCATCGTTGCGCAGTCGCGTTATGTTCAGGTCAGGATGTAATCAATCGTTTTTCAGATGAAGGAATAATTATGGCTATTGAACGCCCCGATGCCGGTCAACTCCAGCAACTTGCCCGCCAGCTTCACCTGCAGATTTCCGAGAGTGAAGCGGCAGAATATCTTGCCCTTATGCAGCCAAACCTTGACGCCTACGATCTGATTGACGGGTTACCGGATGAAATCCCGCAGGGTAAATATCCGCGTGAAAAAGGATACCGCCCCGGGAGCGAAGAGAATGCCTTGAATGCCTGGTATTACAAAAGCCGGGTGCAGGGGGCGGCAGAGGGCAAGCTCGCAGGGAAAACCGTGGTGCTTAAGGACAATATTGCTCTGGCCGGCGTTCCGATGATGAACGGAGCGGCTTCGCTGGAGGGGCATGTGCCGGCATTTGATGCCACCGTGGTAACGCGCCTTCTTGATGCCGGTGCAACCATTCTGGGTAAAGCGACCTGCGAGCATTTCTGCCTCTCGGGAGGCAGCCATACCTCAGACCCGGCTCCGGTACATAACCCCTGGCGTCAGGGTTACAGCGCCGGCGGTTCTTCATCGGGCAGCGCAGCGCTGGTTGCTGCCGGGGAAGCGGATATGGCGATAGGCTGTGACCAGGGCGGTTCCATCCGCATTCCGGCCGCTTTTTGTGGCACGTACGGCATGAAACCCACCCACGGACTCGTTCCCTATACCGGCATTATGCCGATTGAAGCCACCCTCGATCATACCGGGCCCATTACCGCGAACGTGAAGGACAACGCCCTGATGCTGGAGGTGTTGGCCGGGCCGGACGGACTTGACCCGCGGCAGTACGCCTCCCGCGGCGGAAACTATACCTCTGGGCTCGATAAAGGGGTCAGAGGCCTGAGAATCGGGGTGGTAACGGAAGGATTCCAGTTGCCCAATCTCCAGCCTTTGCTGGCCGAAAAGGTCCGTAGCGCCGTTGCCCGGCTGGAAAGTCTTGGCGCACTCGTCGGCGAAGTCTCAGTTCCCGGTCATCAGCTTGCCGCCGCGTTGTGGTCGCCCATCGGTTGTGAAGGCCTCACCATGCAGATGATGCATGGCAACGGTATGGGGTTTAACTGGGAAGGGCTCTACGACGTCGCCTTGCTGGACAAACATGCGGCCTGGCGTGACAGCGCGGACACGCTTTCCCCCTCGCTGAAAATCTGCATGCTCATCGGCCAGTATGGCCTGACGCGCTACAACGGCCGTTATTACGCCAAGGCGCAGAATCTGGCCCGCCGCGCTCGGGCAGACTATGACCGCGCCTTCGGCGATTTTGATCTGCTGGTGATGCCAACCGTTCCCATGACCGCTCAGCCGCTGCCGCAACCCGGTTGTTCGATCACCGAGTTTATCTCCCGGGCATTCGAGATGATTGGCAACACGGCAGCGCTGGACGTGACCGGCCATCCAGCCATGTCCGTACCCTGCGGGCTGGTTGACGGGCTGCCGGTCGGCATGATGCTGATTGGGCGCCACTACGCCGAAAGCACGATTTATCAGGCCGCCGCCGCGTTTGAAGCGAGCGGAAACTGGGAGCAGATGTAACCGTTAGCTGCCCGTCGTTCAGGGCGATACCGCCGGACGAAAAGCCCGGCAATGACATGCAATCTTTCGGAGAAATACCATGGCTCACGACCACGAACACCACCATGACCATACCGAACCGCCTGAGGAGATCGCGCTGCGCGTGAAAGCGCTGGAGTCCCTGCTGACGGAAAAAGGCCTGGTAGACCCCGCTGCGCTGGATGAACTTATCGACACCTATGAACACCGCATTGGCCCCCGGAACGGTGCTCTTGTCGTGGCGAAAGCCTGGAGCGACCCTGATTACAAGGCCCGTCTTCTGGCGCATGGCACCGAGGCGATTGCCGAACTGGGTTTTTCCGGCGTGCAGGGGGAAGACATGATGGTGGTCGAAAATACCCCCGAGGTTCACAACGTGACGGTCTGTACGCTGTGCTCCTGCTATCCCTGGCCCACGCTCGGCCTTCCGCCGGCCTGGTATAAATCGGCACCTTACCGATCGCGCATTGTTATCGAGCCCCGCAGCGTGCTGGCCGAGTTTGGTCTGAACATCGGTGAGGACCGGGAAATTCGGGTGTGGGACAGCAGCGCCGAGTTGCGTTATCTGGTTCTGCCGGAAAGACCCACCGGAACCGAGGGCTGGAGTGAAGAGCAACTGGTCGCGTTGGTAACCCGCGATGCCATGATTGGCACCGGCGTGGCACTTCAGCCGGGCGATAACTGACAACCGGTATTTCATTCAACTTTTTTGGGAGAATCCAATGAACGGGATACACGATCTGGGCGGCATGCAGGGTATGGGTGCCGTCATTACTGAAGAAAACGAACCGCCTTTTCATCATGAATGGGAGCGGCGCACATTCCCGCTTTTTGCCTCTCTGTTTGTCGGCGGTCACTTCAATGTCGATATGTTCCGGCATGCCATTGAGCGCATGAAGCCGACGAATTACCTTGAAGAAAGCTACTACGAACACTGGATGCATGCTTTCGAGACGCTTCTGCTTGAGAGGGGGGTTATTACCGCCGATGAGCTTTCCGGTGCGGTCAAACCGGCGCCGGCCTCGCCGGAAACACCGGTGCTGCGGCAGGAGATGGTGCAGGCGGTCGTCAGTACAGGGGGTTCTGCACGGGTGGCTAGCGATGTCCCGGCCAGCTTCCGGCCTGGAGACCGCGTCCGAGCAAAAAATATCAACCCACTGGGGCATACTCGCTTGCCGCGCTATGCCCGCGGGAAGATCGGCACGATTGTGATTGATCATGGGGTATTTATCACCCCGGATACGGCTGCTCATGATCAGGGCGAACATCCTCAGCACGTTTACAGCGTCAGCTTTGCCGCGACTGAGCTATGGGGCGATAAAGCACCGCCTAAAGATACGGTGCGCATCGATCTGTGGGATGACTATCTGGAGGCGCTATGAGTACAGAAATTCGCATAACGCCTGATGCTCCCGTGGCGGACAACGCCCCCTTTGAACATCCGTGGCAGGCACAGGTTTTTTCGCTGATCGTTTACCTGCATCAGGCCGGGCAGTTCAGCTGGAAGGACTGGGTTGATGTTTTCAGCGATGAAATAAAAGCCAGCCCGATGCAGGAGCATGAAAGCATCAACGATGCCTATTACCGGCAGTGGGTATCCGCCGCAGAAAAAATGCTCCTCTCGCTGGAACTGACCGAAGAGCAGGACATTGCCCGCCGTACCGATGAATGGCGGCAGGCTTATCTGAATACCCCCCATGGGATGCCGGTTGTGCTGGCCAGCGCGATCTGCGCACCGGCACATGATCACCACCACCCGGCGCTTCGTGTCCCCGTGGCGGTCAGCCCGGCATCCGCCAGCCTGAAACCCTGAATAGTATCCGCAGCCAGAGATGAGGAAGAAAAATGGACCATACCGCTAATGAAGTTGAAGTCGCACAGGCACCCATCCCGTTTAATGCCGTATTGCCATGGCTTGCATTCGTCACGCTGATGGTAATGCTGTCCGTCTATTTTATCGGGGCAGAACAGGGGGCAACCGCCGTTTTTTCCGGCAGCCAGGTACATGAATATTTCCATGATGCCCGGCATCTGCTGGGCTTCCCCTGCCACTGAGGAGAACACCATGACGGGAAAACTTCTGTTACAGGGGATGATAGCCGGGATCCTCGCGGGCATTATCGCCTTCGGCTTTGCCCACGTTTTCGGTGAGCCGCAGGTCGAGCGTGCGATTTCATTTGAAGACATCCTTTCCCAAAAGCAGGTGAGTGAAGAGGGCGAACATCATCACGATCATGAGGCCGATGGTGAAGTGTTTAGCCGGAAGACGCAGTCCGGCGCAGGCCTGTTGAGCGGAATGATCCTGTTCAGTGCGGCCATGGGCGGCGCTCTGGCGCTGGTCTGGTCGCTGTGCTGGCAACGCACCGGGCCGGGCGGTGTCAGAGCGCTGGCGTTGGCACTGTCGCTGGGCGGATTCTTGATCATGAGCATGATGCCGGCGCTTAAATATCCGCCTAATCCGCCGGCGGTGGGCGATCCATCAACGATTGGTTACCGGACTGCGCTCTACTTCGCGATGTTGTTGGTTTCCGCGGTGATTGTGGTGACCGCCGCCTGGAGCGCTCATCAGCTCAGATCGAGACTGGGTAGCTGGAATGCTGCGCTGTGGGGAGGATTGGCGGGGCTGGCGATGCTGATTGCCGCCTGCACCCTGATGCCTGAAGTGAATGAGATCCCGGACGGATTTTCTGCCGATGTTCTGTGGCGTTTTCGCCTGAGCGCTTTCGGCACTCAACTGACAATGTGGTGCGCAACGGGGCTGCTGTTTGGGGCATTTGCGGAAAGAACGCTGCGAAAACCGGGGCACAGCTACCGGACGGAAGGATGCTGAAGGCATGACCGCCATCATGCAACTGATTTGCCAGGGGGAAACCCTGGCAAACAGACAGTCGCGATTCCCCTCTGACGATCCCCTTACCGAAGCTTCCCTGAAGCAGGTCCATCAGCTAAAGGAGTGCGTCGGGCCATTCACTAAAATCTGGACCGCCCCAGAGTTGGCAGCACGGCAGACGCAACGTGAGTTGGGCCTGTGCGGCGAGCCCGTTCCGGAACTTGCCGAACCCGGATACGGCCGTTGGGCGGGCATCCCGATTAAAACGGTGATTGAGCAGGATGAGGGGGCATTTCAGCGCTGGTTTTCAGGAGAGGCCCCGCCGGGCGGAGAAAGCATGGCGCACGTTATGGCGCGCACGGGAACATGGTTGCCGCAAAGAGTGGCGGATCGAGAATGTCAGTGCGCAATTGTTTCCTCTGCAGTTATTCGGGCGATAGTGATTCAACTGCTCGATGCGCCCGTTAGCGCCTTTCAACTGATCGATATCCTGCCGTTAAGTGTAACGACGCTGCGCAGTAACGGAAAACGCTGGCATCTGAGTTGTCTGGGAGGGCGGTTGGATGTGTTGCGGCGTGAACCAACGTGATGAATCTGGACAGCGTCGCACTCAGAACTGACGGTTTGAAAGCAAAAAGCCCGCTTGAGGAAACTCAGACGGGCTTTTTTTATGCGAAAGCGGATGTTTATTTAGAAATCATATTCCAGCGCCAGGCGGTTCTGCCAGAAGTCTTTGTTAGACGTCGAGGTGGTCTGCACGCCGGCAAAGTCGGTGATGCTCAGGCCTTTGAGTACGCCGCCAAAGTTGTAGGTGCCGTACACCAGATATTCAGATTGGTTGCTGCTGGATGCCCCTTTGCTCGGCGTTAAATCCATAAACGAGTAACGGCTGCCCAGCGAGATGCTTTCGGTCGCGTTCCAGTTCAGATCGGTGGAGTAGGCGTTGCCGCTGCCCAGGTCCTGCGTACTGGTGAAGAACGGCTGGGCAAAGTACGGGCCGGAGGAGGTGTTGTGCGCGTAAGGCGTCACCAGCGCACCGTTGCCGTAAGCATCACCGTTGGCGGTGATATGGTTGTAATTTAACGACCATTTCAATGCCTGTGTGAGGTTCATCGCAAACTGCGCGCCGTAACTGGTGCTGTTCACATTGCCTGCCAGTGCTTTGCCATCGCTCACGCCGCGAATAAACTGAATGCCTATCTTCGGCTGGGAAGGGCTGTCTGTCCACGACAGGAAGCTGTCGGCGTACACCATCTTGGTGTAGTTGTCGTAATCCTCATACCACAGCTGGCCGTTCAGTTTTTTATTATCCAGCTTGATGGCGCGCCCGCCACCGACACTCCACATGCCGTTGGTCGTGCCGTCGGCGTCGGTATAGGCCGTGGTGTTGAGGAACCGGTCGTCGCCCCAGGGTTTGTAGCGGGTGATTTTGGTGGCGTGCAGGAAGTTATCGCCGTCGCCATAGTTCGCGTCGATACCGCGGAACAAAATGGGCGTGATGCGCCAGTCATAGTCGCCGATGAACGGAATATTAATGCGCTGATCGCCGGCCGTGATGCGGAAGTCCTGATAATGCCAGCTTGCATAGGCTTCGCCCACGCCGGTCTGGTTCGGGCCCAGCTCGGTAATCAGGTGGTCGTCGTTGTGTGAAATACCGCGCTGGAGAATGCCGCTGACGCCCAGGCTCAGGCCGTAATATTCTGCCGTGGCATATTTCACGCTGCCGCCATAACTGACCGTGTCCTGAGAATAGCCCGGTACGAAATACGCATTATGGGTGGAATAATACAGGGTGCGCAGGCTGCCGCTGACCGACCCGCAGGTGAACATTTCGGTGAGGGAATCTGCCACGCCAGCGGAGCAACCGGTCGCCGCCGGAGTGGCCGCCAGTGCGTGGTTTATGAATAATGCATTTGAAACGACAATAGCGCTCAACTTCAGCGCAAAGCTGAATGTGTTATTTTTCATTAATGCCATCCTGTTGAAGTGTAATAGGTTCTGTCCGGCAGCAAAACTGCCGGTAATTGTTTTTATGAGGGCGAAGGTAAAGGGTTGCCGCCCCGCCTTTTTTTTCTGTCACCAAGAAGCGGGGAGGATAATAGTTATTTTTATTTATCAATCAATAAAAGAGGATCGTTATCCAATGCCAGGGTGTCACGCACTTCCCAGCCGCGTAGCTTGCCGGGGTTCAGCAACCCGTGGGGATCAAGGTGTTTTTTAACCGCAACCACGTCAGGTTTAATTTCGCCTTGTTTGCCATCTTCAATCTGAAAGACATGAGGGTTATTTATTTTCACGTCATTATCGCGGAAGGTGGCCATTATTTCTTTCAATCTTTCTTCGGTGGAGTAACGGACTAATTGTAAACCGCTGGCGGTGATATTTCCGTCATTGTCACGCAGGAATTCAATATGCGAAATAACTTCGTCGCCGAATAAATTTGCCATGTCGATAATCTGCTGACGATAATTCGCATAATTAAACGCCGTCTGTAAATAAGTCAGGGAGCTGTCGATTTTCAGCGCATGCAGCGTGGTGTGATTCCAGCAATATTCCATCAGTGACGCATTGGCTTCGCGTGCTTCGTCGGCCGGTTGATGTATGGCGCTGTGCCCGCGATATTTTTCCAGCAGATGGGGACAGAACCCTTCGCTTTCCTGCGCAATCACGCTGATCACCGCGTGCTGGCTGGCCTGATAATGCCCGTTCAGATGGCTGAACCAGGATGGGATAGGCGCAGCGAACAGCGCCAGCTGGCGTTTTACCAGCCCTGGCGAACGGGCAAAGGCGTTGGCGTAATCCAGCGCGTCGGTGAAATCATCGAACACGTCCAGCCGTTCAATCCACTGATGAACCGGTGCCAGCGCCAGCTCAACCTCGAGCACAATGCCGTTGCTGCCGTAGGCGTGATGCAGCAGCAACGCCTGCGGGGCAGGAACCTGCAAAATGCGCGGTTCGGCCTCCATGGTCATGACTTTGACGCTGAGCACATTGCCCGGCGCGCCCAACGGACCGTAGTTGATGGAACCAATACCGCCAAAGCCGCCGCCGTAAAGGCCGCCCAGACTGGCGAGCCGGTAGGTGGAAGGCATGCAGCGCAGTTCCCATCCTGCGGGTCGGGTCAGCGTTTCAATTTCGGCCAGCCGGATCCCCGCCTGCGCCCGTACCACGCCGTTACCCAGTTCACATACCTGATTGAATCCGGTCATATCGACCAGAATTCCGCCTTCCAGCGGCACCAACTGGCCGTAGTTGCCGGTCGCGCCGCCGCGCAGGATCAGCGGTAACTGGTGCTGAACGCAGGCTTTAACCACCAGACTCAGCTCTTCTTCGTTGCGCGGCCTGACCACGGCATCAGCCTGTTTATCTTCCAACTGCTGTTTGAGCAGCGGACTGAACCAGTGAAAATCGCGTGAAAGGCGTTTGACCTTGGTTGCCTGCAAGGTCCAGTCGAGGTCGGGAAGCGCCTGCCGTATCAGGGCAAGCGCGTGCTGACGTTGTTCACTGTCCATATTCTTCCTGCCTAAAGATGAATGAAGTTAATGAGATTGCACGGCTTCGCTTTCATGCCAGGCGCTCAGGACGCGTCTCGAAATCCACGACATCACGCCAAACAGCGCAATACCGGTGAGTGAAATGAGCAGCAGAGCGGCAAACATCAGGGGGATGTCCAACTGATATCCTGCCTGCAATATCTGGTAGGCCAGACCGGTATTATTGCCGCCGGTACCGGCAACAAATTCAGCGACCACGGCACCTATCAGCGACAGGCCGCTGGAAATGCGCAGCGCGCCGAAAAAATACGGCAGGGCAGAAGGAATGCGCAGGCGGATGAGAGTCTGCAGGCGGCTGGCGTGGTTCAGTTGAAAATAGCTCAGCAGGCCCGGCGACACGCTGCGAAGCCCCTGCGTGGTATTGGAAATAATCGGGAACACCGCCATCAGCGTAGAACACACCACCAGCGACAGCGTGGTGTCTTTGACCCAGATGATGATCAGCGGCGCGATGGCTACAATCGGCGTCACTTGCAGGAACACGATGTACGGGAACAGCGCGGTTTCAACAAAGCGATTCTGCACCAGCACGAACGCCACGGCTGCACCGATGACAATCGACAGTAAAAATGAGATCAGGGTGATTTTCAGCGTGAACAGCAGCGACATCGTCAGCGAACCGAAATGGGTCCACAGACTTTGCAGCATCACCACCGGCGACGGCACCAGAAACTGGGGGATTTTGAAATAGCTCACCCATCCCTGCCATAGCAGGATCACCACCACCGCGACCACGGCCGGATAAAGCACTTTGCGAAACGTGGGGTTATTGATCCACGGAGAAGCTTTTTGAGTTTGCATACCGTTACTCCATACCCGATTGGCTGGCTTGCAGCAGGCTGTCCTGCAACTGCTTCGCATAGCGTGAAAATGCCGGACTGACGCGGAAATCTTCGCTGCGCGGAAAGGGTTCGGTGATGGCGATATCTTCCACCACCCGCCCCGGACGTGCGGCCATCATGATCACCCGCTGCGACAGAAATACCGCTTCGTGGATCGAGTGGGTGACGAACACCACCGTCAGCCCCTGTTCCCGCCACAGGCGCAGCAGGTCACTGTCGAGTTTGTTGCGGGTGATTTCGTCGAGCGCGCCGAAAGGTTCATCCATCAGCAACAGCTTCGGGCGCGTCACCAGCCCGCGGGCAATAGAAACGCGCATCTGCATGCCGCCTGACAGTTCGCGCGGCAGGACGTTGGCAAATTTGCCAAGCCCCACCAGTTCCAGCGCTTCACTGACGCGGGTATTGGCTTCGGCACGCGGTACGCCCGCCAGATCCAGCGGCAGACGGACGTTATTGTGCACAGTGCTCCACGGCATCAGCGTGGCCTCCTGAAACACAAAAGACAGCGGCACCTGTGCCTTTTCGCGACGGTCGCGCCGCCACAGCACCAGCTTGCCGTCGCTGGGTTCCACCAGACCGGCGACCATTTTTAACAGCGTACTTTTGCCACAGCCCGACGGGCCGAGCAGGGTGACGAATTCACCCTGATTGATGGTCAGATTGACCGGCAGAAGGGCGCGGGTGCCGTTGCTGTAAATTTTCTCCGCCGACAACACTTCGATAGCCGGAACCGGTGGGGGATTGGCTGAGCGGACCTCGCTCATCACGGTCAGTTTCGGGGCTGAATTCATGGCATGACCTTCGCGTCTTTGATCATATCGAGGGTATAGGTCTGCTCAAACGGCACTTTCTCCGCGTCGATCAGTTTGTTTTTCACCAGCATGTCCCAGGTCTTTTTCAGACGCGGTTCAGTGATGATGCCGATACCCCCTGTTTGCGCGTCGCCGCCGGTCACCAGCGCATACTTCTTCATCTGCGCGATGCCGAAGGCAATCTGGTCGGCGCCCATACGTGGATTGTCTTTGGTGATAAGCTGGTTGCCTGCGGTCGGATCCTGCAAATAGGCTTTCCAGCCCTGCATGGACGCTTTCACGAACGCCGCCACCGCCGCCGGGCGTTTTTTGACGGTGTCGGCCATGCAGATAATCGAGTTGCCGTACGGCGGGTAACCCCAATCGCTGAGCATGTAGACGTAGAACGGTTTGCCGCCTTTTTCGATCGAGAAAGGCTCGGAAGTCACATAACCCTGCTGCACCAGATTATTGTCCGCGAGGAACGGCTGCACGCTGAAGGTGTACGGACGGATTTTGGCGCTCGCCAGCCCCAGTTCACTCTTCGCCCACGGCCAGAAAGAGGTGTAAGCCTCGGTCGCCAGCAGGAAGGTTTTGTCTTTCAGCTCCTGTCCTTTCTCCACTTTGTCATGGCTGATAAACACCGTCGGCGAATGCTGGAACACCGTCGCCACGGTCACCGCATGCACGCCAGCCTGCCAGGTTTCCAGCGCCTGACCGTTGTCGCCGAGCGTACAGTCAGCCTGACCGGCGGCCATCAGTTGCATCACGTTAACCTGCGGGCCGCCCATTTTGATGCTGACATCCAGCCCGGCGTTTTTGTACAACCCTTTGGCCTGCGCTTCGTAAAATCCGCCATGCTCCGCCTGCGCGTACCAGTTGGTCAGGAAGGTAAATTTCTCTTCCGCCATGCTGGTAGTGGAAACCCCGGCCAGCAGCAGGGCCGGCAGGGTGTAAGTCGGTAAACGCCGTATTTTCATCGTAAAAATTCCTTTATTTAGAGACAAAAGAAGACGAAGGAAGAGTGAAGCTGGTTTGTACAAAACCGTTCCAGTGGTGTTTGCCCCAGGTCGGTTCGCTGCGGACTTTCCATTCCATGAGGTGAATTTCAGTGATGGCCTGCGCCCAGCTTGCCGCCAGCGAATCGAGGATCGCGTGGCCCTGTTCGGCGGTCGCACCGGTCGGATCGCCGATGACGCCACTCGGACCAAAATCGTAGGAAACCCAGGCAGCGGCAGGGCGGCTTGATGACAGTGTCGGGCATGGGAATTCCGGCGGGTAATTGGCGACTGCGTGCTCGATGTGGACGCATTCCGGTGCCAGTGCCAGCATCACCGCCGTTTCGCTGTGACCGGCGTGCATCGCCATTTTTTGCTCTTGCGCGCTCAGGAACTGGTTTTCGACATTAGGCACGCGGAACACGTCGTGCGGGATCATGATCATGTCGCCGTGACGCAGACGCATTTCCCGCGATGCCATTTGCAGCACCTGCGGTTGTCCGCCGTGCCCGTTGATCATCAGCAGCTTGCGGAACCCGGCGCGGTACAGGGATTCGGCAATTTCCAACACAGTTTGCAGCAGCGTGTCGCCGGTTAAGGTCAGCGTGCCGGGGAAATTCAGATGCTCGTCAGATTTGCCGTAAGTGATAGGGGGAATACCGTAGGCCGGAATGTCTTTTGAAAGCCGCGCCAGCGCGTGACCCGCCACGCCGGAGGAGATCACGCTGTCCACCGAACACGGCAGATGCGGGCCGTGTTGCTCAATCGCGCCGGTCGGCAATACGATCACGGTGTTGGCCTTGTCGGGCAAGGCAGCGATGGCCGTCCAGCTAAGGAAAGGAAGAAAACGTTCTGCGGGAATATAGCCGTTAATCATGCTGTGCCTCGTGGTCGGACATTATTGGGTTAAGCGGGATTGCGGTAACCAGGCGGTAGCTTCCACTTCAATCAGCACCTCGGCGCAGGGCAACATTTCACTGACCTGAACCACGGTAGAAACCGGCGGTTGCCCGGCATAAAAAAGCTTTCTGACCCGGCTGTAATACGGGAAGTGATCGAGATTGCGAAAGTACTGCACCAGCTTGATCACATCGCTCATCTGCCCGCCGGCCTCTTCGATGGTGTGGCGGATACTTTCGAGCACATACCAGCTTTGGGCGAGGATCGGCCCCTGTTTGGCGTCGGTGGAGAATTCGCCGGTTTCGCCCAGCAGCCGACGTGCTTCGGCGGGGATATCCTGAAAACCGCGCACTATTGTCGCGCTCTGCGGATTGACGGGAATAATGCCGGAGAGAAAAACGAAATCACCGGCACGACGCCAGGGGGCATATTTGGCGAGCGGTTTACCCGCTCCGGCTTCAAGACTCATGGGATAACTCCTGATTCCAGGTGCGTTGGTGGGCCAGCCTGCCGTGGTGGAAAACCAGACGGGCTGCGCTGTTTAAAGGCCAGGTCAGGCTGTCGCTGCCCGGAAAGAGAATCAGACTGGCATCGCTGCCGGGTGCGAGCGGCAGGCCGGACTGCGCCTCACCGGTCAGCGCGGCGACATCGCAGATAAGTCGCGACTGCCGATCAAAAACGTTATCCAGTTGAAGTGCGAACAGGGCGCAGGCCAACGTATCCAGCGGGTCATAACTGCCAGCCGGACAAAAAGCGTCCTGTACGTTGTCGCAGCCGAGCAGCACCGGAATGCCCGCCGTCTGCGCCTCTTTCAGCAGGGTGATCCCCCGCTGGCGTGGCGTGCGGTGGGTGGCAGCGTCCTGCAACAGCAGGTTGGTCATCGGCAGCGCAATCAGCGTGACGCGCTGTGCCGCCAGCAAACTCAGCACCTCCTGCGCCTGTTGTTCACTGCCGGAGGCCAGTGCGCAGCCGTGGCTGCAACAGATGTGGCCGCTGAATTTATTTTCTGAAAGGTAATGCGCCAGCCAGCTCAGGCCCTGTGCCCCCGGCGAAAGCTCCTCGTCGATATGCAAATCCAGATTCAGTTGCCAGCGCGAGGCGCTGCGCATCAGGTTGGTCATCGCTGCCGGATCCCAGTTTGACGAGTGGATAAATCCACCCAGCAGGCAGTGGTTTCCGCTTAGCGCAACCGCCTGGGCGATGCGGTCAGCCGCTTCGGCATCCGCGAAGAAGCTTAGCGGGGCCAGTGCGACCCGCTCCAGCGTGACGCCCGGTTGCGTGATATTGGCCAGCTCCGTCCAGGCCAGCGGCGGAGTGACATCGAACCAGTCAATATGGGTGCGCAAGCGGGTCACGCCGTTGGCAGCGGCCCATGCCATTCCCTGTCTGGCACGCTGATGAAGATCTGCCGTGGTCCAGTGCCGGCGATCCTGATGCATTGTTTCGATAGCGGCCAGCAGACCAGGCTTTGACGGACGGCTGCGGCCGATGGTGAAGGTTTTATCGAGATGCGCATGAGGTTCGGTCAGCCCCGGCAGCGCCAGCGCGCCGTGTGCGTCCCACAAATCATCTTGTCCTGGCTGACAAGGCGTCACCGAGGCAATTTTGCCTGCATCAAAGCGCAGATCTGCCGTCACCGGTTCGCCTGTATGCACAGGCCACCCGGCAGGAAGCAGCCACGCGGGGAGGCGAACGTTGGCAATGCCGCTGAGCGGTGAGGCGGGGGTTGGAAAGTTCATCTTGAGGCTCCGCGTTGGCATTACAGGTCGAGGACCAGAACGGGACTTTTGGAGCGCGAACAGCACAGCGTAATCTGCGTGTTCTCCGCTTTCTCTTCTTCTGTCAGCACACAGTCCCGATGGTCGGGAATACCGTCGATGACATCTGTGATACACGAGCCGCAAATACCCTGTTCGCACGACAGCATAATATCGACTTTGGCGCTTAATAAGACTTCTGCAATGCTCTGGTTCGGGCCGACTAAATAACGTTTTCCGGTGGAGTTCAGTTGAATATGAAATTCCTGGTCGTCGGTGTCATTGTTTATATTCGCATTGCTGAACCGCTCAAAGGATAATTGATTTTTCTGCCAGTGGTGCGTTTGCATAATGTCTTCAAGGCGCTGAATAAATCCGTCCGGACCACAGGCCATCACCCGCGTATTTTCATCCGGCTGACGCAAACTCAGCGGCGTATTGTGTCGCAGGGAATCGTTTGCGCCGCTGTCATGCAAAAAGACGTGTTTTGCCAGCGCGGGCGCATTCAGACGCGGTGTAAACGCCGCTTTATCCCGGTCTGCAATGTAGTAATGCAGTTCAAATTCAATTTCTTGCTGCGCCAGTTGTTCCGCCATCGTCAGCAGAGGCGTGATGCCAATCCCGCCGGCAAACAGCAGATAACGACCGGCCAATGGCAGCGGAAAATGATTACGTGGCATCGAGATGCTCAGCTTGTCGCCAGCGCTGAAATGATGATGAATAAAGTGCGATCCGCCAGTGGAGTTTTTCGCCAGTTTTACGCAGATCTCATAATATTCTCCGCCGTTGTTTTCGGTGCAGAGAGAATATTGGCGAGGGCCCAGTTCAGGAATGAAAACGTCAACGTGCGCACCGGGCAAATAGGCAGGTAATAATCCGCCTTGTTGCGCAATAAGTTGCAGTGAAATATTCCCTTTACCATTTTCACCGATCGCCTTGATCGTGACAGGAATCAATCCGGCATCTTTCATCGTCATTTACCGTATTCATTTTGATGAGCCATTCATAAAAGGGAGTTTCAACCCATTCACCGCATAACCCGCTGTCATCCGGCCTGAAACAGCGCAGGGCGGGCTTTAAGAGCGATGAAACGATTGTTCCCGTTGCAATGAAAGCTACGTTATTGTTATAAAACTGTTGCGTCCAGCGCTTTGATTCGCACATCCCGTTGCATAAAAGAGAGCACTCCACCATGTTCGCATTCTCCCGGTTTCTGCTGTATTTCACTGAGGTTGCCCGCCAGGGTTCGTTTCGCAAGGCGTCCGAAACCCTGCATGTCGCCGCTTCGTCAATTGACCGGCAGATCCTGCGGGTGGAAAAAGAACTGGCGATGCCGCTGTTTGAACGGCACCCCACCGGGCTGCGGCTGACCGCAGCGGGCGAGCTGTTATTGCACTCGGCCAACAACTGGAAAAAGGATTTCTCCCGCGTCTGCGAGCAGCTCGACGACCTGCGCGGTTTGCGGCGCGGGCACGTGCGGATTGCCACCATCGACGCCATCAACCGGCAGTTTTTCTCGGCGATGCTCAGGAAGGTGCATGCCGACTACCCGAATATCTCCTTCACGCTGACCACCATGAACAACGTGGATATTCAGCAGGCGCTGATATCCGGCGATGCCGACTTCGGGCTGATGCTGAATCCGCAAAGTTCGCGTGAGTTGCAGGTGCGCGCCTTTGCAGAAATCGAGCTGGGAATTGTGGTGCCGAAAGGGCATCCGCTCGGCGGCAGAAGCGGCGTGCGTTTCAACCAGTGCATGGAATATCCGTTTATCCTGCCTGCTGCGCCGCTGATGCTGGCCGAACCCGTTCAGGCGCTGATGAATATCAACGGCGACATGATTAACGAAGTTGCGGTATCCAATAACATCCACATGATCCGCTCGCTGATAAAAGAGAAAATGGGCATCGGTATTCTGTGCTGGCTCGACATCATGGATGAGGTGGAAAGCGATGAGCTGCAATTTATTCCGCTGACCGATCCGCAGTTAAAAACCTTCACGCTTTCGTTGTGCGTCGCCCCTGCAAGACAGCTTTCACTGGCCGCCTCGATGATGCTCAAACAGCTGGAGATGTTGTTCAGCCAGATCCAGACGCCGGGACATGACCGGCACTGATTTGCACTGTTCTGGTGCTTAATGCCCTTTCATGAATCAAAGGTTGCAGAGCCTGAGGCGATAAATTCCCCGATAAAGCGCATGGAAAGCGCATCCGTGAAGTTGGCATCTTTCTTGTATAGCCAAGAGTGAGTAGAAGCGGTCAGTGCAGGCAGCTGCGCGGGACATTGCTCAGCAACCATTTCGCGGTTCATTTTGAGCCGGTCAGGGGGGCTGAGCCGCATTCGCTCATCCTCCCTCCGGCGATGATTAGGAGAGGAGCAATGAAGTCTATTTCCCGCATTCCCCTGTCTTGCTGCGTGCTGAGCGCGCTGATTCCAGCAGCATTTTCACTGGCAGTACATGCTGATGAGAAAATTGCATTGCTGACATCCTGGTACGCGCAGGCGGAGCAGGGCGGATATTATCAGGCGCTGGCGACAGGCATTTACAAGCGTTACGGGCTGGATGTCAGCATTCAGTCCGGTGGCCCGCAGGTCAACGGCATGCAGTTGCTGCTGGCAAAGCGCGCCGACGTGATTATCGGTTATGATCTCCAGCTACTCGAATCAGTGCAACGCGGTTTTCAGGCCAAAGCCATCGCAGCCCCTTTCCAGTTCGATCCGCAGGGTTTGCTGACGCATGATTCAGTCACTTCCCTCGACGGTCTGAAAGACAAAACCATTTTAGTCTCCAGCTCCGGGCAATCGACCTGGTGGCCGTGGCTGAAGGTCCGCTATCAGCTCAGCGATTCGCAGGTTCGTCCTTACACCTTCAACATCCAGCCCTTTGTGGCTGACGACAATGTGGCGCAGCAAGCCTATGTCAGTTCTGAAGTTTTTCAGGCGCAAAAGGCCGGCGTGAAATCGAATTTCTTCCTCTTTTCGGAGCACGGCTATCCCCCTTACGGCGGAATTCTAATTACCCGTCCGGACCTTATCAGCAGCCGGAACGAGGCGATGGCTAAGTTTGTACAGGCGTCGATGGAAGGCTGGGTGAGTTATCTGCACAATCCGGCGGCGGGCAATGCGCTGATCAAAAAGGACAATCCGAAAATGACGGACGACCTGCTGGCCTGGGGCGTTCAGCAAATCAAAGAGCATCATCTGATCGACGGCGGCGATGCGGCGACGAAGGGCTGGGGCAGCATGACGGAAGCCCGCTGGCAGAAAACCCGTGATTTCATGGTGAACGCCAAACTGCTGAACGCGGATACCGACTGGAAGCAGGCGTATACCACCGAATTTGTCGACCAAATGCAGGTTAAACCCTGAGGAGCGTTGCGATGTCATCTGACTCTTTACTGATTAAAAATGCGCACGCGATCCTGACCGGCTTGCCGGGAGACGCGGCGCGCCACGCCGGGCCGGATATTCGTGTGCGTGAGGGTGTCATTGAGGCGATAGGTTCCCTGACGGCAATGCCCGACGAGCGGCTGATCGATGCCCGCGATTGCGTGGTCTATCCCGCCTGGGTTAATACGCACCATCATCTGTTTCAGTCATTGTTAAAAGGTGAACCTCAGGGGCTGAACAAAAGCCTGACCGCGTGGTTAAGCGCCACGCCTTATCGCTTTCGCGCCACATTCGATGCATCCACCTTTCGTCTCGCGGTGCGTATCGGCCTGACCGAACTGCTGCGTTCCGGCTGCGCTACTGTGGCGGATCACAACTACCTTTACTGGCCGGATATGCCGTTCGATACCTCGGAAATCCTTTTCAGCGAAGGGGAAGCGCTGGGAATGCGCATTGTGCTGTGCCGGGGCGGTGCAACGCAGGGGCGGACGATTGAGAAAGATGTGCCGCAGGCCCTGCGCCCGGAAAACTTCGATGATTACATGGCGGATATGGAGCGGTTGGTTGGCCGTTATCACGATCCGAAACCGACGTCGCTGCGCCGCGTGGTGATGGCACCGACCACCTTGCTGCATTCTGCGCCGGGTGCGCAGTTGCGCGAAATGGCGAAACTGGCGCGCAGTTTGGGCATCCGGCTGCACAGCCATCTGTCGGAAACCGTGGATTATCTCGATGCGGCCCGCGCCAAATTTGACATGACGCCGGTGCAGTTTTGCGCGGAACACGACTGGTTGGGGGACGACGTATGGTTTGCGCATCTGGTGAAACTGCTGCCGCAGGAAATCACGATGCTGGGCCAAACCCGCACCGGCATTGCGCACTGTCCGCAAAGTAACGGGCGTCTGGGCAGCGGTATCGCCGACTTGCTGGCGCTGGAACAGGCGGGTGTGCCGGTTTCACTGGGCGTAGACGGTGCGGCATCGAACGAAGCCGCTGATATGCAAAGTGAAGCGCATGCCGCATGGCTTTTGCAGCGCGCCCGAAAAGGCATGCTGGCGAAACCGCGCTATGACGGCGGCACTTTTGAAGGCGGCGGCGATGCAGCATCCATCGAAGACGTGGTGCGTTGGGGTAGCGCAGGCGGGGCGCAGATCCTCGGCCTGCAACAAAGCGGCACCGTGCAGGTGGGCATGCTGGCAGATATCGCCATTTACCGGCTGGATGACCCGCGCTACTTCGGCCTGCATGACATGGCGATCGGCCCGGTGGCCTGCGGGGGGCGCGCGTCGCTGAAGGCGCTGATGGTTAACGGTCGCGTTATCGTCGAAAACGATGTCATCCCCGGTCTCGACCTGGACACCATGCGCCATGAGGCGATGTCCGCCGTCCGTACCCTGCAACAGCGAGTTGCGCGCTAACCCTATGGGTTAAGAAGGATAAGAAAAATGACTCAATCTACTCAAACAAAAGGCTATGCATTGCAGGAACTGGAAAAAGAAGCGGGAATGGGCGCAATGGGTGAAGAGACGTTTGCCCGTGAAGTGCGTTGCATAGACTTGTCAGATTTCGAAAACCGTAAAAGCGAGATTGCCGACGAGCTCTGGAGTGCAGCCGTGGAAATTGGCTTCTTCCAGGTCAGTAATCACGGCATTGCGCTGAGCGATATCCGTCAGGCGTTCAGCATGACGGAAGATTTCTTCTCGCTGCCCGACGAGGTAAAAGCGCAATATCCGCTGGCTCGTAACGCCGGCTGGGAGAATAAGTCTCAGGTGCGCCCGTCAACCAGAACACCGGACCAGAAAGAATCTTACCAGATCACCCGTCCGCTGATGCAGCCGCTGTGGCCGAGTGAACAGGAACTGCCGGCGTTTAAACAGACCATGCTGGGCTTTGAATCCCAGTGCTGGCAGTTGGGCATGAAATTGCTTTCCTGTTTTGCGCTCAAACTGGGCTTCCCTGAGCACTTTTTCGAACAGGCACATAATCCGGACCAGCAAACCTACCAGAGTACGCTGCGCATGCTGCACTACTATGCCACTGAACAGTCGGAGCAGGGGATGTGGCGCGCGGGTGCGCATACGGATTTCGACTGCCTGACGCTGCTTTTCCAGCGTCCAGGCCAGGGCGGATTGCAGGTTTGTCCGGGTAAGGATCGCGAAAGCCAGCAGTGGACCAGCATCGAACCGCGTGAAGACGTGATCACCTGCAATATCGGCGACATGCTGATGCGCTGGAGCGACGATCGGCTGCCGTCAAATTTCCATCGTGTCAGAAGCCCGCTGCCCGACGAATATCAGGGTGCGCGCTACAGCCTGGCATTTTTCTGCCAGGCTAACAAAGACGTCGAAATTCTGGGGCCGCAGGCGAAATATCCGGCCATCAGCGCCGAAGACTATCTGCAACAGCGCATTCAGGCGAACTTTGCGAAAGGATAAAGAGAGCTGAAAAGCAAAAAGCCCGCTCAGGTTTCCCTGAGCGGGCTTTTCTAATATGGCTCCTCTGACTGGACTCGAACCAGTGACATACGGATTAACAGTCCGCCGTTCTACCGACTGAACTACAGAGGAATTGTGTGAACGGCCGCAATCTTAACGGGGTGTCGGCGGCATGTCAAAGGCGGATTACACATTCTGTGACTGTTTGCTTACAGAATGCGCAACCCGTTGAGCTTTTGGCAGATTTATCCCGTCATACCTCAGGCTGCCTCTGCGTCCATACCCCGAATCGATGGCGGGCGCAGAGAAATGAATGGGTTGCCTTCAATCTTGCACGATGAGCCGAATAACCGCTTAATCCTCGGTTTTGGCGCGGTAAACCCGCTGTGGGCGGCCAACCTTGCCGTAAAGGATCTCGGCGCGGAGCTGCCGGGCGGCGGTGGAAAACTCCAGATAACGGCGCGCGGTGGTGCGGCTTAGCCCCATGATTTTCGCCACGCTTTCGGCGGTGTGGCTGGCCAAAGGTTGGGCGAACAGGGTGCGTACTTTTTCCAGCGTGAGTTCATCGATACCCGCCGGCAAGGCCGCCTGTTGTTCACCGCGCGAATAGGTATTGAACATCTCGTCAATACGGCGCTGGTTAAGGCGCGCGTTATCTTTCAGCGCCAGGCGCCGCTGGCTGAAGCGCCGCAGGGTAGCGGCCAACCTATCGTAGGCCAGGGGTTTGATCAGGTAATCGAACACCCCGCAACGTAGCGCTTCGGCTACCGTATCCCTATCGCTGGCGGCGGTGATAAACACGATACCGCCCGTGTAGCCGCTCAGGGTCAACTCGCGCAGTAGTTCAATGCCCTGGCCGTCGGGCAGGAAGTTGTCCAGCAGGATCAGATCCGGTCTGAACCGCTCCACCATCATGCGCGCCTGCCCCAGCGTGCCGGCCAACCAGATTTGCCGGCCGCCGCCGTTCTGCTTGATGAACTCCGCATGCATCTCAGCCAGCGGCGTTTCATCTTCGACGATAAGAATATTTAGCCATTCCATAATTAAACCCATACTTGCAATAAAGATGCAAAATCAATGTAAGTTAATCGTGTCTTAAAATAAACGTCGCCTTATGAATAAACACCATAAAAATAATTAAGTAAATAAAAAACATTAAACAACTTATTACCGATTGAGTGTTTGTGAAACAGGTCAATAATTCGCGTTTTTTTTCTGTTTACCATAGCTTCATTAAATAAATTTATCGCCATTTTTAATTTCAACTTTATGGTTTTAAAGGTTTTATTTCTGCTCGTTAATGTTAATTAAAATGGTTTTTTGTTATTTATTGGTTATTCCAGAGAGACAATTATGTTAGGCGGTGCCGTATTTAATCGGGTGAAAAGATCAGATCATAAAGATATTGCACAGATTAATGCTTTTCTGCGCAGTAACGATTTGAATATTGATACTACGGTGGAAATTTTTATTACCGTGACCCAGGACGATAAGTTGGTCGCCTGCGGCGGCATAGCAGAGAATATTATCAAATGCGTCGCCATCAGCCCGCAAATGCGTGGCGAAGGGCTGGCGCTTACGCTGGCGACCGAACTGGTGAACCTGGCCTATGAACGTCATTACACCCAACTGTTTATTTACACCAAACTGCAAAATGAGCCGTTGTTCCGCCAGTGCGGCTTCTACCCGATAGCCCGCGTGCCGGGCATCGTGGTGCTGATGGAAAACAGCCCATGCCGCCTGAAACGCTACGCGGCCCAGTTGGCGGGTCAGCGGCGGCCAGGCAAGCGCATCGGCAGCATCGTGATGAATGCCAATCCTTTTACCCGCGGCCATCAATATCTGGTGCGCCAGGCGGCGGCGAAATGCGACTGGCTGCACCTGTTTCTGGTGAAAGAAGACACCTCGCGTTTCAGCTATGAGGATCGGCGGCGGCTGGTGCTGGCGGGCACTGCCGATATCGCCAACCTGAAGGTACACGAAGGATCGCAATACGTCATATCCCGCGCCACGTTCCCTTGTTATTTCATTAAAGATCAGGGTATTGCCGATGACTGTTATACCGAAATCGATCTGAAGATCTTTCGGCAGTACCTGGCACCCGCGCTGGGCATTACCCACCGTTTTGTCGGCAACGAGCCGTTCTGCGCGGTCACGGCCAAGTACAACCGCGATATGCGCTATTGGCTGGAAACGCCGGATTTGCCCAGCCCGCCGATCGCCCTGGTGGAAATTGAGCGTTTGCAATATCAGGGCACGGCGATCTCCGCCTCCTGGGTGCGCAAGCTGCTGGCGGCGGGTGATTTTCACGCCGCCGCGCCGTTGGTACCGCCAGACACCCTTTATTACCTGCAAGATTTGCAAACGCAGCGCCGGGCCAAACCGGCGACCAAACCCTTTGGTTTACTGCCCAAGCCCGTTATTAGGGAGAGCGTGCCGAAGGGGTCGTAACGGCTTTGGCCGTCGGAGCGCCCCTCGGTGCGCTAGGCCCGGGTATCTCGGGCGTGAAGACCATTTTGTGATTAAACCCTTTGTATCCGCACAATCAGGTGAACGATGAAAATTATCCGAGAAGCAATGGCCGGCACGCTGGAATCCAGCGATGTCATGGTGCGCATCGCGCCCGCCGAGGGGCCGGAGCACGATCTGCTGATCGCCAGCAGCGTGGAAAAACAGTTCGGCCAAGCCATCCGCCACACCTTGCTCGAGGTGCTGCAGCGTTATCAGGTGGAGCCGGTGCAGGTGATGGTGGACGACAAAGGCGCGCTCGACTGCGTGCTGCGCGCCCGGCTGGAAACCGCACTGATGCGCGCCAGCGACAATGGCCAACTGCCGTGGGGGGCCTGTGATGAAAACGCTGAATAAACACCGCGTGCGCCGCAGCATGCTGTTCGTTCCCGGTGCCAATGCGGCCATGGTGAGCAACGCCTTTATCTATCAGGCCGATGCACTGATGTTCGATCTGGAGGACTCGGTGATCCTGCGTGAGAAAGACGCGGCGCGGCGGTTGGTGTACCACGCGCTGCAACATCCTTTGTACCGGGAAGTGGAAACCATAGTGCGGGTCAACGCGCTGGATTCCGCCTACGGGCTGGCGGATCTCCAGGCGGTGGTGCGCGGCGGGGCGGATATCGTGCGCCTGCCGAAAACCGACAGCGCGCAGGACGTCGTGGAGATGGAACGCGAGATAGCCGCCATCGAAGCCGACTGCGGCCGCCCGGTCGGCAGCACCGGCCTGCTGGCGGCGATTGAATCGGCGGCGGGCATCACCCACGCGGTGGCGATTGCCCATGCCTCGCCGCGCCTGATCGGTATTGCTCTGGGCGCGGAAGACTACGTGCGCAACCTGCGCACCGAGCGTTCGCCGGAGGGCATCGAACTGCTGTTTGCGCGCTGCTCGCTGTTGCAGGCGGCGCGGGCCGCCGGCATTCAGGCGTTCGATACAGTGTATTCCGACGCCAACAACGAAGCCGGATTCCTCCAGGAAGCGGCGCTGATCAAACAGCTCGGTTTCGACGGCAAATCCCTGATCAATCCCCGGCAGATCGAACTGCTGCACAACCTGTATGCGCCGACCGCCAAAGAGGTGGCCCATGCCCAGCGCGTGGTGGACGCCGCCGCAGCGGCAGAGCAGGAAGGGCGCGGGGTGGTGTCGCTCAACGGCAAAATGGTCGACAGCCCGGTGATAGAACGCGCCCGGCTGGTCTTGCAACGCGTAGCGCTTTCCGGCATCCGAGAAGAGCCGGTTCAGCAGGGAGAAGAAGCATAATGAAACGTCAACAACGACTGATGCCCTTGAATATCCTGGCGGACCTGCGTTGCTATCAGGATGCCTCCAAGGCCAATCAACAGGCCCGCAAACCGCGTGATGCTAAACGCTGTGACTCGCTGGAACAGGCGGTGCACCGCAGTGGGTTACAGGACGGCATGACCATCTCCTTCCACCATGCGTTTCGCGGCGGTGATCTGGCGCTGAATCAGGTGATGGAGACGCTGGCGGCGATGGGGTTCCGCAACCTGACGCTGGCCTCAAGCTCGCTAAGCGAATGCCACGCGCCGCTGGTCGACCACATTCGTCACGGGGTCGTGAGCCGCCTCTACACGTCGGGCCTGCGCGGTCCGTTGGCGGAAGCGATCTCGCGCGGCCTGCTGGCCGAACCGGTACAAATCCATTCCCACGGTGGCCGGGTCAACCTGATCGAGTCCGGCGAGTTGAAGATTGACGTTGCCTTCCTCGGCGTACCGGCCTGCGATGATTTCGGCAATGCCAACGGCTACAGCGGCGAAGCCTGCTGCGGCTCGCTCGGCTATGCCAAAGTGGATGCCGACGCGGCGGGCACCGTGGTGTTGTTAACCGAATCGATAGTGCCTTATCCGCACCATCCGGCCAGCCTGGCGCAGGATCGGGTGGATCTGATCGTACAACTGCCACGGGTGGGGGACGCCGACAAGATTGGTGCCGACGCCACGCGCATGACCTCCAACCCGCGTGAGCTGCTGATTGCTCGCCGCGCCGCCGAGGTGATTGCCGGGTCCGGCTATTTTACCGAAGGTTTCTCGCTGCAAACCGGCACCGGCGGCGCTTCGTTGGCGGTGACGCGTTTTCTGGAAGACAAAATGCGGGCACGCGGCATTCGCGCCGGTTTCGCCCTTGGCGGTATCACCTCGACCATGGTGGATCTGCATGAAAAAGGGCTGATCGGCCGGCTGATGGACGTGCAGAGCTTTGACCGCGTGGCGGCGATGTCTTTGGCGCGTAATCCCAACCACATTGAGATCAGTGCCAACCAGTACGCCAACTTCAGCTCGAAGGGGGCCACGGTCGACAGGCTCGACGTGGTGGTGCTGAGCGCGCTGGAGATCGACACCGATTTTAACGTCAACGTGCTGACCGGCTCCGATGGCGTGCTGCGCGGCGCTTCCGGCGGCCACTGCGACACCGCAGCGGCGGCGCGGCTGGCGATCATCGTGGCACCGCTGGTGCGCGGGCGAATTCCGACGCTGGTGGAGCAGGTGACCACCTGCGTGACCCCGGGTTTCAGTATCGACATTTTGGTTACCGATCACGGTATTGCCGTCAACCCGACACGCCCGGAGCTGGCGCAGCGGTTGCAGGAGGCCGGTTTGCCGGTGGTCGATATCGACTGGCTGCGCCACCGCGCGTTGCTGCTGACCGGCGAGCCCGAGCCGATCGCCTTTACCGATAAGGTGGTGGCGGTGGTGCGTTACCGCGACGGTTCGGTGATCGACGTGGTGCATCAGGTGGCGGAGTAACTCTATGGCTTACGTTGCCCCCGAACTGGCTGCCAACCGCGCCGTAAGCCTGCCGGAGCTGCTCACCAGCCGCGATTGCCGCCAGGCGCGCCAACAGGCATGGCTGGCGCGCCATCAATCCACGCTGTTGGTGTTGACGCTGGTGGTGCCCGGTGCGCGAAAAGACAGCGCGTTGACGCGCAACATCTTCAACCTCGGCTGGCAGGCGCTGCAACAGCTATGGCGCGAGCAAGGTTGGCGCTGTCTGCAGGCCGAAACTCTGGCGCTCGCCACTGGCTGCGAAGGCTTTCTGGCATTGCAGGCCGATGCCCGGCGGGTGAAGGACTGCGCCATGCAGTTAGAGGTGCAACAGCCGATTGGCCGGCTGTGGGATATCGACGTGCTGGATACCCAGGGGCGTATTTTGTCGCGGCGCGATCTGGGGCTGGCGGAACGTCGCTGCCTGTTGTGCGGCCAGCCGGCCAAACTGTGCGCCCGCCAACGGCGGCACGACAGCGAACAGCTGCTGCAGCAAATGGAAAGGATGCTCAATGATGCGCTCTCAGCCCGTTAAGCCTGCCAGGCGTGCGCCGCAAACGGCGGCACAGGATTTCGCCCGCACCGCCTACCGCGCACTGCTGGTGGAAGTGAACCTCACGCCCAAACCGGGGCTGGTGGATCGCCATAACAACGGCGCTCACCGGGATATGAACCTCGGCCACTTTTATCGCAGTGCCCGCGCCATCGGCATCTGGCTGCCGCGTTTTATCCAACAGGGTTGCGATGATGCGGCGCGCCCGGCAGACGAACAGCTGTTGCGGCTGCGCCCGCTGGGCCTGGCCTGCGAAAACCATATGTTCCAGGTCACCGGCGGCGTCAACACCCATAAAGGCAGCGTGTTTTCCCTCGGCCTGCTGTGCGCCGCTTTTGGCCGCCGTTATCAGCAGCAAAAGAAGATCGATGCCGCAACGCTGTGCGCCGAGGTGGCGGCCATGTGTCGTGGGCTGGTGGCGCGCGAGCTGCAAACCCGCAACGCATTGCAGACCGCCGGCCAGCGCTTGTTTGCCGAACATGGCCTGAGCGGAGCACGCGGCGAGGCGGAGTCCGGCTTTGAGCGGGTGATCAACGGCGCGCTGCCGTTCTACCGACAACGGCTGAAGGCGGGCTGCGATGAGCAGACGGCGCTGATGGACAGCCTGCTGTGGCTGATGGCCCACAACCAGGACACCAACGTCGCTTCGCGCGGCGGCCTGGCCGGGTTGCGCTGGTTGCAGCGGCGTGCCGACGGTCTGTTGGCGCAGGGCGGGGCGCAGGGCGCACGGGGCAGGCAACGCCTGCGGCAGTTCGACGCCGACTGCATCCTGCGCCACCTCAGCCCTGGCGGCAGCGCCGATCTGTTGATCGTCACCTGGCTGCTGGCGCAATTACCGAACTAAAAACAATAACCCTTCTTCAGGAGAGTCTTATGTCTCAAACCCAGGAAAAAATCTGGAAAGCGATAGTGCCGCTGCTGGTGCTCGCGATCCTGCTGTTGATACCCACGCCCGACGGCATGCCGCCGCAGGCCTGGCGCTATTTCGCCATCTTTGTGGCGATGATTGTCGGCATGATCCTGGAGCCGATCCCGGCTACCGCCATCAGCTTTATCGCCGTGACTCTCAGCGTGCTCAGCGCCAACTGGGTGCTGTTTGGCGCGCAGGAACTGGCGGAACCGGGTTTCAAGGCCGGTAAAGAGGCGTTGAAGTGGGGGCTGGCGGGCTTCTCCAGCACCACCGTCTGGCTGGTATTCGGCGCGTTCATCTTTGCGCTGGGCTACGAGGCCACCGGGCTTGGGCGGCGTATCGCGTTGTTCCTGGTGAAGTTTATGGGCAAGCGTACCCTGACGCTCGGCTACGCGGTGGTGATCATCGATATCCTGCTGGCGCCGTTTACCCCGTCCAACACCGCACGCACCGGCGGCACGGTGTTCCCGGTGGTGAAAAACCTGCCGCCGCTGTTTGACTCGTTCCCCAACGACCCTTCGTCGCGGCGTATTGGCGGCTACCTGATGTGGATGATGGTGGTCGGCACCAGCATCAGCTCGTCGATGTTCGTCACCGGCGCGGCACCCAACGTGTTGGGGATTGAGTTTGTCGGCAAAATCGCCGGGGTGCACATCAGCTGGATGCAGTGGTTCCTGGCCTTCCTGCCGGTCGGGCTGCTGCTGCTGATTGTCGCGCCGTTGATTTCCTATTACCTGTACAAACCGGGCGTGACCCACAGCAGCGAAGTGGCTGCCTGGGCCAATACCGCGCTGGGTGAAATGGGCAAGCTGACGCGCAAGGAGTGGACCTTGATTGGCCTGGTGCTGTTCAGCCTGAGCCTGTGGGTGTTCGGCGGCAAGTTGTTGGATGCCACCACGGTCTGCCTGCTGGCGGTCTCGCTGATGCTGGCGCTGCACGTGGTGTCGTGGAAGGACATCACCAAATACTCCAGCGCCTGGAACACGCTGGTTAACCTGGCGACGTTGGTGGTGATGGCCAACGGCCTGACGCGCTCCGGCTTTATCGACTGGTTCGCCCAGACCATGAGCACCCACCTGGACGGCTTCTCGCCGAACATGACGGTGGTGGCGCTGGTGCTGGTGTTCTACTTCGCCCACTACCTGTTCGCCAGCCTGTCGGCGCATACCGCCACCCTGCTGCCGGTGATCCTGGCGGTCGGCAAAGGGCTGCCTGGCGTGCCGTTAGAGCAACTTTCGATGCTGCTGGTGTTGTCGATCGGCATCATGGGCGTGCTGACGCCGTACGCCACCGGGCCGGGGGTGATTATCTACGGCTGCGGCTACGTGAAATCGAAAGATTACTGGCGGATGGGCGGCATTCTCGGCGTGGTGTATATCGCCGCACTGCTGTTGATCGGCTGGCCTATCCTGCGTTTGTGGTATTAAGTTGCCTGCGGCCATCTCTCGATGGCCGCTTGTCGGATCCTCTCCCCGTGATACTCGTCACACACTTCACCGGATAACCTCTCCATCATAGCGAGGCGAAAGCTAACATATTCAAAATAATCACTTTCCTGGAGCCTCTGCGGATGAGAAGAAAAACGTTATTGCTGTGCTTGCCCTTATTGTTGACCGGGAATGCCCTGGCGGACACCAACGACTATCAGCTGGAACAGGTGCTGCTGATGAGCCGCCACAACCTGCGTGCGCCGCTGGCCAATAACGGCAGCGTGCTGGCGCAATCTACCCCCAAAGCCTGGCCGGCCTGGGATACGCCGGGTGGCCTGTTGACCACCAAGGGCGGGGTGCTGGAAGTGTATATGGGCCATTATTTCAACGAGTGGCTCAAGCAGACCGGCGTATTGCCGCAGGAAGGCTGCCCGACCGCCGGCAGCGTTTACGTTTACGCCAACAGCCTGCAACGCACGGTCGCGACCGCGCAGTTCTTTACCAACGGCGCGTTCCCCGGCTGCGACATCAGCGTGCACCACCAGGAAAAAATGGGGGAGATGGATCCCACCTTCAACCCGATCATCACCGACAACAGCGAAGCCTTCAATCAACAGGCGCTGGGGGCGATGAATACCGAACTGGCCTCGCTGAAGCTGGATGCCGCCTACAAACAATTGGCGAAAATCATCGATTACCAAGCGTCCAGCGCCTGTAAAACCGACAAGCACTGCGATCTGACCAAAGAAGCCAGCAAGATGAGCGCGGTGCCGGGCAAAGAGCCGGGCGTCGCCGGCCCGCTGCGGGTGGGGAACTCGCTGGTGGACGCCTTCATGCTGCAATATTACGAAGGCTTCCCGATGAAGGACGTGGCCTGGGGCAAAATCACCACGCCGCAGCAGTGGAAACAGCTGGCACAGTTGAAAGACGGTTACCAGGATTCGCTGTTCACCTCGCCGGTGGTGGCGCAGAACGTCGCCAAACCGCTGCTGACCTACATCAACGGCGCCTTGATTGGCGAACGCAAACCGGATGCGCCGAAGGTGACGGTGCTGGTGGGCCATGACTCCAACATCGCTTCGCTGCTGTCGGCGATGCGCTTCAAGCCTTATCAGCTGCCGCACCAGTATGAGAAAACGCCGATCGGCGGCAAACTGGTGTTCCAGCGCTGGCACGATAAGAAAAACGATCGCGACCTGCTGAAGATTGAGTACGTCTACCAGTCTGCGGACCAACTGCGCAATGCCAACCCGCTGACGCTGAAAACGCCGCCGCAGCGTGTGACGCTGGCGCTGGAAGGTTGCCCGGTGGATAAACAGGGTTTCTGCGCCTGGAGCGATTTCGAAAAAACCATGAAGGATATTCTGTAATCTCACCGTTCCTCTCCCTCCGGTTGGGGGAGAGGAATAATCGTTGTTGCCGGTCCATCCGGCGTCTAAAATTAGCGGCCTGCACACTCACCCTGGACGACAAGTGTTCTCTTCCTTTATCCCCACCATCGAATGGCTGAACCTGGACGGTTATCCGGGGCAGATCGCCCGTTGCCGCTTTTCCCTGGCGGACTATCAGGACCGCTGTTTCGGCGACGCCGGTATGGCGATCCCCGATCATCTGGCGCGTGCGGTGCCAAAGCGGCGGGCGGAGTATCTGGCCGGGCGTTATCTGGCGCGGGCATTGCTGGCGCCGTTGGGGTTTGCCGATTTTACCTTGCCGAGGGGAGAAGACCGCGCGCCACAGTGGCCGCAGGGAATTGCCGGGGCGCTCAGCCATAATGCGGATACCGCGCTGTGCGCGGTACATCGGGAAAGCGGGCTGGGTGGCGTGGGGTTGGACGTTGAAACGCTGATCCCGGCTGAACGAGCCGAAGAACTGTGGACCGCCATCGTCGGCGAAGAAGAGTGCGCAACGCTGCGCCAGCGCCCGCAGGCGTTTAACCAACTGCTGACGATAGCCTTCTCCGCCAAAGAGAGCCTGTTCAAAACCCTTTACCCGCAGGTGGGTTGCTACTTTGATTTTCTCGATGCGCGTATGGTGGCGATAGATACGCGACAACGGACCTTTGAACTGGAACTGCTTAAGCCACTCACGGCGCATTGCCACGCCGGCCGCCGTTTTAGCGGGCGTTACTGGCATGAAAGTGACGATGTAACCACATTTATCTATTTATAAATCAATTAAATAAATCATGTGACGCCGTCACTTTATCTGTCGGCGGCGCAACAGATGACGCGTACCTTCCGCCACCAACAACAGCACCGCCAGCCAGATCGGAATATAGGTCAGCCATTCGTCGCGGCCGATACTCTCGCCCAGCAACAGCGCCACCACCACCAACAGCACCGGCTCCACGTAGCTCAGCAGGCCAAACAGGCTGAACGGCAGCAGGCGGCTGGCCAGGATATAACACACCAGCGCAAAGGCACTGAGAATACCCAACAGCGGGATCTGCACATACAGCAGCGGATGAGTGGCCAATGCGGCCTGCGGCCCGTTTCCGCCAAAGGCGAACCAGCCGGCGACCGGCAGCATCAGCGCCAGTTCGCACCACAGCCCGCCAAGGTTATCGGTGCCGAAATGCCGACGCAGAATAAAGTAAACCGGATAACCCAGCGCCACCACCAGCGTCGCCCAGGAGACGCCGCCGACCTGATACAGCTCGTTGCCGACGCCGATAATGGCGCAACCCACCGCCAGCTTTTGCAGCAGCGAAAGACGATCGCGGAAAATTACTCGCCCCGCCAGCACCATGGTCAGCGGCAGCAGGAAATAACCAAGCGACACCTCCAGCGCCTTGCCGTGCAGCGGCGCCCACAGGAACAGCCACAGCTGAACCCCCAGCAGCGCGGAACTCAGCGGCAGAAACAGCAGGCGGCGCGGCCGCTGTTTGATCCAGCGCAGCGTCTCGCTGACCCGGCGCCAGTCGGCGGAAAAAATCATAAACAGCGTCAGGAACGGCACCGTCAGCAGGGTGCGCCAGCCGAAGACCTGTTCACCGTCGAGCGGGGCCAGCGTGGAGGTGTGGTAATACATCACGGCGAACAATACCGAGGCGACAACCGAAAGAACGATCCCTTTAATCACGTGCGATCCCGAAAGGTTATTGATTTTATTGCAGGTACTCTAGAGAAGTTTGGCGCGGACAACAATGGCGCGCATCACACTGGACAATCCTCGGCGGCGAGTTAAAATAAATACTGGTTATTCATACAGGCATTAAGCAATGACTCTCGATCTTTTCGAAGACGCCGTGCCACCGCCGTGGCGCGAGCAGATCGCTCCGGGCGCGGTGGTGATGCACGGTTTTGTGCGCGACCACGGGCCGGAGCTGCTGGCGGCGGTGAAGGGGGTGATCGCGCAGGTGCCGTGGCGGCACATGACCACGCCGGGCGGCCATGTGATGTCGGTGGCGATGAGCTGGTGCGGCAACGGCTGGAGCAGCGACAGCCGCGGCTATCGTTACTCCGAGCGCGATTCGCGCAGCGGCAAACGTTGGCCGCCCATCCCGGCTATTTTTATGGCGCTGGCGGACGAAGCGGCGCAGCAGGCGGGCTTTGCGCCGTTCGTACCGGATTCATGCCTGATTAACCGCTACGATCCCGGCAGCAAGCTGTCGCTGCATCAGGATAAAGACGAACACGATTTTGGCTCACCGATCGTCTCGGTCTCCCTGGGATTACCGGCGGTGTTCCAGTTCGGCGGCATGCAGCGCAGTGATCGGGCCCAGCGCATTCCCCTGGCGCACGGCGACGTCGTGGTGTGGGGCGGCCCGTCGCGGCTGTGCTTTCACGGCATTATGCCGATCAAAGAGGGCTACCATTCGCTGGTGGGGCCGCACAGGATCAACATCACCCTACGCAAGGCGCTTTAGCTGCGGCTCTTTGGCCAGGCAAGCGACCAGATAATCGATAAACACCCGCAGTTTGGGCGGCAGATGCTGGTTGGGTGCATACAGCAGCCACAGGCCGCCGTGGTAGCTGCTGAGGAAATCCCACGCCGGCAGCACCTGCACCACCTCACCGCTGTCCAGCGCCTGTCGGGCGGTAAAATAGGGCAGGCTGCCGATGCCGAGGTGCTGTTTCACCGCATCCAGCCGCACGCCGGTATGGTTGGCGGCATAGCGGCCACGCACGTTCACCGTGATCGTTTTACCGGCGCGACGGAATTTCCAGCGGGCGTCGTTGGGCGTTTCCCCCAAATAAATGCAGCTGTGCTGTGCCAAATCCTGCGGCTGCTGTGGCGTGCCGTGCTGCGCCAGATACTCCGGCGTGGCGCACAACAGGTGTTCTATCGTCATCAGTTGGCGGCCGATCAGCCCGGGCGATGGGCGATCGGTAATGCGTAACGCCAGATCGACCCGATCGTCAATCAGGTCCATATAGCGGTCTTCCAGCCGCAGACGCACGTCCACCTTGGGGTAGCGGCGCAAAAATGCCGGGATATGCGGGTGCAGCACGAAGCGGCCTACCGCTTTGGGGACGCTGACGCTGATCAAGCCTTCCGGTTCTACGGCGCCCTGGCCGCTGATTTCCATCACCGAATGCGCGGCGTCCAGCATGCTGCGGCAGCGCAGGAAGGCTTCTTCGCCCTGTTCGCTCAGGCGCAGCTTGCGGGTAGTGCGATGCAGCAGTTGCAGCGCCAGTGCCTGTTCGAGTTTCGCCACGCTGCGGCTGGTGGCCGAGGGCGAGGTGCCCAGCAGGCGGGCGGCGGCGGAGAAGCTGCCGCTTTCCACCACCTGAACGAAAACGGCCATTTCGGCCAGCAGAGAATGGGATAGATTTGTGCTCACAGCGCAAAGGTCCATTGTAAAGAAGACGGATTATCCTTTGATTATGGCATGAATATACTAGGCAGAGTTCCGTAACCAGGAGAAAGCCATGACCGAACGACTTTATTATTACAGCGACGAGCTACAGGGCGAAGCGCAGGTGTTGGCCTGCACCCCGGTCGAAGACGGCGGCTATGCCGTGGAGCTGAGCGCGACGCTGTTCCATCCGCAGGGCGGCGGGCAACAGGCCGATACCGGCGCTCTCGGCGCCATCCCGGTACTGCGCGTGGCGCAGCAGGGCGATAAGGTGCTGCATTTCACCGCCGAACCCGTGAGCGCCGGGCCGGTGAGCCAACAGGTAGATGGCGAGCGGCGCCGGTTGCACGCCCGCTGGCATTCCGCCGGCCACCTGATTGGCTGGGTGGGGGAAAACCACGGCTGGCAACCGGTGAAGGCGCATCATTGGCCAGGAGAAGGGCGCATCACCTTTGCGCCGGGCGCAGATCCGCAAACGCTGGAACAAGGTGCCCTGCAGGCGGAATTGCAACGGCTGATCGCGGCCAATTTGCCGCGCAGGCAGTTGGACGTCGATGGCGTGCGTCAGGTGGGGTTCGGCGATCTGCCCGTTTACGGCTGCGGCGGCACCCACGTGGCCTCGCTGAGCGAGCTGGGCGCGGTGACCATCACGGCGGTGAAGATGAAAAAAGGGCAGTTGATTGTGCAGTATGAAATGGGCTGAGCAGGCTCAGCCCTGGCGATAAGTCGGTCAGAATCGAATTTGCACCTTGGACGACAGGTTTTTGTCGGCGGCGGCGATCAGCGCATTTTCAATCGCTTCCGGCGGGTATTCGCCGCTGAGCAGGGGCAGCGGGTCGATGCGGCCGTCCTGCAACCATTTAACGGCGGTAGTAAACTCGTCGACAAAGCGGAATGAACCGACCCAACGGATTTCCTTCACCAGCATGGGCATGACCGGATAATCGACGCTGTTGGCGCCCATGCCCACTTGCACCACGGTGCCGGCGGGGCGGGCCAGGGCCACGGTTGAGGCAATGGCCGCCGGGCTGCCGGAGGCTTCAAACACCACGTCGAAATAACCTTTGTTTTCCTGATAAGGCGCAGCGCTGCCCTCATTCAGCGGGTTGAAGGTGGCGGTGGCGCCCATTTGCCGGGCCAGCGTCAGGCAACGATCACTGACATCGGAGGCGACCAGTTCGGACGCGCCGGCGCTGCGTGCAGCGGCCAGGATCAGGCAGCCGATGGGGCCTGCACCTATCACCAGCACGCGTTTCCCCACCAGCGTACCGGCAACATTGACTGCATGAATGGCAACCGCCAGCGGTTCGGCAAAGGCCATCACCTGTGGCGCGACGTTATCGCGGTAAGGAATGCATTGTTGCTCCGTTGCCACCACGTATTCGGAAAAACCGCCGTTAACGTGCGGATTAAACTGCGCACTGCCCATAAAGCGCATGGTGGCGCACAGGTTTTGTTTGCCTGCCAGACAGTATTGGCAATGATTGCAGGGTTGCGATGGGTTGACCGCCACCCGCTGCCCCACCCGCAGTGCCGATCCGGCGGGGGCCTGGCTGACGGTACCGACGAATTCATGCCCGACCACCATCGGGTGTTTGAGGACCGACATGCCGGCGCGGCCGTGCTGGTAATAATGAATATCGGAGCCGCAGATGCCGCCGCGTTCCACTTTCACCAACACGTCATTCTCATCGTATTCCAGCTCGCGCAGCTCAACGCGCACGTCTTTTTCACCGTAGGCGAAGCAGGCTTTGCAGCTTAGGGTCTTTTTGCTCATTATTTTGCCTCAATGTTGTGGAGGTCCGCGTTGGCGTGCGGCGGTAAAGGTTTTTCCGGTTTCGGGGGAACGAGCACCTCAATCTTGCCGACCAGGAAGGTATACGCCAGCAGGCCCATTAACGCGACGGCGGCGATATACCACATCGCATAGTGGAAGTTATTGGTGCGTTGCAAAATGACGCCAATGACGATCGGGCTGACGATGCCGGAAAGGTTGCCGCAGATGTTCAGGCAGCCGCCCATGGTGCCGATGAAATTGCGCGGGATCACATCGCTCCAGACCACCCAGCCCAAATTGGAGAAGGCGTTGGCGAAGAAGGCGATGGACAAAATGGCGATGGCGATCACCGGTTGGTCTTCGAAAAAGTTGACCAGGCAGATAATCATGGTCAGGAACAGGCCCGACATGACCGGCAGTTTGCGGGCAAAGGTGCGGGACTTGCCCTTTTTCAGCAGCATATCGCTCAGCGTGCCGCCACACAGCACGCCGGCCATCGCCATCAGGTAGGGGAAGGACGCGCCCAACCCGGCTTTGGCTATCGGCAGGTGCAGCCCTTTTTCCAGGTAAACGATAAACCAGGTCAGGAAGAAATAGAGCGTGGAGGAACAGGCGAACTGGGCGATGAACAATCCCCAAACGGTGCGCTGCCTGAGGAAAAAGGCGATATCGCTCCAGCGCACTTTTTCGCTGACGTTAGCCTGGTTTTTGGAGCCGTAACCGCCACCTTCACGAATATAGTCCAGCTCTCGCTGATTGGTTTTGCGGCTGTGCTGCGGATCGCGGTAGGCGATCAACCAATAGATGCCGAACAAAATGCCGACGCCGCCAGACAGATAGAACGACATCTCCCAACCGTATTCCGCCACTATGTAGGAGAGCGCCGGGGTTAACAGCGCCAGACCGATATACTGCGCACTGGAGTAAATGGCCGTGGCGCGCGCACGCTCATGGTCGGGAAACCAACTGGCGATGATCTTGGTGTTGGACGGGAAGGAAGGGGCTTCGGCAACGCCAATCAGCGCCCGACAGGCCAGCAGCATCAGGAATGACGCGGTCGCGGTGGCGAATAAATGGTGCGAGGCAAACCCCATCATGAAGGTAAACAGGCTCCATAAAATAATGGCGCTGCCGTACAGAATGCGCGAGCCGATGCGATCCAGCACGTAACCGACCGGGATCTGGCTGGCGGCGTAAAACCAGGTAAACATGGAAAACAGCAATCCCAACTGGGTGGCGCTGAGATCGAATTCGGACTGAATCTTGCTGCCAGCGACGGACAGGTTGGCCCGGTCCATATAATTTATTGCCGTGACGATAAACAACAGCGACAGAATAAAGAATCGCGACTTTGTTGCTTTCATTTTTTTGTCCTGGTGAGTGACTTGTTTTTATAGGTTTTTGGGTACAGAGGCGGTATGCCCGCCGTGGGCAAATACGCATTCGGAGGCTGTGGGAAAATTACAACACGGCAAGCCAACCGCCATCGACGTAAATGATTTGCCCGTTAACGTAATTGGACGCGTCGGAAGCCAGATAGACGGCGGTGCCGATCAACTCCTCCGGTTTGCCCCAGCGCTTTGAGGGATTGCTGGCTTTCACCCAGCTGTCGAAGGCTGGGTTGTCAACCAGCGCGGCATTCATATCGGTCAGAATATAACCTGGGCCAATGGCATTGGACTGAATGTTAAATTCGGCCCATTCGGCCGCCATTGAGCAGGTCAGCATCTTGATGCCGCCCTTGGCGGCGGTATAAGGCGCTACCGTCGCGCGGGCCGCCTGGCTGGTCAGCGAGCCGATATTGATGATTTTTCCGCCCTTGCCGCGGGCGATCATCCGCTTTGCGGCGGCACGGGCAACGATAAAGGCGCTGGTCAGGTTGGTATCGAGCACGCGTTGCCACTGCGCCAATTCCAGATCGACCAGCGGTTTGCGATATTGAATGCCGGCGTTGTTGATCACGATGTCGACTTCGACGTGCTCCCGATCGAGCTGGCTGAATACCGCTTCAATGGCTTGTTCATCGGTCACGTCAAAAGCAAAACCGCGTGCCCGGTGGCCTTGCGATTGCAAGCGTTCGACCGCTGCCTGTACCGTCGCGGGTTGGGTGCCGTTAAGGATAACGGCGGCACCGGCCGCCGCCAGCCCCTCAGCGTAGGAAAAACCTAATCCGCGGGTGGAACCGGTCACCAGCGCCGTTTTCCCCGTTAAATCAAACAGAGCAGACATATCAACCCCTTATGGTTGGTTAAATGATCCTGATGCCTGCCGGGCCGTTAGGGGCATTATGCGAAATGCTGCACTAACAGCTTGTATGACATCATTCATATTAAAATTGCGGTAAGCCTTGATGGAAATCAATGCGGTTAAACGGTTTTTGAAACTTCGATCACAAAAGAAAATTTCATCGTGGGAAGGGTTTCCTTTAAACTGCATATAAAACAATTGGTTATTTTGTCTTTGTTTTACAGTATGACGCAGCGCACATAATTTTTAATTGGCGCTTTAGGGCTTGCGTCATCGGTGATATAAGTTTCTTTATCTTGTAGGACAACTTATAAGTTTGCGATCAAAGGAGTTTCCAGTGGGCAATTTAAAAATCACCGGCGTAAAAACCATTCTCACCGCCCCAGGCGGCATCGATCTGGCGGTAGTGAAGGTAGAGACCAACCAACCGGGGCTGTATGGGCTGGGGTGCGCGACCTTCACTCAACGCATACATGCGGTGAAAACGGCAATTGACGACTACATGGCGCCGTTTTTGATCGGTAAGGATCCGGCGCGGATCGAAGATATCTGGCAATCCGCCTGCGTTAGCGGTTACTGGCGCAGCGGGCCGATCATGAATAATGCGCTGTCCGGCGTCGACATGGCGCTGTGGGATATCAAAGGCAAGGTCGCCGGTTTACCGGTGTATGAACTGCTGGGGGGCCAGTGTCGCGATGGCATACCGCTGTATTGCCACACCGACGGCAGCGATGAGTTCGAGGTGGAGGACAACATTCGTGCGCGTATGGAAGAGGGTTACCAATACGTGCGTTGCCAAATGGGGATGTACGGCGGGGCGGGGACGGATGACCTGAAGCTGATCGCCACTCAGTTGGCGCGGGCAAAAAACATTCAACCCAAACGTTCGCCGCGCAGCAGCACGCCGGGCATTTATTTTGATCCGGACGCCTACGTGCGAAGTGTGCCGCGTCTGTTTGAACATTTGCGCGACAAGCTGGGGTTCGGCATCGAGTTTATCCATGATGTGCATGAGCGGGTGACGCCGATCGCGGCCATTCAACTGGCTAAAACGCTGGAACAGTACCAACTGTTTTATCTGGAAGATCCGGTGGCGCCGGAAAATATCGATTGGTTGAAAATGCTGCGCCAACAGTCCTCTACGCCGATCTCAATGGGGGAATTGTTTACCAACGTCAATGACTGGAGAACGCTGATTACCCACAATCTGATCGATTACATCCGCTGTCACGTCAGCACCATCGGCGGCATAACCCCGGCGAAAAAACTGGCGACGCTGAGTGAAATCCACGGGGTACGCACCGCATGGCATGGGCCGGGGGATATTTCTCCGGTTGGCGTAGCGGCTAACCTGCACCTGGACATGAGCCTCACCAATTTCGGTATTCAAGAGTACACACCAATGAATGACGCGCTGCGCGAGGTGTTCACCGGTTGCCCGGACATTGAGCGGGGTTATGCCTACCTGAGCGATCGCCCGGGGTTGGGCATAGATATCGATGAGAAAAAAGCGGCGCAGTACCCGTGCGTCGGCGGGATCCCGTCCTGGACGCTGGCGCGCACGCCGGACGGCACGGCATCCCGGCCTTAACCTCGCTTGAGGGCGCATTTATTGCGCCCTTTGCAAGCGAGCTACTCGCTGCCCGATGCCGTCTGCTTGAGTTTTTCGATGGCGATGACGTTCTCCGCCATCGCCTCATTGAGCACCGCAACGGCGGTAGAAGAGTCGCGGTTCTTAATCGCCATAAACACCTTGATGTGCGCCTCGACGCTTTCCAGCGAGATGCCCAGTGCCCGGTTCAGTTCTTCCAGATAGTAGTAATAGGTGTCTTTGATCGAGTGCATCACGTTGTAGAACACTTTGTTCTGCGACGCTTTGGCGATCGCGAGATGAAACTCGAAATCGGCCTGGGAATACTTCTTGTAATCGTCTTTGTTGACCAGCATGCGGTTCAGCGCCTGTTCCAGCGCGGTGATGTCTTCCGGTGTGGCGTTTAATACCGCCAGCTCCATGCATTTGAACTCTACCGTTTGGCGGAACACCATCATGTCGTGAAACTCTTCACGGCTGAGGTGCATGATGGGTTGCTGTTCGTTGAACAGGTTTTGCGGATTGAGGTGTTTGGCGACGAAGCTGCCTTTGCCCTGATGGGTCACCACAATGCCCAAATCGCGCAGCCGCTGCACCGCGCTGCGAATGCTGACCCGACTGACGTTGAAAGAGGCGGTCAGTTCGGCTTCTGAAGGCAGTTTGCTCCCCGGCGGCCAACTGCCGTCCAACAGTTTTTCTTTAATTTGTTCGTAAACCGCGTTGACCACGTTGTGTTTTTGGATTGATTGAAGACTCATGATATCCGTCGCATAAGTTGTCCTACAACATGCCTGTGGTATAGCACGCCGCGCTACAGGTGTGAAGTTTTTCACCGCATTTTTGCGTGGCTGGACCCAGCCAAGGCGTCATAAATTTATTTTGTGATCGCCATTTCAATTTACGGCACTGGCGATTGATTGCGGTGCAATAGTGATTCATTTTTGATCTTGAAGGATGTCATACAAGTAATGGTATGACATGTGGTTTTTTAAAATGATAAACAGAAAAGCCCTGTCTGCCCGTATGGACCGGTATTCATTAAACCTCCCTTGGGAAAACTCACATGAACATCAATTTACCCGTCAAACTGGCGCCAATCCGCTGGCGAAAGCTTATCCCACTGGCTTTTATCACCTATAGCCTGGCCTACCTTGATCGCGCCAACTACGGTTTTGGCGCAGCGGCAGGGCTGGCACAGGATCTCAATATTACGCCCGGCATGTCGTCACTGCTGGGAGCCTTGTTCTTCCTCGGTTACTTCTTTTTCCAGGTGCCTGGCGGCATTTACGCCGAGAAACGCAGCGCGAAGGCGTTGATTTTTTGGAGTCTGGTGCTGTGGGGGATTTTGGCCACGGCCACCGGCTTGGTCAGCAATGTGGCGACCTTGGCCGTTATCCGCTTCCTGCTCGGGGTGGCGGAGAGTGTCGTGATGCCGGCGATGTTGGTATTCCTCAGCCATTGGTTTACCAAGCAGGAGAGGTCGAAAGCCAATACTTTCCTGTTCCTGGGTAACCCAATCACCGTGCTGTGGATGTCGATCCTGTCCGGTTATTTGGTCGATGCCTTCGGCTGGCGCGGCATGTTCATCATTGAAGGGGTGCCGGCGATTATCTGGGCGGCAATCTGGTGGGTAATATTTGTCGATCGGCCAAAAGATGCCGCTTGGCTCAGCGAGCAGGAGAAAGCCGACCTCGAGGCTGCGCTGGCCGCTGAACAGACGGGCATGCAACCGATTAAAAATTACGGTGAGGCATTCCGTTCCCGCAAGGTTTTGGCGCTGTCGTTTATTCATTTCTTCTGGAATATCGGCATGTACGGCTTCATCATGTGGCTGCCGTCGATTTTGAAAACGGCCTCCGGCATGGGCATCGTCGCTACCGGCTGGTTGTCCGCCGCGCCCTATCTGCTGGCGGTGCCGCTCATGCTCAGCGCATCCTACTTCTCTGATAAATATCAGCAACGCAAACCGGTAGTGCTGCTGTTCCTGGGATTGGGCGCGGTATGTTTTTGCGCGTCCTTCACGCTCGGTGCCCATCATTTCTGGCTGTCTTATGTGCTGCTGGTGATAGCCGGCGGGGCGATGTATACGCCGTATGGCCCGTTCTTTGCGGCGATCCCGGAGTTGCTGCCGCGGAACGTGATGGCGGGGGCGATGGCATTCATCGTGAGTTTCGGCGCGTTGGGGTCATTTGTTGGCGCCTGGATTGTCGGCTATCTCAATGGCGTTACGCAGGGGCCGCAGGCGTCTTACGTCTTTATGGGCACGTCGCTGATTATCGCGGTGGCGCTGACGGCGCTGACCCGTTTCTCCAACCCGGCGCCGCGGATTGGCGCGCCTGACGCCGCGGCCTGCCGATAAAGTCAGGCCGGGTGGTCATTTCGCCGGCCCGGCCTGTCGCAGCTGGGTGCAGAAAGCGCATTGGCATCCGGCCTGCGGCAATGCTGCGCAGGTGCCGATGTTGACCGCCTGCGCATCCATCGCGTGAAAACCATAGAACATGGTCTCGAGGTTACTTTCCGCCGCACGCGCCTGTTCTGGCTGCGGTTCCGGCACCTTCGACTGAAACGCGGCCGCCCGCCCGGCCAGCAGGCCAAGGAACAGCAGCGAGAGTTGAATTTTCATCCTGGCTCTCCTGACTTTGGTTTTTGATACACTATAACATTACCTCGATTCTGCCAAGCCAGAGCGCCTTGTGCGTTTTCCACCCTTGGTTAGCGAAATTAGTTCGTTCAACTCCCCGCCGATTTGGTTTGTTATCTCACCCATAACGTTCCGAAATAAAGAAGGCGTGGCAAATCTATGTTTAAGTTCTCTTTCAACACATTAACCGGCGGGATAACAGTGGCATTGGGCCTGGCGGCGAGCGTTCATCCGGCGCTGGCGGAGGTGCAGGGCGGCACGCTGGTCTACCTGGAACAGCAGGCGCACACCAACCTTTACCCGCCTTCCGGCGGTTTCTACCCCAACGGCGGTATCCTCAACCAGATCACCGACAAACTGACCTATCAGAACCCGAAAACGCTGGAGATTGAGCCGTGGATCGCCGAATCCTGGAGCAGCAACGCCGATAAAACCGAATACACCTTCAAGCTGCGCCCGGGCGTCACCTTCTCCGATGGCACGCCGCTGGACGCCAACGCGGTGGCGAAGAATTTTGATACTTACGGTCTGGGCAATAAAGACAAACGCCTGCCGGTGTCGGAGGTGATCAACAACTATGACCGCAGCGAAGTGATCGACCCGCTGACCGTCAAATTTTACTTCAAACGTTCATCGCCGGGCTTCCTGCAGGGCACCGCCACCATCGGCTCGGGGCTGGTGTCCCTCAGCACCCTGAACCGCAGTTACGACGAACTCGGCGACGCACGCCATATCATCGGCTCCGGCCCGTTCGTGGTCAGCGGCGAAACGCTGGGGCGCGAAGTGGATCTCAGCGTACGCAAGGATTACACCTGGGGGCCGGCCAAACTGGCGCAGCAGGGGCGCGCCAATCTCGATGGCATCAAGGTGATCGTCACCGGTGAAGACAGCGTGCGCATTGGCGCGTTGCAGGCCGGTCAGGCGGACTTTATTCGCCAAATTCAGGCTTATGACGAGAAGCAGACGCAGGATCAGGGGTTCACGATTTACGCCGCCCCGACGCGTGGCGTTAACGACAGCGTCGCCTTCCGGCCGGACAACCCGCTGGTGAGCGACCTGCGGGTGCGCCAGGCGCTGCTGCATGCCACCGACAGCAAGCAAATCGTCGAGACGCTGTTCTCCGCCAATTACCCGCAGGCCAAATCGGTCATCGCCTCGTCCGCCGCCGGTTTTGTCGATCTGTCCGACAAGCTGAAGTTCGATCCGCAGTTAGCCAACCGTCTGCTGGATGAAGCCGGCTGGAAAAAGGGCAGCGACGGCCTGCGCGAGAAAGAGGGCAAAAAACTGCTGCTGAATGTGTATGAATCCTTGCCGCAGCCACAGAACAAGGCGGTGTTGCAGCTGGTTTCGCAGCAGTGGGGCAAGGTGGGTGCGCGGCTGAACATCCTGGCCGGCGACGCCGGCAGCCGGGTAGCGGATAACCTCGATCCGCAGAAAACCCCGGCGACGGTGGTGGAAGTGGGCCGCGCCGATCCCGACGTGATTAAAAGCCAGTTCTACCCGACCAACCGCGATGCGTTGTTGCAAAAAGGCGGCAGCGGCAAGAACAGCCAATTCAGCGATGACAAGCTGAACGCGCTGCTGCTGGGCATCGCTTCCGAAGTCGATGCGCAAAAACGCCTGCAAATCGCCGGCGAGGCGCAAAACTACCTGCTCGATCAGGCCTATGTGATCCCGTTCTTTGAGGAGCCGCAGGTGTTTGCCGGCGCGCCTTATCTGAAGGGCGTCAGTTTTGAAGCGGTCGGCCGCCCGAGTTTCTATGGCGCCTGGTTAGAGAAACATTAAGGAGGCCACGATGACCCGATATCTGGCGAGGCGCATTGGGCAGGCGGCGCTGGTGCTGTGGGCGACCTTCACCCTGTCGTTTATCCTGCTGCAGGTGCTGCCCGGCGATGCGATTCTGATTAAGTTCCAGAACCCGGACATGGGGCTAAGCCCGGCGCAAATCGCCGATATGCGCGCCGCTTATGGGGCCAACGTCTCGCTGTGGCAGCAGTATTTGCACGCGCTGGGCAACGTGCTGCGTGGCGATCTGGGTTACTCGATTCAGGCCGGCGTGCCGGTCACCGATCTGCTGGCCACCAACCTGCCCGCCACGCTGCAACTGGCGATACTGGGCTTCTCGCTGGCGTTGATCCTGGCGCTGGCGATGGCCTTTCTCTCCAACTTGAGCGGTTTCGGCGGGCTGAGATCGGCGTTGCAATCGCTGCCCTCGTTGTTTGTCTCGGTGCCTACCTTCTGGCTGGGCATCGTGTTGATCCAGGTCTTTTCATTCCAGCTCAAGTTGATCCCGGTGATCAACCCGGGCGAGTGGGAAGGGTTGATTCTGCCGATCGTGACGCTGGCGGTACCCATTTCCGCCCCGCTGGCGCAGATCCTGATCCGCAGCATTGATCAGGTCCAGACCCAGCCGTTTGTCGCCGTGGCGCGCGCCAAAGGCGCCAGCCGCAGCGGGGTGTTGTGGCGGCATGTGGCGCGCAACGCCATGCTGCCCGCGCTGACCATCGCCGGCATTTTGTTCGGCGAGCTGATCGCCGGGGCGCTGATCACCGAAACCGTGTTTGGCCGCAGCGGGCTGGGGCAACTGACCTTGCAGGCGGTGCTTAATCAAGACGTGGCGGTATTGCAGGCGATTGTGGTGATTTCCGCCGCCGCCTTCGTCACCATCAACTTGCTGGTGGATCTGCTGTTCCCGCTGCTGGATCCCCGATTGAAAACGCAAACAGGAGCCGCCGTATGAGCAGTATCTCCTTTGAAAAAGCGACCGTGCCGGAACGCGATCTGGCCGGGCTGGAAAGTGAAGGCACCTTGCCGGCCAGCCGCCCGCGCCGCCGCAGGCGCGTGCCGGTGACGCTGTTGCTGGCCTGGGCGGTGATCGCCATTGCGGTGCTGTGGGCGTTGGCGCCGCAGCTGTTTACCGCCTACAGCGGCACCGAGGGCATTGCCGGCGCGCAGCGGCTGGCGCCGGGCGGGGTGCACTGGTTGGGCACCGATCAATTGGGGCGCGATCTTTACGCACGCATTGTTTATGGCGCTTCGCAAACGCTGTCCGCCGCGCTGGTGGCGGTGGCGCTGGGCTTGTTGCTGGGTACCGCGCTCGGGCTGATTGCCGGTGCGGTGGGCGGCGTGGCGGACGATGCGGTCATGCGCCTGGTCGATGTGCTGCTGTCGATTCCCGGCCTGCTGTTGTCGCTAAGCATCATTATTCTGCTGGGGTTTGGCACGGTGAACGCCGCCATCGCCGTCGGGATCACCTCGGTCGCCAATTTCGCCCGCCTGGCGCGCGCGGAAGTGGTGCGGGTGCGGCACAGCGATTACGTCGAGGCGGCCTATGGCAGCGGTGGTACCTTTTGGGCGGTACTGTGGCGGCACATTCTGCCGAACTCGCTGACCTCGGTGATTGCCTTCTCGGCGCTGCAATTCGGCAGCGCCATTCTGGCGATCGCCACCCTGAGTTTCCTCGGTTACGGCACGCCGCCGCCAACGCCGGAATGGGGGCTGTTGATCGCCGAAGGGCGCAATTACATTTCCACCGCCTGGTGGCTGACCACTTTCCCCGGTTTGGCGGTGGTGGCGGTGGTGCTGGCGGCTAACCGCATCAGCCGCGCGCTGGCGAGGACGTATTGATGAGCATTCAAACCGCATTGCAACGGGCCGCCGCCACGCCGGTGCTGGAGCTGGACAAGGTGTCCATCGCCTATCAGGAGGCGACCGGCAGCCGCCGGGTGGTACACGACGTTTCGTTCTCGATCCAACCGGGTGAGGTGGTGGCGCTGGTCGGTGAGTCCGGCTCGGGCAAGACCACCACCGCGCAGGCGATCATTGGCCTGCTGACGGAAAACGGCCGTCTGGAGCAGGGCGCAATCCGCCTCAACGGCACCGACATTGCCCACTGGTCGTCACGCCGACTGGATGCGGTGCGCGGCGCGCAAATCAGCCTGATCCCGCAAGACCCTTCAAGCTCGCTTAACCCGGTAAAAACCATCGGTGAGCAGGTGGCGGAGATCGTCAATATTCACCGCCGCTTGCCGCGCAAGCAGGTGCAGCAGCGGGTGGTGGAACTGTTGACCCGGGTTGGCCTGACGCACCCGGAGCTGCGGGTGCGTCAGTATCCGCACGAGCTTTCCGGCGGCATGAAACAGCGGGTGCTGATCGCTATCGCCATTGCGTTGCAGCCGGCGCTGATCATCGCCGATGAGCCTACCAGCGCGCTGGACGTCACGGTGCAGAAACGCATTCTTGATCTGATCGACGAGCTGCGGCAGGAATTCGGCACCGCGGTATTACTGGTGACCCACGATCTGGCGGTGGCGGCGGAGCGCGCCGATCGGCTGCTGGTGTTCCGTCACGGCCGGGTGCAGGAACAGGGCGTAACCGCCGAGGTGCTGCGTGCCCCCGCCAGCGACTACACCCGCCGGCTGTTTGCCGATGTGCCTTCGTTGGCCGGCGGCGCCGCGCCGCAGCTAAACCTTGGCACGCAAGCGCCGGCGATCCAGGTTAACGGGTTGGTGAAAGATTTTCGTCTGGCCGGTTCCGGCGGCAAAAGCTACCGCGCGCTGGATCAGGTTTCCTTCAGCGTGCAGAGCGGCACTACTCATGCGCTGGTGGGGGAATCCGGCTCCGGCAAGACCACGCTGGCACGCTGCCTGCTCGGTTTTCAGCGGCCGGACGCCGGGCAAATCATTATCGACGGCACCGATTTCACCCGGCTGAAGGGGGAAGCGCTGCGCCAGTTCCGCCGCCGCATCCAACTGGTGTATCAGAACCCCTTCGGTTCGCTCGATCCTTCGCAGACGCTGTATCAGGTCATTGAAGAGCCGCTGCTGAACTTCGAACCCTTGGGCAAAGCCGAGCGCTATCGCCGGGTGCGCGAGCTGTTTGAACGGGTGGCGCTGCCGGACGATCTGCTTGGCCGCAAGCCGCGCGAGCTGTCCGGCGGCCAACGCCAGCGGGTGGCTATCGCCCGCGCACTGGTGTTGCAGCCAAGGGTCCTGGTGCTGGACGAAGCCACTTCGGCGCTGGACGTGACGGTGCAGGCGCAGATCCTGCGCTTGCTTCAGGATTTGCAGCAAGCGTTGGGGCTGACCTATTTGTTTATCTCGCATGACCTGGCGACGGTGCGGCAGATTTCGCACAGCGTATCGGTGTTGCACCGTGGGCAGCAGGTGGACGGTGGCGCGACCCGCGACCTGTTCGCCATGCCGGGCAGCGATTACACCCGCCAGCTGATTGAGGCCATTCCCGGCCGCCAAGGGTATGCCGCACAGCCAAAGAGTGAGGACGCGTTCCATGAGCAGTAAGAGACTTGGTTTTTTCACCCGGTTGTTGGATCAGGGCAGCGCGCAACAGCGTTACCGGCTGGCGACCGAACAGATTGTGCATGCCGAACGGGCCGGGTTTGATACCGCCTGGGTGGCGCAGCACCATTTCCATGAGGATGAGGGCGGCCTGCCTTCGCCGCTGGTGTTTTTGGCGCAGGTGGCGGCGCGTACCCGCCATATTCGGTTGGGCACCGGGGTTATCACGCTGCCGATGGAATCGGCAATTCGCGTGGCGGAAGACACCGCGGTGCTGGATCTGTTGTCCGACGGCCGGCTGGAGGTTGGCATTGCCGCCGGCGGCACCCCGTCCTCGTTCAGCGCTTTCGGGTTCGATGCCCAACAGCGCAACGCGGTGTTTGCCGATAACCTCGATACCCTGCTGCGGGCCTGGCGCGGCGAGGCGTTGGGCGGCGAGGATAACCGCTTGTATCCGGCAGCGCCGCAGTTGGCGCAGCGCGTCTGGCAAGCCACTTTCTCGGTGGAAGGCGGCGAGCGCGCAGGGCGGGCCGGTGATGGCCTGATGCTGTCGCGCACTCAACCCCGCCCGGCGGATGCGCCGGATTTGCCGCTGGACGCGTTGCAAAACCCGATTATCGACGCCTATCTGGCGGCGCTGCCGCCCGGCATCGCGCCGCGTATCATGGGCTCGCGCACGGCGTTTGTCACCGACCACAGCCAGCAGGCGCGTGACTTCGCCGCGCAGGGGCTTGGGCGGGGGCTGGAACGCTTGCGCACCAGCGGTCACCGGCCGTCCGATGAATCGCTCGACGGATTGATTCGCGCCTTTGACGTGCACCTGGGCACGCCGGATCAGGTTATTGCCTCGCTGCAACAAGACAGCGCGCTGGCACGGGTGACCGATCTGGCGTTTCAGGTGCATTCGATCGATCCGCCGCACGCCCATGTGCTGCGTTCGATCGAACTGATCGCCCGCCATGTTGCTCCGGAACTGGGCTGGCAACGCCGCAATCCCGCTTCCATCTCCCACGAACATCACGCTGAGGAAAAGGTATGACAACCGCATTGAACACTGAAGATCTGCTGGCGACGCTGGCGGAGATCGTGCCCGGTTCGGCATTGGCGCAGGCCAGAGCGACGCGTCAGGCGGCGACAGACGCCATTCAGGCCAGCTATCAGGCGCTGTTTGCTCCCGCCGACGCCGGGGATTTTCCGCCGGCGCAGCGGCTGCTGATCGCCCAGCGCATCAGCGAATGGCAGGCCGACCAGCCATTGGCCGCACACTACGCGGCGTTGCTGGAACAGCAGGGCGGTGCACCGGCCGGCCCGCGTTGGCAGGCGGCGCTGGATCATGCCGAACGGCTGGCGTTCAAGCCCGCCAGCGCCGACGCGCAGCATTTGCAGGGGTTGCAACAGGCCGGTTGGTCGCTGGACGATATCGTCACGCTGTCGCAACTGATCGCGTTTGTCAGCTTCCAAAGCCGCCTGCTGACCGGTTACCGGCTGCTGGGCGACAAACCGGTTGAGGTGACCGGCACCCCGGTCAGGGCCGGCGGTTGGCGTACCGACCCTGTTACCTTGAGCGGCCGCCATGCGCCGCCGGTGTTTACCCGCCAGGAACTGGGGTGGGAACCCTGGATCGCCGCCAAGCCGCTGGCGGAGTTTGATGAACCGGGCCAGGCGTTGTTGACGCGTTTCGGCCATAGCGATTCGGATTATTTCCGGCTGCTGGCGCGCAATCATCCGGTGCTGGAACAGCGCACGCTGGCGGACAGGGCGATTTTCTATACCCCCGGCGGGCTGGAGCGTAAAGATCGCGAACTGGCGGCGACGGTGGCCAGCAAGGTCAACGGTTGCATCTATTGCGCTTCGGTACATGCGCGCAAGGCAGCGCAACTGTCGAAACAAACGGAAGAGGTGCAGCGTCTGCTGGACGTAGCGCCGGGCGGCGTACTGAGTGAGGGGCAAGGGGATCGCTGGCGGGCGCAGATTGATTTTGCCGCCGCGCTGTCCGCCACGCCGCCGCAGGCTGAAGCCCGGCATCTGGCAGCGCTGCGCGAGCAGGGGCTGGACGAACTGGCGCTGTTGGATCTGGTGCAATCAACGGCGTTCTTTGCCTGGGCCAACCGGCTGATGCTGACCCTCGGCGAACCCTTCGACGACTAAGGCGGATGGTCGCTTTACATCGGCCACACCGCATCGCGCACGGTGATCGCTCTGGGCAGCAGGCCCAGGGCGTAAAACCGGTCGGCAATGCTTTGTTGTTCGCGGATCACCTGGACATTCATTGCGCGGGTTTCATGGCTGCGGCGCGACAACGCCAGCTCAAGCGAGGCCGGTGGCAACCCCAGTTCGCTGGAGAGATAACGCGCCGCTTCAACCGGCTGCTCGGCAATGTAGCGGCCGGTATTTTGCAGCGCCAGCATCACCTGCTGGAGCAGATCGCCCGACTGCTCGGCAAAGCGACGTCTCGCCAGATAGAACTGCTGATTCAGCACCCGCTGCGTGCCGTCGGCGATCACCCGCAATTCCCCCGAACGCTGCGCGTCGCTGAGCAACGGATCCCACATCATCCAGGCGTCTACCGCCTGATAGTCGGTCGCCGACAGCGGATACTTCGGCGGCGCGTAGACTATGCGTACGTCGCTTAGCGCCAGCCCTTGCTCGTCGAGCATCTGCACCAGTAAATAGTGGACGTTGGAGCCTTTGTTGACCGCGATGCGCTTGCCGCGCAGATCGGCGGCGCTGCGGATCGGGCTGTCGTTCGGTACCACCATCGCTACGCTTTGCGGCGCCGGCGGCTCATAGGCCACATAGACCATGCCATGCCCTTGAGCCTGAGCGAAAATCGGCGGCACCTCGCCGGTGGTGCCGAAATCGATCTCGTCGTTGTTCAGCGCATGCAACAGCTGCGGCCCGGCGGGGAACTCGCTCCACAGGATGCTGATGTGCCGGTCGGCGAAACGCTGCTCCAGGCTTTGCCGCGCTTTGAGCACCCCGAGATTGCCGAATTTCTGATAGCCGATACGCAACTGTTGTTCCTGTTGCGGCCAGGCGGCGGGAGGCGAAACGGCGGTGGAGGCGGCGCGGCGGCGCGGCTTGATTAACCCGAGATGCGCCAGGTGGGTGCGCAGCGTGTTGCGGCTGATGCCAAGCAGCATGGCGGTTTGCAACTGGTTGCCGTCGCTGGCCTCGAAGGCGCTGCGCACCAGCGAGTTCAGCACCCGTTGATAGAGCTGCGTGGTGTCCCCTTGCAACTGGCGGCGCATAAAGTGCCCGATTGCGTCATCACCGGCGATGCCGGCATCTTGCAGGCTGTGATTCAGCCGCAACTGGTGGGGGGCGATCAGCGCATCTTTGCTCAGCAGCACGGCGTTGTGCAGGGTATTTTCCAGTTCACGGACGTTGCCCGGCCAGTGGTAATCCAGCAGCGCCTGCAGGGTTTCCGGTGCCAGCCGCAGCCGTGGCCGCCCCAACCGGTGGCCGTACAGCGTAAGAAAATGCTGGGCCAGCACCGGAATGTCGTCCGGCCGTTGGCGCAGCGGCGGCAGCGTAACTGCGGCTACGTTGAGCCGATAATAGAGGTCTTCGCGAAACAAGCGTTCGCGGATAGCGTTGGCCAAATCCACATGGGTGGCGGCAATCACCCGCACATTTACCTTCAACGCCTTGCGCGAACCGACGCGGGTGATCTCCCGTTCCTGCAATACCCGCAACAGTTTTACCTGTAATGGCAGGCTCAGCTCGCCTATTTCATCCAGCAGCAGGGTGCCGCCTTCCGCCGCCTCGAACCACCCCTGATGGGTGCTGGTGGCGCCGGTAAAGGCGCCTTTCTCATGGCCGAACAGCTCGGCCTCGGCGAGGCTTTCGGTCAGCGCGCCGCAGTTCACCGCCAAAAACGGCTGATGACGGCGCAGGCTGTTGTGGTGCAGATAGCGCGCCACCACCTCCTTGCCGGTGCCGGTTTCACCGACGATCAGCACCGTGGCTTCGGTCGGCGCCAGCCGGTCCAGCACGCTTTGAAAGGCGATCGACGCCGGGTCGATCAGCACCGGTTTGTCTGGCGCATAGGGTTGTGGGTTATGCATTGGGCGGCTCCAGGCTTGGCCGAGGCTAACGGATAAAAAATCTTATCCCAGCAGGGCGCCAACGGCGAGGGGAGCCAAAGTGCGGGGTGCTGCAAAAGCAGCAGTTCATCAGCAACGGCTGTTGCCAATGCAGCAGTTTTACCCGCGCTGTAAATCTACAACCAGATGATTTTAAACAACTAAAAAATCCCACGACGCTGGCATGCATCCTGCTAACAGATTTATAACCAAAGGGTAATTTTCTATCGATAAAAACCAGGAATGGTTATATGGGAAAGGCATAATGACTGAGTCCGTGAAAGAGAATATTAACGTTTTCTGGTTCCTGCCGACCCACGGCGACGGCCGTTACCTCGGCACAGCTCAAGGCGGGCGGCCGGTGGATTTACCCTACCTGCAACAAGTGGCGCTGGCCGCCGACAATCTGGGGTATTACGGCGTGCTGATCCCCACCGGCAAGAGCTGCGAAGATTCCTGGCTGGTGGCGGCGGCGTTGGCGCCGATCACCCGCCGTCTGCGCTATCTGGTGGCGGTAAGGCCAGGTTTGCAGCCGCCGAGCCTGGCTGCGCGCATGGCGGCAACGCTGGACCGGCTGTCCGAGGGGCGGCTGTTGATCAACGTGGTCACCGGCGGCGATCCGGTGGAGAACAAGGGCGACGGCATTTTTCTTAGCCACGCAGAGCGCTATGAGGTGACGCAGGAGTTTCTCGAGGTCTACCAGCGCTTAATGAAGGGCGAAAAGGTTGATTTTGCAGGCAAGCACATTCGTGTCGAAGGTGCGGAACTGTTGTTCCCGCCGGTGCAGGAAAACGGCCCGCCGCTCTATTTCGGCGGTTCCTCCGAAGAGGCTATCGGCATCGCCGCCAACCAAATAGACACCTATCTCACCTGGGGCGAGCCGCTGGAGCAGGTGGCGGAGAAACTGGCGGTGGTGCGCCAACGCGCCGAACAACAGGGGCGCAAGCTCAACTACGGCATTCGCCTGCACGTCATCGTGCGCGAGACGGAAGAGGAGGCCTGGGCCGCCGCCGATCGGTTGATAAGCCATCTGGACGAAGGCACCATTGCCGCCGCGCAGAAAATTTTTGCGCGCATGGATTCCACCGGGCAAAAACGCATGAGCGCACTGCACGGCGGCTCGCGGGACGATCTGCGCATCGGCCCTAACCTGTGGGCCGGCGTCGGCCTGGTGCGCGGCGGCGCCGGCACCGCGCTGGTGGGTAATCCGCAGCAGGTGGCGGAGCGCATTCTCGAGTATCGGCAGCTTGGCATCGACAACTTTATCCTTTCCGGCTACCCGCACCTCGAAGAGGCCCATCGCTTCGCCGAACTGGTGATGCCGCTGCTGCCGCTGGCGCAGCCGTTGAACCCGACGGCGCGCACGGTGAATACCGGCCCGTTCGGGGAAACCATCGGCGGCGACAAACGGCCAGCCTGATGTTCAAGGCGGCGTGATGGCCGCGTGCGCAATACCCCAACTCCCTCAGGGTTAAGTCCCCAATCTCATTCTGCGGCAGCGCTTTCTGCCGCAGTTTTATCTTTCAAAAAGAAAATAATTACGTTTCCCTGCATTTTTTTAACCTGGGTTACAAACGTACACATCTCTTATCTCTATCGTGACGAATAATTCAAATTGATAAAATTGCCCACTGTAATAAATGCTCAGATACTCGGGTTTTGAGTTGGCGTAATTAAAATAAGAGCAATCAGCTCAGATGCCAATGCATTGACCAGGGGAAATGGGCCAGATGGGCAGTTTTTTTAAGCAGGTATATCGGTATTCTCATTCTCGCCCTTATCGGCACAATGAAAATCTCTGGCCCTATGTGAGGATTGAGCGGGCCCAAAGCGGCGAAATTGCCGTATTGCATTATAAAAAAAAGCCGGTTCCACTGGTAGCGCTGTCCGCGTTGAAAGACAGTTGCCAGGGGCCGCTGCTGCTTACCGCAACCGGGCCTTCGGTCAAGGATATGTGTTTTAACCATATTCCCGCCATGCCGACAATGGGGGTTAATGGCGCCTATTCGTTGCACCCGCGGGTCGATTTTCACTTTTACGTTATCGTCGATATGGGGTTTATTGATCAACGGCCGGATATTATAGAAAAAATTATCTTGAAGCCGGATTTAATTCTTTTTACCACGGTGCACGGCATTGCCAAAATAATCGACCGGTTTACGCTGGCGGGCGTGAAGTGCCGGTTTGCCGTGGTAGAAGACGCAGCCTTTAAAATCTACAGCCCCAAAATAACCCCCTCAGAGCTGTGGGAGCATTACCGAAACGACCGCAGCGTCTCTTTTTCATCGGCCAATAAAACCATCGCCTTCACTCACGATATCCGGCGCGGGATTTTCGATGCCGGTACGGTGGTTTATTGGGCTTTCCAGATCATTTCATTTCTGGGGTTCAAACAGCTGTTTATTGCCGGATTGGATATGAATAATTTCCATTTGCCGCGCTTTTATGAAACGAAGGAAAATAAACTACCCACTTTTTTACCTGAAAAAATTGACGATATCATCATGCCTGCCTTTAGCCACGCCGGTGAAAGAATGAAAAACAACAGTATTGCCATCAAGAACTTTTCGTTGAGCAGCGCCATTGACAGTAATATTTTTGAAAAGGTTGATTATAATGATTTTTTCAAAAAAGGCTGATTTCACTACGGCTTTCTATGTTTACCCATTCCTGGCCTTTTCATTTTTCAGCGCCGTGTTTTGCGGGTATACCCGGGTCAATAATTTATTCCATATTGCCGGTTTTTTTTACCTTGTCGCGTTGGTCACCCGCCCGGAGCTCCGTTCGGCATGGCTAAAGCAGCGCAAGGCGGTGCAGGGGCTGGCGTTGGCGGCGTGTTTTTTGGCCTATTACTCCGCCAGCACTCTTTGGGGGGGAACGCCGGACGATACGGGGTCGGCCTTTACCCACAGCGCTTATATTCTGATCTACCTTGCCCTGCTGGTCACCCTGCTGGCTGGGCCCAGGCGTAATTTCTTACTCTGCGCGGTGATTGCCGGCATTGTGCTGCTGTGCGCGTATCTGGCTATAAGCGATTATCACGCTATTTATACCCTTAGGGAGACCTCGGCCCTCAATCCGGGCCCGCGTAATGTTATCGATCTCGCCGGCTATGCCGCCGTGGGCATTATTTTAAGCCTGATGGTAGTGCGCGATACCCGGCAAAAGAAAGTGCTGCTGGCGATCCCGCCGCTGTTTGCCTTTATGGTGCTGACGCAAAGCCGTGGCCCGTTGATTGCGTTATTGGCAGCGCTGGCGTTGACGACCTCATTCGTTACGCTCAATAAAAAAACGGCTATAGGCATTGCGACCACGATGATACTTGCCGTCGTCGTCGTTTTGTTTTCTGACATTGGCGAGATGCTGATTACGCGCTTTGAAGAGCTGTACCAACAGAGTTTTGTGCGCATGAGCATTTGGCGACACAGCCTGTCGCTGATAGGTCAGGCGCCGTTTTTTGGCTATGGCTTTGATAAAGAACTGGCCTTTACCAACTATACCGGTGAGTTTATTCATACGACCCACAGCCTGTACCTGGGCGCGTTGCTCAAGGGAGGATTGGTCGGGTTCTGTTTATTCGCCGCGTTGCTGGCGTTTGGCGCACGGCTTGCGCTGAGCTATCTCAGGGCCGGCCGCCGCCTGGAGGCCGCCTTATACCTGTTTATGCTGATCTTCTATTGCTCGCAGGGCATGTTTGTCATCGCCAACCCGGCCGAGTTTTGGTACCTGTTCTGGTTCCCGGTGGCGATGGTTTTGACATCGCCACCGCCTGCCGAAAATTGATCAGCCGTGAAGGGGGGCGAGTGCCAAGGCATTCGCCACTTTTTCAAACACCTGGTTCTCGGTGATGATGCTTAGCGGTTGGCGGCGTTGCGCTACGCTAAGTTTTTCGGCATCGACCGGCACGTACATCACCTGATGCAGTTCGCTATTTTGATAGGGGCCGGTGTGTTGCGGATTTGCCGTGACAAACAGGCTGACGGTCGGCGTTTTCAGGGCGATGGCCAGGTGCAACGGGCCGGTGTCGCCGGTCACCAGAACCTGCATGTTTTCCATGACCGCCAGCAGCTGCGGCAGCGTGGTTTTGCCGATATGGCTGACCACCCGTTGCCGTTCGGCTGCCGTCAATCCCGCCATAAACGCCTGCTCGATATCCTGCTCTTTAGGGGCGCCGATTAATTCAATTTGGTTATGCGCCGACTGCGCCAGCAAGAGCTTTGCCAGACGGATAAACTGGCCGACGGGCCAGCAGCGCAGCGGTTCAGACGCGCCCATCTGAAAGCCGATAACAGTTTTCCCCACGGCCTTGTCTTTGGGCGGGAAGGCGATGGGAATAAACATCTCGGTGTTTTGAGTCTCGCAACCCAATTGGGCCACCAGATCCAGCTTGCGCTGAATTAAATGCCCGCCGGTGCTGCGGCTTACGCCACTCAGCCAGCGTTCCATGCCGGTGGCTTTATTGCCGTAGGCGTCTTTGAACACATAATGGCAGCCGGCGGTAATCGCGGTGATCACGTCATAAGGGGATTTTGAGTGCAGGATGATGGCCAACTGGGGCCGGCGTTTTCGCAGTTGGCAAATCACGCCAAGCATGTCTTTCGCTTTATGATCCCAATAGATGACATGGTCAAAGTAACGGCTGGTCGCGACCAGTTGCTTGTTTTTGTGGCTGGAAACGAGAGTGATGCCGGCCGCCGGATAACGTTCGCGCAGCGCGCGAATGGCCGGCGTATTGAACATTAGATCGCCAAGCGCGGTGGTGGAAAAAATAACGATACTGTCGAAAACCAGGTCCGGCTTAAACGTGGCCTTGTCTTTGAAATGCCCTCCCAGCCGGGTGTAAAGCTGTAGGCCAGCGTTGGCCGCCGTTATTTTCCACTGTTTCGACATCTTGATTCACTTTGAGTTGATTGGCGCGCCGGTCGGCCAGGTGCATCATATGATGTTTACCTCAACGGGCCAATGGGCGGCAATATATTGCTACATATGTTTGCATAACCTTAATAAAGGGCAGCGGGCTGCCCCTGTGTTGCATCAATTTGGCCAAACCTGCGAACTGCGCGGCGTATCCATCCGGTAATCCGAATAGGGCCGCGTGAAGATCTCGCGGCCCAGATCGCGGGCGGCCAACAGCGGGTTACGCGGATCGCGGTCGATTTCGCCCCGGCTGTTGCCAGCGCCATGCACTACCCCGACAAACTCGGAGTGCGAGTAGCGGCTGAACTCCTGGATCTGATGCGCGATACCCATTGCCGCGCCGGGGTAGGTTTCTTCCGAGGCGACCGCCAGCCCGATGCGTTTGCCGCTCATGCGCTGATGCACCTGCTTCGCATCCGGATAGGCGTCGGCGTAATAGCTGAAAGCGCGGTCGAAAAAGGCTTTGGTCTGCGCCGACATGCCGTACCAGTAAATGGGGGTGCAAAACACCGCCGCATCGGCCGGCAGAAAATGCTCGAGGAACAGTTCGCCATAGCGGTCGGCAGGCGGCGGGCTGTGGCGCTCGTCCGTCAGAAATCCGCTGATATAGTCATCCAGAAAATGCAGGCTGGCCCCGATCCCCGCCTCGGCGGCGCCCGCCATGACGGCTTGCGCCAAAGCGGCGCTGTTGCCGTCACGGCGCGGGCTGCCGACCAGCACGATAAGGCGTTTGGGTTGATGAGTTGAATTCATGTGATTCTCCGTTTTCCGAGCGTGAAATTGTCATTGCCACTCTATAGGGAGCAAGGAACAGGCGACAAATGACGCTTTCTCTGCCAGGATGAATTCAATTCATCCCTATGGATTGTCCACTATGTTCGCCACGCTTCCGGTCACCGCACTGCGCACCTTTGAATCCGCCGCCCGCCTGCGCAGTTTTAAACAGGCTGCGCTGGAGCTGGCGGTTACGCCGACCGCCGTTTCGCACCAGATCAAGGCGCTGGAGCGGCAACTGGGTTTTGCCCTGTTCGACAGGGTGCCGCGTGGCGTGCGGCTGACGGAGAAAGGGGAGCGTTTGTTCGCTGGGGTACATACCGCGCTGCTCGATGTGGCAAATACGCTGGATGCGCTGCGGCCGGTGCCCAGCGCCGGCGCGCTGTGCGTCTCCGTGACCCATTCTTTCGCCGCCCTGTGGCTGGTGCCGCGCCTGGGGCGTTTTTATCAGGCTTATCCCCATTATCTGGTTCGCCTGGAGGCTTGCGCTGAGGTGATTGACCTGCAGCAGGACGCCAGCGTGGACATTGCCATACGCTACAGCAGCGCCAATTATCCTCGGTTGCATCAGGCCGCACGGTTGGAAGAACGTTTTGGCGTTTACGGCGCGCCGGGGCTGTCTGCCACACAGTTGCAAACCCCTGCGCTGATCACCGTTCGCTGGCGCGATTCAACGCTGTATGAAAACGGCTGGCGCGACTGGTGCCTGGCTGCCGGGGTCGACTGGTGGCAGCGGCACACGTCGCTGCGGGCCTACGATGAGGAGCATTATGCCTTGCAGGCGGCGGTGGCCGGGCAGGGGCTGGTGCTGGCCAGTTCGGTGATGGTGTCCGATCTGGTGCGTAACGGCCTGCTGGTGGCTTACCGACCGGATATCTGCGTGCCGGGTGCCGCTTATACTGCGCTGTGTGTGCCTGGGCGCGAACGACACCCGCCGGTGCGGGCGTTTCTGGGCTGGTTGCAGCAGGAATTGCGGTATTGAATACAGCACAAAATAAAAACTTTTCTGATGTGGAGCGTGGGAATATTGGGTAAATTCGGTATTCCATTCCCATGAGAGAGATGTCCATGAGCCAGCCAAGAACTTCTGATTATCCGATTGACGCGCAGTTTATTGAACGCTGGTCGCCGCGTGCGCTGGCCAATGATCCTATCGACGACGAAACCCTGCTGAGCTTCTTTGAAGCGGCGCGCTGGTCACCTTCGGCGTATAACATTCAGCCCTGGCGTTTTGCTTACAGCAAGCACGGCTCGGCCAGTTGGGACAGTTACCTGGATTTCCTGATTGAGTTCAACCGCGGTTGGGCGCAACACGCCTCGGCGCTGGTGGTGGTCATCTCCAAAACCACCAGCCTGAATGGCGATAAGGAAGTCGCTAACCCAAGCCATGCGTTTGATGCCGGCGCTGCCTGGGCGAACCTGGCGTTGCAGGCGCACTTGAAAGGCTGGCTGACCCACTGCATGGGCGGCGTCCACCACGACAAAATCAAGGCGGCGCTGAACCTGCCAGATAACTATGTGGTGCACGGCATGGTGGCGATCGGCAAAGCGGGTGATAAATCCCAGTTGCCGGAGTTCCTGCAGCAAAAGGAGATCCCTTCAGGGCGGTTGCCGCTGGAGCAGACGGTGGTCGAAGGGCTGAACTTCACCCTGTAATCGTTTCGCCTGACGTGAAAAAGCCCGCAGAGGATAACTTTGCGGGCTTTTTGCTTTCTTCAGGCCTTGCTCATCACCACAACCAGATAAATGCAGGGTTCGCCGCTTTCGTTTTTGAACACGCAGTCCGTCGGTGGGCCAAGTTCAAGGCAATCCCCTGCGGCCATTTCATGGCGATTTTCCCCTTCCAGGAATACCAGCTCGCCGGACAGTAACCAGATTAATTGGCGTTTGAACGCGTAGACGGAGGCCGGCATCGGGATCTCCGCCCCTGCGGGCAGCTCAACGCGCACCAGATCGAGCGGAATGTCTGAGCGCGGGGACACATGACGGCGGACGTAACCGCTCTCGGGATCGACCCAGACCGGTTGATCCTCCCGGCGCAGCAGCCGGCCTTCCTGCGTTTCCGCCCGTGCAATCAGTTTGGACATGCTCAGGCCGAAGGCACCGGAGAGCCTGGCCAGCAGCATGGCGGTGGGGCTGCTGTCGCCGCGTTCAATTTTATGCACCATGGCCCGCGAAACGCCGGCCCGTTCGGCCAGATCGGACAAGGACCAATGGCGGGCTTCGCGTTCGATGCGGATGCGTGCGCCGATGCGCTGATTTAGGTTGTCTAATTTATTATTCATATCGTAGTATGATAGTGGACAGTCAACCAGGGGGTCAACATGCTTATCCGTAACGCGACTATAACCGATAGCGAAGGTATTGCCGCTATCTATAACGACGCCGTGCTTAATACCACGGCGATCTGGAATGAACTCACCGTCGATGCGGCGAACCGTGCGGCATGGATGGCGGAACGCCAGGCGGCGGGGTATCCGGTGCTGGTGGCCAGCAACGAGGCGGGTGAGGTGATTGGCTATGCCTCGTTCGGCGACTGGCGGGCATGGGACGGCTATCGTCACACCGTGGAGCACTCGGTGTATGTGCGGCGCGACAGCCGCGGCGGTGGAGTGGGGAAAACCCTGCTGACAGCCCTGATTGAACAGGCGAGAGCGATAGGTAAACATGTGATGGTGGCGGGCATCGAATCCGGCAATACCGCGTCGATACAGCTGCACCTTAATCTGGGGTTCCAGAACGTGGGGCGGATGAACGAAGTGGGCGCCAAATTCGGCAAATGGCTGGATTTGACCTTTTTGCAGTTGCAGCTTGATCACGAAAACTCGCCGCCGGCCCGCTAATCCTATGAATATCATGTTATTGCTGCTGGTGGCGGCGGGTGTCAGCCTGGTCGTTCAGAACCTGCTGATGGTGCGCATCAGCGAAAGCGCATCGACGATCCTGATCGCTCTGGTGATCAACTCCAGCGTCGGCCTGCTGCTGTTGATGGCGCTGCTGTTCGCCAAAAACGGCGCCAGCGCCCTGGCTGAGGTGACCGGCAATTTCAGGGGCTGGATGCTGTTGCCCGGCTTGCTGGGCTCGTTCTTTGTCTTTTCCGGCATTTTGGGTTACCAAAAGCTGGGGGCTGCGACCACCATTTCGGTGCTGGTCGCCAGCCAACTGGTGGCGGGGTTGGGGGTGGATATTTACAAGGCCGGGCCTGCTGCGCTGCGCGACAACTTGCCTGCGCTACTCGGCGCCGTTTTGTTGGTGGTGGGCGCTTTTTTGGTGGCCAGAAGAAGTTTTTGAAACTGAGAAAAGCCTGCTCAGATTTCCCTCTGGCAGGCTGCCTATTACAACTGTTGCACCAGCGCTTTCAGTTGCCTGATAAGCGCGTTTTCCGAACCCGCAGCCTCAGGTTTGCCGGTGGACTGCCGGATAACCAGGGTGGTCGGCAACAGATCGTTAAACGCCTCTTGCGGCTGATTCGCCATGCTCAACAAATGGGTGACCGCACGTTTACCTATCAGATCAAAGTCCTGCCTCACCGTGGTCAGGGCCGGGTGGAAATACTGGCTGTCGGGGGTATCGTCATAGCCAATCACGGACACGTCCTGAGGTATGCGTTTGTTGAGTTGCCGCAACGCGCTGATGACCCCTAGCGCCATCTGATCGCTGGCGACCAGCATTGCCGTGATATCCGGGTGCCTGCCGAATAATTCCATGGTTTTTACCCAGCCGCTGTTGGCGCTCCAGTCGCCGTACTCGGTATCCGTCTCCGCAATGCCTGCCTGATACAGGGTGTCGCGCCAACAGGCCAGGCGCAGCCGTGCCGAAATGGAGCTTTCCGGCCCGGCCAGCAAACCGAATTTCCGGTGCCCCAGTTCCAGAAGCAGGTTGACGCTGCTGGCGGTGCCGTCGCTGTGAAGAAAGCCAAGGTGGCAGACTTCTGCGGCGGGCGGCACGTCCAGAAACAGTTGCTGTATGTCCGGGTTATCCCGCGACAGGGTTTCCGCATCCGCTTTTTCCAGCGGCAGGCTCATGACCACGCTGTTGATCTTCTGCGCCCGAAATTCATTCAGCGCCGATTGCAGGACGTTCAGCTGCCCGGTTTTCAACATCGATATCGCCACCTGATACCCCACCAATTCCGCATGGTGCTTGAAGGATGAGGCGATTTGCGAAGGAGCGTGCAGCGCAAGGGAGGTGGTGATCAAGCCAAACGTCGGCAAGGTTTTGCCGGCCAGGATCTGTGCGGAGCGGTTAGGCACGTAATTGAGCGTATTCATCGCGCCCAGCACGTTATTGCGCGTGCGCTCGGAGACGATATCCGGGTTGTTCAGCACCCGTGACACGGTTTGCTGGGAAACTCCCGCCTCTTTTGCCACGTCTTCCAACGTTGCCTGCCGTTTATTCATCAATTCAATCTCGCAATAAAGTACGGCGTTAAATAGTGCTACCGGTGAGGAACATGCAGAGCGCCGACACGCCGTGAATCCGTCCATGGAGGCTTGTATCGCGCGTCCATGCGCTCAACGGTCGGCTAACCTGCATGCTCCCACCCGTCTCAAGTTTGGGTGTCGCGGTATTAAACGCAGTTATTTAGCCCGTAATGTGCCCTTCTGTCTGAAAATGTATTAAAAAAACATTTAATGTCATGCGCAATACATTATAGGAAACAATCAACAAATAGCGTGATTGAACTCAAATATACCCACCAAATTTATTGCCCGTCAGGCCGGATATCGTATTTACTCGTTTTAAAATGTATAGCGCTATACATCCCTCTGACAGCAGGTAAGGATTGTTATGAAGCAGCCTCTTTATTCGGTAAAGGATAACTCGCCGGACAGCGTTCTCCCGCAGGTTCTGGCCCGGCAGGACTGGCAGAACCCGGCCGTCACCCATCTCAACAGATTGCCCGCCCACCCGCAATTTCGCAGTTGGCGCGCGCTTGAAGAGGCTAGGGATAACCGGCGCTCCGATCAACGCGTGTCGCTGGATGGCGAATGGCAGTTCGTTTATCTGGCGCAGCCCGAAGCGGTAGATCCGCACTGGTTGGTGGCGGATGGCCCGGATAGCCGGCCCGTCACCGTGCCTTCTAATTGGCAGATGGACGGCTATGATGCGCCGATCTACACCAACGTCCGCTACCCGATCTCGACCGAGCCGCCTTTTGTGCCGCAGGAGAACCCGACGGGGTGCTATTCGCGCGAGATTGACATCCCTGAAGCCTGGTTGAAGGCAGGCAAAACCCGAATCATCTTCAACGGGGTGAACTCGGCGTTCCACCTTTTTTGCAACGGGGTGTGGATTGGCTATTCGCAGGATAGCCGTTTACCGGCCGAGTTCGATTTAACCGATGCGCTGCATGCCGGCGGCAACCGTATCTGCGCGATGGTGATGCGCTGGAGTTCGGGCACCTGGCTTGAGGATCAGGACATGTGGCGCATGAGCGGCATTTACCGTTCGGTGTCATTGCTGCACAAGCCGGACACCCACCTCACCGATTTTCAATTGTCCGCCGGGCTGGATACGGAGTACCGGCATGGCACCTTGCAGGCCGCAGTCCACGTCGCGGCGGGGAAAGCCCAGTTGGCGGGGCTGCAGGTGGAGTTATCCCTGTGGCGAGGCGACGAAAAAATCGCCGGCCAACGCAAGCCTCTGGGCACGGAGGCGATTGACGAGCGGGGGGCTTATGCCGATCGCGTAACCTTTGCGTTGCCGGTACAGGCGCCGGATTTATGGAGTGCCGAGTTACCCCATTGTTATCGTGCCGTCATTGCGCTTTATGGCGCCGATGGGGAGCTGATTGAGGCCGAGGCGGCGGACACCGGTTTCCGCCGCGTAGAGATAACGGACGGGTTGCTGAAAGTGAACGGCAAGCCGCTGCTGATCCGTGGCGTCAACCGGCATGAGCACCACCCGCAACGCGGCCAGGCGATCAACGAAGAGGACATGCTTCAGGATATTCTGCTGATGAAGCAGAACAACTTTAATGCCGTGCGCTGTTCGCATTACCCCAACAGTCCCCGTTGGTACGAGCTCTGTGACCGCTACGGCCTTTACGTGGTGGATGAGGCCAATATCGAAACTCACGGCATGGTGCCGATGGCGCGGCTGAGTGACGATCCGAGCTGGTTCCCGGCTTACAGCGCCCGCGTGACCCGCATGGTGCAGTGTAACCGCAATCACCCTTCCATCATCATCTGGTCGTTGGGCAATGAGTCCGGGCATGGCAGTTTGCATGATGCGCTTTATCGCTGGATCAAAAGCAGCGATCCCACACGGCCGGTTCAGTACGAAGGCGGCGGGGCCAACAGTGCGGCAACGGATATCCTTTGCCCGATGTATGCCCGGGTGGATGAAGATCAACTCATCCCTGGGGTGCCAAAATGGTCGATAAAAAAATGGGTCGGCATGCCGGGCGAAAACCGCCCTCTGATACTGTGCGAATACGCCCACGCGATGGGCAACAGCCTGGGGGATTTTGACGAGTACTGGCGGGCGTTTCGTCAGTATCCGCGGCTGCAGGGCGGGTTTGTCTGGGACTGGGCCGATCAATCGCTGCTTAAAGACGATGGGAATGGCTCGATGGCATCGGCCTATGGCGGTGATTTCAACGACACGCCCAATGACCGACAGTTCTGCCTGAACGGCCTGGTGTTTGCCGACCGTACGCCACACCCTTCGCTCCATGAAGCCAAACATGCGCAGCAGTTCTTCCAGTTTTCGTTGGTGAGCCAGGCGCCGCTCGGGGTGGCCGTCGGCAGTGAATACCTGTTCCGCCGTACCGACAATGAAAGGCTGCACTGGCGCATTGAACAGGATGGGCGCGAATGGCGGTCGGGCGAGGTGGCGTTGGACATCCCGCCACAGGGCAATGCCGTCGTCACCCTGGCGGAACGCCTCGATTTGCCGGCCAATGCCCGCAATGTCACGCTGATCCTTGAAGTTATCCAGCCGGAAGCCACCGCCTGGTCATCGGCCGGGCATCGCGTCGCATGGCAACAATTCCGGCTGCCGACGGCGCTGGCGTTGCCGGATGCGCCAACACCCGGCGTTCGCCCTGAACTGCAGTTTCATGAAGAGGGTTATCGGGTGTTGCATGGCGAACAGCAATGGTTTATCGACCGCAACAGCGGCTTGTTGACGCAGTGGACGGTGGCGGGTGAAGACAAGCTGATGAGCCCGTTCACAGACCAGTTTGTTCGCGCGCCGCTGGATAACGACATTGGGGTCAGTGAAGTCGAACGAATCGACCCTAACGCCTGGGTGGAGCGCTGGAAAAAAGCCGGGCTGTATGCCATGCAGAGAACCTGCACCCAGTGCACGGCGGCGGCTTACGAAGACCGGGTGGAGATCCGCAGCACCTTCCATTACCGCTATGGCGATGAGGTTCTGATCGTCAGCCACTGGCAGATGATGATTGATGGCCACGGCGCGCTGAAGATCAACGTCGAAGGGGAGCGCGCTGGCCAATTGCCGCCGCTGGCGCGCATCGGCATGGTTTTCCAGGCCAGACCGGCAGCGGCAGATGTCGAGTGGTTAGGGTTGGGCCCGCATGAGAACTACCCAGACCGCCAAACAAGTGCCTGTTTCTCACGCTGGCGCCTGCCGTTGAGCGAGATGGTCACCCCGTACGTCTTCCCCACGGAGAATGGCTTGCGGTGCAACACCCAGGAGCTCAATTGGGGAGGCTGGCGTGTCGACGGATTATTCCATTTCTCCATCATGCCTTACGGCAGCAAACAGTTGATGGACGTTGACCATTGGCATCTGTTGCGCGCCGAGCCCGGTATCTGGATCACCCTGGACGCGCAGCACATGGGCGTGGGGGGCGATGACTCCTGGACGCCGAGCGTGCATGAAGAGTGGTTGTTAAAGGAAACGCAGTGGCGTTATCAGGTCAGTATTAAGCATCAGTAAGCGTGGAGGGGGATATACCCGTCATACTTGAAGCTGCCTCTGTGTTGGCTGCGCTCACTTACCCGAATCACTTACTACAGTAAGCTCATCGGGATGCGCTCCCTTGCCGCCGTGATGCAACTCCAATTATTTTGGGTCTATTTCCCCCATTAAAAAATAATAATCCAGGTGACACTATGAAATTGACTCAGCTCTCGGCACAGGAACGGCATAACTTTATTTATTTTATGCTTTTCTTCTTTTTCTACTATTTCATCATGTCGGCGTATTTCCCTTTTTTCCCGATATGGCTTTCGGATGTCAATCACCTCACCAAAACTGAAACCGGGATGGTTTTTTCATTTATTGCCTTGTTTGCCATTATCTTCCAGGTGGCTTTCGGCTTAATTTCCGACAAGCTGGGCCTGCGCAAACATCTGCTGTGGGCGATTGTCATTCTTTTGATCTTATTCGCGCCGTTCTTTATTTACGTGCTTGCGCCTTTGCTGCAATACAATATTTATGCCGGCGCGCTGGCGGGGGGCCTTTACCTGGGGTTTGTGTTCTCCGGCGGCGCGGGGGCTGTGGAGGCCTATATTGAACGCGTCAGCCGCACCAACCGTTTTGAATACGGCAAGGTTCGGGTTTCCGGCTGCGTGGGCTGGGCCATTTGCGCGTCGATAACCGGGCTGCTGTTCAGCATTAACCCCAACATTACCTTCTGGATCGCCTCCGGGTTCGGGGTGGTGCTGGCCGTCTTGTTGATTGTTTCCCGCCCGCAACCGAACCAGACGGCGCAGGTAATGGACAAGCTGGGGGCGAATCAGCGCGAGTTCTCGCTGGCCATGGCGCTGGAACTGTTAAAGATGCCGCGCTTCTGGGCCTTCCTGTTATACGTGATTGGCGTCGCCAGTATTTACGACGTGTTCGACCAGCAATTCGCCAACTTTTTCAAAGGCTTCTTTTCATCGCCGCAAAGGGGCACCGAGATTTTCGGTTTCGTCACCACCGGCGGGGAGTTATTGAATGCCTGCATCATGTTCTGCGCCCCGTTTATCATTAACCGCATCGGCGCCAAAAACGCGCTGCTGGTGGCCGGCGCCATCATGTCGGTGAGGATTATCGGTTCGTCCTTCGCCAGCAGCGGCATTGAGGTGATTTTACTGAAAACGCTGCATATGTTTGAGCTGCCTTTCCTGCTGGTGGGCACCTTTAAATACATCTCTTCGGTGTTTGATCCGCGGGTGTCGGCAACCTTGTTCCTGATCGGTTTTAATTTGTCCAAACAGCTTTCGGGCGTGGTGCTTTCCGCCTGGGTGGGCAGAATGTATGACTCGGTGGGGTTCCATCAGGCCTATCTGATCCTTGGCCTGATCACCACCACCTTTACCGTCATTTCCTATTTCACGCTGACGGGGCGCGGCCTGCGTGCACCGGCGGAGGCTAACACCGCCACGCCGTAACGCATTGCCGCCAATACAGGGAGCCAGGGAACTGCCCCCGACAAAAAGCCCGCTCAGGTTTGCCCCGAGCGGGCTTTTTCTTCGGTCTGGCTAAAGGGGGCGGAGCGGCTTAGAACTCCACGCTCGCCTGCACCATCAGATTACGGGTTTCCCCTTCGCGCACGCGCAGATTGCCGCCGCTGGAGGTGTAGTAGTGCTCATTAAACAGGTTGTTCAGGTTCAGCTTCAACTGCGTTTTCTCGCCAAACAGGCGGTTGTTCCAGGCGATGAAACTGTCGGCCACCACATAATTCGGCAGGGTGAAACTGTTCTCCGGATCGCCCGCCCGCGTGCCGACGTAGCGCGCGCCGCCACCGACGCGGAAGTCGCCCGGAATGCCGCCGATCACCAGATTATGGCTCAGGTAGAGCGCGCCTGAATGGCGTGGCGCATTCTGCAGACGATTGCCGTTATTCGCGGTGTTCACGCCGTCGTCAATGATCTTGGCGTTGGTGTAGCTGTAATTGGCGCTCAGCTCCCAGTCCGGCAAGATCTCGCCATTCAGTTCGAATTCCGCACCGCGAGAACGCGCTTTATTGATAGCGCGCGTTGCGCCGTTGATGCTGAGCGACATGTCGCGCTCGTCAATATTGAATAAGGCCACGCTGGCGAACAGGCGCGGCGAAACCTGCCACTTGCTGCCCATCTCCCAGGTGGTGCCCTGTTCCGGCTTGCCGACGTCGCCGTCATCGTCGACGTTGGTGGACGGCGTAAAGGATTTGCTGACGCTGCCGTAAAGCGAGACATCCGGCGTCAGTTTATAAATCAGCCCAGCCTGCGGCAGGAACTTGTTGCCTTCGTCATCCAGCGTTTCCACCACCGGGTTGAAGCCTTTGGAGGCGCGCTGCTCGTAATGCTGATAGCGCCCGCCCAACACGGCGATCCAGTCCGGCGTCAGCGAAATGCTGTCTTTGGCGTACACCGAACGGCTGTGAATGCGGTTCAGGTTATTGCTGTTGGCGACGTTTTCCGTGCTGCTGTTCGTCACGGGTGACAGCATGTCGTATTGCGGATCGTTGAGGTTAAAGCTGCTGTTGGCTTTGCCCTGGTATTGATGCGCGCGATAGGTCTGGTTCATCTCATAGTCGGTACCCAGAACGATATCGTGCGTCATGCCAAAGATGTTCTGCGAGCCGAGCAGGTCCCAGGAGACGTATTTGGTTTTATGGTTGAAGCCGCGGTTGGCATCGGCGCGGCGCGTGACGGCGCCGGTGGTGGCGTTGACGCCGGTCACCCGGACTTCGTTGTTGTCGTAGCGGCGCTGGTTCCAACCCAGCGTCACGCGGGTGCTCCAGTCTTCGTTGAACTGCCAGCCATACTGGGCATTCAGCGTTTTGTTGTGGCCCCAGGCATGGTTAGCCTTGTCGTCCAACCGGTTTTTATAGCCGATATCGACCGGTTTGCCATCAATAAAGGCGGTGCCGCGATCGTAAGGAATGTCGTAGCGATATTCGGAATAGCTGATCAGGAAGCTGGCTTTTTCGCCGAACCATTGCAGCGACGGGGCGATCAGCGTGTGTTCGTCACTGCCGAAATTGCGCCAGTAATCCTGATTTTGCTTCTCGGCAATCAGCCGGAAGGCAAAACCGTTGCCGAGCGGGCCGGTGACGTCTACCGTGCCTGCACCGCCGCCTTCGCTGGCGTAGCGGCCGCTGACGCGGGTGTGCCAGTCGTATTGCGGTTTTTTGCTGACGACGTTGATCACGCCGCCCGGATTCTGGATGCCGTACAGCAGCGAAGCCGAGCCTTTCAGCACTTCAACGCGCTCGGTGGTGGCATCGAAATTCAGCCCCTGGCTGCTGCGCACGCCGTCGCGGTAAATGGAGCCGTCCGAGTTGGAACCAAAACCGCGGCGCACAAAGCCATCTTCGGTGCCCGCCAGCGTGTTGCCTTCGGTGACGCCGCTGACAAAACGCATCGCATCGGCCAGGCTTTCGGCCTGATAATCTTCTAACTGTTGTTGGGTGACTACGCTGACGGACTGCGCTTCATTCAGCCTGGAGGTTGGCGTTTTGCCGGCAACGGAGCTGGTGCTGGCGCTGTAACCCTGTTCGTCCGCCGCTTGCCCGGTAACGGTGAGGGTATTGTCGTTCCATGCCGCATAGCTGGCGCCTGAGGTGAAAAACGCGGCGCCATAGATTGCGGCAAGAATGGCCGGATGGCAGCTGCGTTTAAAATAAAACAATGTGTTGTTATTCATCTAATTAAACCCGGTGTTAATGATGTTGTTATTTTCTTTTTGCCAATAAAAACCCGGCTGCCTTTAAGTGAAACCGCCAGGGTAAGGGATGCGCTTGCTTCAATGTAATTGATAATCATTCAATCATAGGGCAATGTAGTAGTAAATATGAAAATTAAACCCGCCACTACAACGGCATGCAAAAGGATGACTCGTTTTAAGTGGGTGATTATTTTTATGTAGTGCTATGTATTTAAAGTTATTTTGTTGGGTTTTCGGTTGCGGATTGGCGACGGTGTTCCGTTGGCCGACCGCGATAGGATTATTTTCATAGCCCGACGGATACTACATTTAGCGTGAACGAGGCGGCCTTTGCAGGATGGCCTTGGTCAATAAATCGATGAAAAACAAGCGGATTGAGCAAACACTATGGCGGGAAATGAAATAAAAAAACGTGTCGATGTTTTTGGCGAACGTTACCGTGCGCGTGCGGCGGCCCTTTCACCACGATTACAGGCGGTGGTGCGCTACATCCATGAGCATCGCGAGGCCGTAATGGAAGCGAGCGCCATGGAGATTGCCGCAGCGACGGGCACCTCGGATGCCACCGTGGTGCGGGCGGTACAGGCATTGGGCTTTGCCGGTTTGCGCGACATGAAAAGCACGTTGGAAGCCTGGTTCGGCACCGCGATTAACTCAGAAGAAAAGATGAACGCAACCGTGAGCGATCTGGCCTGTGACATCAATTCCGGCATCGATTTCGTGTTGGGCGGGCATAAGCGCGCCTGCGACGTGTTATCTGAACCGCACAACCGCCAGGCCATTTCGCAAGCGGTGAGCTTGCTGATAGAGGCACGCCAGGTGGCGCTATTCGGCATTAATGCCTCCGGGATTTTGGCCGACTACAGCGCCCGGCTGTTTAATCGCATCGGCATTCCTGCGGTATCGCTGAATCGCTCCGGTATTGCCCTCGCCGAACAGTTGATCAGCCTCCAGCGCGGCGACGTGTTGATTATGATGGCGCAGAAGTCGGCGCACAGGGAAGGGAGGACGACCCTTCGCGAAGCGAAGCGCCTCGGCATCCCGATTATTTTGCTGACCAATGCGAGCGACTCATTTTTTGCCGGGGAAGCGCATGTCGTGATCAACGTTCCCCGCGGCGGCGAGAATGGCCGCTTACCGCTGCATGGCACCGTATTGGTGTGCCTGGAAATGCTGATTCTTTCCGTTGCCTCGGCCACCTCTGCACGTACGATGAAAACCATGAAACGCATTCAGGATTTAAATCGTGGGCTTAAAGGGGCGGGGCGGAAGTAGGGGGGGGCTTGGTGATTCGGGAGTGTAAGTTTGAGGTGAGCGCATGGCGGGCGTGCAGGGGAATATTGTTGGGTAGGGCAACCAGTCCGGCGCTCGGCGGGATGAACCGGGGGGCTGGGACTGATAGTCGGATTAGTGCCAGGAGCGGACATTAGCAAAGATGCTTGTTTATATTTAACAGAAAAAGTCGTAAAGATACTGAAATAAATTTGTGACAATGATTTGAAAAATAGGCAGAATCAAATTAATTTCTTATTCAATTAATTGAAATGGCTAAAGTCCCAACACATTGAGGAGGATGTTGAATGATACTGTATAAATATGTGGATTTATGCACTGGAATGAAAATTGTAAGAAACCCTTCAGTAAAATTTACACATCCCTGTGATCTTAATGATCCATTCGAAATAACCTCTTCATTTTATGAGACTGATGACCATGACTACTCACATGTAAATAATTACTTAAATCTTCATAAGTTAAGTACTAGTTATGGAGTCCTTTCATTATCAAGAGCGCCACTAAATGCTTTAATGTGGGCACATTACGCACGGGGGAAAAGACATGGGGGTAGTAAATTCATTCATTTTGGAGAAAAGAATACATCTCACGGGGGATTGGTCATAGGAATTGATGCTGATAAGGCCGGTCTAAACATTGAAGGAAATAACATAATACCCGCAAAGTTCGGTAGTGTAATTTACACATCGACAAAACCAACTGCGAGATTCAGTGATTCAGAAAATATAGATATCATTGATGGGGTGGTAACTCATTATGATTATAAATATTTAGAGGCACTACAAAGATTTTTTTTGTATAAATCAGTGGATTGGTCGTATGAAGAAGAAGTAAGAGTTGTGAGAAATATAACAAGAACATGCCGAAAAGAATATGGACAGGAAATTAGCGCTATAGATAAAGACAGTATAAAGGAAATATATATAGGTAGCATTCATGGCTTTCCATTGGAAAGCGCAAATATTATATTTAGTGAAATAAAAAAGAACTTACCAAATTGCGAGGTTTTACTTTGCAACACGAAAGGTAAAGGTTGGAATATAAATGCTAACCCATTCAGGTAATTAATCTTAAAATTCAGATGGCATCTGAGACAGCAGTCTGCTATTCGCTCATAGCAGACCTTCAGCAGCCCATAGCTGTCTGCTTTGTGCCAGGAGCGGACGTTGGTGTGCCAGAGACCCTCTAAAAGTTGATGGTTCGTTTTGCAGGGATACTTACAGAGGGAATGGTTCTTTATTTTTTGAAAAAATAATGGCGCTCCATGTATGTTAAAGCGATGTCCTAGATCTTCAATCAAAATATTCGGTGGATTAAAATCCTGATGATATAAAATCCCGCTATCTTCCATGTCCATCAAGCCATTTAATAATTGCAGTGTAATCATGTAAGCTGTAATTGAGTCAACACCACTCAATAATATGTCTTCAAGTGTTGAAGATGCATCCCTTATACAAATGTATAAGACCTCATCAATCTCAACAATTTTATAAATTGGAATGATATTCCTGCTGTAAATTGAGTTCCATTTTTCCGCCTCTTCAAGAAATAACTTGGTATAGTGGTCGCTTCGTTTCTTGCACGTCTTGCACGTTTTGTATGCTGAAAATTTTGGTACAGTGAAATTATTTTCAACTAAGAATACCCTACCAGAGTTCCCCTCCATAATCCGAATAATTTTTCCCTCGAATGCTGATTCAAGCTTACATCTTACATTGTTGTCAATTTTCATATGTACCTCAAAAATATAACGTCTCAAACGCCGGCTTGGTGGAGATGGCGGCTTTTTTGGAACAAAAAAGGTGACAACTTTGCCAAGTTCGCGTGTTTTGACTTGTTATAAGGTTTCACTGACTAAACTTCCTTTTTAGAGACTCAATTATAGGAGCATTACTTACCCCTTCTGGAATTAGAGGGTCGTCATCTGAATGAATGGCCATCACTTCTATATCATTTGGCCCTATCTTCCATGCTTCTAAAACGTTAATGTCAAATTTTCGGATTGATTTTTTCTTCACTAATGAGTTCTCTATAATCCGTTCATCCTTAACTACTGCATAGCTCAAAATATAACTTTTTTTCTCGACAAATGCAGATAGAAACCTGTTCAGGTTTTCGGATGTCGAAGGGGTCATAGTGTTTATTCTGGCAATCATCTGAACAGTTTTGTTCGAGTCAAAAGTGATGTTTTCACTAATACAAACTCTGTAATGTGCAGGATTTTTTCGATCAATATTTCTTATAACAGATATTCTTAATCGTTCTTCTCTGTCTTCACTACCAATTTCATTTTCTAAATCTGCAAAAATAGCGTCTGCAGCTTGTTCATCTTCAAAAAGTAAAGTTAATTCAATGTCTCCATTGGGATAAATTGCATATCCAGTCCCACGCCATACAGTTCTATCCCACAACCTTATTTTGATAAGATCCTGTACCTTCATATCGTTATGGGACAAGCTTTCACCATCAATCAACCCTTCGGGTGGTTTTCCCTTGCCTGGCTTCAAATCGGTCAATGGTTTGGTCGCCGGTTTAGACTTTGGAAAGCTAGAATCCCATGGCGAAGAACGAAGCATGTCGTACTTTTTGTATTCAGAATCACGCAGAAGAGACTTAATATGATTAACGGCATCATTACCCATTATGTTTTGTAAACCAACAAAGCATGATCCAAATGATACGGAACGCTCTAGAGCCCTATCTTCGCCAAGCATAGATTCCAGAGTTCTCTCTGTATTTTTGAACCTGACAATGCGGGAGAATACGTCAATTACAAAATTATGAAGCCATTTTTGAATAATTATTTGCCCAGAAACGTTCAACATATCAGGGGTGAATGATGAACACAGAATATTCATTTTAAGAGTTCCACTTATATCATCTACTTCATGTGATATCTCAATTTCGTCATCGTCATCGGCTGTAATTTCAATTTCAAGGCGAGACTCGTATACAAATACCTGATCAACCATTCCTGTTGATAAAAAACTTTCTAAGACAGAAAGTAGTGTTTCCGCTAGTTCTACCAAAGGACTTCTAAACGGAAAAGAAACTCCAATTTCACAACCCATAACGTAACTTTTCAAGTGACCATATCTTTCATCACAATCAATTAGTTTTGGTACAGGCGCACCTAAATCTGTATCTCTAACCATTGTTAGATAATCTATATACTCGTTGTCCATATTCAATTCGTACTCTTTTTTTACAAGATCTTCATGACCTAGTGAATATAACAACATAGATCTACTAACGAATAGTTGCGCCTTATCTAAAAGATCGGGTAAGCATTGAATTGAGCTTAACCCATCAATTGGGGTATTTAGTATGCATTGAGACAAGTATGCATCAAAAGAAAGGTATTCAGTTTCTGATATAGTTTCTTCTTCAACCTGAGACGAGACAACAGATGCCAACTCCCACCATGCGAGAGCGTAATTTAATCGGCCTAATTGAAGTTCAACTTTAGCAAGCCGCATATATGCATATACTTGGGCAGATAGAACGTCACCGCTACGCCAAAATTCGTTTGTAGCTATTGATGCGGCGAGCAATAAATTCGCACGCGACGCCCAAAGTAAACCAACTTTCGCGTAAGCCGCTGAAAGAATATTTAATGCAGCATAAAGGTATTTTTGGGACTCTTTTTTGTATAGCGCTCCAAGAGATTTACCAATTAGCTTTATTGATTGATATGGTTCGTTAGATTCTAGGCGCCTTGCGCCCCTCTTTAGCCAGAGAACAGCGCCCCTAACTTCTCCCTCACGACGTGAGGTATACTCTGTGATATAGTCAAGTAAATTTTCATAACTTTCTAATTCACCAAATAAACTATCTAATTCGGTAACCAAGTCGGATACTTCATTAAATGAGAAACCTACTAAATTCTCACCTTCTTTCATAATTTCGTGCATTGATGAAAATATGGCTGAGGCTTGACCTATATTCTTGATGGAATGCAAATTTAGCAATTCAATATAGATCCTTGACATCAAGGAATTACTGGGTCGTTCATCCTTTTCTGCAAGCTTATTTAGTTCACCTTTTGCCTCTGAAAGAAGTGATTCGATATCCAAATCACTTTCACTATCTCGATAGTAACTAGAATAGAGACCAAGAAGCGATACTGTATCTCCCCATTGGCCTGATTGATCAATTCCTCTCGCTATCTGCAAACATGACAATAGCTGCTCGCCAAATATAGTCATATCTTCAAACCACCAATAGGCAGCCCAAGCATACTGATAATGAGCATTAAATCTATGGAAATTTGTGCCAAACTTCTCAGCCGCTTTAATAGCTCTCAGAAAAAGACCCTGCGTTTCAATTGAGGGTTTTTCGAGTTCCTTTGACAATACCGCGACCTCTAATAACCAATTCAATTGGTGAGAGAGCACTTTACTAGTGTCTATTTCATTTTTTATTGATTCTTCGAGCTCATTTAGCCTTACATTTCTAGCGTAGTCATTAACTCCGATTTCTATTTCTCGGCGCCAATCTATATCAATCGACAAGAAATCAATCGCTAATTGCTCATAGCCATTGGTAAATATTTGATCTAGTATCCAAGAGACATCTAGGATTCTTACATCAATTCCAGTTTCTTTCTTTAACGAGTCTTCCAACTCACTTCGCTGATTAGCTTTTGCATACATATTTGTTACACAAAATGCTTTTTTGTAACCTCTGTCAGTGGCTTTTATTTTTCGAACATCTTTCCTGCACTTAGCTTTCCAATCTTCTTGTGTGCTTACTGCAAAAGCCCATCGTTCATTATTGGAATTTTCATCAATTCCAATATACCAAAGAACTTTAGATTGCTCTGATACGGGAAAGGTTTGTGTATCTACCTTCCCATCCCCACCAGCAACCGGACCTGTTTGCTCCAGCAGATTTGGACATATGACTTTTTCACAGAGTTTTTTAGCGAAATTTTCAAATGCCAACTCCATATTTCTTCTGTTTAGCGTAGATAGCTGAAATTCCAAAACAGAACGATCTAGTTTACCTACTTCTTTTATTATTGAGTCGGAAAAACGCTCAGGTCTTCTAGCTTTTAGAAATACCCTTGGTGAAAGACTTGTAGTACTTGCTATTGCTGCTCCCATTTCCCCCCCCTTTTCATGTGCATATTTAACGCCATTCTTTTAAAAGGCTTAACGTTTACTAGACCTTTAACCTATCAAACAACCTTATAACGCCCTGTAGTGGTCAACAATAAACCATCCTGAGTTTTTTTTACAATAAATCCCCCATCATCCACTGCATACTGCCCGGCCTGAATTCTCGTAACCTTAGCCAAAGTTTACTCCTTGTCGCTAATACCTATCACATACTGTGATCTGCTCCCCGTTGATCAACACACAGCAATGTTAGTAATGCGACTATTTGGCTGCGAGATCAACTGTGAACTTCCGCTCCTCACTCATAACTGACACATGGGCCCTCGCTAGAAAAAAAGCCCCGACCGTTAGTCACTAACGGTAGAGCTTTAATCAGGCATGCGCTATTCAGAGGGTTATCTGGCGGTTAGTGCGTGTGCGCGTCTTTGCATATCGGTAAGCGTGGGGATGAGCAAACTTATCGCGGTTAGCCCATGCCCCAACTGGCATAGGCTTTCTGGCGTAGATTCGCACACGTCATTATCGGCAAAGGTAATCAATGCATCGCCAATGAAATTCAGACAATGGCAAAGTCCGGCACGAGTTTCGGCGCAATACTCTGCTATCTGCGAGCGTTCGCTCTCGTCGATGTTTGAAAAGTCCAAATGAGCCAGCGCGGCATTCATCGCGGAATAAAGGCTCGCGCAATCCGGCAGTGATTGATAAGACGAGCGCGTGTTACTATCGGTGTCAGCCATAGCATTAGTCCTCATAATGTTGTGGTCAGAAGCCCGGTTAGTGTTCCTAGCACTGCCGGGCTTTGCTCTTTAGTGTTGCAAAATACACTGTAATTGCGGTGTAATTACAACCATCCCATGTTAAGGATTTTGTAATTACAATGTCAATCGAAAAATCAAAAACAGACCAGTATCAAATTCGACTGTCCCACGAGTTTCGTGCGCAATTAGAAGAACAAGCCCGCGTGGATGGCGACAAGACATTGGCTACCTGGATAAAACGTGTTCTGCGTAAAGAGCTCCAAACCCGAGGTATCGAACCGAAAGGTTAGGGGGCAGGCTATGTTGCCCCCAACGGTAATCCTCAAAGCCAACCGCAAGAGCTACCCGCTAACACACTCTCTCAATGCGTGACGCCAGCGATCTCCCCCTGGAACATAATCACTATGTCGGAGATCGCCAAAAGCGCATGGTTGCTTTAAGCAGGGGACTTACCCTCGACCCGCTACTTATCCAAATACGGCGCCAATACCTGCTGCGACCACGCCATGAAACTGCGTACGCGGCGCGATAAGTTTTGCCGGTGTGCGACGACGAATGAAACGGCTAACGGCTCGGGGCGCAAATCCGGCAGTATCTCTATGAGCTCGCCTTTCTCAATATGTTCGATCAGGCTTGAGCGTCCCGCCTGGATCAGCCCCAAACCGGCCAGACCTGCGGCATGGTAAGTCTGCACGCTATTGACGCTGATAGAGCCTGCCAGCATCAGCGTGGCGTAGCCGTCACCCTTAGGGTATTCCCATCCAAACGGCCGGCTCCCCAATATTGGCGCGTAGTGAATCATGCGGTGTTCCTGTGCCAATAAATCCTCAAGCGTATGGGGCACGCCGTGGTTTTTCAGGTAAGCGGGGCTTGCCACGTTGACCATGCTTAAAGCGCCAATTTTCTGCGCGACCAGCGTTTCATCGACAATCTCTCCGATTCGCAGCGCGCAATCTATGCCTTCCTGAATCAGATCGACACGCCGGTCGGTACTGGATATCTCTAACTGAATTTCAGGATAGGTGGCCATAAACGAAGGGAGCGCGGGCACGATCGGGGTGCGGGCCAGTTCGGTGGGCAGATCGATGCGCAGCCGCCCGCGCAGCGGCGTTTTGCTGCCTGCGAATAGGTTATTTAATTCTTCGGCATCCGCCAGCAACGCGCGTGCGCGGTTGTAAAAAGCGCGCCCATCTTCGGTCAACTGCACGGTACGCGTCGAGCGGTGCAGCAGCCGCACACCCATGGCCGCTTCGATGCGGCGCACCACATTCGATGCCCGGCCTTTTTGAATACCGAGGCTTTCCGCCGCATGGGTGAAGCTCGCCATTTCCGCGATACGTACAAAAATGGCCAGAGACTCGAGATCTTGCATTGTGTCTTTTCGCGATAACTATGGGTTTCGATTGGCATACTTTATGACAAAAATAGAATGACGCATAGTCACCTCTCCGGGAGCAAGAAGGGCAGGCCGCACTCGACGCGGCCGGCAAGCCGGCGCCGGAATATCCCGGCTGGATGCTCGAGCATACCGCACCAACACGCATGCAGCCGCGCGCATCAAGCCGAACTGAATCTAACCCCTGTTCAATCCTGAACTTTCAAGCGCAGTACTCACTTAACCAGAAGGTAAATATGAGCATATCCAGGGAAACCTTTATCGATTACGACGCCGTGATGCAGGCGCCTATCCATCGCGTGTTCGCCGAGCCAGATACGCAGAAGCGCCGTGCGGCGATCCGGGAAATCTATGCCGAAAACGTCCTGGTTTATGAACCTGGCGTCGAAGCGAGCGGGTATGAAGGTATCGAACAGGTCGTCAACGAGGTTCTGTCGAAGGCACCTCCGAGCTTTGTTTTCGGCACCTTCGGGCCGGCGGTCGGGCACCACGGCGTCGGCCGCATGCGCTGGCATTTCGGGCCGCAAGAAGGGCCACCGGCGATAACCGGGCTTGATGTTGTCGAGATTGTCGACGGCAAGATCACCAAGCTTTACGTGTTTATCGATCCCATGCCGGCCTAAGGTCCACATCAATAGGCGAAGCGGCATCTGGCCATGGTGATATTTTCGCCATGGCCCTCTAAAACCCATTTAACGGCGTAAAAGCGGGACCCTTGCCGGTGCTAAATCGGTATCTCGGTTTTTGTTTTGTTGTGGTTTTCTATGCTGGTTTTGTTTTTTTAGTTGGTTGTTGCTGCTGGGTTTTATTATGAGGCTGGTTTTTTTACACAAAATCTAAAGGGTGAAACGATTGTAGTTGATGTTAATTTTAATAGAAATTATTATCATTTTCATCTTGATTTCAAGAAAATAGAATAAATTATTCTAAGAGTGAACCCAAATCCCGAGGATTTTCATTTTATGGGCGTTCGAAATTTAATCACCTTTATGATGTTCACCGTTATTTTAACGGTGTCCGGCATCGCTAATGCTGCCACCACGACCTTCACCGATGTTATGGGGCGGCAGGTTACGGTCGATACGCCTGTAAAGCGGGCTATTTTAGGTTTTAACTTTGAAGATTACATGGCTGTGGGCGGGGAAGCCGCATTCGATCACGTCATCGGTATTTCGCGTGAAGCATGGCGGGGAAAAGTACCCGCCAATTGGAATATGTATGTTAAACAGATGCCGTCCCTTGGCCGTATCGCCGATATTGGTGAAGTCGATCTCCATAATATCTCGCTTGAAAATATCATCTCGTTAAAACCTGACGTGGTCATTTTGGCGCAGTGGCAGTATGTCGCTTTAAAATATGAAGTGTCTCGCCTTGAAGCGTTGAAAATCCCGGTGGTTGTGATCGACTACAATGCTCAAACGGTAGAAAAGCATGTCAGTTCTACCAAAATATTTGGAATACTGACAGGGCAAGAAAAACGGGCCCAGGAACTTGCGGACCTTTACGCCAATAACATTGCGGATGTGCAACGCAGAGTAAATAGTTCAGGCCTGAAAAAACCCAAGGTTTATATTGAGTTTGGTAATAAGGGGCCTGGCGAATATTCATTTACCTATGGCGAGAACATGTGGGGGGCGATGCTGAAACTCGCCGGCGCGAACAATATAGCTGAATCCCTTTTTGAGTGGTGGGGCGTCATTAACCCAGAGCAGCTTCTGGTTGCGATGCCGGATGCGATTTTTATCTCGGGAAGAGAAAACAACAAGGTCTCGTCGGCACTGTCCATGGGGGTTGGCGTTGATAAAAACATCGCTACTCAGCAACTTATCGGTTTTTCTGCGCGTAATGGCTGGGCCTCGCTGCCCGCGATAAAAAACAAACAGCTCTTCGGTGTCTATCAAGGCGCATCCAGAACGCTTTCCGATTTCGCCATGATTCAGTTCATTGCCAAATCGCTTTACCCAGAGCAGTTTAAAGATGTGGATCCGGTAAAGAATTACCTAGATTACTATGCTAAGTATCTGCCGGTGAAACCTCAAGGGACATTCGCTATATCTGCATGGAAGTGAATTTTAATCCGCTTTAAATAGCGGATTTCACTATTGGCCCCCGTTAAACGCGTGAACTCATGCCGTGGGGGCTTTATTACCGACGAACAGTACTTTGAATGGCATGCGATGGGGTATTTGTCAGTGTCTTAAGAGAAGGCTGTCGATCACTTTCTAAAAGGTTGCCGTTGCCCAATAAGCGGCTATCATCTCTTCTCTAAGCCCTTGCCGCCTCTGAAAGGATTGTCTGCCGCTATGCCCGTGAATTTTGATCTCAACGATCTTTATGCCTTCCGAGCGCTGGTCGAATACGGTAATTTTCGGCTTGCCGCAGAGTCTATCTGCCTTTCGCAGTCCGCATTGAGCCGCAGAATAGAGAAGCTGGAATCCGCGCTAGGCATTAAGTTGTTCGACAGAACCACCCGGCGCGTCACGCTGACACTGTATGGGCAGACCTTTGCCGAGCGTTCAGACCTGCTACTGGCGAATGTCGAGTTGGTGTTGGCGGACATCAATAAGGTCAGTCAGGATCGCGTGGGGCTGGTCACCGTCGCCACGGTGCCTTCGGCGGCCTACTATTTCATGCCCGACGTGATCCGCCGTTTCCAGGCCCGTTATCCACGGGTACGCGTCAAGCTTATCGATAGCAGTGCAGGTAACGTCATCGAAGCGGTGGCCAGCGGCCAGGCGGATTTCGGCATCTGTTTCGCGACAAGCCTGCAACCCAATATCGAATTTTTGCCGCTGGTGGGGGATGTTTATGTGGCGGCCTGCAGGCGCGATCATCCCATCGCCAGTAAAAAAAGCCTGACCTGGCGCGAGTTTTATCAGCAGGATTATGTGGGGCTGGATAAGACGTCAGGTAACCGTAATTTGCTTGATCAGATGCTGGAAAACATCATTCCCGAGCGCCCCAGCATCTGTGAAACCCGCCATGTGACGACCATGCTGGGCATGGTTGAAGCGGGCGTCGGCATCGCCGCCGTGCCCGCCATGTCGATGCCGGCGTCAGAGCATTCGGTGCTGACGCACTTGCCGCTGACCGACCCGGTGGTGAAACGCACGGTTGGCCTGATCAGGCGCAGCGGACGCATGCAGTCTTACGTTGCCGCCGAGCTGGAAAAGTTGATCACTGAACAGTATCACGCTGTTTAACCGGCTGTTCAGTTTTCACGGCTCTCATCCCGGTGGCGCGAATGGTGTTTTGCGCCTCGGCGGAAGACAGGAAATCCAATAGCGCTTTGCCTTCCTGGCGGTGTTCCGCTTTGGCGGTGACCGCGCCGGCAAAGCGGGTAATGTACTGCACATCTTCAGGCAGCTCGCCGATAAAGGTGACGCCCGGCACCGGCAGCAGTTCACTCACTTGCTGGAAACCTACCGCATATTTCCCTTTCGCCACTTCGGATGCCACCGGAATGCGCTCAATCATGTGCGCCTTCTCTTTCACCTGGTCTTCGATCCCCAGTTTTTTGAACAACTGGTTGCTGACATAGCGGCCGCTGGCACTGTCCGAATAGGCAATGGATTTGGCCTGCAGCAGGGTATTGCGCAGATCGCTATCCTTTTGGATCGTGGGTTTAGGGTCGCCTTGTTTGACCACCATGCCAATCGGCGAGTCGGCCAGTTCCACGCGTGAACCTGGCTGGATCCAGTTATCCTTTTCCAGATTTTTCAGCGCGTCACCCACCATGATCACCACATCGGCCTTTTCTCCGCGAGCCAGGCGCGCGGGGATCGCCTGAGGCGTTTTACCCATAGAAGGGCCGGACACCAAAATGATGTGGTCGCCGCTCTTGGCTTCAAATTGCGGGGCCAGTTTTTCCAGTGCGGCTTTAAACCCGCCTGAAATCATGACGGTCACGTCTTTGGCCAGCACGCCCGTGCTGACAGAGGAAAGCACCAGTGTGGCGAGCAGTGAACGATAAATTTTTTGCATGACGTAATCCCTGATTTAACGTGCGGTTTGTAGTGACAACGTGCTGCGGCGGTACAGATAAAGCGTCGCCAGTAATGCGCATACGGCAGCAAAACTCATCCAGTAGCCGGGTGAGGCCTTATCGCCGGTGTACTCAATCAGTGCGGTAGAAATTACCGGCGTAAACCCGCCAAAGACGGCGGTCGCCAGGCTGTAGGCCAGCGAGAAACCGGCAACCCGAACCTCCGTCGGCATGATCTCGGTTAAGGCCGGGATCATGGCGCCGTTGTAGAGGCCGTAGAGGAAGGACAGCCACAGCAGTACCGTCAGCATCATCGAAAAGCTGGGGGCTTCGGCAAGCAGGCTAAGTGCCGGATACGCAGTGACCAGCGCCAGCAGCGCCATGGTCACCAAGACCCGCTTACGGCCAAAACGGTCCGAAAGGGCACCGCCTACCGGCAGCCAAAGGAAGTTGGAGATCGCGACCAGCAGGGTCACCAGCAGGCTGTCGGAGGCGCTGAGCATCAACACTTTTTTACCGAAGGTCGGCGCATAGACGGTGATCAGATAAAACGCGGTGGTGGTCATGGCGACCATCAGCATGCCGGCGATAACCACCTGCCAGTTCGCCAGGAGCGTTTTAAACACGTCGCGCATCGCCAGGTGGTTGCGGCGGGCGGTGAACTCCTGGGTTTCTTCCAGTTTGCGGCGCAGGAAAAAGATGAAAGGCACAATCAGGCAGCCGAACAGGAAAGGCAGACGCCAGCCCCACTCGCGAATGGCGCTTTCTTCCATGAAGGCATTCAGTGCGAAGCCCATCGCCGCGGCCACCATAATGGCCACTTGCTGGCTGCCGGACTGCCAGCTGGTGTAAAAGCCTTTACGGCCTGGCGTGGCGATCTCAGCCAGGTAAACCGATACGCCGCCCAGCTCTGCACCCGCAGAGAAGCCTTGCAATAAACGGCCGGCCAGCACCAGCAACGGCGCCCAGAGCCCGATCGTCTGATAGGACGGGATGAGGACAATCAGGAAGGTCCCGGCGGCCATGATCGACAGGGTAACGATCAGCCCCTTGCGTCTGCCGACTTTATCAATGTATGCGCCCAGCACTATTGCGCCGATAGGGCGCATCAGAAAGCCCGCCCCAAAGACCGCGAAGGTCATCATCAGCGAGGCGAACTCACTGCTGGCCGGAAAGAAGGTATGGGCGATGTAGGTGGCATAAAATCCGAACAGGAAAAAATCGAACTGTTCCAGAAAGTTGCCAGAGGTCACGCGCAGTATCGCGCCGGTCCTTGCCCGAGTTGTCATGGGTACGTTAGGTGAATGCATCTTTATCTCCAGTTTGTCATTGACGCTTTTAACCGCATCTGTTTCTGCAGACTGGACCATGAAAATAAAGTAAATAAGCGCAATAAACGCATGCGTTGATGCGTTTGGCGCATGAATAAATGTTAACAATTGGCTGCGATAAGCTGTAACGGGCCATTAACAAGATTGCCCCGTGTTGCCCGGTCCGTTACAGGCTAAAAACTTCATGCGCGTTTTGTGACAGGCTTCATACAAGGCTAAGGGGCAGAAAAATGCTGAGCGGGGGAAAAAGGGAGGGCGTTCGGGTTCTCCGCAGAATTCCCCCTGAAATGGGCTTCTTCCCTCCGCAAAGATCAGACATTCGCTTCTGATCTGACAACCACAACGAATCTGCCGCAAACCCTTAATCGGCCCCAACCAAACTCGCGCTGATCACACCCTGATGAAAAGGCTAGCGCAGCCGTGAAGGAGGCAGGCCAAAGCGCTGGGTGAATCGTTCAGCAAAACGCGAAACCGATTTGTAGCCGCAGGCATCAGCCACCTGCGCCATGTTCCAGCGGGTAGTCTGTATCAGCATCAGGCCGTGGTGCATGCGTATATCCACGAGCAGCTTCTCAAAGCTGCCCCCTTCCTCTCGTAAGCGTCTGCGCAGGGTGGATTCGCTCATTGCCAACGCTTCGCCGGCAGATCGCGCGGTCCAGTCGGTTTCTGGCGAAGCACGCAGCAGATTGCTTAAGCGCGGTAAAACGCCCTGTCGCCGGGGCAGAGCAAAATGAATGTTTTGTTCTGCCAGTACCAGCAGCAAGTCGAACATCCTCAAACGTATTCTTGCATCACTGAGATTCGGCTGCGCCAGGCTTTTCAGCAGCGTGTGTAACGACTCTCGCAGCGCGCTGTTAAGCGCCATCGCGGTAAATTTCGGCTTCTTTCTGTCACCTGAGAGAGATAAATGGCTTTGCGAGAACTGATAAAAAGATTCCAGCACATCGGCGCTGAAAGTCAGATACAGCGAGCGGAAGGGGGAGCCGTTATCCGGAGGAAACTTGGTATAATCAGCAATGACGCCCTGATCTATAAACCCCACGGCGGCAGTATCAGCCAGGGTATGATTTTCTCCGGAGGTCAGAAATTCAATTCTCCCCGCCAGTACGATTAGCACCGTCGGTTCGAAGAAGCAAAATGAGGGGGTGCTTTGTCTCACCCTGAGCTGCGGATAAGCCACCGAAACCAGATTATCGCGGCTGAGACTGCTGCCGCAATAATCTGACCAGGAAAGGGATTCATTGCTCATGGCGTCTGGTTCATCCGGGACAACTAATCGACTTTCGCTGGTCATGATTTACCTGTTGATGGCTCGTGGTGAGTTAAACGCTGACGTCCGGATTCAGGGTATAGATCCCGGTCAGCGTGGCCGTTGCCAGTACATTGCTGTTTTCCAGCGCACGACGAACGTTAGCGCCAGTCAACTCCCCCTCGACGTTTAATGCCGGCATCGGAATCGCATATAACGTGAATATGTAATGATGAACCAATTCATCATTCCACGGCGGGCAGGGGCCATCATAGCCATAATATGTTCCGGCCATTGACTCATCACCGGCAAACCACGCGGTGTAATCATTGATACCATGAGTCAGACCGCCCGGTGCGGAAGGCCCCGGCTTGCCTCTGGCAGAAATGCCGCTGGACTGAGCGCCTTCGATGATTTCGCCTTGATCCGCCGGAATGTTCAACAGCGACCAGTGATAGAAATCTGTACGCGGCAGAGACGCTGGAACGGTTTTCCCCGGCTGATTAACATCTTCTGCACTGCTTGGAACATCAGGATCGTGGCAAAGAAGCACCAGCGCCTGTGTGCCTGCCGGCACATCTTCCCAGGCAAGGTGTGGGTTGAGGTTATCAGATAAACGAATGCGGTTTTCTGGATCATAAACGGCAAAGCTGTTCTTGCCTGGGATGGCCTCACCGTCTTTAAAACTGTGGCTGTATAATTTCATGTTATTGCCTTATCAATGGCTGAAAACACGATTATACGACCATTACACATCCTGAGACTTACTCATCCAGTCAAATCACTTGCTTAAGCTGTCATTCTGATTGGATGTGTTGGAGCGGTTGAACTCACAGCTCATAACAGACCTGACGATCCTTCAGTCTGGCCTAGACGCGGTCGTATTGTGTTAAACAACGAAGAACAGCTCAGTCCGCTAATTCCCGGACTGAGCTCTTTTCAGGTCATCTACTATTTGGCGACGTTATTTGGCCAAGAGTTCTTTTCGGACGATCTCTGCGCCCGCACTTAACGCATCCAGCTTGCCTCTTGCTACTCCGCGAGGTAAAGGGATCATGCCGCAGTTGGTGCAAGGATAGAGCTTGTCGGCGTCTACAAACTGAAGCGCTTTTCGAAGCGTAGCGGCGACTTCCTCTGGCGTCTCAATGGTATTGCTTGCCACGTCAATGGCCCCAACCATCACCTTTTTACCTCGAATGAGTTCCATCAGCTCCATGGGAACATGGGAGTTCTGACATTCCAGTGAGATGATATCGATATTGGATTTTTGCAGTTTTGGAAAAATCTCTTCATATTGCCGCCATTCTGTTCCCAGCGTCTTTTTCCAATCGGTATTGGCTTTGATGCCATAACCGTAGCAAATGTGTACTGCGGTTTCGCATTTAAGCCCTTCAATGGCTCTTTCTAACGTGGCAATGCCCCAATCGTTCACCTCATCAAAGAAGACATTAAAGGCGGGCTCATCAAATTGGATGATATCGACACCGGCAGCTTCTAATTCTTTGGCTTCTTCATTGAGAATTTTAGCGAATTCCCAGGCCAGCTTTTCGCGGCTTTTATAGTGGTTATCGTACAGCGTATCTATCATGGTCATGGGACCTGGCAGGGCCCATTTAATGGGTTGGTCGGTTTGCTGGCGTAAAAACTTGGCATCTTCGACAAAAACAGATTTTTGGCGACTCACAGGCCCGACGACTGTCGGGACACTCGCCTCATAGCGATTACGGATTTTAACGATCTCGCGTTTCTCAAAATCAACGCCGTTGAGGTGCTCAATAAAGGTAGTGACAAAATGTTGGCGCGTTTGCTCGCCGTCACTGACAATATCGATACCGGCCTGCTGCTGATCTTCCAGGCACAAACGCAGGGCATCTTGTTTGCCGTCGATTAATTCCTGGTCTTGCAATTTCCAGGGTGACCAAAGTGTCTCAGGTTGTGCCAGCCAAGAGGGCTTAGGTAAACTGCCGGCCGTTGAAGTCGGTAATAACTTTTTCATAATAGATGACCCTGTGTTTTGGTTAATCAAGCAGCGTAGTTAGCGGACCATTGCTCAAGAACAGTTTGGTATGGTTTAATAAAATTCTCTTCAGTAAACTTTCCCTGCTCAATAGCCAACTGACTACGCTCTTCTCGATCATAAACGATCCGAGTTAACGAGTAATCCTGTTGATTCAAGCTTGGCTGATAGTATTGCCCTGCTGCAGAATTAGCATTGTAAATCTCAGGTCGGTAAATTTTTTGGAAAGTCTCCATCGTGCTGATGGTACTGATAAGTTCAAGATCAGTGTAATCGCTGAGCAAGTCGCCACTAAAATAAAAAGCCAAAGGCGCAACACTATGTTTAGGCATAAAATAGCGAGCCTGCAACCCCATTTTATTGAAATATGCATCGGTCAATGAAGGTTCATCTTGCTGATATTCCACGCCCAATACAGGGTGCTCATTACCCGTCCGATAATAGGTGTTTTTACTTGAAACACTCAGACATATAACAGGCGTTTTATTAAAGTTATCGCTGTACGCCTCTGAACTGATGAAATATTTAAATATATTGCCGTGTAAATCACCAAAATTAGCCGGAATGCTGAATTGAGGTTGATTCTTATTGTGCGCTGACAGCAATACGCTAAAGTCATAATCCCGCACGTAAGAAGAAAAGTTATTCCCTACAATACCGTCAATACGTTCATTGGTTTTTTTATCAATAATATTGGTTTTTAATATTTCAATCACTGGGAAGCTGTCGCCATTGTTTTCAATATTCATCTCGACAGAAATGATTTCAAGTTCGACAGAATAACGATCGCCTTTGGGGTTGTCCCAATGCGCCAGCGTATTGAAACGATTGTCAATCATCACTAACGTGTTGCGCAAGTTCTCCTGGCGGTTCTTTCCTCTGGCCAAATTGGCAAAGTTAGTCGTGATACGCGTATTTTCGGAAGGGTTATAGTTTTCATCGAAAACACTGCTCTTAAGCGTAAATGTAAAATCTTTATTCATCGTGTTCTGCATCCTGAGTTCTGACATGAAAACTGAATTTATTTCTTGATTTCCCAGAAATCACTGATTTTCTCATTCATCAGTCTTCATGTTGTCAATACGTTAACAATGCATCTTTTATGCCAGAGCCATGGGATGAGTGAAAGCGACTTAATTTCATTACAACATGAGCCATCTTCATGATGTGGCGGGCCATCATGTCCGGCATCGTCTGAAACCCTGGCACACAAGATTTACAGCGGGGATCCTGGGGGCAGAAGCGGCGGACTGAACAGATTTATGGCAGGGCTAAAAGAGGTGGGAGGCCGCCTTCAATGTATGAGCATTTGCTTATGCATGGATGACGACGCTTCACTTTCCATTCGGGCATGTGCTGTTTAACATCAGCACTGGGTTATCTTTTCCTCGGCGAGAGGTTAACACTGATAAAATGCCGTCATGTGCGGCGATTGCCGCCGGCACACTGATGATGGGCTAATCGAATCAGGAGAACGCAAGATGTCTGACTATCCCACAATTGCTCTTATTGGTCCGGGTGCTATAGGTACCACCATCGCTGCTGTCCTGCATGACGTTGGCCGAACGCCAGTCCTGTGTGGGCGTACCGCACATCCGCAGTTGATTCTGCGGCACGATGGCGACGAAGTTGTGGTGCCGGGGCCGGTATTGGTCAATCCGGCGGCTATCAGCCATCCGTTCGACCTGGTGTTTGTCGCGGTGAAAACCACCCAGGTCGCTGACTGCGCCGACTGGCTGGCCGCGTTGTGCGATGAAAACACCCTGGTATGTGCCCTGCAAAATGGCGTCGAGCAGGAAACCCAGTTGCAACCCTACGTCAACGGCGCAAAGGTGCTGCCTTCGGTCGTGTGGTTCCCGGCCCAGCGCGAGCTGGATGCCTCCGTCTGGCTGCGTGCCAAACCGCGCCTTACGCTGCCGGATGTGCCGCAGGCAAAACGGGTCGCCGATGCGCTCAAAGGCACAGGCTGCGCGGTTGAGTTGTCATCCGATTTTCTCTCCATCGCCTGGCGCAAACTGCTGCAGAATGCGGCCGCGGGTCTGATGGTTCTCGCCAATCGTCGTGCCGGGATGTTCTCACGCGGGGATATCACTGAACTGGCTCTGGCGTATTTGCGCGAGTGTTTGGCGGTGGCGCGTGCGCAAGGTGCCGTACTGAGCGATAAGGTTCCGCAGGAGATCGTCGAGGGTTTTCATCATGCCCCTGCGGATTTAGGGACCTCCATTCTCGCCGACCGCCAGGCCAACCGCCCACTGGAGTGGGATATCCGCAACGGCGTGGTACAGCGTTATGGTCGCTTGCAGGGCATTCCGACGCCCATCAGCGACGTGCTGGTGCCGCTGCTGGCGGCAGGGAGTGAGGGACCGGGTTGACACCGTTAACTGCCGGGGTATTTGCAAGACAACGACAGCCTGAATCGCCGCAGGGTTGAGCGAGATATCCCGCCCAGTAACATGGCTAAATAGTGTCCGCATGCAAGATGCGGTGGGGTGCCTACTTTTCGCTCATCACTGACTGTACGGGTCATTTTTTGCCAAAAGTGTTTATAAAACAGGTGGCGCTCCAGAGGCAAAAATTGATAGAACCTTAGCCTTGTTTCACAATCGCGGCCGCGCGCCTTTATGTTTTAACAACGTGAATACGTTGCGGCAATCGGGGCAGGATTAGGGTTCTTGAGGGAGTAATAACGGGATGGCACTCGGATTTGTTACGAAGAATGCTCTGGCTGACTGGCAAAATGTCCCTCTGTATCTGCCGAACTTTCAGTTCCATGAGCGGCACAGCACTACCATAACCACGGCTTACCCCGAAAAAATCTTACCGGCAATTGCGGGTTATGATATTCAGCAGGATATCGTGATTAAAACGTTAATGGCGGTGCGGAAACTGCCGCAAAAATTACGACGCCATCAATCTGAAAGTGCCATTAATCAGTTTGGGCTACAGAGTTTCACTTTGTTAGAAAACTCGCCAACCGAACTTTGCTATGGTTTGAGAGGGCAATTCTGGCGAACCGATTTTGGCCTTGAGGATGTCCCCGATATCAGTGCCTATTGCGCCGCGCTGCGGCCAGGCAATGCAAAGCTGCTGCTGCGATATCAGGTACAACAACTCGCCACCGACGAATATGCACTCTGTACAGAAACCTTCATACATTGCCCTGACAGAGCGACACAGTTAAAAATGGCCGGATACTGGCTGGCAATCCGAGTGGGAAGCGGCTGGATTCGGAAAAGGACATTGAAGGCAGTAAAGCTTGAGCTCGAGAAAGCGCGCCAACAGCCTTACGGCGGATAATCATCCCTTTAGTTGAGGCTGGCTGCACAGTTGTAGCGGGGCGGAATGCCGGCATTATGCCGGCTCAACTAATGCCCAAAGAGGGTGCTGTTGAATAGTTGTTCAGTACCCAGTCGTTCGCAATCATGAGGCCAGAGCAAAAACACTCCAGCCTTATGTCCTTCTCATCACAGGTCGAGAGCCTGTTTCCTGGGCTGGCCCTGGGCTGCATTCGAAACATCTTCCCACGCTTCCCAAACGGCAAGGCGCTCAGCATAGGCGGCGCGAGCTACCGGTAGCCCTTCGCTACCAAGGAAGAAGCGCAACGGCGGCTGTGCCGAATCCACGACCTTGAACAGGGATGCCGAGGTCGCAGCAGGGGCACCGAATTTCATGTTTGCGCCGCCGGCGAACACCTGTGCTCGCGTCTCGGCATAGGCGTCGATGCCCGTGGCGAGCTTCAGCGAGGACTGGCTCGAAAAGTCTGTTGCGTACGGGCCAGGTTCCAGGAGTGTGACCTTGATGCCGAACTGCGCGACTTCCTTCGAAAGGCTTTCATGGAGCGCTTCGAACGCCCATTTGGACGCGTGATAGAAGCCGGTGATTGGGGCGGCATAGACCCCCGCGACGCTCGAGACGCCGATGATATGGCCACCCTGCTGCGCACGCAGAAGCGGAAGGGCGGCTTGGATAACGGTAAGAGGGCCAAAAACGTTGGTATCGAACTCGGCGCGAACCTCGGCCTCGCTCGCTTCCTCGATCGCGCCGACGAGTGCATAGCCGGCATTGTTCAAGACGATATCCAGACGGCCGAAATGCGCGTGCGCCGTTGCAACGACGTCGGCAACTTGATCGCGGTTTGTCACGTCCAGTGCCAAAGGCAGGACGGCATCGCCGAACACATCGGCAAGAGGCGTGACGTCGGCCACCGATCGCGCCGTTGCGACAACTTTGTCACCTCGCTTAAGAGCGTCTTCTGCCCAGATGCGGCCAAAACCGCGTGAGGCACCCGTAATAAACCAGATTTTTTCAGACATATGGTCACCTTTTCTATGTGAAGAGAGGGTAGTAGTTGCGGCGTGATACCGCACTTTGTTTGAAATCAGGCGGCCGGGAGGCCGGGATCGACCCCCGTCATCGCCACCGAGACCTCCCACAGCCGCTTCGCGAGCGCTGGATCTTCAGCACGCGGCGCACGTTTTGCTTCGCCGGCGGCCCCACGGATTCCGCCAAATCCGGTGGGACCGTAATAGCCTCCGGGCTTCACCTTGCCGGTCGCGGCCAGAAGTGCCGGCCAAGCACCCTTGTCGGCGCTGTTGAGCAACAGGCCAACAATCGGGCCTGCGATCCGGGCAAGTCCCATGTGACGACCAAGGCTTGTAGCCGCGATGCCAGGGTGGACGCCGATGGCCGTAACAGGTGACTTCGCCGCGCGCAGCCGACGATCCAGTTCGAAGAAGAACAGCGCGCCGGCGAGTTTGCTGGCTCCGTAGCGATCATTCTTTTGATAGCTCTTGTCGGCGTTCAGATCGTCCCAATCGATCCTGGCCTTCAGGTGTGAAACGCTCGACGTCACGACCACGCGTGACCCCGGCGTCTCGGCGAGCTTGGGCAGCAGCAGGCTGGTCAGCGCGAAGACACCGAGATGATTGACGCCGAATTGCAATTCGAATCCCTGCTTCGTCCGCATCAGCGGGGGATTCATGACGCCTGCATTGTTGATCAGCCCGTCGAGGCGCGGTTCTTTCCCCGCGATTTCGACTGCCGCACGTACGGACTCAAGATCGCTGAGATCGAGCGGCAGCCATGCCAGGTCGCTGGCGGGTGCGATCTTTCGAATTCGTGCGATCGCATCTTCTCCCTTGGCCTGATCGCGGCAGCCAAGCAGGACCCGTGCGCGGCGGATGGCAAGAGCGCGAGCGATCTCGAAACCGACGCCTGCATTGGCACCCGTGACGATGAAGGTCTTGTCGGACTGGTCCGGAACATCAGCTTCGGTGAAACCCTTGCTAATCGACATTTGTTATCCTTTATTAATGAGCGAGTACATACTCATTTATTGGTTAAAAAATTAGGCTGCAGACCCGTTCCAGAACAGGTCGAACCCGGCCTGTCGGATGGCATCACTTTCCTCGGGCTTGGCTGTGATCGCGTTGATGCTGGTGTCGGCCAAGTCGAAGAGAATGGTATCGATGTAGAAAGCTATCCTGTCAGGCGAGGCATGGCCGGCAAGACACTCTTCCACCATCGCACGCGCGCTCAACTGCATGGCATGGCATTGGCTTCGGCTTTCCGCCGTCACGCGATCGGACACCTTCAACTGGCGAAGGGCTTTGCGCGCGGTGGCTTGCTTCAGTCCCCAATCGATCAGACGGTTCCAGACCGCGAATAGTCGGTCTTTAGCGGAGGTGTCCGTGGGATATGGAGCCAGCATCGTCTCTGTGAGATCTGTCTCGATTTCCACAAAGAGCTGATTGAGCAGATCATCCTTGGTTGGAAAGTAAGTGAACAGGGTTCCCTCGGAAACGCCAGCGGCCTTTGCGATCTTGGCCGTAGACGCGCCGGTGCCTAAGGCGGCGACGAAGTCCGCCGCTGCATCGAGCAATGCCTGTCGTTTTTCTTCACTGAGGGGACGCGCCATGTTCCGGTACATATTAATGAGTGAGCTGTCACTCAACTATATAGGGTGGATGATGTCACCGTCAAGGTTCCAGTCATCCATTATGCGGTCAGTAGGGTAAGTAGGGTTGCATCGACCCGTTGAACTCACAGCCAAAAGCGTACGTAGGAGTGCCTTAAAAAGTCATTTCCTGTGCCGGCATCATCTCTTGCTGAGTACAAAAATCCCTGCCGCAGGTTTGAGTGCCAGGCTATTCTTTGGCGTGGACTCCATCAGCCTGATTCCGGGCGTTTTACTGGAGTAAAATGAGAATTTTGATTTCTCCGCACTCCGCGTGTTTTGGTGGAGCGCGGCAGGATATGTTGTGATAAATGGACTTATTCTTTGTAAAACTCGTCTTTATGCTGATATCGATACTCTTGAGTGATTCCCGTGTATCCGTATGAAGCGGCTTTACAGTCGATTATATGAACATTCGACTGAGGATGCAGGTTACCAATCGCTTGCTCCATAGCGTTGTAAATTGCTTTCTGGTATGCCGATTTCTGGTCCTTGCTACAGGTTTCATCGACGATCGTCACTTCGAGTCTAAACGAATTTTTGCCCCATTCAGCCAGGCTTTTGCCATCAATAAACCAGTCTTCATCATCGACATGTCTCACTATGACCATAGTTTCGAAGCTATTTTTTCTTAAAACATCGCATGTGATTTGAGTCGCTAAAAGTACACACTTTTGGGTTAATTTTTGATTCTTTAAGCCAGACAGCGTCAGGGTTATACCAGGCATAACATGTCCTTAATGAGATTGTCATAGCGGTTAAATTATTACAGGAACCGCAGTCAGCTTATAAGCCATTAAAATGGCATAATCGAGGCCGGTTAAACCTCGCGTTTTTCCGCCCATTTCAGCATTGCATCGAGAGCAGGGCACAGCGCTTGCCCCCACTCAGTGAGCCGATATTCCACTTTCGGCGGCACCTGGGGATACACCGTCCGCGACACGATCCCGTCGGCTTCCAGCTGTCGCAGTTGCTGTGCCAGCATTTTCTGCGAAATGGCGGGGATCAGTTTTTCAAAATCGGAATAGCGCTGTACTTTCCCGTCGAACAGATGAAAAAGAATGATTAATTTCCAGCGGCCTTCCAGCAGCCGCAAGACCTGCTCCACGCCGCTTGCGGCCGATTCCGGGCTATATAACTTACTCACAATTCAGTAGCTCACTTTTTCGTGCGTACTTGTCAATTTCACAGTCTATGTTGAAGATATCCGTACTGTAAATAACGGGAGTACAGAGCCATGTCATTATCACTACCGCAGGCTATTTCTACCTATTTTTCGATCAGCAATGGTGCCGATATCGCCGGCGTTAAGCAATGTTTTACCGCCAACGCCGTCGTGATCGACGAAGGTAAAACTCATCAGGGGCACGCGGCGATCGAGGCATGGCAACGTGCCGCGCAGGCCGCGTTTGACTACAGCGTGGAGCCGATTCAGGTTCTTGCCGAAGGCGACCGGGTGACGGTCACCTCTAATGTCGTCGGTAACTTTCCCGGCAGCCCGGTAGAGCTTAAGCATGCTTTCGGCCTGGTCGGCGACAAGATCAACACACTGGAGATTCTATGATGTCGTTGGATCTTGATTTCCAGGGTAAACGGGTGCTGGTTACTGCGGGCACCAAAGGCGTCGGAAAGGCGGTCGTCGGGCTGTTAAAACGGCAGGGCGCCAGGGTGTTAACCACTGCGCGCCACGCGCCCACGGAATGTATTGCAGACGTCTTCGTGGCGGCGGACCTGACCACGGTCAAAGGCTGTACCTCAGTAGCGGAAGCCGTTCAGGCGCACCTGGGAGGGGTTGACGTCATCGTCCATGTGGCGGGCGGTTCTACCGCACCCGGCGGTGGCTTTGCGGCGTTGGGCGAAGAGGAGTGGCAGCAGGAACTCAATCTCAATCTGTTGCCCGCGGTACGCCTGGATCGTGCGCTGTTGCCAGGGATGCTGGCGCAGGGGGGCGGGGTGATCATTCACGTCACCTCTATCCAGCGTGAATTGCCGTTACCGGAGTCGACCACCGGCTATGCGGCAGCTAAAGCGGCGCTGTCAGCATACAGCAAAAGCCTGTCGAAAGAGGTATCGCCGAAGGGGGTTCGGGTGGTGCGCGTTGCGCCCGGCTGGATCGAAACCGAAGCTTCGGTGGCAATGGCGGAACGGCTGGCGCAGCAGGCGGGAACGGATTACGAAGGCGGCAAGCAGATCATCATGAATGCCCTCGGTGGCATTCCGCTGGGGCGTCCGTCAAAGCCCATTGAGGTGGCGAATCTTATTGCCTTCCTCGCGTCATCTTATGCTGCCACCATCACCGGTACCGAATATGTGATAGATGGCGGCACCATCCCGACGGTGTAACCCTGCATCGCTTACAAACCGATATTATCATTCTCCAGACGGCCCCGATGTACAGGGGCCGCCTTATGCATAGACTTGAAACGCCCGCCGTGCAGTCTTAAGCCAATTCAGCCAGCGATGCCGGATTAAACCCGTTCAACGCCGTGTAATTGTCATCTTCCACTTTCGTTACCCAATCCGGATCGCTCAGCAGGGCGCGGCCCACAGCGATGAGATCAAACTCTTCACGCTCCATGCGCTCGATGAGCCGCTCCAGGCTTGCAGGCGCCGATCCCTTTCCGGCGAAAGCATGGGTAACATCGTTATCCAGGCCAACCGAGCCCACGCTAATCGTCGCGGCTCCGGTCACTTTTTTCGCCCAACCTGCACAGTTCAGGCCGTTTTCACCGTCAATCTCAGGGAATTCCGGCTCCCAGAAGCGGCGTTGCGAACAGTGCAGGATGTCGACGCCGGCCTCAACCAGCGGCAATAACCATGCTTCCATCGCCGCCGGGGTTTCGGCAATTCGTACCCCGTAGTCCTGTTGCTTCCATTGGCTAACACGCATGATAATCGGAAAATCAGGACCGACGGCATGACGCACAGCAGAGACAATCTCGCTGGCAAAGCGCGTACGCTCTTTGATGGCGGGGCCACCGTAGCGATCGGTACGCAGATTAGTGCCGGCCCAGAAGAACTGGTCGATCAAAAATCCATGAGCGCCATGGATTTCGACCGTGTCGAAGCCCAGACGTTTGGCATCTGCCGCCGCCTTTACGAACGCCGAAACGGTATCCGCGATATCTTCTTCATTCATTGCCACGCCGCGCGGGTCTCCGGGCGCATCGAAACCTGACGGGCTTTCCACCGGGGCATCCGGTTCCCAGCCGTTGATATAACGCGCCGCGCCGGTATGCCAGATCTGCGGCGCCATGCGGCCACCCGCATGATGTACGGCGTCAATCACGTTTTTCCAGCCGGCCAGTGCCGCTTCTCCGTGGAAAAAAGGGATGCCGGAATCGTTTCGTGACGCCGGGCGATCAACGACGGTGCCTTCCGAAAGGATCAGACCAACCCCCCCCTCTGCGCGACGCCGGTAGTAGGCTGCATTTGCTTCTCCCGGTATACCGTCCGCTGCAAAAAGTCGCGTCATGGGCGCCATTACGATCCGGTTTTTCACTTGAAGAGAGCGCACGGAAAAAGGACTGAAAAGAATACTGGATGTATTTTGAGACATACAAATTAACTCCATTGTGTTGGGAGCTCTATTAGGTATATTTTATATACCTGATGTCAATTAGGCACCTTGAATAGCCTAGGTATACCAAAGGAAACCCCCCATGCTGACTTTACACCCACAGTGCTTCTCGTCGGATTGCCCAAGCCGGGCATTGTTCGATCAAATCGCAGACAAATGGTCGATGATGGTTCTGGCTGTCGTTGATGATGAACCACAGCGCTTCAACGCCATCAGACGTCGTCTTGAGGGGGTTTCACAGAAGGCTCTGACGCAATGCCTGCGGCGGCTGGAGCGTAATGGGCTGATCTCGCGACAGGTTATCTCTTTCTCGCCTGTGGCCGTGCAATACGACATTACGCAACTGGGCCGAACCTTGCAGAAGCCCTTCCGCGAACTGCACCAATGGACGCTCGATAAATTGCCTGAAGTCGAAGCCGCCAGACTGCAGTTTGACCAGATTGCCGGGATGAAGTGAAAAGGGGGGGAATCAGCGTTTGTTGTTTAAGTGAAATGCGGGCGCTACCCATTCCCGTTCCTGAACGGAGGGAAGTAGGAGCCCCGGTATCATTGATATAACAATTAATTTCAAAACAAGCTTATTCTTTCACTTAAACGTGTCATTAAGCCTATTATCTACTAAAAGAACGTACAGGATGAGTGCAGTAATATTTAGATGACACTGTCCATGACGGTAGGGAGCGTAACAAGGACAATGTTATGCTCCTCGCTCAGAGCAGACCTATCCCCCATTTCTGACTGCAGAGTGCCAGAAGCCGATTTTTCTGAATCCGCACTGCATTAATTATTGGGGAGCAGGTCACTCAAATATTACTCACTTTATGGCGCTTTTACGCTGGCCTACAGAGGCGTATATTGATATTGAAATAACCCCCAGAATAAAAAGTGTCGCAAACATCAAGTAACCTAACCCGGCATCAATAAAGAACCCACAGAAAAGCGGACACAATGCGGTTCCGAGTGATGTCAGATTAATTAAACCAAAAGATGTCCCCCTTAATTCAGCAGGAGCAAGCCTGTCTACCTCGACGCTGAAAGCTGGCATTGTTATCAATTCCCCAACGCTGAGGACGAATACGGAGAAAGCGAGCAATCCAAGCGATCCTGAGTATACTGTCAAAAACAGTAACTGTGATAAAGAGATAAGAGTTATCCCCAGAATGACTTTCCCTTTTATACTCCATCTCTTTAACAAGAACAAAACTGGATACTGAAAAACAATAACAGTTATTGCGTTAACCAAAAATATCACACTAATAGCATAATTCAAGTCGGGAAATTTTAGTCGAGTTAGAAGTTGAATGAGAGGGGAGTCAAAGGAAGTATACACAAGCATCACAATAAAATAACAAATCATTAGCTTTGAAAATTGTGTCTGCGAGAATATTTTTGAGACGGAATGGGCAAAGCTTGGAATTTTTTTCTTATGGTTAATCTCTCTCTTTTGCAAACCTTTCAAAATAAAAATTAACGCTAAGGCGTAGATCAGATAAATAACACTGGAAGCAAAAAAAACATTTATGACTGGTGATGCAAGAGCATACGTCCCTGCAAGCGGCCCAAGAGCAGAGCCAATATTTACGACATAATACCGTATGTATTGATACTGTTCCCTTTGCCTAAAATCAGTAAGATAATCACCAATCATTGCCTTGCTAAACGACTCCGTGCATGCGCGCCCCGTTGAAATCAGTAACATGGAGCCAACAAATTCAGCAGCATAATCACAATAAGTCATTGATGCAAAACCGATGATGCTCAGAAATAGACTCGCTACAAGCGATCGTTCGCGCCCTAGCTTGTCAGAATAATAACTAACGAAAACACCAATCAGTGTTCCAGTAGCTAATGTCATAAAAAAGATGGCACCAATCTGTAATGCGCTCAATTGAAACTGACGATAAAGCTCTACAGACAGATAAGGCCATACCATGAAATATCCTGCCCGAGACAGAAAGGTTCCGGCCAGCATAGTATGTATAACCGCAAGCTGTTTTGGTTGTGTTAGCGATAGGTTTAAGTTCGTCATAAGTCAGCTTATTCCAAATCCAGCGGTAAGCTTTCATCAGCTCCCCATTCAGCCCAGGACCCATCATATATGCGAAGTTTTTTAAAACCGGCCAGATATGCAGCAAGAAGAACTATACAAGCTGTAACTCCAGACCCACAGCTGAATACAAGCTCATCGTTATCATTCAGCCCGTTACGATTAAAAATTTCAGCCAGAGACTCGGGTGATTTGTAGTGCCCATTGTTCAAAACCTCACTAAAAGGGATGTTTATGGATCCAGGTATATGCCCGCGCCTTAAACCGATTCTGGGTTCAGCTTGTCGTCCAGAAAATCTCTCTGAGGGTCTTGCATCAATTAACATAAAATGAGGAGTAGTGATATTTTTAAGGACAGTGGATTTATCAACAATCTGCTCAGGCTTAATGTCAAAATCGCAGACCCTATTTACCTTGGGCATCGCATAGCTTTCGGATATACCAAGTCCCGCGGCAAGCCATGCCGGTAATCCCCCGTCAAGAATGTAGGTTTTCTGAATACCCATAGCCTTTAGCATCCACCAGACCCTGGGTGCCGAATACATACCCTGCTGATCGTAAACTACCACGGTGGAGTCGGGCCTAATACCGATTCCGGATAGCAGGGATGGAATACTTGATGCTGAAGGGAATGTATGGGGTAGAGCAGACTCAGGCTCTGAAAAAGTACTGTCAAGGTCAAAATATATTGCGCCTTCAATGACTAATTCCTTAATTTCACTAGTCTTATTCGCTGTTTTTTTTAGCGTAGCATCCAGTATGATGATGCTATCTGAGTCCGGGTTGTTTACAACCCAGTGAGGAGAAACCAGAGCTTCCATATTTGTCCTTTTCAAAGAAGGCTCCTGCGGGAGCCCAAGATAAATTTTAAACTTCAATAATGTCAATACGATTCTGATTTACCAGCGGAATGTCATAATTTTGCATTTGAAGTATCTCTCCTGCAAAACAGCCATTTTTATAAACGCCAGAAAGTCTGTCCTGAGTGAACGCTTCAATAGCGTCTACATTAAAATGAATCTGATAATCAGTCTCACCACTATCGGTATGTTTAAAGCGCGTCAGATACCCGAATGTCGGTTCAAAAATGTTGACGCAGCCAACGATCTGGCCAATACATTCATGAACTATCCCATTGATAACCAGACTTTCACCTGCCTCTGGAATGATAGCGAATAACTGACGGCCCGCCCGGCACCATCCGACATGCGAAGGTAATCCTAGAATATCAATGCCTGACGTTCCAAAATCTTCGCTGACACCGAGTTGGAAATTAAGAGGAATGTTTTCATGTATCCACTTTATGTCCTGATAAAATTGTGCCACTTGTTCTTGAGTAAGCTGCAAGTGGGGGTGTCTGCGGCCATGATCTGTAAAGCAATTGAACCTGACTGTCTGCACGCCAAGTTTGTTAAAAAGCTTGCAATAATTCACAAGATCATTTTTGGTATGATTGTGCGTACCAACTGTAATACCAATATTAACCCGAATAAGGTTATTGTCGCCACTTTCCCGGCTATAACTTTTAATCCTGGAAATCACTTCGATACATTTCTTTCCAGGAAACACCCCTTTAATGGGATAATCTGCATGGGAATGCAAAGAACACTCTTCCGCATCGTTAACCAGCCCGTGAAATGTAATGGATATAGTGCCGTATCCATTTTTCACTGCTTTATCCAACAATTCCTTATAGTTTTTCTGCAATAATGGCTTACCACTTGTCCATGCATCACCCGCTATCATGGTGTCCGTCTCGTTTTTGTCCTCTCCGGAACGAAACTCGCGATTGTGGGCCGGACCATAGATATCCATAAACTCACCATTGTGAGCAAAGCTATCCACATAGCGAGGATAAATATTAAAATTCTGATCCGTTAGCTTTCGATAAATTTCATGACCTTCATTAATGCCAAAAGATTTAGAGAATACCTTTTCATAGTTCACGAACCAACAATGATTACAATTTTGACCACATGTGTCCTTGCCCACAAATGTATCAACATCCAGATAAAAATGGATGTCTTCATTTTTTATTGATGTAAAAGGAACGCGAAAATCAATGTCCCCATGATAATCGTATGACATATCCATATTGCCTTGCATCGACATTGCCTCATTTTATATTTATCGCGAAATGATTTACATAAATTAAATTAGTTTTGTCAACCATATAAATACTTAATATATATAAATGTTCTTTTAAATTTAATTTATGGATTTTTATTCCGTACAAGCGAAAGCAATCAGCACGAACAACTGATTATTGATTGAAAAAATATAGTCACATTGAGAAACAATTAAATTATAAAATAATTTTTCATCTATGGTTATCAATGATTTTACTGTAATTGATTGAATTAAAATGAATTAAATAAAAAGTAACAACTTGAAAAAGATTTATTGTTTACTAATTCTTTACTGTTGCTATTGTCATATAAAAAACATGGATTAGCATAAGAAAATGAAAAAAGTTCTCATCTTGGCAAAAACGGAATATACACGCACCCCTTATGACGTATGGCTTAAAGACTTGGGTGTCGAACCTGTCTTGATTACCTCTCCAAAATTTTACCAAGATTATTCCAGACACATTAAACACTGTTTCTGCTTGGAAAATTATGATCATGATGATGAATCCCTCTATAATTTAACAGAATCAATTTATCAAACGACTCCATTTGACTATATATTTTGCCGAGCAGAAGTAGATATACTTCGTGCTGCTAATATAAGAAAACGCTACGGCATCCCTGGGCAAGATGTAACCAGTGCGCTATGTTATAGAGATAAGTTCTTCATGAAAGAGCAATTATCTCTTTCTCAGGTAATGATGGCAGACTACCGGAGAATAGATTCCCAGGAAGAACTCTTGGCATTTGCTTCAGATAATGGAATGCCATTTGTTATAAAACCCCGCCTTGCTTCAGGTTCTTCGGGTGTGGTAATAATTAAGTCGCAGGTTGAACTTCATTCATATCTTAAAAAATATAACAATCAAATTGTTGATATGTTGGCAGAGGATTATGTTGACGGTGAAATGTTTCACATTGATGGGTTAGTTGTTGAAGGTAAACTTACCTTTATCCAACCTTTCAAATATGTAAATAACTGTCTTTCCTATCGAGATAACTTATACATTGGTAATATCCCACTCGATCGAAACGATAAACTATACTCTCGTTTGGTAAGTTCTGTTAAGGATATACTTCATATTATGCCAGAAACTCCACATTTTGCTTTTCATTGTGAAATGTGGGTTACCAGAGAGGACGATATTGTTTTCTGCGAGATAGCGAGTAGAACCGGCGGAGGAATGATAAGCTTTCTGATTGAAGAGATGGCGGGGTTTAATATTGATAAGGCGTGGTTATTGGCAGAATGTCATATTCATCAACAGTCCTATCCGCAGTATCAAGAACGTTTTCTGCGGTTTGGCTGCGTTTGTATCCCCCCTTCAAACGGGAGACTTGTGTCCCTACCTACCGAGTTTCCAGTTGAGGTGCGCAAAACACATCTAACAGGTAAAGTTGATGAAATTTATGACGGTGGAGAAAAGTCTGGTCTTTATCTTATAGGACACGTAGTAGAAGCAGACGATCCGAAATCCGTGTTAAGACTATTTAGATCATGCTACCAACAAATTCATGATGCTGAACGCTGGGAAACGGTCGATAATGGTTGATAAAGTTTGCAGCGAAGAGGACAGCTATTTCCCCCATCCTCCAATCCATCGATTTACTTCCGGAATTTATCCGGATTTTGAATCTTTGGCGTATGCATCACAGGATTCTCTAAAGAGCCGGTATCCGCGTTATTCACGATTTGGCACGCCAATGACGGATACAGTCGAGTGTGAGATTACGCGCCTGGAGGGCGGCTACAGTTCGCTCAGCACATGTTCCGGTCTTGCTGCGATCACCTCCGTTCTCATGTCTTTCCTTCGCCCCGGCGATCATATACTTATGACTCGTTCAGTCTATGAACCAGTCAGATGTTTTGTCATGACATATTTGTTTGAGCTTGGTATAAGCGCTACCTTCCTGAGTGCTGATGAGTTCGGCCACGTAGAAGACTATGTCACTGATAAAACAAAGCTGATATATGTTGAGTCTCCATCATCAAACATATTTGAAGTAACAGACATCGATGCTGTAGCTAAGCTGGCTAGGCTAAGGGGAATTGTCACCATCATCGACAATACGTGGTCTACCCCCCTGTTGCTTAATCCGCTTCATCATGGTTTTGATGTGGTTATTCATTCAGCATCAAAATATCTAGCGGGTCATTCCGATGCTGTAATGGGCATCATAACCACTACAGAGCAGTATTATGAACCGGTTCGTCGCTACCTTATTAAATCAGGAGTCTGTGCGGGCGGAGAAGAGTCCTTCAGCCTTTATAAAGGACTTAAAACATTGGCGGCCAGGCTTAAAATACAACAGGACACTGCCCAAAAACTGATCAGGATGCTGTTGGCTCATCCTGCAGTTAGTACAGTGATTTCACCGGATCTTCCATCTCATTCTGGGCATGAAATTTTTTGTAAATATTACCGACAAAGTAATGGCCTTTTTAGTTTTTCAGTTAAAAAGCCTACAGATCAAAAGCGCGATGCTTTTTTAAGAGAATTGAAAACATTCAAGTTAGCGTATGGCTGGGGAGGCGTCGATAGCTGCATGATTCCATTCAGGTCTCCAGACTGGATGATACAGGGTGAAGAACAGTTGTTTTTAAGGGTAAGCGTCGGAATTGAAGACGCAGACGTGTTAGCAGCAGAACTATCATCAGCATTGTCTAAATTTTAATTTATTTTCTATAAAAACATGCGGTTGCATCATTTCTGGTAGCCATCTTAAATATAATAACAGCCTGTTACTTCAGAAGATTTAAACATCTTTCGATAGAAATTCATTTTTCTGACCAGCTTTCCGTTGATTAACATTCCGTAATATTATTGATACATCCATTAGCGGTGAGAGCAATTACGAACTTCCGCTCCTCGCTCATAACCGCCGGTCAAAAAAAGCCCACTCAGGTTTCCCTAAGTGGGTTTTTCCAATAGGGCTCCTCTGGTCGGGAACGCCATTGCCATTAAGTGGCTAATAACCAAGAAAAAAATTCCCTCTGTCAACATCGCCAAAATGGCCGCCATTGGCCTCGCGTCATCGTGAGGCTCCGCCTGGACTGGCGCTTGCGGCTATCTCGGGGACCCACGCCAGTGCTGCCGGTGAAGCTGCGGCGTCTGATTCAGCCGATATCGACTTTCATGGCGATGTCCCAACTGCCGGCGCCATTCTTGGCCAGGCCGATCATCATCAGGCCGAGCGACTCCAGTGTCTGGGCCATTTGCAGGCCGCCGACATCGAACGGACGCAACCCGAGGCTTTCGAGGAAGGTCGAGACGCGTGCCTTCGCCTGCGCATCGTCGGCTGCAATGAACGCGTCGAGGCGTCCGCCCTTGGCCAGTACGTGGCCGAAGAGGGTATTGAACGCCTTCACGACATGCGCGTCGGCGGGGAGAAGCTTGGCGATCTCCTGCGCCGCGGAACTGCCGTGGGGAGTGACGAGGCCCGAGAGGCCGGGGGCAACCGGGTTCGTGATGTCGATGATCACCTTGTTGCCGAGCGCTTCGCCAAAGTCGGCCACCACCGCCGCAACGCTGTTGTACGGCACGGCGAGAATGACGATGTCGCCCGCCGGCGCCGCGCCGTACGTCCCTGTGGTCGCTCCGGCTGCCAGCTGGTCGGCCAGCGCCTGGGCCTTGGCAGTGTCGCGGCCGATCACCTCAAGGGTATGTCCAGCCTTGGTGGTACGCTTGGCGATAGCCGTGGCCATGCCGCCTGATCCTATGATGCTGATAGTGCTCATATGCAGATTCCTCGTGAGTTGGGGTATTGCCCGTAATCGCTAAACGGGCCCCCCGGTTGATATGTCGTGCGCGTCGAGCCTCCCGCGTCATCCCTGATGCCCTCGCCGGGCCGGCAACGTCTTTGCCCGAACGGGCAGGGCATTGCGACACTGCCGTCCGTCTGGCTCGTTGCGACCCGAATCCCTGCCCCCGCTCAACTCAACGGGCAGGGAAGTAATGGCCGTTCTCCAAATCGGCGAGCAGCCCGGGCTGGGCGGGTTGCCAGCCGAGGGTCTGGCGGGTGATGAGGCTGGATGCCGGGAGGTTCAGCGTGACCAGATTTGCGAGAAACCCAAAGTATCCCGGCAGCATGAGTGTATCGACGGGAATGCTCACCGCGGGCAGGCCCAGATGGCTGCCAATGGCCTCGGCGATCTCGCGGAACGGGATACCCTCGCTTTCGAGCCCATGCCAGATCTTGCCGGCCGGCCCCTTCTCCAGCGCCAGGCGGAACAGCGAGGCGAGGTCGCGGGCATGCACGGCCGGCCACAGGTTTGCGCCGTCTCCCGGGTAGCCGATGACCCCCTTCTCCTTGGCGAGCCCAATCAGCAGCGGGAGGAACCCGGTATTGTCGGTCGTGCTGTGCGCGATAGTCGGGATCCGCACGATCGAGGATCGCACGCCGCGCTCCGCGAGGCCGATTACCGCGAGTTCCACGACGTTACGAACCCGCAGGGAGCCCTTGTACGCATCGCCGCCGGGAAGGGCCGGGTCCTCTTCGGTCGCCGGTCGGTCCAGGAAGCTGGCCCCGGGCGCCGCCCAGCCCAGGTTCGTGGGCGAGCCAATGCTCCCCGAAACGACCAGCGGTTTTCCGGTTCCGGCCAATGCCTCACCGTACGCGAGCATGACCTGGAGTTCCGCTGCGGCCACGGCGTCAATCCCGCCCGCGGGAAGCAGGTCTTGCCTGTGCGCGACGTGGATGACGCCATCGGACGCCGCCGCAGCCGCCTTGAGCCCATCCAGGTCGGAAATATCCCCGCGACGCACCTTGGCGCCGAGCGCGGACACCGCAGCGGCGGACTTATCCGACCTGGCCAGGCCGGTGACCTCGTGGCCGGCGGCGATAAGTTCGGGAATGATGTACGAGCCTATATGGCCGGTCCCGCCAGTGACTAAAACGTGCATGATATTTTCCTTTTAGGTGCGATATGAGTGGTGGTGCCGTGCGCTCAACCGAGAAGGCTGACGCCGATCGAGAAGTTGGTGTGCTTGACGGAGTGGGTCATGAGGCCCAGACACAGCATGCAGGCGTGCTCCAGCGTCCGGGCCATGAACAGCGGCCCGGTATCCAGCGGGCGCAGCCCGAGGCTCTCGATGAACGCCGAGACGCGTGCCTTCGCCTGCGCGTTGTCCCCGGCGATGAACACGTCCAGCAGCTGACCTTTGACTGAACCCATGGCCAGCACGTGGGAAAATTGGGTGTTGAATGCCTTGACGATATCCGCATCGGCAGGGGCCGCCCTGGCGATCTCCAGCGCGCCGAAACTGTCTTCAGGTGTCAGGAAGCCCGAGAAGTCGGGTTTGATGGGATTGGTGATGTCGATAAGAAGCTTGCCCGCCAGCTTTTCGCCGTACTGCTTCAGCACGTCGAGAACGGCGGAGTAGGGAACCGCCAGGATGACGATATCCCAGGCCGGGGTGGCGCCGAAGGTTCCTGCCGTCGCACCGGCTCCGATCTTCCCGGCCAGCGCCCGCGCCTTGGCAGCGTCGCGGCTCATTACCTCGACGATATGTCCGGCCCTGGCGGCAAGACCGCCGATCGCCGCCGCCATGCCGCCGGAGCCGATGATGCTGATAGTGCTCATGTGCAATTTCCTTACTGATAGGGGGTTAATCATTGATGGATTGCAGGTGCGATCCCACAACCGGACTCAACATACAGGTCATGCTAGTCTTGTCACTTGCAATAAACAAGTAAAATCACTTGTAAAAAACAAGCGAGAAAAAGAGAGGGGGTTTGCTTGCGATAGACAAGCGATGTAAGATCTCGCCATGAAAACGACGAATAAAGAAATTCGGTCCCATTGCGCGGTAAATTACGGCGTGGAGATCTTCGGCGACCGGTGGTCGCTCTTGATCATTCGCGACATCGTTTTTACCGGTAAGAAGACCTATGGCGAGTTTATGAAATCGGAAGAGGGCATCGCGACCAATGTCCTGGCTTCTCGCCTTGCCTTTCTCGAGCAGCAGGGTGTTCTTGCGAGAGCGCCCAGCCCCGACGACGGGCGCAAGGATTTATATACGCTGACCGAGAAAGGCCTCGACCTCATTCCTGTCATGCTTAACATCGTCCTTTGGAGCGCGAAGCACGATTCGAAGTCGTACGTGCTGCACCGCAAGGAGTGGGTTGATCGATTAAGCCGAAACCCCATGGAAGTGAGCGAAGAGGTGAAGGCGCTGGTTCGCAATGGCGGGTGTATGTTTCCCGCTGGCAAGGAATGAGCAAGAGGGCAAACGTGCTCTGCCACGCGTTCAGCTGTTCATACGAAGGAAGTAAAATGCTTTTGCCAGATTTGAGCTTTACAAAAACAGTATATCAATCGTCATTTCAAGAATGAGTCGTCAGCTGTTTGTTTCCCTGGATGGGCCCAAGGGAGCCGGTAAAACCACACTGTTGGAGGCCATTACGAAAGTACTCAGGGCAGACAACAAGAAGGTGATCCGACTTTGCGAGAAAAAAAGCGATCCTTACAGGGGGGAAACAATGGCCCTCGTTAACAAGCTCGCCAGAAATCCCACCCTGGATTTGGAATTGGACGTTTGTGAGCGCTTTGCTGATAGCCGTGCCTGGATTTCCCGGCACGTGCTGACTAAACAGCCACCGGACAGCATTATCTTGATGGATCGCTGGTACCCGTCGGATGCCGCGTTTCGCCGGATGATTCCATTTGCAGAGATTTTACAGCTTAACATTGAGCGAAACGTGCGAACGCCGGACCTGCATGTCGGGGTTGTTACTGCGCCTGATATTTCATGGGCGAGGGCCGCGGCCCGACCGCGTGGGCTAAGTAGTACTGTGATTTATAAGCTGGAAGAGCATGTTGCTTGCACCAAGGCATTCGAGCGAGAAATTGCAAATCACGGCTGGGTTTTATGCCGTAATGAAGGAACTCTCGAAGACGCAACGATGCAGGTGATTGCTGAGATCTACAGAGTGCTTGGATGCCCTACAGGCATCGGTTTGGCGAACAGAGCTTCCGCCACATGCCGCCAGTAATGACGACCACGTATTCCGTCACTCTCCACTCCAGAGTGATCCTCAGATTTATGTGGCGTCTACAGAATCGATACTACTCAGTATCTTTCGGTCTTTGACACGGGAAAATAAAACTCAGTGTTCTGACCTGCCACAGCTTATGGCAGAACTCCGGCACCGCCATACCCAGCTCGACCTGCTTCAGGGCGAAGAAAATCTGTTCTTCGGTAAATCGTGACTTTTTCATCGGCCCTACATCCGTTTCGGGGGCATTTATCATGCCGGAATTCTGTTTCTGAATGGGGCAGGATTTTTGGGGAGGGTCATGCACCACATCCTCATCATAGGCAGTTTTGTGCCAGGAGCGGACGTCGACATCTGAATTCCCTTTCAGTCAAGACCACCAGAATGACCACCAATCGACGCTGATGAGCGAATCAGGGGGCTGGGACGTAGTTACTTATTGTTAGAATTGGGGACATGGTGCTGCATCAATTCAACGATCCAATCAATAAAAACTCGCAGTTTGGCGTTGACATGGCGGTTCGGCGGAAACGCCAGGTACAGGGGCATTGGATTAATACGCCAGTGTTCAAATAGCGGAGTCAAGGAGCCACAAGCCTGATGTGCTGCCGCCATATAGACTGGCAGCGCAATCACGCCTAACCCGGCTAGCCCAGCTTCGAGGTAAGCATTGCCATCATCCACTGCAAGCACATAGCTGCTTTTGATTTCAATATGTTCACTCTCACAGTGCAGCACCAGAGGATCAATCTTACCGGTGCGTGAAGACAAGAATCCCACTATGCGATGGTCGGTGTTTTCCAGATCGCGCGGGTGCGCAGGAGCGCCAAGGCGTTCCACATAACTGGGGGCGGCGTAGACGCCGATTTGCAAATCGCCGACATGGCGTGCGATCAGGGACTGGTCGGTGATTTCGCCACCGCGCAAGACGCAATCCACATTGTCGCCGATCAGATCCACCACCCGGTCGCTCACGCCCATGTCGAACTGGATATCAGGGTAGCGTGCGTGGAAAGCCGGTAGCGCTGGCACCAGCACAAGGCGGGCCAGCGGACTGGGCACATCCACCCGTAACCGTCCTCTGGGCGTAATCGCCGCACTGGAGAGGCTGTTTTCAGCATCCTCCATGTCCGCCAGCAAGCGGATGACGTGCTCGTAGTAGACCGCGCCGTCGGGAGTGACACCGAGCTTGCGGGTGGTGCGATGGAGTAACTTGACGCGCAGGCGCGCTTCCAACTGCTGAATAAGTTGCGTCACCGTGGTTTTGCTCATATGAAGCGTCTGGGCAGCCTTTGTGAAGCTACCTGCCTCCACCACGCGAGCAAAGGCGCGCATCGCATCGAAACGATCCATTCCTTATCCTCTCTTTCTCACCGATTGTTTGGATTTTACAAACAATGATGGACAAAGTCGCTTGTTTATCCGCCCGATCCAGTACCTGTAAAGTGTCTTTATGTTCACCGGGCAGATTTCGCCCATTGCAAAGGTACAAACATGACAACACGCGAAGCAGTTTTTCCCTTCGGTCGGCAGGCGCTCTATGAGCGCAATCGCTATTCACCGGCCATCAAATCCAACGGTTTCTTGTTCGTTTCGGGGCAGGTTGGTAGCCGGGAGGATGGTTCGCCTGAACAGGATCTTAAAGAGCAGATCAGGCTGGCATTCGATAACCTTAATGCTGTTCTCGTGGCTGCGGGCTGCACGTTCGGTGATGTGGTTGACGTTACCCTCTTTGTCGTCGATCCCGAGTCAAACCTCGACGCTATCTGGAGTATCCTGCCAGAATATTGGGGGGAGGCGCCTTACCCTACGTTGACCGGGATCGGCGTGACGTGGCTTTACGGATTCCAGTTTGAGATTAAGGTGATTGCCAGGCTGCCCTAAGCGTTACGGGTCTTTCCGCCAGTCGAAAATTCAACAGGGCAGACCGCGCTGCCTGTAGAGGCAGCAGAGAGATTTCTGAATTGCTATATGTTGCATCGGGATGGTTTGCCAGACTGGTCAGGATTTACTGATGAGACAGAGGAAAATTTATGAAAGCAGCGGTTTATGACGTGGAAGGCGCTCCCGGCGTCCTGAAATATGTCGATATCCCCGATCCGGTCGCAGGACCTGACGACGTTCTGATTTCTGTCGAGGCTATCTCGATAGAAGGTGGAGATCTGATCAACCGCCGTTTAACTCCGCCGCCTCTTCCTTCATGGATCGTCGGCTACGCGGCCGCGGGCACAGTTGTTGCAATCGGATCGAACGTCCGTAGCCGTACGATTGGGGACAGAGTCGCTGCTTTTCACATGCAGGGATCACATGCGGAACGTTGGTCTGTGCCCGCGGAACGAACTTGGCTTATACCCGATGGGGTGGATATGGCAGAAGCGGCGGTTTTGCCGATTTCTTTTGGAACCGCGCACCATTGCCTTTTCACTCGAGGCATGCTCCGGCACGGAGAAACCGTCCTTATTCAGGCAGCAGCTGGTGGCGTGGGGCTCGCGGTCGTTCAGCTTGCCTCACAAGCAGGCGCAACGGTCATCGCCGTGGCAAGCGGAACGCAGCGAAGAAGCCGGTTGCTGGAACTTGGTGCCGATCATGTCGTGGATCGTGCAGAGAATAACGTCGTGGACAGTGTCAGACAGTACACCCATGGCAGCGGTGTTGACCTCGTCATCGATCCGGTGGGGACGACGTTGCCTGCTTCGCTTTCTGCACTCGCTCCGGAAGGACGCCTCATCTTTGTCGGTAATGCGGGCGGTGGAGGCCTGACTGTCGACCTGTGGCCGCCAATGCAGTCTAACCAGACACTCATGGGGGTATTCATGGGACCCCTTTTTGAAAGGCCCGGAGTTCGGGCAAGTGTGGACGACATGTTGCAGGCTTTAGCAGCAGGGCGCATCAGGATTGTCATTGACCGCATCTTCCCCCTGGCCAGCGCTGCCGCGGCCCACGAATTCGCCGAGACAGCGAAACCGCTTGGCCGCATCGTTATGAAGCCATGAGGTGTGTTTGACCCGTATGAGTGCGCTGGGCTAATTACTGTGTTCTGGTGTCAAGGCTAAGTTCAGATGCCAAGGGTAGGGCAAAGCTGAAATGTCCGCTCTGTGCCAGAAGCGGACATTGCAAAATTTCGGCATTTGATGCTAGTTAGTATCCTAATTTCTAATCAACCTCTTCATCATAGGAGTGAGTAAATTGAAAATTGATTGGCATAGCTCATTACTGACCAGTACCACTAGCATTGATAAAAACTACAAAAATACACAAAACGTTCGTCGTTTCATGATTAAAGAGTGTGGTGAAGATTTTAGATTCGATCGTGAATTTATGATGTGGATACGTAATGATAATCCAAAAAATTTGGGTGATGTTGTAAATGAGTGGAAGCGCAGACATTCGTTTTAATAAGCCGAGGTCCACTCTTTGCTCAAAGCTGCCTGTCATGACTGCTTAAAAAACAGGCTTAACGTAGGATATTTTCCGTTTTCCAAGCGGCCCCCTATACAGCGTTTTCAGGGGGGTTGGTCTTAATCGGATAACCTAAAAGCGATAGCCACTCACGCTAAATCAATCCCTTACGCATCTGGATTGGTTAAATAATGTGCTTAACGTACAATAATTTCCGATCTCCAAACTGACCCCTATAACAGCGCCTACGGATAAGTAGATCGGCTACCTCAACACTGCTGACCCTTTGGTGCATGTGCTACTCCGCTCAAAAACAATACACCCAATTCTAAGGTTTGTTTAATCTGCGTGAATAACAATAGCGTCGATTTTGATACTTTCGAAAGGTAACGAAAATGCCCCTTTCGGGGCGGCCGGGCTTTATTTATTTTGGATTTCGGAAGCATTTTTAGCGGCCTGTTTTAGCGGCTCTGCATAGCTGAATGGCAAAATGCCGAGGCGCGGATCATTTGGTGCGTGTTTGCTGCCGGGTTTTTTCTTAGGGATGGCGAAGTATTCACTGCTGTAAGGGAGTTTGATCTCTCTTTCAAAGTTGAACTTCGTATCATGTGACAATCCAGTGAATGGGTAGTCAGCGTCGGTTTTGCGAATCACAAACTCTGTCGGATAGAGCTCTGATTCACTGGTGCGTTTCGTTGTTCCAGGAACAACAATGACATACGGAATGCCATTCTCAACTGCCACACCTACCACCAGCGCGGGGCGGGGTTTAGGGCGGACTGGTCCCGCGACTGGATCAGCTTCCTCTTGATTAGGGAAGTAACTCCAGACCATAGATCCGAGAGTGGGAGCTGGGAAGTATTTGATTAGAGTCGTGTTAGAGACTTGGGTAGAACTGTTCAAACTTGCACTCAATGCCATATTGGTCACCTATTTAGTAGAGTTTCATAAACCTCTCCTCCGGTATGTTCTTAGCGGGACTGTTATCACGCAGATACTGGATTTGAGCATCGGTAAAATCTGCGTCTTCCGCTTCGTACGCTGGCAGAAATTCATCTGCGAGTTTTCTAAGCGCAAGGTGCAGTACATCGGTTTTGCTCAGGCCCGTTGCTTGGATCAGCTGGGTAAACGTTTCGTCGCTTACTCCGTTGGGGGTATCCTGGCTTCTCAGCCTGAATAAAAAGCTGCTCGCTTGTTTATCAGTAGAGATATTCATATTTTTTAGTCCTATTAATAACTATCTTTTATGAACCAATGCGTTGCACTTCCGGTTGGAAAAGATCAAAACGCCCGAAAGCCTTAATCACATTGATGATCTGACATGCTATGCATGCTCGACAAAGCGGTTAAGTCATCTCAATACGAACCTCCTTTTTAGGTTATGGTAATTAATGAGAAGTCAATATATCAGAAGTATATCTGAGGTTCAAGGGGTTTTTGAAAAAAAATGTTGACTCTAGGGTAATGTGCCGTTCTAGCTAAAAGGGGGTCAGTTTGGATATAGAGAATTATTGTACGGTAAGCCTGTTTTTTGAACAGGCTTACCTGTAGCAATAGGGTGTACTCCCGCGCTATAGGGGTCCGCTTGGAAAACGGAAAATATCCTACGCTAGGCCTGTGTCTTAAGCAGGTATGACGGGCCGCTTTGTGCCAAAAGCGGAAGTATCAAAGGGTCAGTGTGAGTTAATTTACGAGTGGTTGGTCATAGCTGATGAGTAATTAATCTAAATAATGGACATTCATGCCGGGTGGTTTGAAAATCTTAAGTCTATGATTTACATATTTGGGCATAAAGGCGGATGAGCGAAAATTTAGAATTCATGTTGTTAGCGCTTGAAAAATCACGTCAAGCCTTACCTGGCTGCAGACCAAATCCACCTGTCGGGTGCGTGATTGTCCATAAAAGGGCGGTGGTTTCCGAAGGCTTCACTCAACTTCCAGGCCATCATCACGCAGAGATAGACGCTATTTCAAAACTAACGGTTCCAATTGGTGAATGTGAAATCTTTGTCACACTTGAACCCTGCTCCTATCAAGGACGAACCCCCTCCTGTGCCTTGACACTTGCTGAACTGAAACCACTCCATGTCTATGTAGCCATGGAAGACCCGCATCCTAGAAACCGTGGAGAAGGACTCAGAATTTTAAAAAATGCAGGGGTCAGCTTTACGCTAGGCATTGGTAAACGAGAGGTAGAGAATTTTCTATCCCCTTATCTGGCAAAGTCCTAGGCCGTATAGACATAACAAAACTTTATCAGCCAAAGGTCCGCTCCTCGCTCATAACCGCCGGTCAAAAACGCCAAAAAGCAAAAAGCCCGCTCAGGTTTCCCTGAGCGGGCTTCTCTAATATGGCTCCTCTGACTGGGATCGCCTTTGCCAGTAACTGGCTAATAATTAAGCTAACTCTCAATTCTAATCCTGTCAAGACCACCAGAATGACCACCAATAGCTGCGGGTTCTATAAATCTGGTACGAGCGTTCCGCAGCATGGGTGAACATTACTGTTTTACTCTTAAAATGAAGCAAAGTTAGAGGTAACGTCGAAGGCGTTTATCCTATGTGGAACTGTGTGCAAAGAGGTTTAACTGTCGGCTGAGTGTCAGGGGTGGACTCTCAAGAGTAACCATGGACCTTTACTTCTCCGCTGATGACGATACTGGGGCAGCCAGTCAGGAACGTGTTAGATGCATAAATTACGAACGTTACACCACGTCGTGTCCGATGTGTAAAGTCTCATGGTCCACTTAGCGAGATATTTACATCAGGTTAATTTGTTGTTTTATTGAATTTTTCGAGGTATAAATTTCTAATACCCGAATCAAGATGTTAATCAAATTTTAGAGTTAATAATATTTTTACATAGATTGCTTGCCGCATGTAAGATAACTTTAATGGAGCGTCTTTCATCATGTACAACCTTTTAGTCACCGCAAGAGAAGGTGCTTGGGATGAAAAATCCTACGAGTTTGATAGAAGCAGATTCCTAGAATATACGACTGAATCTATTGCTGCCATTTTTCAGTCTCTTACCCCGGATTTAATTGAAACTTTGAAAGGATATCCTTGTTTATTTGCGTACGAAGGCGATATAAATGATCTGCGGATTGGAAAATTAAATTCAATCAAAGAAAGAGGGAGGAAAATATTTATAGAGTTTGAGCTGAATGAAAATCTCCCACCTATTCCTTTTGAAAGAATTAAGCCCTTAGCTATGCTACTTGATTTCCGCAATTGGGAAATGAACCGAACTCATTGGGCCGTCAAAGATGAAGATCTCTTTTTACGGCTTAAAGACGCAGGAATAATAAATGATGAGCATGTTCTCGAGCCGGAAAAATCAGTGAGACTGTCTGCGAAAAAGTATAACAACCCTAAGATTACAACTGTTCAGGGTTTTATTGCAAAAGTTATTTCGGCTGAAAGAAAGGTTGGTTCAGAAGTTTTTTATAGAGGTCATTCAAATAAAAGTAAATACAAACTGGAGCCATCCCTATTTAGAAAAGATGATGAAGGGAATCCTTTACACCTTGAAAGTGAACATCTCTTATATAAAGAATTGATAGTATCAAACTCAGCTGACTTCCAATCCGATGTGAATACTCTAGATACTCTTGTTCGTATGCAGCATTATTCGTTGCCTACAAGGTTGTTAGATATAACATCAAATCCACTTATTGCGTTGTATTTTTCTTGCAAATCAGCACATACGGAAGATGGAGAAGTCATCATTTTCTCAATGAAGCGTAGTGATGTTAAGTATTTTGACTCCGATGTTGCAAGTTGCATTGCGAATTTAGCTAGATTACCAAAAAAAGATAAGGATGATATTGATTTTGACCATCCGAATTTTAACGAACAAATAGCAATAAAAAAACTAGGACATTTCATACGAGAAGAAAAATCGTATTTTGAGATGAATATACTTGCTGAGGACTTAAGGAGGATAATCTGTGTAAAAGGAAAGAAAAGTAATGCTAGGATTTCATCACAGTCTGGGGCATTTATATTGTATGGTCTAGATGCAGTAATGAGCGAAGAAGGAACGGCTGAAATTGCCATAACGAGAATCACTGTTGAAAATAAGAAACAAATTCTTAAAGAACTCGATCTGTTAAATATAAATGAAAGTACTGTATTTCCGTACATTGAAAACTCGGCAAAATATATTGCTGAAAAATATAAGTTTGACAAAGAATCAGCATAACAGTTCTTTGATTAACTATGGTTGTTGGAGGAGTTTAATTTCACTAATATTAATTAATAATTTATGAAGGTAAACATGACAATAAAAGAATGCGCAGAAATCCACAGAGCACTGTGGTACACCGAAAATCTTGGAGTCGCACAGGGGTATGGCCCTTCTCCACGGGATCGTGAATTACTGGTTGTACTTGCTAATAAACTAGGTATACCGGACGAGAAATTTATCACTTCCGACGAGAGTAAAAAAATCACAGCTCAGAAGTATCTGACAGCTATGCTTGAGACAATGGAACCGCTTTCTCAAATGTTCCAAGATATTTGGATTTATTGCGAACGTACATTAATTAGAACATCAAAAAATGCCCTCGATATTGAATGGAATTTCAATATTAATGGGGAGTCGATAGCAATAAATTTCGAAGCGTTCAGGAAATATCAAAAGCTGCTCAACAAGACCCTTGACAAAGACAAATTCAACGAGGTTTGTAATGAATTTGCTACTGTTTGCTGTAAACATAATGATGGAAAGGGTTATATTAGATATGCCCCGATGCCACTAAAACCCGATGATGCAGACCCAACAAGTGTTGCTTCGAGAATTCATGATATGTGTAAGCACGTCAAAGAAGAAGGGTTAATTGACGATGGGTATTATGGAGCGACAGACGCAATTCCTTACCTGTCAGCCATACGGAGCAAAAACCTCTGGCGACAAGAAGACTTTGCAGAATTAAAGCCATTAGTAGAAGAATTTTATAATAGTACAAAGCTAGAAGATATTCTATCTTTACCATTCTGGACATTTCGCTGGCAAATTTACGAACTATGGTGTTTGATAATCACCCTGCAACTCTTTGAGTCTCGTGGCTTTACACTAGTACAGTCCTCTGACGGTGCTTCCTTGCTTGAACTGGGGCAAAAAGTAGTAGTTGCTGAAAAAAATTCGAATCCACTAGGGCAGATTATTTACCAACCTTCATATCGCAGGACGACAGGGCAATGTGTTCATCCTGACATTGTAGTTGTTCAGGGACACCCGGAAGCTCTCACTCCTAATATTGTTCGAGCAATAGTTGAATGCAAACAGCATAAGATGCCTGAGAATGAGAGGTTTTTGCTCCTTAAAAAGAGATATTTCGATGGTGTTGCTGAAGCTTATAATGATTCTATCGGCCCCGACGGTAAGCTGGTACTATTAAACTATGATAAAGTCGATTTTACTACAAACTATGCACTTCTTGATGATTTCAAACCACAAAATATTTCGCCTTTAAAAGGGGCACTCAGCTCAATACTTGATGAGTATTCTGCGAATGAAGAACCTCGTCAAATTGTACTTGTAGTTGATGGCTCACAGAGCATGCTGAAAACCCTCGTCAAATCTGAAGAGTATATCAAAGAACTCCATAAAGTATTGGGCGCCTTCGATGAAGTCATATGGCTCAGGGGGGGTAATGTTCATGTCGAGAATATAAATCGTTTTGATTACACATCATTTTATAATATCGAGAGTGTGGATCTTTTTCTGGCCGGAATAGATAGAGCAAACCAGTTTGGTTCAAATATTAGCATACATCTTATCACTGACCTAAAACCACAATCTGAAATATTGAATGAAGTGCTAAAAGAGGCCCCCAAACTGCATATACATTATATTTCTTGAGTTAGCGTGATTTGATTGGAGCGAAAAGCAGGTGTACCTGCTTTTCGCTCCAATCAGATATTTTTCCAGTATCATATGAATCAGCGAGTTATGAGCAATTAAACAGCTCAACTGCACCATTGTCCGCTCCTCGCTCATAACTGCCCAAGGTTTTACTGAAAGCGACTCAGTGCAAGAAGTGGTCATTGGACATATACAAGTCACGGTCTAATCAGACCAAGGAGGAAGCTTCATAGGATTTCGACTTCGCTCTCTTGGAGCCAGCCAGCAGCAACAACGTTTCGCTTGGCCAGTGTCGGCTGAGGTGTGTATACGACAATCGCTAAGCTATTTTCAGCACGACTACACGTTACGTAGAGAAGCCTGCGAGTACGAGCTAGTGCGTGGTCCTTGCCATCACGCTCATTGTCTCGATCAGTTTTTGTTGGTTCTTTCACACCCAGCAATTTGTCGTAGCTGAACAAAAAACCGTCTGCCTCATCATCGTTGATGACAACCATAACTCGAGGGTACTCGAGTCCCTTCACGCCTTGGTGCGTACCATAGGGTGAAAGGCCATCTGTATAAGTCGCAAAAGCTGCCAGCTCCGAAAATGGGCGCTCAAGAAATAGCTGATAGGCGTAATTGGTTATCGCGTTCGTATCTTCAGGATCGGGCGCCTCACCAGGAGATCCCAACACTATTGCCTCAACCAGATTTTCAGGAACATCAAGCAGTTGGGTTTTCAACAGAAGCGTTGCGACTTCGCTCAGTGTTGGATCGTTTCTTTCGAAGAGAGAGAGCAGGGCGTGCGTCGCGTCCTCTACACGCTGCATGTGGGTCGATTGATCCACTGTTGATTGCATAGCGTCCTTGCTGAGCAAGGAAGAGCGAGAGCGTACTGCTTCAAGCAGAAGGAAGTGATCGTCCTTTGCGTTAAGGATGGGAAGAACGCCTTCGCTGAAAACGCGAAGTGCGGGCAGGGTTCCATCCAACAAGCCTGTTTGAAGGTGCTCAACCGCGTAGAGGGGCGTGAACAGCTTCTCGAACCCCATCCGCCGTCCAGCCATCTTATGTTCGAGGATCAAGGTCTTTCGGCCTTCAGGGCCGGTAGCCCATTCTCCGTCGTCGGTGATTGCAGCCATCGAATGAGCGATGCCTTCCTCAAGATTTGCTGCCTGTTCTTGGTTTTGGCTAATGCAGTACATGCGCACTACACCTTGAATGGCATCAGGCTTTGGGGTCTGCTGATGATTGTCTACGGCGCTTCGAATCACGTTGATAAGGTCTACCACTCTACGAGGACAGCGGCGATTAACGACCTTTTCAGGTTTCCGCCAGTCATCCGGTATTGCTTTATCAAGGTGCGTTACCCCATGGCCGTAAATCTGTTGCATGGTGTCGCCGAGTAGCCCCAGGCAGAAGCGTGTCTGCGCCAATTGCTGGACTTTCAGAAAAGCCTCCATTACTGGCGCGTGGGTGTCTTGGCTTTCGTCGATCAATACAACTGGGTAGCGGTCTACTAGAACATCCAACAAAGGGCGCTCAGGAGCGAATGCTGCGGTCAACTTGATGACCTCATCGTGATTGAGTGCTTGTCGTTCTCTGTTGTTACTTGTTGGGCTATAGATGAACTTAGTAATCTCGTCGAGAGTCTCAAGTCTGTGTATTTTGCTTTGTAGCTTCCGTCGGTTTGCTCGAGATGTTTTATTGTCGCCTCTCGAGCGTGCTAGCTCGCCCTCGATCTTCTCAATGTCCTGGGCAAGTTTGATCCTTAGCCACTCTCTGATCTCGTTGTCGAATCCTTGGATTAGGCGCCAGGCGAACGCGTGAATGGTTGAGACTTCCACGAGTGGATCAAACTCTAGCCTTCGAAGAATCTCCTCGCAGGCTGCGTTTGTATAAGTAATCACCGCAATGCGCCGCCCCTCGAACGTCAGGCGTTCTCGCTCGCGACTTTTGAGTTCGCGGATAGCCTCGACAAGTGAGTGGGTTTTTCCTGAGCCCGCACCTGCGTAAAGAAAAAAACTCTTCGGATCTGCCAGATTCAGGCAAGCCTGCATAATGGTGTCGGCATCTGCGACAACTGCCTCGCTCATGACGTCACCTCCGCGCCCTCGGGCGGAATTACCAGAAGCTCTTTTTGCTTGCTTCGCAATTTGGACTCAAGCCAGTTGAGGCCTTCAATGATGTACTCAGGGATTTCGAGGCAGGGAAAGTTTTTGTCGCCCAAAACGAGCAACACAAACTCTGCTTTCTTTCCTTCGCGTAATTCGTTGAAAAACCCTTCTCCGACGGCTTCTGATGTTTGCGCTTCATTCAAAACTTTTACGAAAGCCTTCATCAGACCAGTACCGTTTGTCTTTTCCGCAAAGTAACCAGCGTTGCTCAGCACAAAGCTGTCTTCAAAGGTATTTGGAAGAGCTTGTATTACTTCACCAGTAGCGGGCAGGTGGGTGGAAATAGGAGTTTGATAGGCGATACGTACCGAGTACAGGTCGTCGATTTTGTGCTCTTTTTGGTTCGCTGGTAACTCAAGCAGTTCATCCACTGTGCTGCCCAGATGCATCAGTTTCATCCAGCTCCGCAATGTCGGATTGTTCGTAATCTGATCTGAGTTTCTTTGCACCGGTTTTGCAGCTTTATTAAGCCCTGCATCGAGGTCTGTAATAACCAGGGTGAGGATGCCAAGGGCGTCAATTAAAGGCCTTAATCGGTGTGCGTGACTGCCACCGATATCGAGGGTTGTGATGTAGCAGCGGTCAAGGAATGGAAACTTATTTCGCAAAAAATGCGGCAGCATCATTCGCTCTGCTGAACCCTCTACCAAGATGACGGCATCGGCGAAGAATATGTCTGCATGCTGTGCCCGCAGATACCTGGTTACGAACTCCTTCGTCTTTGTTCCTTCGCCGAACACGTTAGAGAGATTAGAGACCGTCGACACCGGTACACCGATACCATACATCCCGGCTGGAAGTCGCCTGAAATACCTAAGGTTCTGGTACTCCACTTCATGTGTTACATGGCTGGAGTGAGTGCTCACCAAAAGCTGAGTCTTCAGATTTGGGTAGCGTTCAAGCAAAGCGTCTCGGCATAGAACTTGGTAGGCGTGCCGCACGAACACTTGCTGCACTTGAACATGAAGGTGGGCTTCAGGTTCTTCAATGAGCACGAGATGGATGGGCTCGACGCGGTCTATTACTTCCGTGCTGGCGGCCCTGGTTTTTCTCAGCCACTCGTCCCTGAAGCCCATCAGCCGGAAAATCATAGATATCAGGTTTTGATATCCCAACCCATTAGCGGTCTCTGGTAAATGAAGAGGAGGGGCTCCTGGGACACCCTGGATTGAATCCAACTCAAAAAGGACGGCCGCTTCATGGTTCATGCCGTCAGTTGTTGCTAGGCGACTTGCGACTTTGATGCGTGGGTCATTACGGCCGGGGTAACCCAATCCCTCGACCTCTCTAATAGCAGGTTCGAAGCTGCTACCTAGCTTCGTATCGAATGCCGACTGGGCTGCTTCTATCGCCCGCAACGCTTCGAGGTCTGAGACATCTGGGCTGTCACCTGGGTCAAGGTGTCGGGAGTAATAAGATCTGAGTTGTTCCGAGAGTTTTTGAGTGCCGCTGGGTCTAGTATGATCTCCTTGTTTGTCGTCCGAATGGTCGCTGAATCCCCGCTGTGCATTGATTTCATGTACTCGAATTAATCCACTGAGAGGATTACTTTCCAAGGGCAGGGCAGTAGGGCTTAGTTGCTGCATTTGCGCCATTCTGGTCGACTTGTCAGGCTTCTTAAGTTGTTGCGGATCTAGGCGGTACCAACCTATTTTGAATTTATCTCCCAGCCGACGGCTCAGGTAATCATGTAGGCTCTGCGGCCATAGCTTCAGCGGTCTACCGGGTGGTTCTTCCTTCGCTAGAGCATCTTCAAGCTCTACAACCCTCGTGCGCTCTTTACGATAGTCCGTGTACAGCGTATTCATATCATCAGGTTCAAGCAGAAAACGCATTCCCACTAGTCCTCCGCGCCACGCAAAGTTGGGTATGAGGTCCCGGATGTAGTGGAACTCCCCTTGATCTGCTGACACCCAGATATCCAGACTAGGGAGCCAGTCAGCCCAGTCCTTGGCTGTAGGGATTTCAAAGTTTTCCGGCGCGTTCTCCCAGACTTTACCAATCTCATCCAGCTTGGCGAGATGACAAAGAGTCAGATCCTGGAGCCGAAAAGCTGAAGCTTTAGAAACCAAAAATCTCCGGAGTGCCAGCATGGCAGAGGATTTGCCGCTGTTGTTTGCACCTACAAGCAGCGTGGTCTCATTAGCGAAGTCAATTCGCACAGAAAGTAGTTTTCGGAAATTAGATATCTCTATGTGCTGGATGTACATGGGCCGTCCTTGAAAGCCTGAGTAATATCAATTTGCCATCAATAATATATCTTGTCGCCTATAGCAATCGAAAGAGATTAAAATGGCGGCACTGCTCTAAACGTCCGCACCTCGCTCACAGCTGACAAACCGTGTTTACAATTTCTTTTTTATCTTCCATTACTTTCAGCGGACTGTTTCTTTTCCCTGTCTTTTACTCATTTTGGCCAATAAGACTGACTAGATCGACTTTCAGCGGTGCTGGGACCAGCGATTGCCATCAGACCCCAGCCATCATGCCGGAAACCCATCCCTTAGCGGGACCCGGCTAGACTGGGTGCCGAAGGGGCACCAGGTATCATGACCTTGATGGCTCTGATGTCTTGAATAACACAGTCAATAATCACACCGTTGCAAAATTTCAGAATCATTAAGAATTGATCATTCAGTATGGGCATGCAGTTAAGTGTTTTTTTCAGGGACCATATGGAAAATAAAAAAATCTTACTCTTTTATTTAACTGAAGTCTGATAGAAATTATTATTTACATGTTGGATTATTGATTAAACATCAATTATTTATATCAGATGAATTCGTTTAACCTCCCAAAAATCGACGACAACACTGTCTGCTTGAACAGTGTCTTCTTACGTGATAGTTTCGAAATATTACTGTTATTTGGGAGGAATCTTATGGCGACTGCTGTGTTGGCAAACTGGCACGGTCATGATTATCAGGCTCGATATTTCTGGATTCAGGCATCCCGGCTTAAAAATCCTCAACAGGATTTTGTCGCAGAAGTGTCCTATGAGGCCGACGGCCCTAAAGCCTTTGATGACGTAATTACACGTTATAACCCTCCCCGCCGCAGCACTGGGCCCGAGCGGATTCAAGCCGATTACTATCAAATCAAGTTTCACGTTACACAGGCTACAAGTTTTGGTTTCGAAGACTTGATTGATCCGGCCTTCATTGGCGCTGAGACCTTCTCAATCCTTGAAAGGCTACAACAGGCAAAGAGCACCGTGCCTGCTAACTCTGCTTTTAATCTTGTTACGACAGACCGAATTATTGATGAAGACCCGCTTGGTGAGATAATCAGCAATGTGGATGGCTCCTTACGACTCGATAAGTTGTTCGATGGCACGACTGACAGGAGCCGAAAGGGAAAGGTTCGCAAGCTTTGGCGTGAACATCTCAAGCTTGCCACAGACCAGGAGCTAGAGCAGGTACTGACAGGGTTTCACATACACCAATCACAGCCCACGCTTGAAGCGATGCGTGAAAAAGTTAATACCTGCTTCCAGATCATTGGCCTGATTACCTGCGAAACCAGTTCTGACTTCCAGTTCGATGCAGCTGCGCGTGCATTACGCAGTCAGGAACGTTATAGCTTTACACGAGAACAATTCACAGCCCTGTGCTTAGAAGAGAACTGGCTCAGGCCCGAACCACCTGAAAAGTTCAGAAGTGTTGCGCTGCGCTCTTTCAGTGATGGACCACTGGAAATCATGGATGCGCTTCCGGAACATACTCTCTCCCTTCTCTCACTGTTCGATGGTCGTTTTCCCTCCCCTGGCATTGCGTGGAATGATGTTATTAAGCCCCAAATAGAAACCTTCCTGACAGGTATCAGACAGACGGAGCGTAAAGTGCGACTGTATCTGCATACCCACAGCTCAATTGCTTTGCTTGCCGGCAAATGTATCGGTCACAAGTCAGGCGTGGAAATAGAGCTGGTCCAGAAAGGAAGGTCGGGTGACTCCATCTGGTCTGAAAACGAACCGCACAATGAACCTGATGCAGTTATCGAGACCGAGACTGTCGGAAGCGGTAGTCATGTTGCTTTAGTGCTCAGCATGGCGAGAAATGCACTGCCAAAAGCACGCGCGTACATACTCGCAAATCAGCCTGACATAGGAATGATCATTCACGCCACCCCCGCAAACGGATGTGGGCAACGTGCGGTGAAAAACGGTTCACATGCCGTAGCGCTTGCCGAACAGATATCCGATGCTGTCACGGATGCAGATTTACCTGTTGAGGCAAGTCTGCATATTTTCAGCGCTGCGCCAAATGCCGTTAATTTTTATCTTGGCCAGCACACCGATTTTCTGGGGACATGCATTTTTTACGAGTTTGACTTTCAACGCCAGCGAGATGGCTCTTACCTTCCTTCATTTAAGGTTTAATCACCATGGAACTTCAACCACAGTTCAGCGAATTCTTAGCAAACATTAGGCCGACAGATAAGCAGAAGGAAGACTGGAAAAGCGGCGCAAGGACGCTTCGTGAGCGCCTGAAAAATTTCGATCTACTCAAAGACATCGTTGTATCGACGTTTCTGCAGGGCAGTATTCGTCGTTCAACGGCAATCCGTCCGCTGGGCGATAAGCGCCCTGATGTTGATATTGTCGTGGTGACCAACCTTGACCATACCCGGATGTCACCCACTGATGCAATGGATCTGTTCATCCCATTCCTCGACAAATATTACCCGGGAAAATGGGAACCTCAGGGACGCTCCTTTGGTATCACCCTCTCGTACGTCGAACTGGACCTTGTGATCACTGCCATTCCAGAGTCAGGCGCAGAAAAAAACTATCTTGAGCAGCTCTATAAGTCAGAGTCAGTTCTGACGGTTAACTCTCTGGAAGAGCAAATTGACTGGCGCCTGAACAAAAGCTGGGCCCCCATAATGGGTGGATTGTATGAAACTAACGGAGCCCAGGTTGAAGACGCCCCCGCTTCAGAATGGAAAGCCCACCCGTTAGTGCTTCCTGACAGGGACAAGAACGAGTGGGGCAGGACGCATCCGCTCGCGCAGATCAGATGGACCGCTGAGAAAAATCGCGTTTGCAACGGCCACTACATCAACCTTGTCAGGGCGGTGAAATGGTGGCGACAGCAGAACAGCGAAAACCTGCCTAAATACCCTAAAGGCTATCCCCTGGAGCATCTGATTGGTAACGCGCTGGACGATGGTACCACCTCAATGGGCAAAGGACTGGTTCAGCTGATGGACGCTTTTTTGTCCCGCTGGGCAGCCATTTACAATCTGAAAGCCAAGCCGTGTTTACCGGATCACGGGGTTGAAGAACATGACGTGATGGCGCGCTTATCGGCTGAGGATTTTTGTTCATTTTATGAGGGTATTGCGGGTGCGGCGGAAATTGCCCGTAACGCGCTGGCGTCTCAGGATCCTAAAGAAAGCGCAGAACTCTGGCGCCAGCTGTTCGGCTCCAAGTTTCCAGTGCCCGGACCTCAGGGCGGAGACCGCAATGCTGGATTTACAGCGCCAAGTAAACCAGCGGAACCACAGAAAACCGGACGCTTCGCTTGAGAACAATCGTTCAGCAGGTTCCAGCAGAGCTGCAGGCAGTTTTCACCCTTATCAATAATGATTTAAGGATGCAGACGAACAATGCTTGGGTGCTCTCTGCTGATAAAAAATGGTCGCTTAAATTCACCGCAGAGCTTTCCGTTCCAGCATCCCGGTTTATGCCAGACAACAGCGTTTGGCATCTGGTGCTCTGGCAGGAAGAGGCCCAGATACGTGTAGAGGTTTATCCCGATAAATCGGAAGGTATATCGGCAACTTTTCAGCACCAAAACTACAACTTTTCCGATGCGTCTCCCCACGCATGGACATCAGGAAATCCCTGCCTTGAGAACACGCCAGCCGCATTTGGTCGTAACTTATGGGGTCAGGAACCCGAAGCTTTACACGACAGAATTAGCTGGCGACTCAGCAGGTTGCTGCTGTGGATTGACGCTGCTGCTCAGGATAAACTGACCATAACGGGGGATGCAGTTGAGTTACCCGCCTTCCCTGAACAGTCGCCCTTTGCCGTGATCGGTTTTAGCGAACAGATGGATGACCTGCCTTTCTGGGCATCAAAAACAGGAGAATGGGGGTTTGCAAGCAGCAGTGGATTGCCCAGCGCGCACAGGACCCTCTTTTTGCGTGAGTTTTTTGATAACAAGGGAAAGCTTATCCGGGCAACCAAATGGTCTCCGTTTATGCGCAAATGCGCGAGAACAACAAACGCAGTGTGGTCTATTTTGCCCACTCTCCCCGTTCTGCCCCCCTGGCAGGCACCGAGAACGTGGCAGGAACTGAGCCAGTGCTTCGAGCAATGCGGGATGTCATTGCCGGATCTCTTTTCGAATATTGGCCGTTCTGTCAGAGCCCAACGGAAGCAACGCATGCCCGGATGGTTCTTGCTGGGCTTCCCGCTGGAAAACAAAGTTGGAGATGCTCCAGCACGCATCCACTGGCTGGCTCTGCGTTTAACGGGCCTCAGTGATGAAATGACGAAACGCCCTGGATTCCGCCCAACGGAACGGAATCGAAGAGCATGGGATCGCGAACAGCCAGCTTCACAGGACCCCATCCGGTGGGGGCGGACACAAAACTGGGCTGCTGACCAGCTCAGAACGCGGGGCGAAGCAGCCAATGACATCCGCAGCAAAAAGGTGCTGATAATCGGCGCAGGCTCACTGGGCAGCATGATTGCAGAAAACCTTATGCGCATTGGTGTCGTCAGACAGGGCATTCTGGACGCAGATCTTCTACAGGCCGGAAATCTGAGCCGCCACTCCCTGACGATGACGTCAGTTGGGCATAACAAAGCGTCTGCGCTTGTCGAACATTTGAATCGCATTCTGCCTGACGCGAGTGCGCGTTCATTCAGCACCACCTTTCCCCCTGATAGTGAGGTTGCAAAATGCTCACTGCGTCAGTATGACGTAATCATTGATTGCACCGGTGATGATGGTGTTCTTAATTCATTGGCGGCATTTGACTGGCAAAGTGAAAAAATATTTATCAGTCTGGCTATGACATGGCGAGCAGAAGGTTTATTTGCCTTTGCTGCCAGTGAAACAACTTTTCCGGTTACGGATGCTTCCAGCCGCTTCGACGACTCGGCGTCACCTGAAATCGACATGGATGAGGCCAGAATAGAAGGGATCGGTTGCTGGCATCCCGTCTTTCCGGCCCGTGCCGATGACGTACAGTTATGGGCGGCCGTTGGAACAAAGTTCATCTGCAGGGTGGTAAGTGCGCCAGGGAGAATCTATGAATATTTTAAGCAGATGCCTGATGGCACTGTCGAGCGAGAACCGCATGAGTATTAAAGATGTGACTTTTTCCAGTGAGGGGGCGCCCTATAAGGTCGTCCTTAGCTCCTCAACCATTAATCAGATGGTTTCCGAATGCCTCAAAGCCGGTGTGAATGAAACAGGCGGTATTTTGATTGGCTCATACAGTGAGGACAGTTCGACGGCCATGATCGAGGAGGCCACGACTCGGCCTAAAGATTCACTCGCTGGCCGGACGACATTTCAGCGGGGTGTCAAAGGTCTGAGATCTTTACTTCATGCCCGCTGGAAAACGGGATTGTATTACGTTGGTGAGTGGCATTTCCATCCAGGGGGATCACCCAAGCCCAGTCGTGATGACCTCATGTCCATGACAAGCATTGCAGCAACCCCTGGTTATCAGTGCCTTGAGCCTATAATGATTATACTAGGAGGGGACCCGACAGGATCTTACAGTCTGAGTGCCAGTGTATTCCCCCGGGGAGACTCTCCCATCAGACTGCGAGAGATGCTGATTTAATGTCTGTTCCCGTAATTCTCCATTGGACCCCGGCTGTCAGGTCCGGAACGCCACTGGTCCGACGGAGCTTACCGTTCTACCGTTTAGCGTAGTCGGGCTGACGATCCGACTTGCCAGCGAGCCAAAGGAGCCACAGTAAGTGAAGTAACTGAAGCATTGACTCCATGAACGATGTATCCCGTTAAGCTGCTTAACACAAACCACACCCGCTTATAAAACCGCTTTCCGGAAAGAGAAAACGCAGGATTAAAGGAATAACCGGTGCGTCAGCACCCGATTACTCCGTCGACCCCTCATCCTTGTCCTGACTGTGGGACTGGCCACGGACATTGATACCGGCAATGTGTAAACAGGGCGCATTAGTCACTGTGAACACCACGTGAACCTCTTGCTTTTGGTTTTCACAGGGTTGCTGAAAGTGAATGAGCAGAGTAGTGCTGACTGCGATTAGGACGGCCATTTACCAAACCGGATACCGATCCTTACCGCTATGAGCTAAAACCCATCGCATGATATCCGGTTTCGCAGAGTATCATCCTGATGATGACAAGCTGCCTAATGCAATGGCATTCATCCGCTATCTTCTGATCCTTTCGGTACATGACAATATCCGCCTGTCTGATATCACTGAAGGCTCATAGTTAATAGCCCGTCTGATTAACGGCTAGTACACCGTACCGGGATAGATTGCTTTAAGCAGTGTGTATCCCGGCAGTTTATGAAGAAATGCTCATGGTAACTGGTTGCAAAGTGCCAGTAGCGGAAGTTTCTAAAATGGTCTGTACTAACCAAAGGGAAGTATGTCAGCCGTGATTTGCCATGAAAGCAGGATTACTCATAAAAAATGATGTCATCCCTATTTCAGTTGTCTCCGAAAGATGCGATAAGAGTTTATAAATCAAACAGAAAAGCATGAGCATTGAGATAAGCGCCACGGATCAGAAATTTTCAATACTCTTATTGGGGCTAAGTATGAGCAGAGAAAAGGCTTTCGAAAAATTCAAGGAAGTGCAGGAACGGTATATTGCTCGAAAAGATACTCTTTTTGAAGCAAATGAAGCTGAAAGCCGCTTACTGGTGATAGATGAGATCCTAAATATACTGGGTTGGAATAAAGAAGAATTTACGCCGGAAGCGTATTGCAGAACAGCGGGGTATGCTGATTATATACTGAGTACGGAACGAACGCCTCGCCTTGTGGTTGAAGCCAAAAAAATCGGCGTGACCTTCGGACTCCCCAAAAACACCTTAACTTTGAACGAATACTCTGTCGCCTATCTTAAAAAAGCATTCAATAAGAAAATCTCTGAGGTGATCGATCAGGCACAAAGATACTGTGTCGAAAAAGCAGTTCAATATGCATTGATCACAAATGGTGCAGAGTGGTTTGTTTGCCCAATGCTGCCAAAAGCAGGTAAAACAACTGACTCGATGAAAGGCGTTTATTTTGGGAATATCTTTGGTGAAGAGTTTTCGTTTGATCTCATGTATAACCTCATCTCTAGGGAGAGCACAGAAAAGAATAATCTGGACGGCTATCTCTCAGAACTGAATCATGTACCGTCAGAAGTGTGTTATATGCTAAAAGATCATGTTCATGATTTCATTTGGGATAGTAACAAAGACAATCAATGGATCGATGATTTTTATGAAAACTTTTTCTCCCAGATAACAGAGAAAAATCAGCGAAAAATGCTGGAGCACTGCTTTGTCAGTGACTCTAAGCTGGATCAGTTTAAAGGAGAAATAAAAAGAGCGTTAAAAGATTCAAAACCCAGTTTTCTTCCGAGTGATGCGTTAGATCTCTCACCTTCTGAAGGGAAAGAATTCATCCTGGAGCATCATACTGGTAAAGTTATCATCATTACTGGTGCCGTTGGATGTGGAAAGACCACTCTGGTGACTAAATGTTTAGTAGAAGCAAGACAGCAAAAGAATATATATGCAACCCCAATCATCATAGATTTGATAAATGACGTATCAAAACATAGCATTGATGTGAAAAACATCGTATTCAATTATCTGCATGACAAGATAAAAAACGAGTATGAAAGCGAGTTTACATTAGATGCACTGCGTATCACATTTGCGCATGAAATTAAAGTGTTAAAAAATGGCCCCTACAAGGATATATTTTCCAAAAATCCAGAAATGTTTATGGTGAAAGAAGCTGAACTACTGGATAAGGAAAGCGCCAACCGGCAGAGTCTAGTGTTAAAAATATTCCAAAAACGTGTCAAGGAAAATAAAACCGTTATTATTGTGATTGATAATGTCGACCGAGCTTCTGAATCGTTTCAAGAGGAAATTTATGCTTTATCTCATTTAATAACCCAAGCATCGGGTGCAACAGTCATCATCACGCTCAGGGAGTTCACCTTTTTTAAGAATAAAGATAAAGGCTTTCTGGACGTTAGGCCAGAAGACAAGATCATTCATCTCAAATCACCGGACTTTAACAAACTAATTTCGACTAGGATAAAGTATATTAAAGAATGTCTGAGTGAAGACTTTAGGATTAGAGACTGGAGAAAAAAATATCAGCTTCAAGATTTTTTGGGGAAAATGAATTTCTACGCTGATGTGCTGAGGAAAAATCTTCAACTGTCGAATGAGAGTATGCCCATTCTGGAAATATTATCTTCCGTGTCTTGGCATAATATCAGAAACTTTTATCAATTGATTAAACACGTACACTACCAATTGGGAAACGAGTCAGCATGGCGTAAAAAGGATGTTATCTCCACGCTCACCTACCATCCCGATCACACGGAAAAAGCATATATACCGAATGTTTACCTGCCCTATCAGAACGTAAACCAGTGCTACTTCCTGAAGTTAAGAATACTCTATTTTCTGAATGATGCAGTTTCCCCTGGCGAAATTGCAAAAGGAATTAGCCTTGAAAGGATAATCCGGTTCGCATCACTTTATGGTTATAAAAAAGACTGGATTAGCAAAGCAATTGAGAGTTCGGTTAAAGAAAGGATTATTGAATGTATTGAACTACCCTCTGACAGCGACTTCAACATAGAGTATACCGTTAGCTCGGCCCATACGTTTCGTATATCGCCTTTAGGCACTTGTTTGATACTCGATATCTGCCATACATCAATTTACCTGTCTTTAACATCTCTTTATTTACCTTTCCATGAAAAAAAGCCCTATAACGAAGCAAAACAAGAACTCACTAGACTGATTAATGCCATTTATAATGATAAGAGTATTAACACCAATCATGAAATTATTGATCTGGTCGAAGAAAGTCAGATACCAGTTATAATATCAAAATATCTGTCATCAGAGTATTTAAGAGAAAAACTGACTTTATCATTACTGAGAACTCAAACAGACGTACTCTTGACGGAAAAAAGTATAAGCCGACTGGTGGCATCGTTCAGTCGTAACATAGGTAACAACGATGAGTTTACCGCTAACCGTGACAAAAGCGATCACGGTAATTTATCCTTCGATTTCGGCGATGGAATTGAAAAAGACAGAGCATCCGGTGAAGAGATAGAAATCCCACCTTCATTCAAGCCATTATCTCTTGAAAGTATCATGTCCTGCGGAAGTGAGTATATCCCTCTCATCTTTGTCGCCCTGGTGATACGATCCTATCTTGGTTTTGAGACCAGCATTGGAACTCAGATTACAGAAACAATTAACGATTACATAGTAAATGATGACAATAAAAAATATACAAATAATGTTTCACGCGCGCTGCGTTCTAACTCTCTAATCAAACAGAAATGGTTGCTGATTAGGACGGATTTGCATCCTAAGTTCAGGAAGTTTTCACTGAGCAGCACTTGGCAGTCAGAATGGATTGAAATATTCGGTGAAGAACCGCCAGAAATCGAAATTTGACGCAGGGGCTAAGGAGTAAATTGTGCAATTAAACTGTAAAAGTGAAATTGAAGATAAGTCGATAGTAGACCAATTGACCCACTTCCCGTGGATCCCAACGTGACAACGTTAGTATTACAACTATGTGCGAACTTCCGCTTCTCGCTCAAAGCAGAAAGCCAGATTTGAGTGTGTTCTACCTCAGAACACTGCTATATCAGGTCTGAAGTTATACAGTTAAATTCAATTTCTATACCACAATCTTCAACCCATTTCACCGCTGCGAACCAAGGGGCGCTACGCCCGGCTATGTAGGTCATATCTTTTCCTTCCGTGTGCTTTTCGTTCCCCTATCTGCTTCCGGCTAATCGTTTCTCAACACAACCCGTCCCGCAAGGGTAAATAGCACGCATTCTGCGCCCTTGCGTGCCGGAATGATGTCGGGAAAGCGAACCGTCAGGCGATACGAAGACGAAATTCACACCACTGACGGAGAAAAAACCATGACGATTTCCCTACATACCCAGACTAGTGCCCCTAACACCGCAGCGGCGACCAGCGTATCCCCGCTGGACCCGTCAGGCTCCTCAAAAACGAAATTTTCCAAAACCAAAACTGATATTTATCAGACCGTCACTGACAGCGTCATTTCTGCGCTAGAAGCAGGCGTTAAGCCTTGGTCCTGCCCGTGGCAGCGTGTACCGGGCATGTCAGGATTACCTTCAAATTACTCAACTGGAGCTGCTTACAGTGGGATGAATATCATGTTGTTGTGGAGCAGTGCGTACGAGCAGGGATTCAGTGATTCACGTTGGATGACTTACAAACAGGCGCAAGCGGAAGGCGGGCAGGTGCGTAAAGGGGAACACGGCACTACCGCCATTTTCTTTACCACACTGGAAAAGGAAAATGACGACGGAGAAACTGACTACATCCCGATGCTGAAGACGTTCGCCGTGTTTAATGTTGAGCAAATTGATGGTTTGCCTCTGAGTGACGAAGTAGTTTGCCCGGCAGAGACCTTTGAGCCGTTACCGCAGGTGGAAGCGCTATTCCGTAACAGTGGTGCAACCATCATTGAGAAGGGACAAAACGCCTTTTTCGCACCGTCAACCGATGAAATCCATTTACCGGACCGTCGTCTTTTTAGCGATGCCGCCAATTTCTACGCTACGGGCCTGCATGAGCTGGTTCACTGGAGCGGGGCCAAAAGTCGGCTGAACCGAGAAATGAGAGGGAAGTTTGGCAGTGAGGATTATGCTTTTGAGGAGTTGATCGCCGAACTGGGAAGCGCGTTCCTGATGGCGGACCTGGGGATTGTCGGAGAGGTTCAGCATGAAAGTTATATTGCTTCCTGGCTGAAAGCACTGAAGAACGACAAACGCTATATTTTCAAGGCCGCCAGCGAGGCATCCAAAGCGCATCGTTATTTGATGGATAAAATCTGAGCAGGAAATGGCCGCAAAGGAATGCGGCTTTGTGTGCAGGGATAGGCTTGACCAGTAACGCTGTAGAGACATGAGTGAGGCGGAGCGCAGCCAGAGCGAGCACCGAACAGTCATGTCCCTTCAGCGGAATAAGGAAGTTACGCGGATAGAGATTAATAGGTAGTTATTCTAAATTATCAGTATCTGTCTGGAGCGTCTGCAGCCGCTGTTCAAGGCTATACAGTCTTTCTTCAATGTCATGACTCTGCTGCTCAATATCTTCCAGCGTTTCTGAGAGGACATCTCGTAGCAGCACAAAATTTGCGTGCAGGGCGTACACAAAATCGTGGCCGCGAACCAGTAATGCTTCGCGCGGTATGTCCTGCAATGCGGAATGCGTCATCCATGTCACCAGCGCTTTTGCGCTCATTTCAGTCAGTACGTCCGAAAGTTGGTCAGTTTCTCTGTTCATTCTGGTGTCCTGTCTGTTCTGATGGTGGGGGAGTATTCCGGTAGGGCATTACTTCCGGTCATTGCGCAGCGGGTTGGGGCAGTTGGTGATACAGAACTACTATATACAGTTGCCTAAATCGAGCCGTCGCAGCTCGTCGAGCGTGTAGATGCGGAAGACATTTCGGTGGCGGGTTTCCAGCGGGACGTGCTGATGGTTAACGATAACGTGCCGGATGCTGTTAAACAACCGTTCAAGACCACGCTTTTTCTGCGGGTTCGGCACGATATAAAAAACGTAAATCCAGTCTTTACGGGTCCGGGCAAGCAAATGACTGGCGATGATCGACTGGTAGCGGGCTCTGGTTTTCAGACGACGCTCGGTCTCAATGGCGATCACGGTGCCGCCGGGCAGGGTGATCAGCCCGTCCGGGCGGTGACTGACCTGATACCGGCTGAGGAAGGTTGTGCGATCGCCGTTTATCCACCCGGATGCGCCTTTTTGCTCAAGGATGATCCGGGCTGCCTGATTATCAAGGTGATGCTCCAGCGTCCAGCCGGTGATTTTTGAAGGCTCAAACCGTGCCGGGAAAAGCGCATCGTCGGGTGTTAATACAACGGCCAGTCCGTCACTGGTAATGCCCCATAATGAAATCTTCATCGTGCGCGATACCAGGACATGCTTTTGTATTAACCCAATTCCCTCGACTTTTGAAAGCAGGGAATATAGCGATTTATGGTCTCTGAAGCCGAATAGCAGCATCAGCGTTTTAAAGTCACTGTACGTCTCTTCTTTCAGGAAATTCAGAAGTCGTTGTATTTTTTCGCGGTGTCGTGTCTGGCGTTCGCTGTATGCGGTGATAAGCATCATTCCCCCCTTTAAAAATCCATCAATGACGGGTTTTCCTCTTTATCGGCATTCGGTGTTGTCGTGTCTTTTTCGCCTACCTCGTCAAAAAAAAGATCGGGCCGCGTTGTGGTGATATCCGGCGTTGATACGGACACGGAGGTTATTTCCTCCTCGCTAAAATTCAGTGTGATGTTTACCGTTGCGGCGGTGGCGGCAATTGCGGGCGACACGGCACAGATCTCCAGTTCGCGTTTTTTCACCCTGATGGGCGAAATCAGAGAAGCAGACGGGAGTGCTTTTGTCGTGAAGATGAAGCTGACAAAATCGGGGAGGTTCAGGATCATATTACTGTCGGTAAAGAAACGCTCGGCCTGCCTGATGGTGCGTTCATCGTCGATAGTCTCTGTCAGCACGACATCGGTTTTCGCTTTGCGGACCTCATCATCGACTAATATAGTGCCTGACATTCTGGCTACCCATTCAGCGGTATCCGGGTCCATGACCCGATAAACCAGTTTGAATTTGGCATTTTCAACGACCGCGCCGACAACGGCGTCGCCTTTCAAATCTGCCGGACAGTCTTTTAAATCGGCAATCGACTGATGGTCCATAATAATATGCACGCCTTTATCGCGTGCCGCGCCTAAGCCTTCCAGCGCTGGCCTGGATAAATGGTATTTCAGTTCGGAAAGATAAATAGCAATGGGGCGGGGCACGTTTTTCACTCGCTCGCGCCTTTCTGCCAGCTGGTACAGGCGAACCAGCAGCATGCGCTGCGCGGTAATGATTTTGCTGCTGCGCATTGAGCCAATTACATAACAGCACCCGCCTTCCTCAAATATCGTATTAAGCGAAAATCCTGTGGGGGCATTAATGGCATTGAGCAGGGCCAGCTCTTCAATTTTCCCGAAAAAGGCTTTTATCTTATCGGCAATACCCTGAACGTAGTCGCCGTTATACACATCCCGAATGGTTGAGGCAGTATTACGGGTGACAAATTGTGCGGCTATCCGGGCAGCTTTCCGGTCGTCAATGCGATAAAAATCTGACTCCTGACCTTTCTCTGCCAGGCTGAAACCGGCAACAAACAATTCTTCCAGCTCATCGGCGGTGATTTCTTCAATCAGGTTTAACTGGTATTGCGGTTTTCGCAGGTCAATTAAGGCAAAAGGTTTGCCTGCATCCTCGCAGGCTTTGCGGTAAAGGTGCGGTGCCCATTCATCATCTTTGGGGTCCATAACAAATACGCCTTCACCGGCCAGAATACTTTGATAAAGTAATATCCCGGTGGCAACCCCTTTACCGGCTCCGGTGGTGCCGATAATATCCGCGTGTTGTTTTTGCCAGTCCTTTAACGGCAGGTACATCGGCTGAATATCGCGGTCCATGCCAATAAATAACCCTTTGTTCAGGTCGATATAATCCATCGGGTCATAATGCAGTGTTTCCGGCAGCAGTGATTTCACCGTACGGACATCGGTGCGTAATTCCCGCTCAAGGGTGGATTTTCTGACGAGGCGTTTCTTTATTCTGTCTAATTCAGGGGTTAATACCCTGCGCAGCAGAATATGCAAAATAAAACCCGTTACGGTAAAGGCAATCAGCACCGGCCATGCCAGAACGGGAATGCTGGCGACTACACGGCCTTTATAAAGCCACTGGAAAATCCAGATAAGTACCGGCCCCATCGAACCGCAAAGAAAACACACCATGGAAAAAGCAATCATCAGCTTTTGCCACACCGGGGCTTTTTGCCGTTCATCGCTTTTCATCGACGCGAAAAACGGCATCGTCAGCCCCGATAACAGCGCCAGCATCAGCTGATGCTGTTGTATAAAAGGAATGAAGCTCAGCGCGCCATTCACTATCGGCGACAGTGAAACGGCCAGCTTATTTAAAATCACGATGCCTCCTTTGTCAGCAGTTCGCCCCATCACATCGCCCCATCAGTTCGCCCCACGATATCGGGCGAAAAGGCGGGGCGAACGTCAGGGACGAAGAAGGTGGCCGCTGTGCGGCCATGTGCAGGAAAGCATGCTTCCCTGCACGACACGGCGTGCGCCAGTTCAAGCGGGCTGGACGCCCTTATTACCTGTCGCATGGGGGGAATGTCGCGGCTGGACGCCGTGCCAAAACCCCCAACATCAAAAGCGGCACACCGTCGCCCGCTACGCGCGACCACCCCCTTTAAGACGGTCGCTTTCGCCTTTTTCTTCCCTTTGCTCGTTCCTCGCAGCGGGAATAAAAGGGAAGCTGACCTTTAAAGAGGGTGGTCGCGCCACGCTACCGGCTTTTGGCCGGAGACTTAGCTGCGACGGTGTGCGGGGCTGACGCCCCCCAAATAAAGCGCTGTCGTGGGCGACAGCTTTTCGCTCGCTGGGGCGGCGAAATTTATTCGGCTCCCCCCGGCCGGCAAAATCCGCGTGGGCGCGGCTGTTTGCCGGTGAGGCGCGGCGCCTGAACTATTTTCGCTCCTTAATCCGCGAAAATAATTCTGTCTGCTGCCTCATTTTTACGGCCTGCATTTCTTCACTCCTTAATTCGTGAAAAATGTGCCGGGCCGTAAAAACCGGAAAACCACCACGCCTTAAGCCTGATTCGGCTGAAATATTCCTCTGTCGTTTGAGAGCTGAGAATAAAACTAAGGCAGGGGTTAATATTGGCTCTCGTGGATTTCCCTGATGATGTCGGAATAAAACTGACGACTTTCTTTAATGCTGGTTTCATCCAGCGTAAAGCCACGCCGGTTAGCTTCCTCTGTCAGCGTTATTCTGTCGGTGGCGTTCAGCGTTTGCAGCAACTGCAATAACCGGCAGACAACCCGGTAGTGATAAATTTCATAATAAAGGCCGCATCCGTGCATCGCCTCATTTTCAATGTGCTCAATAACACAGGCTGCGCGCATGGAATCCCCACGCTGATGTGTCCAGGGATGCTGAATAAAACCCGGTTTGGTCATAAAGATAACCTCCGCTAATTAACCACGCATGCGGCCAAATTTACTGATTATCTGGCTGATAATTGCCGGGTCTGCCGAGTCACACTCAAGTAAAAATGATTTTCTGGCATCGGCAGTATGGTCTGGCAGAAAACCGTGCTTGTTCTTTTTGACGATATTAAAGAATGTGCGTTCAGCAGAATGGCATTCGTTGTCGCCGCCGTTCCCGGTGGCTTTACCGTACATGCATAACACCACTTCACAGGCGTCAGCGGCCATGCCGGAGGTTGAATATGACGCCATAATGCAGAATAATAATGCGGAGGGTATTACTTTTTTCATTTCGGTCACCTTCATATTTAAACGACGGTTACGTATCCTGATGTGTTATTTATTGGAGTCCTTTGGTGAATAGACCTCTCATGCCATTGAGATGAAGGGGTTTAAAATAAACATCACTCATCCGGCGTATGTCACCGTGAATATCAATGCTGACTATCACATCAATGCTTTTTAGCACCTTGCGTAACAGAACGTCGAAAGGAATGTTCCGGCAGTCGGGATTTTCATAACAGCGGTCAATTAACCCTTCAATACATTCTTTCGGGCTGCCCGCATGCAGGGAGGTCATCAATCCCTCATGCCCTGAACCGACGATTTTCAACGCATCCCAGGCTTCTTGTCCGCGAATTTCAGCCAGTAATATTCGGTCAGGGTTCATACGATAATTGGCACGTATCAGTCTGCCGGGCGTGACAATGGCATTATCCCCGGCGTCTGCCGGATAAAAGAGATGGACATAGTTGGTGTGGTGATAGAACCGGATTTCGGGATTATCCTCGATGGTGGTCAGCCTGAGGTGCCGGGGAATATAGTGCAGCAGCGTTTTCATATAGGTGGTTTTACCGGATCCGGTTTCACCGACGATAAAAATCGTCTTGCCGTATTCCACCGCTTTTTCCATAAAGCGGGGAATATCCTCACTCTGATAGTAGCGCGTCAGTTCAACATCTTTGCCTTCCGTCCGCTCCTTACCGGTCACCCGGTTATAAAATCCCGCATCAATCCATGACTGATGCGTTTTCTGCCCGAATGAGGGTTTGCGCAGCGTAATAGACACGGTATTACGCTCACAGGCCGGGGGAATAATGGCCTGAATGCGCTCGCCTGATTCAAGCGTGGCGGAAAGGATCGGCGAGGTGTCGTCGATATTATCGTCCTGCCAGGACGCCAGCGCTCTGGCAAAGGCGTAACACTGGCGCAGCGTAATCGGGGCTTCATGTGTTCGCCATTTCCCCCGTATTTTGGTATGCAGTTCACCCGGCCGGTTAACGGCAATTTCCGTCAGGCCGTCCTGCGCAATAAAATCACCAAACAGCTGGTTTTTCATAAAATCCAGCGACAAGTTTTCAGCGTTCATACCACCTCTTTTTCAGTCGCAGCTGCCAGACGGATGAGAAATCAATATCGGTGCCTGTCATGATGCCGATGACATCACCCTGATTCAGGTACAGGGTGGGCGGGATATTGATGCTGTTGTCCAGTGTCGTTTTCGCCATTTCCGCCGTGGCAGCGCGGGTGTTTTCGGTGTAGTCGGTATTGCGGTCTTTCCCCGGGGCAGCATCCGACGCCGCCGCTGCCACGTCCTGGACGGTACTGAGCATCAGGGCATTGCCGAAACGTTCCCAGAAGTGATTGTCGATCCAGCCTGAGATCCCCGCCTCGCCGAGCGGGCCGCTGGCCTGCGTATTGCTTAGCGGGATTTGCAGGCTGCCGGGCTCAGGCGTACGCAGTTCCGTCCATAGCACAAACATCCGGCTGCGTCCGTGTTGCAGCGCCCCAGTGCGGTAGATGCCACGGGCGACCGTTCCCGCCGGGATCAGCGTCACATGGTTGCTGGCGCTGTAAACATCTTCACTGACCAGGCAGGAAATATGCCCCCCGACATTGGACACGAAGCGCCACATCATCGAACACGGGATATAGCGGTCCACCGGGATATAGAGATCAGGATCAAGACCCAGTCGTCTGACGCCGGTGACACGGGCGACGCCCGGATTGTCGTTGTTACCCGTTTCCGGCGCGGCAGTCTCCGGGCAGCGCAGGCGGCCATCCTTTCCCCAGGTCAGTACTGACGGACAGGATGTGTACGTCGTGGATGATGACCGATTGTCGGACGTTTCTGCGTTGCTGCGCGGTTCATCCGGGGACGTGCGTACATTATCGGCTGGCATTGTTCGGGTGTTGTTCGGCCCGTTAGCCAGCGCGGCTGCCTTGTTCAGGGCGGGTGGGGTCGGTGGCAGGGTCGGTGCGGGAGTGACGGTCTGACGGGCAGGGACTGTTCGGTCCTGTGTGTGCGGCCCGAACAGGCCAAACGGGTTACTGTCCATGCCCAGATTTTGACGCTCATGCAGCGTCTTCCCGGCAGAGGGCGGCGGCGCGGTGTCTGCTTCTTTCTCATTACCCCCTTTCAATGCACTGAAAAGACGATCGCCGCCGGATGCCAGGGCGATCACCAGCGCCAGACTCAGCAGGCTGACGATCAGCGTGCGGCGACCGGATGCCTTACGAAAACGGGTCACTTCCGGCTGGCCGGGCGGTGTTTTCTGCTCTGGCTCCTGATACGCCATTGCCGCACGGGCGCGTTCGCGGGCTTCCGCTTCCCGCTCTGCGGTGGTTTTTTCCGGCTCGTCCGGGACAGGTTTATCGGTCATCTGGCCTCCAGCGTAACGGACGGTGAAACGGTGTCGCTGCGGGTTATCGGGATGCGCCCGAATCCGTCGTTTTCGATCCCCACCACCGAGGTGCCGTAACGCAACACCAGTTGCGGCGCTGCCGGCACCACCATCACGGTGTAATTACCCTGCTTAACTGTCCGGGGCGTGAACGCCTGCTCCCGTCCGTTAACCACCCGGAAAACGGAAGGCAGGGTTCTGATGGGGGAAAAACCGATATAGGCAAAACGACCATCGTCCCAGGCAAAATCCGGTGCGATGGAGGCCGAACCGGCGGCGACCCGTTTGGTGTAGCGCCAGTTGCGCGGCGTGCTGGCCTGTACGAATGCCGCTGCTATCTGCTGCTTCTCCCGTCTGTCACGCTGCTGCGTCTGACTTGCGGCGCTGGCGGCGGCGGATTGCTGGCGAACCTCGGCCGGATAGTGGTAACGGATAACGAACGCCTGCGCGGGGGAATCGTGGTCCAGCACGTTCAGCTCCAGGCTGTAATCACGCTTTGAGGTCACCACGAAGAGGTTGGTCTTCCAGTCCTTCGCCGTGGGCAGGAACACCTGGTTGACGTTGTTGCCGCTGGCGTCCGTCACCGGCTGGGTGATGGGGTTCGGGCTGACGCCTACCCGGTTATCACTCTTCGTGACCGTCCAGCCTTTAGGAAAGCCCGCTTGCGCATCAATCACAGCTTCATCGTCGTCAAACAGCAGCGTGGTGACGTAGCCAGGGCGGGTATTGACGACCGTGGCGTTCTGACTGTTATACGATACGTTCTGCATCCGGCTGTCATAGCCGCTACCGCGCGGGGTGGCGGCACTCCATGCCGCGTATGACGCGAGTAAGCCCGTCAGGAGCAGGATGTTTTTCAGCATCATTCGCTCCTCAGTTCTTTATCGCGCTGGTAGCTGGTGACGATAAAGCCCAGCGGATTCACTTCCCGCTGACTGTCCGTCAGTTGCTGATGCGGGACATAGCGGTAAGTGAGGCGGACATTCCAGAAATCCGTTTTCACTGAATTATCAGAAATACGGCGGAGGGTGCGCTTGATACGCAGTGTGGCCAGGTTATCTGGTCCGGTGGCAGGCGCATGCACATTAGAAATAATGTCGATATAGACGACATATTCGGCTTTATTAAAAATAACGTCCGGAGCCTGGTCGCCGTTAAACCCGTCCAGATAATCCCGGTTCACGCTGTCGCTGTTAAATAACTGTACGTCGTTGTAATCACGCTGGAGGGAGAAATAATTATACCCTTCGCGGAGTCGGACATAGTGTGCCGCCAGTGAATGGGCCAGTGCTTTTTCAGACGCAATATCCCGCTCTTTAATGCGGGTCATATACTCATAACGACCGGTCTGTTTGTCCACCGACCATAATTCAATGTCAGTGGTTTTCAGCGGCAGCAGAATAATCATGGCCGTAATTGCCAGTGCAGCCAGAATAAGCCCGGCAGCGGCCACCCGCCAGGCGGTTTTGCGGGAACGCTCTTCCTTTTCCAGCAGGATGGATTCAAAAGAGCGCGAGACATTGATGATGTGCTGAATATCAGACATGGTGAGTCAGCTCCTGGATTATGGCGGGGGAATTAACCGGCTGGGGATCGCCGGACACAGGCGGGAGGTCGCCGTGATGCTGCGTGCAGCCGGAAAGCGCGTACAGCACCAGAAGCAAGATGCTGAATTTCATGGATGCCTCTTATCGGATAAATGCAGGAAAGCCGCACCGCTGGCAGAGGCCACGGCGTGACGGAGAAAAGAAATTAGCGGTCGGGAGGATTAACGGTGACGCTGCTGATTCTGGCGTTTCATGCTTTCAATGGCGGTGGCACGTTTCTGCCAGGCATTCGCGGCTTTGCCCGCACCTGCGGCAATGAACCTGCCGGTTGTCGCTGCTGCCGCCATGCCACCTTTGGTGGTCAGTCTGCCCCCGGCCTTTATGCCGGGTCTGGCGACGTCGGCAGATTTGCTCGCCAGCCCAGTGAGTCCGCTCATGGCTGCACCCTGTAACACGGCCTGTACGGCGGCACCGCTCAGCGCAGTGGCTATTTTCGCTGAAAAATACACCACGACGCCTGCGGCAATCCCGGCCAGCAAACATTGCGCCGCCAGGGTCACCATATTGCTTTCAGCAGACGTTGCTGTGGCGGCATCCAGTATTTTATTCAGGTAGTTGATGGCGATCCGGACAGACAGGGCAGAGAACATGATCGTTAAGATTGCGGTAAATATTGTTTTCAGCCAGTTATCAAACATGGGTTTAAGAAAACCGTACAGCAGGCAGAAAATAAAGAGTGGGGCGGTGGTGGTCATTAACAGAATGGTGATTTCGGCGAGAAGGTTGACAAAGGTTGCAGCCAGTAACAGAACGATTGCACCGCCCCAGACCAGCACCTCGGCAAAACCGCCATTCACTTTAACGTAGGTGGAGGTATCGAGATTAAACAGCGTTTGCCCCTGCGCTTGTGCCTTTTCCCACACCGTGTCGAGCAGCGCCCAGACATTATCATCGCCGCTGATGCCGTCCTTAAGCCCTTCAATGGCCGCAATGATGGCATCCAGCCAGCCATCGCGGTTTAAAACAAAGGTGGTGATCAGCAACATGCGCCCCACATCCCAGACAACATCTTCAACCGGTGTCTGGAGTTTGCCGCCAAGCGTCTGATACCCGCGATACGTAATAAACAGGGTGAAGGAACTGACGATAATCACACTGATTAGGGTGCCGTAGGTAGAAGACTGACCTTCTAACACGGCATTGAGTCCATCCATGATGTTTTTGTCCATACCAACAAAAATACCACCGGACATGGTGCCTCTCATTAGTCAGGAACAGACAGGGGATAAAAACAGGGAGGGACCCTGTTTTTGTTGGCGGGAATATTACTGAGTGACGGATTTTCTTTTTTGGGCTTCCTGCTGAAACAGCGTCTCGAATTTTTCCCTGATGTCGGGTTTCCCTGTCTGGGCAAACATTAATGCTGCCCGGTGCGCAAACTCGCAGTTGTCGCTTGCCTCGCCATCCGTGAGGCATTGCGTATAGACCTTATAGGTTTCATCGGGATGTTCTTTATACCAGGCTTCTGATTTCGTCTCTTTACAACCGGATAAGACGAGAATGCCTGACATGACGCATAAGGTTAATACGAGTTTTAACATGTTAACCTCCCTATAGAGAGTTCAGATCGGCAACGGGCGCAGTTAATTGCTGTTGCTCAAAGGCTTTCTGTTTTTGCTGTTCCAGCAGCGTTGCTCGCTGTTCAGCCTGTTTGACTGACATCTCCCACTGGCTGGTCAGCGCATTCAATTGTACGCTTTTGGCCGCGATGGCGTTAGCCAGGTCCTGTGACTCTTTCGAATCCTGCGCATTAGCAATACGGTCTGATAAATCTGATATATCGCCGAGCGTACCCGTGATCTTGTTTTCAACCTCGGACGTATTTTCGATCGCTACGGCCTGATTCAGGATCATCTGTTTGCAGCTGTCCAGATAGCGTTGTGAAGAGCTGGACGGGTTACAGGTATCGAATGTTTTATATTTGTTATACAAGCTATTAAGTTCAGAAGAATATGACCCGCTCTGGTTGCTCAGCAGGTCATCCAGTGAAATACCGTTTTGACGAAGATTATCAATATCGGTTTTCAGACTTTTGGCCTCGCGGAGAAATGCCTGAACGTCCCGCACGCCCGTTGCTGTGGCTAATTGCTGCTTGTAGGCATCAAGTTCGCTTCTGTAATGGGTGACGGTTTCCTGCCACTGCTGGAGTTTCTGGATCCACTGATTCATGGATTCGGTATTCTGTACGGCGTCGAATACCGGTATTCCGGCGCTCATCGCCTGGGTGGAAATAAACAGCGATAACGCCAGTATGATATCTCTGAACCGCATTTTCATTACCTCCGTCATGAATATTACAGGGCTTGTTCAAGGAAGGCGGCTTTCCAGTCATCAGGCTGCATTCCTTCCTGATACAGGGTGTCGAACAGTTTCAGGTTGTCTTCGCTCCCGCTCAGCATTTTGGTAAGTTTCCCGAGACCCGATAAATCCATTTTCGCCATCGCCACAAAAGGCCGGGTTTCTCCTGCGCGTAACGGCGTTTTCAGAACCACCATGTAGCGCTCACCCGGATCGAGGTTTCTGACGATGTCGTACACGCTTTCAGGCACTTTCATCTTTTCTACGTAATCCGCCCGGCTGGCCTTCGGGTTGGCGAGAAAAATCTGCGTGCTGCACTGCTCGATAATCGCCGGAGCAATAGGGTGTTTGACGATTTCGTCAGGTGACTGGGTGGCGGGGACGAAGATGCCGTTCAGCTTGCGGATCACTTTCAGCATATTGAGCGAGAAGCGGGAAAATTCGACATCGGCCAGCCATTTCCAGAATTCGTCCATGAACATCACCAGCCGGCGACCATCCAGCAGGCCGGTGACGCGGTAAAGCAGATAAAACGTGATGGGGCCGCGAATATCGTCATCATCGAGAAATTCCGTACCGTCGATACCCAGGTTATCAACGTGGCTGATGTTGAAGGTGTCCTCCTCATTGTCGAATACCCAGCCGAACTCGCCGCCCTGCGCCCACTGTTTAAGGCGAATACGTAGCCCGTTGAGGCGGGCGGCGGGGGTTGGCGGCTCCGGCAGGACTTCCAGCAGCCGGGTGATACCGAACTTGCGGTATTCCGGCGGGTAGTCGAGCATAATGGTATCCACGGCGGCACTGATCCGCTCCTCATCGCGCGGATCGAGCGGCTTGCCGTTGCGGCCGCACAGCATGCGCACCAGTCGTTTGATAAAGCTGATATTCCGCCGGGTTGGGGCCAGCGAAAACGGGTTAAACCCGGTGGGAGTGCCGGTACGGATACGGAAGTAGCGTCCGCCCATCTGGCGTATCGCCATCTCCGCCGCCCGGTCCTTATCAAAATACACCGTGGTGAACCGCTGGATTGTGGTTGAGGCGGAGAAGGTCGCCGGATTGCGGTACTTCTGCATCAGCTGCTGCATCATGGTCATCAGCATCGTTTTCCCTGAGCCGGTTTTCCCGATAATCGCCGTATTACCCGGCGTTTTTTCGTTGAAGTCATTCCGTCTGCATTGACCGTCGTGCAGGTTCAGGTAATACCCGCCACCACCCGGTGATTTGAGAATGGCGATGGCTTCACCCCAGGGATTGTCGCTCCGCTTGTGGGAATGAAAGTTGTGCAGGCTCGCCAGGTCGGCAAAGTTCTGGCTGCTGATGGCCACCAGACGGGGGCGCAGCGTATAGATACCCGGCAGTTGTGCCAGATACGCGGCGGGCAGCGACAGCGTGGACAGCGCCGTCATGATGCCGAGGTCGGCGAAAGGCTGCGCCAGTGCGTTGGTGTCCTTGACCACCTGGTCGGGGCTGTCTGAGGATACCAGCAGGGAAAAGTGGTATTTCCCGCACGAGACATGCCCGGACTGGATCAGGTCACGCAGTACAATCAGCTCTTCACGTTGTGAAATGGCGTCGTCGTCCGCCGAGTTCAGGCGCTTTTCCGTCAGGCGAATATGCTTCTGCGCCTCATCGCGGGCCATGCAGGTGAAGGACTGCGTCAGCACATACTCGCTTTCGGCATACAGCAGCGCGTCCAGCAGGCCGGTCGCGGTTTCAGGCGAGTAATCTTTGATTTCCAGGCTGCGGAAAAAGCGGGAGCCGCCGACTGTCTGGCACTCGGCGGTGTCGGTGGTTAAAAAGACATCCGGCGTGCTTAACGTTTCATAAAACGGTGCACGCGTGACCGCCACCTTTTGCCACTGGCCGGTGAGCAGGCGGTGATATAAGGACAGCTGGGCGGAATACACCCGCCCGTTGTCTTCATACATCCCCAGCGGCGTCGCCGTATAGCGGGACAGAGCAGATACCAGCGCCTCCCGGTGTTCCAGCATCACTTTCAGGGCATCATCCAGCGCCGCTTTGCGTTTACCGGACGGCTGCGCCTTCATGGCCTTTTTCTCCAGCGGAGAGAAGGGCGCGTAGCAGACGGTGAAAAACAGCCGGTGCCGCCAGAACGGTTTTCCGTGGATCGGCTGGTAATACAGCCGGGTCACTTCATCAGAAAAGGGAATGCCTGAATTCGCGTCAAAGGCATCGTGGTACTTTTCCCGGATACGGTGAAGATAGAAAGTGACCGGCAGGCCTTCATACGCCCGAATAACGTTATTGAGATGCGTCGCCATTAAGGTCAGGTGATGTTCGTCCTCGCATTCAAAAACGGTGCCCTCCAGCTCCCAGCTGGCAACCAGATCACCTTGGCGGTTTCTGATGACGTGCGGGTGAATATGGGAGGAATACGGAATGTATTTCTCCAGCGTAACGCGCTCGTTTAACTTCATCTTTTCAATAAACTCCGAGACGTCGACGGCGTCATAACGGTTTGCCAGCAGGGCATTGGCACCAAAATGTTTATTGGTGCCAAACCGGCCACGGGTTTTAAAGGCCAGCCAGAGCAGCCCGAAATAGTGAATATCGGTTCTGGCCTTTACCTTCATCTCCAGCCAGGCGGGAATAAGCAGTAATACCAGGTAATAGCTGACATAGACCGCCAGCAGGACGATGGCCCCGCTGACCATCACGAACGGCACGAGGGGAATGCCGGCTATGGCGGCAGGCCGCGTCAGCGCTTTGTTCAGCGTAGCCATCGTTACCTCCCTTATGACGCCCAGTAGGCACCGAAACCTGACGCGCCGACGATAAGGATGGCGCCAATGATGATATTGCGCATGTCATGGAGGCTCTTGCCGTCAAACAAGACTTTGTATCCCACCCACATGGTGGCCAGCGTGATGGTGACGGCGGCCAGTCCGAGCAGACCGGTAGAGGTGTTGCTCAGCGTCTCATTGGCTTTATTAAATCCGCTGTCTGCTGCCAGCACCGGACTTGCCATTAACAAGGAAGAGAGGGCGGGCCAGTCAGTCTGTTTTCGTTTCATCAATGTTCCTCCTGGGGGCCGGGAATGGGTAACGCGCCGCGTATCACGGCATTGGGGTAGCGCAGGGATGTCAGAACTGGCGTGGCGTTATCGGTAAGCTCGCCACGCATGACGGCGGCGGGGTAATGGATTGCCAGCATGAGATTTTCGGCGGGAGGTCGCTGCCGGTCTTCCCGCGTTGACGGCAAGGCGTAGCCGATGCGCTGGATGTAGCTGGTCTGGTTAAACGCGGATTCCGGCTGTTGGCCGGTCGTGAAATTTCCGGAGTAGTAGCAACTGAGCGCACGCTTCAGGGAGCCGCCACGGCGGTAGCAGTCGGTGAGGATGCGTTCAAAGACGGACAGGTTGGTACAGGGGGCAAGAAGGTCGCGGGCGGTCACGCCGTAATGACGGAAATTGGTGCTGGTGATTTGCATCAGCCCGACCGAATAGCGTCGACCCTGTGCCTTCAGCCGTCCAGCGAGGCGGACGGCCTCATTCCTGCTGGCGGGGAAATGTGAAATCACGCCTTTGCCACCGGGCAGGATTTCAGCAATGGCATACGGATTCAAACCGGATTCGACCCGCGCCACATCGAGTGCCGTAGACGGGTGAACGCTGGCGGCGCACTGCATGGCCGCCGCCAGAAACACGGAGGTGGAAAACATGGTGGCCTCGGAACGGTAAACCGGGCAACGCGTACCGCCATCAGACGGCACAGGACCGGAAAAAGGGGGAAGGGCGGTTAAATGGCCTGAGTATCCTGTGTCGCATCGCCGTCGTCCCTGGGCTCAAGGAGCACCAGCTTTCCGGAAACGGCAATGCCAGGTGTCAGTACCACGTTCAGGCCGGGTTTACCGTGATGGGCAAAAGCCACACCGACTTTCGTCCACCAGGTGTTTGTTTCACCCTCTGGGTCGGGCCGACTTTCCTGGGTGACAAATACGTGATAAATGGGTTTTCGCATGAGGCCTCCTCTAATAAAAACAACGGTGAGTTAAATAAATGTCACATCCCAATTCTGCATTCCGGTTTTAACGGGTCAGCGAGAACATTCAGCGGCACCCTGAATTGTGGTTTCGTGACAGCCCAAACCTTATTTTTAAAGAGCAATGCCTGATTCAGGCGAATTAACGTCAATACGGGTAACTATTATGTAATGACGCTTTCAGGATCAGATATCCGGGGCGGCATATACACGATAAATTCAAAGTTAAAATGAGAGAGATAAATTAGCAGTGGAAGGGGTAAACTCTGCGAGATAACAGGAAGTGAAATAGTTAATAAAGACGACTGTGTATTTATAGTTAATGATAGAGACATGCAGGGGAAATATTCCTGCATGTCTCTGTGGCCATTATTAACGTCTTCGGCGTTCAAGCTTTTCCTGACATTCCGTGCAGGTGGTTATGCCCGGCAGTGCCTGCCGTCGCTTTTCAGGAATGGGCTTACCGCATACGCGACAATGGAATAATGATGGCGTAGACCCTGGCTTAAAACGGCTCTGTTCAATCATCTCCACCAGTCGTTGCTCATTAAATTCCTGATCGCGGTCGATCTCATCCGGCATGTGCGGCCCTCCGGTCTGACGCCTCCCGCTCGCAAAGTTCGATACGCTTCCAGACGATGGTCAGTGACAATCCTTCGACTTTCGCCAGCAGGGTTTGCGTTACCTGCATCATGGCGACCAGCGCATCGGTCGATTCCAGATTGGCCACCCGGCATTGTTGCCATTGCCGCCAGATGGCCGCATCCGTATCTTCGTCCGGCTCAGGCGTCCGGCCATAAGGTACACGGACGCCCAGTAACCGGCGGCGAAGGCAAACTTCGTTGGAGGTGAGGCCAAAATACTTGTTGAGTAGCGCAATTGACCCACCCAGTCGGATGGCGTGGTTGATACGCTGTTGCTGCAGCACCTCCTCACGGGATTTAGCCAGAAGCAGGTGTAATGCGTCGTGATGAACCGTCACAGCCAAAAACTGCGCAGACTCCCGACTCATGATAAACAGCTCGTCTAGTGATAATTGGTTGAGGGCATTCATTTCGTCGAAAGTGAATCCTAGCGATTCACAGTAACGAATGTTGCCATCCTTCAATGCATGCAGGGCATCGGTTAATACGGCGTAATTAAGTGATGGGATAATCATGGTATTTTCTCCCTTCAGCCTATTGAGCGGCGGACTAATTTAATATTGATCCATTCGTCAATTTCCGATTCGAGCCAGGCGACACTGGCCGGGCCAATCTTGATTGAGCGGGGGAAGGTGCCGTCTTTCATATACAGATAGATTTGAGAGCGCTTTAGGCCCGTTTTTCCTTCAACCTGTTTCAGACGCAATAACTGATGAGATGTCACGGTATTCTCCTGTGGCAGATATAGCACTAGCCGGGAGATAACACGACAACACAAAGCAGTGGTGTGGAGAAAGTCGATGAGCCCGTATTACGGAAAATACAATCCTTAATACGGGTTTTCATAGCTAAGGGAGATCATCTTACTTTTGTATTGGTATGGAAGGGGGAGAGCCGCGCTCAAGCGCAGTCTTCAGTGTGTCACCACTGAATCGATCAGTAATGCCTTCCTCAGATGCCCATTGTTCAAAAATGGACAATAGTTTATACGGTTGCATGATTAGCGGACTGATAGTTTCATTATTTTTGCAGGCCAGCCAGAAGAGGCGTGACAGAGGGGTGGATATCCGAGTTGGAGATGGTGGAAGCATTTCTTTTTCGATTGGTTTGTTGATCAACTTATCGAGTTCGCTTTTTCTGAGGACAAAGCAGGCATCACTCGGTAATTCATGCATAGGAAAATAATATTTATGCGAATCTTTCTTTGTAGTGTTTAGTATTATATCTTCGTAATCATCTGATGAAATATCTTTAGGTAGCCTTTTTACGTGTCGTTCGATTTTTTCATGCCATGTCATCTTTTCGAAAAGTTGAAACGTTTCCCCCAATAAACAAACGGTAATGCCATAATTATTCGACGTTGCTCCTGTTACAGGTGATGGTATCTTTAATGAATGTGCAAGTAAACGCTGTATAAGGACATATTCATAGCCGAGTAATGTTGTGTCAATGACTCTTTGTACAGGATGGATATATCTTCCTTCAGTACTGAAAGTTAAATTGTTTTCGCTGACAAAGGAACTTTCGGCAAGCGTGAATGATTTCATCGTTGACGAGCTTTTTATTGGTCTTAGCTTTAATTTATGATTTTGTGATTTAATTTTCCTCAATGTTACTGGGGATTGAAAATATATTGAAAGCCGAATTTTCCCTTGCAGAGCAAATCGATAAAAATCACTTTTTCTTATTTTACACCCATTCAATCCATTGAGAAGTCTTACCGCCTCCCTGATAGTTATCCAGTCTGGAATTCCATCTCTAATGTTTAGGAAAGTTGGATTGACTGACATAATACATCTCCTTTCACACAATGATATTGCTGATGAATTTCGCTGTGTTTTTGAAAGATGTTTAAAATTCTGATTGATATGAAATAGATCAGAATGATATAGGTTGATTTTATAAAATAAAAAAACCTGTGTTTGGTTGTGACATTTTTCAAAGAGGTAAAATAAAATGGCTCAGTGATTTGGTGTTCACTGAGCCATTTTGAATGCTATGTGTACTATCAGGAATAATCGGAGGTGGTGCGTCTTTTATTAGAATTTATTTGTAATAACATCCACAAAATCCCAACGATTACTACTCCGCCTCCAACCCAAGTAGGGCTTGTAAGACCAGTAACATCCAGTGCTACACCCCCCAATAGTGACCCTAATGCAATCCCTCCGTTAAAACCGGCAATATTCAGTCCTGCTGCCACAGCTGGAGCTTCAGGTGCATGTATGTGAGATAGCCCTATCACTCTTGCTTGCATTGAGGGAACCGCTGCGTATGTCAATGCCCCAAGCAAGCCAATAAACAGTGCCATTAACATTAAGGATGAGGCAGAGAACCACATAGCAAAGAGGACGATCGCCAGACCAATAAGAATTGTCATCACGGCACGGTCTGCACCTTGCTTGTCAGTCAGGCGACCACCCCAGACATTCCCGATAGCGGCCATCACGCCGTAGACCAACATAAGCAAACTACTCGTACGCTCGTCTACATGCGTTATCTGAAGTAGAATCGGGGAAATATACGTATACAGGGCAAAAGATCCTGCATAGGCCAAAACTGTAATTCCTGCTCCCGCAAGCAGCAGTGGGTTGAACATGGCTTTTAAACCGTCCATGGCATTTGCTTGCAAGGAGGGATCATTTTGATCCGTGGGCATCAGCATTGCCAATCCAATGAAACCGATCGCTCCACTTGCCGTTACTGCCATGAATATAGACTGCCAACTCAACAGACTACCGATGTAGGTACCAAGTGGTACGCCTAAAGCCAACGCAATTGTAAGACCGCCAAAAACGACCGAAACAGCGGCGCCAGCACGATGTCGCCCAGCCAGTTGGGTTGCCACACTTGAAGCAACAGCAAGAAACACTCCGTGCCCTAAACCGGAAGCAAATCGTGCAATCAACATAGGCGTTAGGGACTCAGACGCACTGACGATACCATTGCCAACTGTAAACAGGCCCATAGCAACAAGTAATAATCTTTTACGAGGCCATCGTGTTGCCAACGCAGTTAATCCCGGAGCACCAATTACGGCACCGAGGGCGTAGGCTGTCACCGCTGTACCTACATGACTGACACTGACGTTTAGATCAGCTGATATCCTGGAAACTAAGCCGATCGTGACAAATTCAGTGAATCCCAAAGCAAAAGCGCAGAGTGCAAAGACATATATAACAAAAGGCATGCGTTCTTTCATAACTCAGGCTCTTCTATTTTCAATAGAAGCCAACAAAGGCAGCATTGCCTCAGCGACTCCTTTTGCGGAAGCGGGATTCTGTCCGGTCACTAATCTCTCGCTGACAATCACCTGTGGCTGAAAATTTGCGGCTGCAAGATGCTCAGCACCTCTTTGCTTCAGTGTGTCTTCAAGTAAGAATGGAACAATGTCGTACAACCCTACAGCACGTTCTTCATCGTTGGTAAAAGCTGACACCTTTTTGCCCGCAACCAGATATTCATTATCGGAAAGCCTAATATTCACCAATCCGGCGGGGCCATGACAAACCGCAGCGACAACGCCACCCTTTTCATAAATTCGTGATGAAACACCCGCCAACTCTATATTGTCAGGGAGATCCCACATCGTCGCATGCCCTCCTGCATAGAAGACGGCGTCATAGACGTCAGGATCAATCTGCGAGGGTTTTAATGTGGTTTTAGTTGCCTCGCGTAAGGAATCATTATTCCAAAAGGAGGCGTTAACCGGATCGCTGAGGTCTAAACCGTCAACATGTGTCTTGCCCCCCTTGGGACTCACGAAATCAACTTCATATCCTTCTTTTGTGAGTACATCGTAGGGATGAGATACCTCAGAAAGATAGAAACCACTGGGTGCGGCATCTTTACTCTCGGCTTGACCTTTACGGTTATGGCTGGTCAATACAAACAGGATGCGTTTAGGCATTTTAACTTCCTCTATATGGGGGGACTTAAAGCAAAATTCTTCTGACTGCATGCGACATAACAGACTTGTCATATTGAGTCTTATTGTGGAACAATCTATTTATCCTTTAAATAGACCTAAACGGACAAACACTTACCCCAAAATGAACAAAATAAACTTGAGAAATGACGACCTTGAAGTGTTTTTACACGTCGTCGACAGAAACAATTTCTCTGCCGCAGCACGAGACCTACAGATACTCCCCAAGATGGTGAGTAAGCAGATAGCGAGGCTGGAAACTGCACTTGGCACTACACTTTTTGAAAGAAACACCCGTAATCTACGTATTACAGACGAGGGTAGGGCTATAGCTGAGAGGGCTCGCGTAGCGTTGGCCGTTCTGGATGAGATGAAGGAACTTTCCCGAGGGGATAGTGAGGAGTTAAGCGGAAATATTCGTTTGACTGCGCCCGCACCGTTTGGCCGAAAATATGTTGCTCCTGCGATCGCTGCATTCTGCCAAGTACATCCGAGGGTGGGCTTTGATTTAAGGTTATCTGACCAAATCCAGGATCTTTACAGTGGTGATTTCGATCTGGCTATTCGTATGGGGGATCTGGCTGATTCTCGCCTTCTGGCCAGAAAAATAGCAAATAATAGACGTATTCTCATCGCATCGTCCGAATATCTGAAGAACCATCCATCTATTGAGCGACCAGAAGATCTTTTAAATCACAACTGCTTAGTATTCGCTTACCCGGGTTTTTTACACAATTCATGGACGTTACGTAAAGCCGGTCATGAAAGAAACATCATCGTTACTGGCAACCTTATCAGTGACAACGGAGATGTATTGCATGCCTGGAGTTTGGCGGGGCTTGGCATATCTCTTCGAGAAACTTGGGATATTCATGATGAATTGAGGGCTGGGAAACTTTGCCGAGTTCTGCCTGATTGGGAAGCAAACACATCTCAGATCAGTGTTGTCCGGGCGCGGCGAGAACCTATACCCCGTAGGCTAAGTGTATTTATCGATTTCATGACTGAAAAATGGAAACGGGCACCATGGGATGATGATTAATGTTCCGAAAGGTAGTCCGAACCGGTCTAACAGAAGCTAACCGCTTCGCTGACCAACGGAATTTGTGATAACTCGATTTGAGTTGAGGTTGTCAACGTTAATAGATAAAAATACAATGATTTTTTAGCCAATTTAAAGGTTTAGCGCCTATCAATCCCCAGAATATTTTATAGAAAATAACACGCCAATCCGAACCTTATGGCATGCGTGGAACCTTAATGCCAGCCAGATACAACACACATAAAATGTAATAATATCAATTCGTTATATTGCTACATGCTATCCTTGCCCTATAAGATCCTTTAATTGTTAAAATAAGTTAATATGTGTAGAAGCATTAACGAAACATGTTTATAACATAATACTGTGCAGGCTTTCGATTTTATGTCGTAATCGGAGAGCTTCAAGCTCTTAAGGGTGCGCAGTATGAGCTATCTGGTTCAGTTACGAAGTTTTGTTGAAGTATACAAAGCTGGTTCGATTTCAAAAGCGGCAATGCGGTTGGGCATAAGCCAGCCTGCAATGTCTGCCCACATTCATTCACTTGAGGCTTTTACCGGGTGTATTCTCTTTACTCGTCGTTCACATGGTGTGGTGGCTACAGTGGATGGGGAGGAATTGGCGAGATTGGTGGCTTCAGATTTAGAAACAATTGAACTGAAGTTGTCGATGCTTAGATCACGTACAAGAAAGTCCTTGGGGACAGTATCTTTCATCGGGCCAGCAGAATTAATGTGGTCAAAATTACCGTACTTGGTGAAAAAACTATTCAATGAAGGTATTAAATTTAAAGTTTTGACAGGAAATAGGAAGCGCATATACACCTGTCTTCTGGACGGAAGTTGTCAACTAGGTTTCACAACTTCTATGCCGGATAAACAAAAATTTGGATATGCTGAAATTGGAATGGAAAAGTTAATAGTTGTGGTAGCGTCACTTATAGCAGACAACTTCAAAGAAAACGAGGACGTGATTGATACGCTGTCGAAGCTTCCTCTAATAGCTTATGATGAACAGTTACCATTGATAAGGGAGGTTTTCCAGGATTCTTCGCGATTTTTTGCACTGCTTCGTCCGTCTATTACTGTACCGGATTTGCGAATTTTAGAAAGAATGATCCGAGAAAATATTGGTTGGACTGTGATGCCTGAGTATTTATGCGCCCAAAGCATAGCAGGAGGTCAGATCGTTGAAGTCAATGTTCATGAGAGACTCCCCATAAATTCTATCTATTTGGTATGGATTGATAGCTCATTACGTAACCCACTCGTATCAGGAATCAGAGACAGAATTCTCGAACTATCAAAAAATAGCGGATTTATGGTTTGAGATACATAAAACAGGCAGCCTTATCGGCTGCCGTGTCATTATTTTATCCGTGGCAATCGCTTGGCAAAGTCATCTGCAATGTCATTCAATTTTAGGAATTTCACCCCTGGATGACCAAGCATATGCGTTAAGAGGCGTTCGAGCATCATTAATACGTGCGGGCGTCCAGATACGTCCGGGTGAATCGTGAAAGTAAAGATCGCATATTCATGCTCACGGTAGACCCAATCGAATTGATCCCTCCACAACTGTTCGATGTCCCTGGGATTCATGAAACCTTGGCTGTTGGGTTTTGTTTTCATGAACATGAAAGGAGGAATATCGTCGATTGTCCAACTGGCGGGTAATTCAATAAGGTCCGTCTCTTCTCCGCGTACCAGCGGTTTCATCCATTCGGTCGGTGTCTTGGAATAATCTATCTTGGTCCAGGAATCACCTTTCCTGACATAATAAGGCTGATGATCATGATGCATTAGTGAATGGTCATATTTGATGCCATTTTCTAATAGAAGATCTGTGGTTACAGGAGAAAATTCCCACCATGGAGCGACATACCCAGTAGGTCTCTTCCCTGTTAATTTTGTGACCATATCAATGCCCTTTTGAAGGACTTCTCTTTCTTGGTCAGGCGACATAGATATTGGGTTTTCATGACTGTAATTATGAACCCCTACCTCATGTCCAGCATTAACAACTGCTTCCATTTGCCGAGGAAAGGTTTCAATGGAATGACCAGGCATAAACCAGGTTGTTGGAATATTAAACTGGTCAAAGAGATTCAGAAGACGTGGAGTACCTACTTCGCCAGCGAACATACCGCGAGATATATCGCTTGGAGAATCCTCTCCCCCATAAGAAGATAGCCAGCCTGCAACGGCATCTACACCCACTCCAAAACCACATAGTATTTCTTTCGCCATGGGTTATTACTCCTCATACAGAAAAATTGAAATAATATCGCGTTAAGAGGGTTTCTTGACTAATTTCAAGAGATCCTCGGTATTTAATTCATTAATTCCTTTTTGAAGGGCCATTAATTTATGCTCAGGGATGTTGTATCCCCAATTAGCCCAAAATGATTGAATGCCATGATCTAATGCATCAATAACATTTTGGATATTGTCATCAATAAATATAATCTCCTCGTTTTTATCGAAGGCTATCGATTTTAGCAAGGTGAGAGTCTTGTTTTTATCGGTCATCCTCCCATAAATTTTATTCGCGGGTATGTTTAAACCATATTTACTTAGAATGAATGATATTGACTCCTCATCCTTTCCCGACACAATATAGATATCATTAGATGTTTCAAATAAATTTGAAACATCCAATAGCGGACGGTGTAGTTCAGCCCAAAAACTAGGGTAGATACTTCTTGCCAGGTTCCTATACTGGATGAACTTATCCCTAAATATTTCCTTTTCTTCAGTTGGAATCGATTCATATATGGCAGTGAATCTGTCATTATCTATAGCCTCATTACCAAATTCGGTGAATGAGGAAATAAAGTGACCGTCGTGACGTACAAAATTCCTTAATTTCCTGAACCGTTTAGCCATCAGACTTGGTATTTTTTGAAGTACATTTTTGTTAAAATCACTGAGAGGTCTGTCATGTAATACATTCCATGTAATTAGCATGCATTCGTCTACTCCATCAACCACGACCCCGTCGAAATCCATTGCTATTAACATCGAATTATACCACCAGCGGTTCTTTAAGAGTTTCTCCGCGCTTCCATCTATCTATTGCATCGAATGTCTGACGCATAAATTTTCCACATTCGGCATAATAGGAGCAAGTTATGATATTCCCGTCGACAACTACATCTGCTTCAATTACGTTAGCGCCGGAATTAACCATATCGTCTTTCAGACCAACATAAGCGCAGGCGAGTTTGTCTCTTAGAATACCGGCAGAAATCATAATCCAGGGACCATGGCAGAGCCCAGCCACAACTTTCCCCTGTGTTACCATCTGTTTTAGAAAATCTTTAACTCTCTGATCTTGGCGAACTCTATCAGGCGCTTCATGACCGCCAGTGAGAATAACAGCATCAAAATCAGTGGCGTTGAGTTGATCAAAATTAATATTGTCTTTGGATCTTTTATCCATAGGAACAGTGATGCCATATTTCCCTATCACTGCACTTCCATCCTTTGTTGCAATAGATATATCGTATCCTTCCTCTTTAGAACGATAGTAAGTATAAACTACATCGTGATCCTGAAAACCTGGACCAGTGATTATCACTACTCGTGTCGGATTAGACATGTCATTTTCCTTCTTATTGCGTTACGGGACGTTAATTAAAAATACATTCTGACCACAGTACATTTCTGAGATGGCATCTTTAGCTCGTAGGATATGAATTTTTCCCATTAGATGGCTTTTTACATCTAATGAAATAAAAATAAAATCATCCTCGTCATTCAACATTTTTCTATCAAGATTTTTGACGGAGAAGTATGCTAATTTGTGTAGGTCATGTTCTCTGATCAATGTGCCTGCAGATATCTGTTGCAAAGGAGGTAAAAGATCATGTTCCTGTGATTTCTTTTCATATGCCATATTTTGCCGGCCATAATTATCTTTAAGTCTGAGTAAGTCGAATTTGTTTCTTGGGTTTTCAACTTCAATTAATTCGATGCCTGATTTTCCAGAAATAGTCTGATGGAACACACCTTTTGCAATATATATGCTGTCGCCAGATTTTAACGCCTGATGTGTACCATCAAGAAATCTGGTCTCGCCATCACCATTTAGGCATATAAGGACGGTGTCTTTCAGTATATGACAATGCATTGAAGTGGATAGATTCTTTGATATATGAAGGCGCCATACATCAAAAATAGAATCACAATAAACTCTATACTCATATCCCCATGGTTTTTCTATGAATCCATTGAGATGTAAGTCTTTCTCAAATGACTCACCATTATTTGAAGTTGAAAGTAGGATTTTGTTTATTTCAAGCAGGTCATATACATTTGGAGTCCGGTTGTGGATTTCCATATGGTCGCTCCCCCGTTAATTGAATTGCTGAATGTTGATTTCACTTCGGTCAATCGTTCCGTGATTTCAGTCTATAACGGTTATTTAGTACGAGAGAAATAACTTTTATGATGATTACCTATATTGTTTCTTTTGATCAGTCCTTCATACTCAATAATTACTGAAAGCTATGCTTCTATACTTGGGTACTCTTAAAGATGCATAGATTCTATGCCGTCAGGAGGTCATAGCTCACAAGCGATTAAGATGCTTAGCAAGATGCCGAACTCGGACGTCAGCACGATACAGCTCATGATATATGTATTCGATGTTTACCAGAGGTCGCTTTATGTGATCCGGTAGGGACAGGGGACAGGTCAGTAAACCAGCCTGTCTCCATCAGTAGCATGCATGCCGAACCTGGGGACATTGTGGAGGTCGATACCAGCGGAATGGTGATTGTCCTATGCGCAAAAGCTGAAGATGTCGCCTGAGTCTCTCATGAGATCGAGAAAACGAAGTCGCGGATAAGTGCATTGGACAATGAAGGTACCAGAGCGAATACGGAAAACCTGACGCGCCTTTTATGCTAGTGACCTGCACCCCATTGCTCAAGACGCCTCGATGTAAGTATACGTTCCGAACTTCCGCTGTTCGCTCAAAGCTGTCCTTGATCGTAGCCGTGGACAGCTCTGTGCCAGAAGCGGAAATTACGTACATCACAGTTTTTAATTTATGGACGTCGGTTACAGCGCTATGCACAAACTCCATACATAAGAGGGGAGGCCGCATAAGCCATGCGGCCTTTGGTATCAGAATGTCAGTTCAGGCATCTGTTCCATCACAAACGCTAAAACTTTCTCCGCGTTGAGTGACGCATAGGGCAGACTTTCAATAATTGCAATTGAACGAGAGTCCCCGACAATTTTTTCAATCTCGGAGACCTTGTACTGAATGTGTGGTGCAATCAGAAAACCGTCAAAAGCGGGAGCTACACTGGCAAAATTATCCAGACCCACAGCGCTAATAATGAGATTGTAGTCCTTTTTTTCTGCCAGCAACTGCATCCTTTTGGCGAGAGAATTTGCTGTATTACCAAACAAACAACATACCAGAAGCTTTTTCATATTTTACCTCCTGAGAATTGTTCACAGAATAATTCTCGACATGCTGATAAAACGAGCTTTGCATCTTTTTTGCATGACAAATCTCCAGCAGAGTTGATGTAACCCAGGAAAGACGAACCTGCCGTATTGTTGGACTGACGGGATGCATCTGGATCTTTTGTGCAGCCGCTTGTCTACGACGTTTCGTCATTTGGCCTTTTGTCAGCTGTTCGCTCGAAGCAGCCTGATGGGCTTCACCTACAGCAGTTTGGTGCCATGAGCGGACATCTGAACTTAGCTTTGACAAACAATGTAACAGCAATACTCTGGTATCACTTTTAACCCATTAGTGATGCTTTTTTGACGGTACTTCATACATCCTCTGACATTGAACAGCCCAGAGAATATTGCGCGGGCTGTTCATGCCGGATAGCGAAGGGGGTTAGTGACGAAAAGGCAGGAAAAGTCGCCTTATTGTTTGCGTCCTCTACATCGTCAACACAATTTTTCCGACATTGAGGCCGTCTTCCATACGCTGGTGAGCTTTGCTGGCTTCAGCCAGCGGAAATACGCTGTCAATCACCGGGCTCAGCCCATCTTTACCGAAGCGAGTTAACCAGCACTCTTTAAAGCGACGGGACATCTCATGTTTCACTTCTTGCGAACGCGATTTCATTACCATACCGATAATCTGCAGATGGCGGTACAACACCCGATCCAGCGGGATCTTCGCGTTTTCAATCCCCCCATGATGCCAATCTGCACCAGACGTCCACCAAAGTTGAGTGCATTCACGTTTCGTTCAAAATAAGGCGCGCCAATAAAATCGAGAATAAGATCAACCCCCTTGTTATCCGTACTGCTGGCGACAACCTCGGAGAAGTCTTCTGTCACGTAATCAATGGCGTGATCGGCACCCAGACGGCGAACGAGATCGTGTGCTGCAGCATTCGCGGTGGTGATTACCGTCGCGCCTGTCGCATGCGCCAGTTGCACGGCGGCACCTCCCACACCGCCGGCCCCGGCGTGGATCAGTACCGTTTCCGTGGGCTTCAGTTTCCCCAGATGGATAAGCGCTTCATGCGCGGTTACAAAGACCTCGGCAATGGCCGCCGCATGGATATAGTCCATACCTTCCGGCACTGGCATAGCCATCCGGTAATCAATGCGGGCCATTTCAGCGTAAGCCCCGCCCCCGACGATACCCATAACACGGTCACCCAAGTTGTAGCCTTTTACATTCTCCCCGACGGCAATAACGTCACCGGCGATTTCCAGCCCCATAATCGTCGAGTCGCCAAAATCAGGGCGGCCATACCCGCCGCGTCGGTGAGTTAGATCGGCCCGGTTGACCCCCGCTGCCCGCGTGCGAACCAGCAGATCATTGGGGCGCAGCTGTGGGTCTGCGACTTCACTGATATTAAGTACATCGGCCGGACCGAATTGTTCAAAAGTGATTGCTTTCATGATTCTCTTTCCCGAAATAAGAAGATGGATAGCCGTCGTTCAGGCCTGTTCTTCAAACGTGGCATTGGCATAACCAGAAGCGGTAATCGCTGCCGGGAAGCCTGCATAAAACGCCATGTGCGTAATCAGGGCGGAAATTTCTGTTTTGGTCAGCCCGTTTTCAATGCCGCGACGCAGGTGGGCCGGTAGCTCATTGGAATGATTCAGCGCGATAAGACAGGCGATAGTAATCAGACTACGGTCGCGTGGTGCCAGGTCCGGATCTGTCCAGACATCGGAATACAGTGGTTGCTCAACGAAGCCGGACAGTTTAGGAGTAAATGCGCGTGCAGCTTCACGCGGGCGAGTAAAATCAACAGCTTTCATGGTCAGTTCCTCTTATATTCTGTCATTAGTGCCAGTGTGTTTTAGATTTGGCTGATGAATTTATTCACCAGATAATGGCTGAGACCTTCCCGACCGCCCTCCGAACCATGTCCGCTTTCTTTCATGCCGCCGAAAGGCAGTTCCGTCGCCACCATGCGGTACTGATTAATGCCGATCATTCCGGCCTCAAGGCCATCGCCAACATCCAGCACGGTACGGGCGTCACGCGTAAAAGCGTAAGCTGACAGGGCATACGGCAGACGGTTTGCTTCTGCCAGCCCGTCCTCAAGCGCGTCGAACGGACGCATCACGGCGATCGGGCCAAAGGGTTCTTCGTGCATGATCCGTGCTTCCATCGGCACATCGGTAAGCACCGTGGGTTCAAAGAAAAAGCCAGGACGGTTGAGCCGTTTCCCTCCAGTGAGCACTTTCGCGCCCAGGGCAACAGCATCGGCAATCAGCGATTCCATTTTTTCCAGTTGGCGGATATTCGCCAGCGGCCCCACCTGAGTGCCTTCCGCTATGCCATCGCCGATAATCAGTTGCTCCGTCGCACTCACGAAGCGTTCGACAAACTGTGTGTAAACACCTCGCTGAATAAGAAAACGGGTTGAAGAGATACAGATTTGGCCGGTGCCCCGAAAACGGTTAGCCGCTCCGCCAGTTGCCGCCGCATCAATGTCGGCATCGGCAAAAACCAGCACCGGTCCGTGGCCGCCCAGTTCCAGGGTAATCGGTTTAACACCGGCGGCAGCACGCTCAGACAGCAGTCGACCTACCGGTACAGAACCGGTGAATGCCACTTTGCGAATAACCGGTGAGGCGATCAGCGTGGCGGAAACCTGATCCGGTACGCCAAACACAATTTGCAGTACGCCTTCAGGCAGACCGGCATCATCCAGGCAGCGTGCCAGAGCCAGCGCCGTCGCCGGGCTCTCTTCACCGGGTTTCAGGATCACGCTACAACCTGCGGCCAGCGCCGCTGATAATTTGCGTGCCGGGGTAATGGCCGGGAAATTCCACGGAGTGAAGGCGGCAACCGGGCCGATGGGCTCTTTTTTGACCAGTTGCAGTACACCGGGGCGATTTGACGGTACAACGCGCCCATCAATGCGGCGGGCTTCCTCCGCAAACCATTCAAAATAGTCGGCTGCACGCAATACTTCGTCGCGGCTTTCAGCCAGGGGCTTCCCTTCTTCCAGCGTCATCAACGAGGCAATATGTTCAGCGCGTTCGCGCATCAGGGCAGCGGCATTCTTCATGATGCGGGCGCGTTCGGCAGGCACGGTACGGCGCCAGATGTCAAAGCCAGAACGGGTGGCTGACAGGGCACGTTCAAGGTCGGCGGCGGTCGCGAGCGGCAAGCGGCCGATAGTGGCTTCGGTTGCGGGGTTAATCACAGCGACAGTGTCGCGATTGCCCGCTTCAATCCAGTCACCGTCGATGAATAGATAAAGGGGATCGTATTGATGATTTTGCATGGTCGTTATCCTCAGTGTGTGCGTTTTTGTGTAATGTCATTCGGCTGAGGGGATCTTAAGTTCAGCGCACATCACTGATAAGATGGCTTCTCCCCACAACAGCTATGCAAGAAATGCACAGATGCAATCAGAGAAATTTGCCGAGTTCCTTGGAGTCTTTGTCGATGTCGCCCGTGAAAGCAGTTTTTCGGGTGCTGGTCGCCGTCGCGGACGCACGCCCTCCTCGATAGGACGGCAGATTGATGCGCTGGAAGCATACCTCGATACCCCGCTTTTTTTGCGATCTACACGGCATTTAACCCTGACGGATGCCGGGGAAATGTTGCTGATTCGCGCCAGACAGATCCTCGATTCACTGGAGGATACGCAGCAGGAACTGGCGTCAATGAAGGGCGAAGTAACCGGTGTGCTAAGAGTGGCGTGTTATCCCACATTTGGTAAACGCTATGTGCTGCCGGTTATGGCAAAACTCTCCCGACAGTATCCGGCGCTGAGCTTCGATTTGGATCTGACCGAACGGTTGGCAGACCCCGTCGCTGAACGCCTTGATGTTGTCATCCGTATTGGTAATATGGCCGACAGCACGTTGATTGCCAGCAAAATAGCAACGCAAATACGTGTGCTGTGCGCAAGCCCTGCCTATCTGGAAAGCGCGGGGATTCCCGCCTCGCTGGACGACATCGCCTCACATCGGTTAATCGATAAGCTGCACGGTGCGGATCTGCTTTGCTGGTCGAGCGTGATTGGCCATCCGGCCAGAGAAAACTCGGGCCTGCCTATGTTTGGCTGTGATGATTTCGAAGCAATGCGTCAGGCAGCGGTCGAAGGGATGGGGATCGCGTTCCTGCCGGACTGGGTGGCGGGAGATGACATTAACAGTGGCGCGCTGGTACAACTCTTTCCGGAAATGTCATCGCAACCACATGTATCTACAGGAATATATGCGCTACGCGCGTTACGTCACCCACCTGCCAGAGTCACGGTATTTCTCGACGCATTGCGTGAATTCATCGAACATCCTGCAAAATGGTCAACATTTCACTGCCAGCTCTGACGATGTAAGCAACATTGCCATTTTTATTCTATGCGAACTTCCGCTGTTCGCTTATAGCGGACATCATACTCCTGAGCCTGTCCGCTCCGAGCCCAGACTGTGTGAAAACTGTTTTGGTAGATTAAACTGCGACTAAAAGAGGGCTGAAAACTGCGCTCATACGTAAACTAACCAGTCGAGCAATTCCAGATTTTGCGTAGATGCGCGCACTTCAGTTCTAGGGCAGAGTTTTCACACAGCCTGTGCCAGATATAGTCATTCGAACCCAGAGAGTTACACTTTTAAGTGATTCAGGGTATGCGCTTACTGGTTACGAATATTGTGCCAGAATCATGCGGTTTGATGATTGCCGCTTTGCTTTCGAGCCAGTAAGTGCTCCACGTTCGCTAACTATTTTGCTGGCATTGGAAGAGCGAAAATCGCTCTTACTGATGCCGTAAAAAGCTTGTCAAATGTCTCAGGGCGTGAAGCGGACGTTGCTGACAACAGTTTGAGTGATTCAACAGAGCGTCAGTCATCATGTATTATCAGGACAAAGATGCCCGCTGAACCAGTCAACAACCCTATTTATGACAACGGGTTGATACCAGTGATCATCACCGTGTTCTGCACCTTCGATAAGTACGTAGTCCGTTTTGTTCCCCGATTCCAAAAGGGCTTTGTAAAGCGTTGCGCTCTGCTTAGGCGATACTAATGTATCCTTACTTCCATGCATTATTAGGAACGGAGGTTTACATCCTTTGAGACGTCCTATGGGGCTTGCATTTATCGCTTTTTCAGGTACAGAACTGATGGAGGCACCTGCAAAATTCTTGAAAGCCACACCATTAATTAGCAGTGACTCCGCGACTGCAGGAGACTGATGCACTTTTTGTCGGTGATCCGGAAAACCGTCACCTATGTTACGCAGATCTGATATTCCGTAAAGCGTAGCCACAGCCTGCACATCAGCGGACTGGCTGAGAAAATCGCCGTGATCGAATGATTTATCGCCATTAGTGGTACCAAGCATCTGCGCCAGCCATCCTCCTGCAGAATCGCCAAATACACCAATTCGTGAGGGGTCAATTCCATAATCGTTGGCATGTTGACGAAGGTATCTTACTGCTGCTTTAGCATCTATCACTGGCGCAGGGAAAGTATCCGGAATTGTCCTGTATTCTGCCGCTGCAACAACAAAGCCAGCCTCCGCTAAAGCCATGCGCATTTCCACAAATTTATTGTGCTCAGCTGTCATAAATCCTCCCCCAGGAAAATAGATGATGGCTGGTTTCAAAATTTTGGTACGAGGAACCAGAAAAGACATATGCAATTGCCTGACAGAACGAGTGTTTTTCACTGTCTCATAAACAACATCACTGATATTGTCTATAGGGTGTTTAGTCAAAGCGACTTGGATAATTTTCGCCCCATGAATATAACCAGGCAGATCATGATAATCAGAAGAGACTTCACTATTTATTTTAGGAGTCATAAAAAATCACCAGTTTTTAAAATATTGTTTCGCCAGTCAACCTATTATTCTGAAAGGATAGGTCATCCTGTCAGATAATTTTTAAGGCCGAATTAATGGTGGCGAAAATCAAATTCGCTATAACACCCATTTGAAATATGCACCGACTGATATTGATGATAGAGATACGTAAAATCTAATCCTCTTTAATTACACCATCCCGGCCGAGCCCGGTGAAATCGGTTCTGTCTCCGGATGACTACTGTATACATACATATCCGAAGGCTTATCTATTCAGATACTTGTATTCGTTACAAACCATGAAAAGTGATGTTTATATTCATGGCCAGTTACGTCCCCGGGTTACTGTTATTTTTTTCATATCTCAACCGGTCTTCACGAAAGCGATCAGCATTATCGACAATCCAGGTCCACAGCGGGATCATCCGTACAAGTAACTCCATACCTGTATCGGACAGTTCGTATTCGACTCGTGGCGGGATTTCACTGAAATCATGGCGGATAACCAGTCCGTCACGCTCAAGCTGTCGTAATGTACGCGTCAGCATGCGCTGAGTCACTCCGTGCATACGCCTGCCAATTTCGGCATGACGCAGTCTGCCATAAACGCCAAGCGTGTTGACGATACCCAGCGACCAGCGACTTCCGGCATGAGCCAGCACCTCCCGCCGCAAGCCATCATCATCGTCTCTCAGCCCCTTACAAACAGCCTGCGAATACTGAAGAATCTCTTCCCGATCCATTTCATTGACTCCCGGTATCATACATGTGCCTTCTTTTTTAGCCTGTTATGAATTGCTAGAGTGGTGCAACAATTCATGTAAGGCCAGATTATGAACAAAACAGATCTTAACACTACGTCTGAAAATATCCTCGTGCTCGGTGCCGGTGAGCTGGGCCTCCCCGTTCTGCGAAATCTTGCCCTTCGGGCAAAAGATGTGGAGGGAACGAAAATCAGCGTGCTGCTGCGCGAAAGTACCGTAACGTCAGATGAACCTGGAAAACAATTCGTTATCACGGAAATCAGAAACCTCGGTATTAATATAGTCACGGGCGATCTCGTCATGAGTTCTGTCGACGATTTGGCCAGCCTCTTTGCGCAATTTGACACAGTCGTTGGCTGCGCGGGGTACGCGGCCGGCATAAATACACCGATGAAACTGGCGCAGGCGGCCCTGCAGGCGCGGATTCCACGCTATTTTCCATGGCAGTTTGGTGCCGATTTTGATGCCATCGGACGCGGCAGTCCACAAGACATCTTCGACGCGCAGATTGACGTGCGTGATTTACTACGCAGCCAGCATGAAACTGAGTGGGTCATCATTTCGACCGGCATCTTCATGAGCTATTTGTTCGAACCAGACTTCGGTGTGGTCGATCTGCAGAACGATACTGTTCACGCACTCGGCAGTATTGACAACACCATGACGCTGACAACTCCCGATGATATCGGGATGCTGACGGCAGCGATCGTATTTAAAACTCCTCGCATCCGGAACGAAATTGTGTATATCGCCGGTGATACACTGACCTACGCAGAGGTAGCAGATAAGCTGCAATCAGCGCTTGGCCGTCCTTTCAGCTGCACGGAATGGAGCGAACAATATCTGATGGATAAACTCGCGCTCAACCCGCAAGACATGATGTCTAAGTATCGTGCCGTTTTTGCACAGGGGCGGGGTGTTGCATGGGATAAAAAGCAGACATTCAATGAACGCCATAACATTCCGGTTACCGACGTGGCAGCCTGGATAAATGCAAATCTGACCCCGGGCAGCTCATTATAAACGTATTTAAGCTGCTGTAATAAATACCAGAGTCTTTCTCCTGCCTAACCGAATATGGTGAAGAGAAAGACTCTGTTCCCCCTGTTGGCACTGATAGCAAAGCGGTTACGCTGTGTGCGCTGAAAACCGGCTCTCCGGTAAACCGGGGAAGACGGCTGATTTCGCTCTTAGCAATGCTCCATCATGCCTTGACGGCACAGAAAGGCCCACGCTGGCACTGGTACAATACAGCGTTGTGAATGCTTCTCCCGCGAGTGTCGGGCAAGTGCTCTGAACTCCTGGAGAGGGCAGGATACTCTCCGTCGTTCCGTCCGGACGATAACGTACAACACGGCTTCCTCCCCATTCGGCATTCCAGACATAGCCCATTGCGTCCACGCAGGAGCCGTCAGGCGCTCCCTTTCCTTCTGTTGCAGTGAACACGCGCTGGTTATTCATGGAGGGGTAATCACAGCACATTATACGGCCCTGCATCGAGTCACAGTAATACATCGTGCTGCCGTCCGGACTGAAACAGATGCTGTTCGGGATGGCCACCTCAGGCAGGGGTAGCGTCTCAATGCTGAGTGTCGCTGCATTTAGCCTGTGAAATCTTCCTATGATTTTCGCGGGGTATCCGTCATCCATGGTCCCGAAGACGAAATTACCCTCGCGGTCGCACCGACCATCCCCTGTCCGTGTTCCCGGTCCTCCCGGTGACGCCACAACCGGCGTAAAGATACCCGTATTCAGATCGCAGAAGGCGAATCGGGACGCCAGTCCCATCAATAAAACGTCAGAATGTTCAGTAAGAGCAAACGATCCGAGGCGTTCAGGCAGGGACCAGCGCATCACAACACTGGTGTCTTCTTCAAGGGCAAGCAGCTCGCTGCCTTCAATGTCAGTCCAGTAAATCCTGCGTGTCCTCTCGCACCAGATTGGGCACTCTCCCAGCAAATTTCTGGCATCAGCAGCCACTGAAAACATGTTATTTCTCCCGCATATAAAAGTTTCGCATCGCGCCTGACCAAAAGCGTAAGGCCATCTGCATTATGGCAGACGGCAGTAACAAGCTATTCCCACCCTGTCAGGGCAAAAAACGCGCTGAAAGTTTGTCACCAAAAAGCATGATGGCGAGTCCTGCCAGCATGACCAGCATGCCCCCCAGTTTGAGCAGCGAAACCGGTCGCCGTACAGCACCCAGCAGACCGAAATGGTCAATCATCTGCGACGAGAGTAACTGCCCAACGATTGCCAGCCCGAGCAGGGCTGAAAAACCGATTTTCGGTGCCAGCACCACGTAGCTGAACAACGCACAGGCACCGATCAGGCCGCCCGCCAGACTCCATGCTGGCTGCGAAGGAATAGCAGCGAGAGAGCTAAATAACCCGCCACGTAGCAGCGAGTAAATCCCGAGGCTCAACGCCCCGGCCGTAAAGGAAAAGAACGCGGCGGTGACCGGATCGCCCCCGAGTCCTTTTGCGAGCTGACTGTTCAGGGTTGTCTGCAAGGTAATACCAAGACCCGCTGCAAAAGCTATTACGTAATAAATCGCGCTCATGCTGTTATTCCCTGTCAGTTTGCCTGTACCAGCGGCAGGAATTTCTCCGCAAAGATGTCCGGCTCATACCCGGCGGCGGCGAAAAGGTGTTCGCGTGATTCATCGATGGCAGCACGAAGACGCTCGCTGTCCACGCCCAGAACTTTGCCGTTCTGCTTGACGATGCGCCCGCCAATCATGACAGTATCGATGTTGCTGCGTTCAGTTGCATGCACCACCGTCCCGAAGGCATTCCCGTTCGGATAGAGATTGAGATCAGCAGCGTTAATCAGGATCAGGTCGGCCTGTTTGCCTGGCGTCAGGCTACCCACTTTATCCTGTAGTCCGGCACAGGTCGCACCATCGACGGTTGCCGACTTCAGCAGCTGCGCTGCCGGGAGCGTTGTCAGAGAATGCCCTGAATCACAGCAGTGCTGCTTATGCATACCCATTACTCGCTGCAGATAGAACGCCACGCGCATTTCCATAAACATATCTGTGCTGTAAGACGTTTCGTTATCCACGCTCAGGCCAGGATTGATGCCATGGCGCTGCGCGGCCTCAATGGCAAACATCCCGCTTTCAATGCCATAGTGCGAATCTGAGCGCGGACAAACGTTCACTCGTACGCCGGCTTCACGCAGGATTTCCCAGCCCTCATCAGGCAGTGCTGTGCAGTGGTTGAAGATATTGTCCGGGCCCAGCAGGCCCTGCTGATGCAATGATTTAAGCTCTGAAGCCATTTCAGCGCCAAAGAATTCGGTCACGATTGGCAGCCCGAGCCGGCGGGCCTCGGCCCACAATTCCGGCTCCAGCTGGGCCATGACGCCCAGAGAAACCAGTCCCTCAGGATTGTCTTTGAAATATTTTTCCTGCAGACGCTGCCAGTTACCCGGCCAGTGCGCTCTGTCCCATTCGCCTGCTACCGGCGCGCCGGAAGCATGAATAGCGCGAATTCCGGCATCAAGCAGGGCTTCAACGGCGGCGTCTGCATGTGCTGCGGTACGGCTGTTGTGCGAGTTATCAATCATGGTAGTGATACCCGCATCAATCGCGCCCAGCGCCGTCAGGAGATTACCGACATAGATATCTGCGGGCCGATAGTATTTCGCAAACGAGAAGTGCGTGGCATTGCTATAGTCGTCCAGACAGGTGGCGTTTGGGTTGATGCGGCGCAGCTGGCCTTCCCAGGCGTGACGATGAGAATCGACCATCCCCGGCATGGCAATCATATTTGTGGCATCAATGACGTGAGCACCCTCGGCGTTCAGGTCCTTACCGATGGCGGTGATGGTTGACCCTGTGACAAGAATATCGCCACGTTCATGGTTACCAACATTCTCATCCATACTCAGTATGGTTGCACCGCTGATCAGCGTTACCGGAGCATTTGCCGTCTTATTGTTAACAATATTTCTGCAGTAATCGGTCATTTGAATTGTCTCTTTCAGGTTCAGAAGGAAAACAATACGCCTCCTGTTTAAGCTGAAAAAGATGACTAACGTGTTTTCATCATTCAGAATTTGCGAATAATGATGGTTATCACCGTCACATGCTATTCAGGAGCGCAATCAGGTGGATCGTATTCAGGCTATGCAGGTTTTTATAAGGGTGGCTGAGGCCGGAAGCTTTGTCCGGGCAGCGGAAACACTGTCCCTGCCTTCTTCTACTGTTACCAGCACCATCAAAAACCTGGAGAAATATCTGCAGGTGCGTCTGCTGAACCGGACCACAAGACGGGTCAGCCTTACTCCGGAAGGTATGCAGTATCTGGCGCAGTGCCGGGAAATTCTGGCCTTAATTGAACATACGGAAGCCAGTCTGGCCGATTCGAACAGGCGCCCCCGTGGTCGTTTACGCGTTGATATGCCCGGCGGTATAGCGCACTTCCTCGTGATGCCAAACCTGAAAGAGTTCTACAGCCGTTATCCTGATATTTACCTGATGATCGGCGTCAGCGACCGGCAGGTTGACCTGGTTCAGGAGGGCGTGGACTGCGTGATCAGAACCGGAGAGTTACTTAACTCCACGCTTGTAGCCCGTCCGCTCGGAGAATTTCGCTGGATCACCTGCGCCTCTCCCGATTATCTCAGGGAGTACGGTATTCCGCAGTCACCTGAAGATTTATCTCATCACCGGGCTATTCATTATTTTTCCGGACAAAGCCGGCGTACAGACGAATTGCGTTTTGTAAAGGGAACAGAAACGCTGTCCGTACCCGTCAGGGGGCAGGCAGCCGTCAACGAGACGGGACTCTATATAAAAATGTGCCTCGAAGGGTTCGGGCTGGCGCAGCTTGCTGAGAACGTTGTAGCAGAACACCTTCAGAAAGGAACGCTGGTTGAAGTCCTGGCCGACTGGCAGCCGTCGTCTGTTCCTGTCGCATTGCTTTATCCCCATCAGCGTTTTATTTCACCCGCCGTACGTGCATTTGCAGACTGGATAGATGAAATATTCAGTTGATACGTCTGTCACAGCTCCCCGTTGCATACTAAAAGTCAGCAGTATTCAGGGAACCTGAAAGAACGGCAGACTTTATTTCGCGGATATGAGCATCCCGGAGCAGCGACTTCCCGGAGAAAGGCTGTACCCAGAAATTCACATCTCCGGTTTACGGGGGGACGCCGGCTAAGAGCGCCAGCCACATCCGGGCCCTCTTTTAACTAAAGTGTCTGAGTAAAATATTTTCAAGGATGTGAAAAACGGTCCTGATGCGCTGTGGTACCAGGGTCTGATAGGGCCGGTAAAGATAAAGCTGCCAGGTTTCCAGTTTCAGTTCCGGCAGGACATTCACCAGCCTGCCGTCTTCAAGGTATTCCCTGCAGGCCAGATTACTCGACTGAATCACGGCTTTACCGGTTAACGCAGCCTGAATCTCAGACTGGGAGTCGGTGGTAAAAAACTCCAGGTGCCGGGGAATAAAGGTATTGACGCCGTCGAGCATAAATTCAAACACCTTGCCGGTTTCAGGGTTAAGCAGACCGCTGAAAGGGTAACGCTGACGCAGGTCTTCAAAATTTTTCGGTGCGCCCAGCCTGTCAATGAGCCGGGGAGAAGTCATCAGGGCATGATGAACCAGCGTAATGGGCCTGACGATAAAATTCGGGTTTGGCTCCCGCTCTATACGGATCCCCATGTCAATACGGTTCTGGACAGTATCCAGCTTCATCATGTCTAACCGCCAGTCAATAAACAGCTCAGGATAGGGATCGAGAGCGGTCAGAAGCTCATATAACACCTGCTCGTGGCCGGGAAACCGGAATAGCGTGATCCTCACAACTCCCTTCATCTCATTGTCATCTCTGGCCGTCTGGAAAAGGGCCTCTGAGTCTTCAAGCAGCCGCATGGCACGGGGCAAGAAAAACTCACCAAAGCTGGTCAGCACAATGGATCGGGTATTGCGCTTAAAAAGCGGTTCGCCAAGCTGATGTTCCAGATCAGCAATCGTGCGTGTCACCACTGATGGAGAAATGGCCAGCCTGACTGCCGCTTCGCGAAAATTCATTGTTTCTGCAGCAGTAACAAAAAATCTCAGGGCATCGAGTTTATTCATAATAATTGTGATTTTAGCAATTCTGATTTTCTAAATTAACAATTTTTCAGCAATAAATCCAACCGTATACTTAGCATCTAAGAATAGTTAATACCTTAAAGAAGGGTGAAATAATCGTGAAAATTAGAAGGTTAGGTAGCCAGGGGCTTCATGTCTCGGAAATGGGGCTGGGGTGCATGGGCATGGACCATGGCTATGGCTATTCAGTTGAGATCCGGGAAAGGACAAAGCTGATAGACAAGGCTGTAGAGCTGGGCTGCAACCTTTTCGACACTGCCCCCATTTACGGATTTGAAAACGAAAAACTGCTGGGGGTTGCGCTCAGCAAACACAGGGACAACGTTGTCATCGCGACCAAATTCGGCGTGACAGGAATGGAAAATAGTGATGGACAGCTGGTGCCGGTATTAGACAGCCGTCCGGCATCTGTCAGAGAGCAACTGGAAGGTTCCCTCAGGCGCCTGAAGACCGACCATATCGACCTGTTTTATCAGCATCGTGTCGACCCAAAAGTTGAGCCGGAAGTGGTGGCAGGATTAATGAAAGAGCTGATCGCGGAGGGCAAAATAAAGTACTGGGGCTTATCCAATGCGCCCGTATCTTACATACGCCGGGCTCATGCCATCTGCCCGGTCACTGCGGTTGAAGACCAGTATTCAATGATGTGGCGTAAACCTGAACAGGATCTGTTTAAGGTCTGCGATGAACTTGATATTGGTTTTATGGCCTATAGCCCGCTGGGTAATGGATTCCTGAGTGGTCAGGTCACAGCTAATACAACCTACGGGGAAGGCGATTACCGGGGCATGATGGGGCGCTTCAAACCAGAGGTGATGGAAAATAACCAGACGCTTCTTAAGCTAATCGCTGAAATTGCAGAAAGAAACAACGCAACTTCAGCACAGATTGTTCTTGCCTGGGAGCTGGCTCAGAAGCCTTACATTGTGCCGATCCCGGGAACAACAAAACTACACCGGCTGGAAGAGAATTTTCACGCCGCAAATGTTCAGCTCAGTGACGCCGAATTAAATGATATCAACGAAGCCTTATCCCGGCTTGAAATTGACGAAACATTCTTCTGAAAAAATAAGAGATCGCTATGAAAACAACAGTATTTGTTACCCATCCCAACATTAATCAGTCCCGGGTAAACTCAGCCCTGGCAAAAGGTGCAGCATCACTGACAGGCGTTGAAGTGCGTTATCTCTATGACCTGTATCCGGATGGCAAAATCGACGTGGCCGCTGAACAGGCTGCCCTGGAGAAGACGGATCGTGTCGTGCTGCAGTTCCCTATGCAGTGGTACAGCACGCCGCCACTTCTGAAACAGTGGCTTGACGATGTACTGACGTACGGCTGGTCACATGGTGGAGAAACACAGGCGCTGCACGACAAGCAACTCATGCTGGCAGTTTCGCTTGGAGGTGCTGAGTCTGCCTATCAGCCTGATGGCGCTGCCGGACATACGGTAGGAGAGTACCTGCTGTCTTTTGAAACCATCTCCGGGTATCTGGGTATGAACTACATCAAGCCGTTCATTACAGGCGGAAGCGCGACGATAACTGACGAAGAAATCGCAGCTCAGGCCGGACGATACAAAACGGTATTAGCCTGATTATCTTCAGGCGATCATCAGTGTATTAAAACGCCTTCAAATGTGCCGTTGCTGATAACGGCACATTTTTCATTTATGGGAAGGAGAAATCGTGTGTCTTTACAGCCAGTCGAACTGAACAAAGCATATCGATTATTGCAGGTCGGCCCAACTACAATGATTTCCGCTAAGCATAATGGTAATGCCAATGTGATGGCCGCTGCCTGGGTGAGTCTGGTGGGGATCAATAAAGTCATGGCGTATATCGGTCCGCAGGCTTATACCCGTGGATTGGTGGAAGAAAGTGGTCTGTTTGCCGTACAGATCCCCGTAGTCAGCCAGATGGAAACCGTTTTGTACGCAGGTGAGCACAGCTACCGTGACAGGCCTGACAAGAATCATAAAATACCGACGTTCTACCTGAAAGAGTTCGATGTTCCGCTGGTAGAGGGTTGTGCTGGCTGGCTTGTATGTAAGGTAATACCCAACGCGGCATATGAGCTGGAACATAATCTGTTTATGGGAGAAATTGCCGGCGCGTGGAGTGACGATCGGGTTTTTCGCAATGGACACTGGATATTTGATGAAGCACCTGACGAATTACGAACCATACATTATGTCGCCGGGGGGCAGTTTTATGCCATCGGCAAAGGAACCCGGTTTGACCATGGGCCGGGCAAAGACTGAGACGCGAGTGCTTTTTGTACTGATACAACAAACTGCAGGGACTTGTTGTTAAAATGCCTTGCTGTTCCCTCATGGCCAGCAGGCGATACCGCCTCTGAGCCAGCAAGGGAAGTCGCTTTTCGGCGCCTGCAGCCTGCCTTCTTATATGCTCCTGTTAGCCCGCAGCACTCATAAATGAACAATGGCATGTCACATGGAAGGATCAGTGTCTTTAATCAGAAAGTGACAGTTTTGTTCTACCCACCGGTTGAGTTCATTCGCTGCCTGCCAGAGGGACGTTCCCAGTTCCGTGAGTGCATATTCGACTTTGGGCGGTACTTCACGAAAGACAGTGCGCGTAACAAGATTCCTGCTTTCAAGTTCCTTAAGATTCTGTGACAGCACCTTTTCTGATATACCCTGAATTTTTCTTCGCAAATCACCCGGCCTTGATGCACCGTCAGAAAGGGCATGAATAATGAGCAATGTCCATTTGCTCACCAGAACCTCGAGAACTTCACGGGCAGGACATGCCTCCCGCAAAACATTACCGGGTTCTTTGTTGTCCAGTGTAAAACAGTCGTTGAATTTTTCCATACTTACCTTGAGGTGGGTACTTGAAGATAAGTTAGTCTAAATCTACTATAGCGCTGAAATCAAGAGATTTGCATGTGCCATGCTGCTGCGGCTTAACCATCGTAATTATTGAAATAACCAGATAATGAGTTGGTAATGCTGAGTTTGTGACACGATAATGTCATACGTTACGGACACTGATAGCCATTAGCCGCCAGCACGAACAAATAATTTTTTGTGTAATAACGAAAATTTTATTAAATAAGCCGGCTTGCTATATAAGCGCCTGCGCTAATAACAATCAATCCTTATGAATCGGGTTATATCAATGAAATATCATGTACTTTCTGCTTCACTGTTATTTTCACTTCTCTTTACTACTGCTGCACAGGCGAAAACAGCGAGTTATAAACTTGATGAATCGCATACGTCTGTGGTTATTAGCTGGAACCACCTAGGTTTTTCGAACCCGACGGCATCCCTTCATCATGTAGATGGCACAGTTAAGTTCGATCCGGCAACAAAAATTTTATCACTGGTTGATATCAAAATTCCTGTAGCCAGTATTGATACCGGCGTTCCAGCACTGAATAAAGAGTTTGGTCAGCCAGATTATTTTGATGCGGAGAAATATCCGGTCGCAAATTTTAAAAGCACCAGCATTGAAATGAATGGTGATAAGTATGAAGTACGGGGAAATTTAACCATTAAATCCATAACCCGGCCGGTTATTCTTCATGCAACCCTGAACAAAGCAGGTTTTCAGGCTATGGAGAAGAAAAATGCGGTAGGTTTTAACGCCACCGGTGTGATTAAGAGATCAGACTTTAAAATTGATAAATACGTTCCTTATGTAAGCGATAATATCACACTGACCGTGTCTTCGGAGGCGTATTCAGATTAATAAGATGCGGAGCCGTTAATGCTTCAGAAGCGTGGGCTGATGAAGCATCTTTACTTCCAGTCCAAACTTTTAACAATGTCGCATCCTGTCCGTAATCCTTCGGAAAGCATGCACTAATGAGTCAGCGTGTATTATTGCATGCTGACCCTATCAGTCCAGTCAGAGGGCAAGACGGGGCAAATTACGATGTCAGACAATTCATCTGAGGGCTAATTCATGACAGGTAACTTTTAGAGCTTGCCAGAAAACGACGCACCATTTATGTACTTGGAAAAGATATTCCTGTCCCGGAGAACGAGCTGATCGGCACTGTCATTGAGGCAGTGAAGCAGGCTCCTTCTGCTTTTAACTCGCAAAGCTCAAGGCTTCTGATTTTACTGGGTGAGCAGCACGCTCGCTTATGGGAACTCACGCGTGAACAGTTACGCAAAATCGTGCCTGCAGAAAGTTTCTCCGGCACCTCAGATAAAATAGACGGGTTTGCAGCGGCTGCCGGCTCAATACTTTTTTTCGAGGATCAGGATGTTGTCAAGTCACTACAGGAGCAGTTTGCGGCCTATGCGGACAATTTCCCGGTATGGTCTGAGCACAGCACAGGTATTGCACAGTATGCTGTCTGGCTGGCGCTGGCTGAAAAAGGAATTGGTGCCAACCTGCAGCATTATAATCCTCTGATCGATGAAGATATTCGCACTGAGTGGAATGTTCCTCCATCATGGAAACTCCGCGCGCATATGAATTTCGGTGCCATCCTTTCACCCGCCAGTGAAAAAGCCTTTATGAGTGATGAAAAGCGATTCATCGTTGCCAAACAGTCATAAGGCTTGTTTATTATATTATTACTGACCGCGATCGCCCTGAGCTTCAGGGCGGCCGCTGAATGTTACGCTCGCCCTGAGCGGCCTTTTCACCGAAAAGTCCGCTCATCGGGATAGTACAGATGGCTCCGGTACCATTAAGACGCTTCAGAACCTCGATGGAAAGCATCCGCCGCAGAGGATCAGCTGGTACCTTGCTGTGTAAACCCATTCAGCCCGGCTGCTGTACAGGTTCCAGGTGCGCATCTCGTCCGGCAGCCATTCCGGTGCAGGCTCCTGCAACTGAGATTGCTGTGGTCATCAGTAATGGCACCGTCCAACCTCCGGACAACTCCTGTACTTTACCCAGCAACAGCGGTCCCATCGCCGCCATCAGATAACCGATACTCTGCGCCATACCTGACAGCGCGGCAGCATCACCAGCGTTTGTAGTGCGCAACCCGATGAAGGTCAGACCCAGCATCATGCTGGCACCCGAGCCGAAGCCGAGGAGTGCAGCCCACAGCATCGCCAGATTTGGCAAATAAAGGATGCCAATAAAGGACACTGCGGTTAACAGGCTGACGCCAGCAGCGGCTAATTTCTGATCGTTAAGACGACGCAGCGTGGCTGCCAGAATCAGGCCGGGAATGGCGGTGGTGAGCTGAAGGATGCCATGTACCTCACCAGCCTGAGCTGAGGAGAGCCCACTGTCTGTCAGAATGGCTGGCAGCCAGCCGACCGCAACATAAAACGGCATCGCATTCAGGCCCATAAACAAGGTGACCTGCCACGCCAGAGACGAGCGCCAGACCGCAACGGTCGCTGCTTTTTTCTCACCTGCTACTGGCAGTTGATGCTTTTTCTTCAACTGCGGCAACCATAAAAGCAACGCAAGGAGCGGTGCAATAACCAACATGGCTAACGCGATGTTCCAGCCCCAGCTCTGCGTCAGAGGAATGACAATGGCAGATCCAATGGCGCCAGCGGCGCCCATGGTGATGGAATATGCTCCCGTCACGGAAGCCACGTTGCCGGAAAAGTCACGTTTGATCAGGCCAGGCAGCAGGACATTGCCCAGGGCAATCCCGATACCAATTAACACTGTTCCGCCATAAAGCGCCCAGACGCTGTCTGTTGAGCGAAGCAGAATCCCCGCTGAAATCACGACCAGGGCACCAAAAAGGGTGCGTTCCAGGCCGTACTTGCGGGAAATCGATGCGCTCAGTGGAGAAAAGGCGGCAAAGGCCAGTAAAGGAAGCGAGTTAAGCAACCCAACGGCTGTGATACTTAGCCCAAAATCATGGCGAATGGACTCTAAAACGGGTGCTATAGCGGTAAAAGGAACACGCAGGTTAATGGCGATAAAAAGGATGCCGGTCACAAGTATGATTGAAGACCACTTGTTCGTAGTGTGGGACATAAGTTTTGCTTTCTCTGAAAAAAGAAAGACTTTAAAGGACGCATGAGTTACAGAATATAGATAACCTGACAACATATAGCTAAATCATGCCAGTTAATAAAAAATCTGTGACCTCGCCGGAAGAGTTTAATGCCGATGATTTCAGTCAGGCCGCTATCGCCCTGCATGTATCATCGTCAGGTGAGTATGCCGGGCAAAGTCCGCACGCTCATCGCAAGGGGCAACTTATTCTCTCTTTGCGCGGTGCAGTGCGCTGTGAGGTTGAGGATGCGCTGTGGCTTGTTCCACCAGGACATGCCGTCTGGGTTCCGGGAGAAATCCCCCACCGTTGCCGGATCACGAAGAATGCAGACACGTGCCTTTTATTCATCGAGCCCGGCACGGCAGCGATGCCGAAAATCTGCTGTACCATAGCGATTACACCTCTGGTTCGCGAGCTTGTTCTGTATCTTGCAGAGCAGGAACATGCTTATTCTCCTGACAGTAAAACCGCCAGGCTTGCAGCGGTGCTGCTGGAGCATATTCCGGATGTGCCGGTTGAAGCACTCCATCTTCCTGTATCAGATCATCCTAAAATCCGGATTATGGCTGAGGCACTTTTTAATGAGCCAGATGACCGGCGAACGTTAAAGCATTGGGCTGCTCATCTGGCCATCAGCGAACGATCTCTGGCCAGGCTGATAAAAGAGGCGACAGGAATGAGCTTTGGTCGCTGGCGTCAGCAGCTGCATTTGATGATTGCCCTGAGCCATCTGTCTGAAGGTCAGCCCGTGCAGCGCGTAGCCGGAACGCTGGGATATGATTCGGTCAGTGCGTTTATTACGATGTTCAGAAAAGCGCTGGGTAAATCACCGACGCAATATTTTTCTTCCCTGGATTAGTGCACAAGCACAGAAGCCGGATTTATTCAAAGAACACCAGCGTCCGCTTCACGCCCTGAGACATTCAACAAGCTTTTTATGGCTTCAGTAAGGGCGAGTGTCGCGCTTCGAGAGCCAGCAAATACTTCGCTTCATCGTACCGAGTTTGGTCTTCCAGCAGCGGTAAATGATCGTTATCCATTTGAAAGCAAGAGCCCGGATTGCAGATTGGTGCGATTTCTCTTTTTCTCGCAGTCCCTGATAATAAAGTCTGGCCCAGTATGATGAGTTAACCGTCTTGGCAGCCCATTCAACAAAAGTCTGCCTGACGAACTTAGCACACTGCCATCGCCAGTGAACCCAGGATTTCTGGCCACTTCGTTCTGTCACCGGTGCAATACCTGCGTAGTTTTGAATTTCTTCAGCGCTGTTGAAGCGGTCGCGGTTATCACCCAGTGCGGCAAGCATCCTTGGACCCATGCACGGTCCCATTCCAGGAAGTGATTTGAACAGTTCTGCATCCGGAAGCGTACCGAATAAGGATTCAATACGTTCGTCGTAGGTTCTGATTAGGTCGCCTGCCAGTTTGATTTGAGATGCGAGTGCTGTTGCCATCAATGCATTTGCCTCTATTACACTTTTATCTGTGGTCAGTGGAATAGCATTGGCAATACTTGCAACCCGCTGTTCGGTATATGCAACAGCAGGACCACCTTTAGCGTTCATAAAATGACGAACAGTATCGCTGCGAGCCCGTTTGAGTTGTTGCAGGCTGGGCCAGCGAATGATTAGCTCGCAGAACAGTGAATTGTCCCGATGGGAGAACCATTCCAGGGGCAGGGGGTAATACTGCTTAAGCGTGTTGATGAGCCGATTTACAAAGCGACGCTTGTCTTCGACCAGCAGTCGGCGCTGCTCAACTAATTGCTGGAGTAACCGGATATCTGCGTTGTCGGGTTCAATGGCTTTTATCTTTTTGGGATAGCGTAGCATTAACTCTAATGCTAGCTCGGCATCCTGCGGGTCATTTTTAGCGCCGCTGGGTGAGAAGGCTTGCCGGTAACGAGCCAGGGACAAAGCGTGGACGGAGAAAACGGTGATAAAGGGATATTTTTGAAGAGCATATACCACGGGGCCCTTCTTCAGCTCGAGAGCTATTGCGATTCTGCCTTTTACCTTCTGGTGTAACTCAGTAAGCCAGATATCAAGCGCTTCTGCCGTATGTTCAATCACATGGAATACGCGTTCACCGTTTTTGAACTGAACACAGACATCGTGTTTTTTATCTGCCCAGTCCAGACCAACATGTGCAGCAAATTGATTAGTCGCAGTCATCACCAACTCCTTTCATCGGGGATTGGTATGCATTCCACGCTCTTCGAAAGAAATATAGTCAGCAGTGTATCTGCATGCCCTGAGTATTCGTTAGCGAACGCGGAGCACCTACTGGTTCGAAAGAGAAGCGGCGATCATCACATGATTCTCGCTCAATATTCGTAACCAGTAAGCGCATACCCTGAATCACTCAAAAGTGTAATTCTCAGGGTTAGAATGACTATAGTTCGCTCATAACTGACCCAATCCGTTTCCGTGGATAGATCTAAATGATAAGCGGACCTCACACTTTCGATTCACGCAGGTCAATTCGGTTAAAGATGCTCATAAACGGCTTAACAATTTCTCCGAGTTGAAGCCAGAAAAATGCCCTACCAGTACAGACTGATACGGCTTTTTTTTGTGGCTTATTCTGTCAGAGGGGTTATCCCATTGTGTAACTGATTTCCTTCCCACAAATATAAGGTGGGGCATACGCTTTCCTGCACATATCCAGATAATCCGACCACCATTGCATCATCGCTTTACGGGAATCGAGATATTCTGCTTTATGGATGTAAGCCGCTCGAACGCTGTTACGCTCCTGATGACTCATCTGCCGTTCAACCGCATCCTGTGCCCACAGGCCAGACTCCATCAGGGCACTACAGGCCATTGCCCGTAATCCGTGGCCGCAGATTTCATTTTTTGTGTCATATCTCATCAGGCGCAACGCCTTGTTGACGGTGTTTTCACACATTGGCTTATACGGATTATGGTCACCGGGGAATATCAGCACGCGATGCCCGGATATTTCCCGTATCTGTTTCAGAATAGCGATGGACTGACGGGAGAGTGGAACGATATGTGGAGTGCGCATTTTTGCACCACGCCCAGAGTAGCGGACACCGGAGATGGCCTCGCGAGTGGCAGGAATGGTCCAGATTCTATTTTTGAAATCGATCTCAGACCAACGGGCGAAACGAAGCTCGCTGGAACGGATGAATAGGTGAAGGGTGAGTAATACGGCCAGGCGGGTTAACTCTCGTCCTTGCTTGTAGTCCTCAATGCGAGCCAACAGTTCCGGTAGCCGCTCCAACTGAAGGGCGGGGTAGTGACGTTTAACGGGCGGGGAGATGATACCCTCCAGATTTGCTGCCGGATTGTTCTCTATCAACTCCTGATGTATGGCATGACGCATGATGTTGCACATATGCTGCCGGGTGCGTGCTGCGACTTCCAGCAGACCTTTTTGCTCAATGCCTTTTAGCAGGTCAATAAAGTGACGAGGTTTTAGTTCTGCTACGGGCAAGTGTCCAATCACAGGGAATATATGATTGTTCATGCTGGCAAGCAGACGGGAGGCGTGGTTCTCTGACCATGTTCGGTTGCTTTTATGCCAGTCCAGTGCCACATACTTGAAAGTTTTGTCTGGCGAGGAAGTGGATCTTTCCGCAGAGCGCTGTTGTGCAGGATTGATATTATGCGCCAGCAATTTACGGATACCATCACGCTGTTGACGAGCATCAGCCAAAGACACATCAGGGTATGCGCCTAAGCCAAGGCGAGATTCTTTTCTATTGATACGATATTTGAGATACCAGAGACGTGAACCGCCTGGATTAACCAGCAGATACAGACCATGGGAATCGGAGACTTTAAAGGGTTTTGCGGATGGTTTTAAGTTGCGGATTTTTGAGTCGTTAAGAGACATTTGGGGGTCACTCCGTCATCGAACCAACTTGACCCCAAATCTGACCACCAAATTCTCCCGATGCGGAGGGAAAACTAAAAATACATCGGGAAGACTTTTCACGCTAACTTATTGAATCTAAATTACATAAAGATTCGCAAAGAGGCATGAAAACAAGAATTTGGCTCCTCTGACTGGACTCGAACCAGTGACATACGGATTAACAGTCCGCCGTTCTACCGACTGAACTACAGAGGAATCGTGTGAACGGGGCGAATA